>Ga0207674_10007238_pt1 | contig 12949 bp, 13 predicted proteins | sample KBSCornC72_FD_184303 | JGI IMG/M metagenome (GOLD analysis project Ga0207674, IMG submission 184303) | Corn rhizosphere microbial communities from Kellogg Biological Station, Michigan, USA - KBS Corn C7-2 (SPAdes) (version 2) | ecosystem: Host-associated > Plants > Roots > Rhizosphere > Soil ... | reverse complement strand
GCCGTGCCGCGCCGACCACGGCGCGCTGTTCGTGCTGCTGAAGAACCTGATCGAGAACGCGATCCAGCATTCGCCGCGCGGCGCGGTCGTGACCGTCGACGTGCGCGCCAACGGCCTGTCGGTGCGCGACGAGGGCGCGGGCATCCCCGACGAGCACCTGTCCGAGCTGTTCAAGCGCTTCTGGCGCGGCGATGCGCGGCGCGACACGGGCGCCGGCCTGGGCCTGGCCATCTGCCACGAGGTGGCGCTGGCCCACGGCTGGTCGCTCGAGGCGCGCAACGGCAGCATCGGCGCCGAGTTCGTCGTGTCGTTCGAGACCGACTGACCGCGCTCGTCAGCGGTCGCTGCGGAACGCCACGTCCACGGCCAGCCCCGTGCCGCCGCCGGCCGTGCGCAGCGTCAGCCGGGCGCCCAGCTGCGACGTGAATTCCTTGACGATGGCCAGCCCGAGCCCGCAGCCGTCGGAGTCCTGGTCGGCCAGGCGATAGAAGCGCTCCAGCACGCGTTCGCGCTCGGATTCGGGAATGCCGGGGCCGTTGTCCTCGACCGTCAGCGTGGCGAGTCCCGGCGCGACGACGATGCGCGTCGTCACGATGCCGCCGGGCTGCGTGTAGCGGAGGGCGTTGTCGACGAGGTTCACCACGATCTCGTGCAGCGTCACGGCGTCGCCGCGCACCTCGACCTCGGTGGCCGCGCATTCGAACCCGAGGTCGATCTGCCGGCTCTGCGCGCGGCCCGCGAGATCGACCAGCACCTGGCGCGCGACGTCGTCCAGGCGCGCATGCGCGCCCGGATGATCGGCGGGGCCGCGTACCTCGGCGCTGGACAGCGTCAGCAGCTGGTTGACGAGCCGCACCGATTGCTGCACCGTCTGGCGCATCGCGGCGAGCGACTCGGCGCGGCCCGCCGTGTCCGAGGCCCGGATCGCGTAGCTCACCTGCGTGGTCAGCAGCGTCAGCGGCGTGCGCAGCTGGTGGGCGGCGTTCTGGATGAAGGTCTGCTGCACCATCGTGTGCCGCTCCAGCCGCATCGCATACTCGTTGATGGCGCCCACGAGCGGGCTCAGCTCGCCGGGCACGGCGCCGATCTCGAGCGCATGCAGCGAGCCCGGGCGGCGCGCGAGCATCTCGTCGCGCAGGCGCAGCAGCGGCTTCAGGCAGCTGCGCAGGCCCACCAGCACGAGCAGCGCGACGAGCGCGAGCGTCGCGAGATGCTGCTGCAACGCCTGCATCCACAGGCTCTTGGCGAGCGCGCTGCGTCCCTGCAGCGTCTGCGCGATCTGCACCCGCACCGGCTGGATGCCGGTCTCGGTCAGGACGGGTTGCAGGTAGATCACGGCGCGCACCGGCTGGCCGCGGACGACCGTGTCGAAGAACTGCGACGTCTCGGGCTGCAGGCGCGCCGGCGACAGCGGAAACTCCGGGTAGCCGGTGATCGTCCGCCCGTCGCTGGTCACGACGCGGTAGTAGACGCGGTCGGTCTCGCCCGACTGGAACAGTTCGAGCGCCGCCGGCGGGATCGGATCGGCGATGACGCCGTCCTCGAAGCGCAGGTCCTCCGCGACGATCCGGGCCGAGCCGAGCAGCAGGCGATCCTGCACCACGGCCGCGGTGGCCTCGGCGCTCTGGCGGCTGGCGACGCCGTCGAACACGACCGCCCCGGCGAGCGGCAGCATCACCCAGGCCAGCAGCCGGCCACGCAGGCTATGCGCCATGGTGGACGGGGCGCAGCACGTAGCCGAGCCCGCGCAGCGTGACGATGGTGGCGTCGCTGCCTTCGAGCTTCTTGCGCAGGCGGTGCACGTAGATCTCGATGGCGTCGGCGGAGACGCCGTCCTCCAGCGACGACAGGCTCTGCGCCAGCGCCGCCTTGGACACGGTGGAGCCGGCCTTCATGACCAGGACCTCGAGCACGGTGCGCTCGCGTGGGGTCAGCGTCAGCGGCTTGCCGGTCAGCGTGAATTCGCGCGTCGCGCCGTGGAAGACGAGGTCGCCGCAGGCGATCTGGGGATTCGCCACGTGGGCCGAGCGGCGCAGCAGCACGCGGATGCGGGCCTCGAGCTCGTCGACCTCGAACGGCTTGGCGACGTAGTCGTCCGCGCCGTGGTCGAGCTCGGTGACGCGGCTGCGCGTGGTGTTGTCGGCGGTCAGCACGAGCACGGGCGTCGTGTTGCCGCGCTCGCGCAGGCGGCGCAGCACCTCGTGGCCGCCCAGCCTGGGCAAGGCGAGATCGAGCAGCACGAGGTCGTAGGTCTCGGTGCGCAGCACGAAGTCGGCATCGGCGCCGTTCTCGACCCAGTCGACCGCGTAGAGCTGCTTGCGCAGCGTGCGTGCGAGCCAGTCCGCCAGCACCTTGTTGTCCTCGACGAGCAGCAGTCGCATGGCGCCGGCGCGGTGTCGTCAGCGCGCGGCCTGCGCGAACTCGGTGGTGTACGTGCGCGACAGGTCGATCGGCTTGGCGGTGACCGCGCGCTCGGCCAGGCGCATCACGCGCAGCACGTTGGCCGGGCCGTCGGCCGGCATCACGCCGTCGACGGTGAACATGGACTTGCTCTGCTGCAGCGTGCTCACGTACAGCGCGCGGTCGCCTGCCAGGTAGTCCGCCGGCAGCTGCGCCGCGATGTCCTGCGCGCTGTGCGCCGCGATGTAGTGCAGCGCCTTCACGAGCGCGTTCACCAGCCGCTGCACCTCGTCGCGATGCGCGCGGATCCAGGGCGCCGACATGTACAGGCAGGCCGCCGGATAGGTGCCGCCGAGCGCCCCCGTCGCCTGCTCGGGCGTGCGCAGGTCGACCAGCATCCGGGCCTGGCCGGCCTTCAGCAGCCGCGATGCCGTCGGCTCGGTCGTCATGCCCACGTCGATGCGGCCCGTGCGCAGCGCGTCGGCGAAGCCGTCGCCGGAGCCCACGCCGGAGATCCGGAGCTCGCCCTGCTTCAGGCCGCTGGCCCGTGCCAGGTACTGCATCAGCAGGTGCGTGGACGACCCCATCCCGGTGACCCCGAGCGGGTGGCCGCGGAAGTCGGCCGGGGAGCGGATGGCGTCCGCGTGCCGCGTCGCGACCAGGACGGCTTCGCCCGGCGCCTGGCTGAACTGCACCACCGCCTGCACGAACTTGCCCTTGGCCTGCAGGTCGATCGTGTGGTCGTAGAAGCCGACGACGCCCTGAACGCTGCCGGTGAGCAGGCCGTCCTCCGCGTGGCCGCCGGAGGTGTCGCTCAGCACCTGCACGTCGAGGCCCTGCTCCTTGAAGTAGCCGAGGCGGTCGGCCAGCGCCGCGGGCAGGTAGATCTGCTTCTCGATGCCGCCCACCATCAGCTGGATCGGCTCCGCGCGCGCGGGCGTCACGCATGCGAACGCGCACGCGGCCGCGGCCAGCGTGCGCGCGAGGGTCGTCCGCAGGATCGTGTCGATGCTCATGGCTTGGTCGCCAGTCGTTGTGGGTCCCGTCTCCGGTTCGAATACTACGGTCGCACGGCCCGCGTCGCACCTGTCGCCAGCCCTTCGTTGTTTGGGCGACTACGTGGTTTCCCTCGACCTGTCGGGCTGAAAGCTGTTGGAAGGGTGGGGGCTCATAGCCTCGTCGACAGACGGGGGACGCCATGACGCCCGCCCCGCAACCACGGAGACAGACCCTCATGACACACGTCGTTTCGCGCCGCGAGGCCCTCCTCGCGGCAGCCGCTGCACTGGCCGCTTCGGCCACGGGCACCGCCCGCGCCCAGGGCGCGCCCATCCTCATCAAGTTCAGCCACGTCGTCGCGCCGGACACGCCCAAGGGCAACGGCGCGCAGCGCTTCAAGGAGCTCGCCGAGGAGCGCACGAAAGGGCGCGTGCGGGTGGAGGTCTACCCGAACAGCCAGCTGTACAAGGACAAGGAGGAGATGGAAGCGCTGCAGCTCGGCTCGGTGCAGATGCTCGCGCCGTCGCTCGCGAAGTTCGGGCCGCTGGGCGTCAAGGAGTTCGAGGTCTTCGACCTGCCGTTCATCTTCAGGGACCAGGCCGCGTTCCGCGCGGTCACCGACGGCGCGGTGGGGGCCGACCTGTTCCGCAAGCTCGAGCCCAAGGGCATCCGCGGCATGGCGTACTGGGACAACGGCTTCCACATCATGAGCGCGAACCGGCCGCTGCACCGCGTGGCCGACTTCAAGGGCCTGAAGATGCGCATCCAGTCGTCGAAGGTGCTCGACGCGCAGATGCGTGCACTCGGCGCGATCCCTCAGGTGATGGCCTTCAGCGAGCTGTACCAGGCCCTGCAGTCGGGCGTCGTCGACGGCACCGAGGGCGTGCCGTCGAACTTCTGGACCCAGAAGATCTACGAGGTGCAGAAGCACATGACGCTGTCGTACCACGGCCACCTGGCCTACGCGGTGATCGTCAACAAGAAGTTCTGGGACGGCCTGCCCGAGGACATCCGCAAGATCCTCGATGGCTGCGTGAAGGACGCGACGACCTACGCCAACGCGCTCGCCGCCACCGAGAACGCGATGGCGCTGGACAAGATCCGCGCGAGCGGCAAGACCACGGTCTACACGCCCACCGCCGCCGAGATCGACGAGTGGCGACGAGCGCTGATGCCCGTCCACCACGAGATGGCCGCGCGTGTCGGCCAGCCCACGATCGACGCCGTCTACAGGGCCGCGGGCTTCGTGGCCCCGGCGTGAGTTCACGCATCTGGACTTTCCCCCAGACGACCACCCGCCCCGCGGAAGGGGCGACAACCACCGGAGACAACACCATGACCAAGTTCGCAATGCGCGCGACAGCGCTGGCCGTGCTCGCCCTGAGCCAGCCCGTGTTCGCCAACGAGATCGACGACCTGAAGGCGGAGATCGCCGCGCAGAAGGCCGCCGAGGCGGCGCAGAAGGCCCGCCTGGACGCGCTCGAGGCGCGCCTCAACGCCGTCACGAGCCAGCAGCCCGCCGCGCCCGCGCCGCAGAAGGCCGCGGCCGTGCCACTGGCGCTGACGACCGACCAGAACGGCGCCAAGCTCGCTGACGCCGAGACCGGCGTCTCGCTCTACAACAACGGCACGACCAGCCTGCACATCTACGGCCTGCTCGAGGCCACCGGCAGCCACGCCAATCACCAGACGACCGGCAGCAGTTCGACCACGGGCATGCAGGTCGCCTGGTTCAGCGGCAACCGCCTGGGTTTCGACGCCGACCACGCGCTGGCCATCGGCGACAGCATCGGCCTGCCGGGCCTGAAGGTCATCTCCAAGCTCGAGACCGAGTTCGAGCTGCCCACCGGCGACATGGACACCTCCGACGTGTTCTTCAACCGCGACGCCTGGATGGGCTTCTACAGCGAGGATCTCGGCAAGATCACCATCGGCCGGCAGAACACGCTGACGCGCGACTTCACCGCCAACTGGGGCGACCCGTACGGCGGCGCCGACGTGTCGCTCAAGGAGGGCGGCTACTCCAACGTCAACAACTTCAAGCAGTTCATCTTCTACTCCGGCGGCGCCAACGGCACGCGCCTGAACAGCGCGATCGAGTGGAAGAAGAAGTTCGGCACGCACGTCGTCGCCGGCCTGGGCTTCGCGTTCGGCTCGCAAGGCGCGGGCGGCAGCGGCGACGTCGGCAATGGCGGCTCGACGCCGGGCGATTTCAAGAAGGGCCAGACGCAGGAAGCCTCGATCGCGCTGAATGCGCTGCCGGTCGGCCCGGGCCTGCTGAGCGCGAACCTGTCGTACGACCGGGCCAACGTGAACGACCTGATCCACCAGTCCGAGCTGGTCGGCGGCAATTACCGCATCGGCATGTTCCGCGTCAACGCCGGCTATGCGCACTACACGGCTGAGCAGGGTGTCGGCAACAGCGCCGGCACGCGCACGGACAACTCGTGGACGGTGTCGATGAGCCTGCTGCCCACGCCCGAGAACGAGATCGCGCTGGGCTTCAACGAGTTGAAGGGCCGCCACGCGGGCTTCAACGGCGGGGGCAACATCCTCAACCCGTTCGGCAGCACCGCGGGCGTCTCCGCGGTGGCCGACGGCTCGAAGAAGTCGATCTACGCTTCCTGGATGTACCACGTCGACAGGCAGCTCGACGTCTACCTCGCCGGCGACCACTTCAAGGTGGACGGCGGCTGGGTGATCGGCGATGCGCAGGGCAACGGCAACCACTTCGGTGCCGGCCAGGCCTACAACAACGAGACCGAGGTCGCGATCGGCGCGCGCTACAAGTTCTGACGCGCCTGCCGGGGTCGCGTGCTCAGCGCTTCTCCAGCACGAGCACGCGGAGCGTGCCGGCGACGCCCCGGCGCCGCTGGCCCTCGACCGCCGGCTCGAACTGCGCGGTGGGCAGGTAGAGCCGGTGCGTGGCCGGATCCGCGGCGATGGTGCGCGCGCCGGCGGCGGTCGGGATCGTCTCGACGGTCTCGAAGCGGCCCGGGCGCGTCTCGCGCACGACGCTGATCGTGCCGTCGCCGCCGTTGGCGCTCCAGGCCGCGCCGTCCAGCCAGACGACACCGTCCGGGCCGGCGCCGATGGCGGGCCGCGCGATCACCTCGCCGTCCGCGTCGACGACAACCATCTGCCGGTTGTCGCACACGGCGTAGTGGTTCGCATGGCCGTCGTACGCGAGGCCGCTCGGGCCCTCGCACGGCGCCAGGCCGATGCGCCTGACGATGCGCGCGGCCACGGGGTCGAGCACGGCCATCTCGGCGGCGTCCTCGACGTTGAACCACACGAGGCCGCCGGCGCCCGCGTCGGCGAACTCGGGCTTGCCGCCCGCAGGCACCGTGGCCACCACCGCGCCCTCGGCCGCGTCGATCACGGTGACGTCCCGCGACTTCGCGTTGAATGTCATCACGCGGTGGCTCGCGGCGTCGTACAGGATCGCGTCGGGGCCATGGCCGACGGGGATGGTCGCGCGCACCTTCAGCGTCGCGAGGTCGAACACCGTCACCGCGTCGGCGCGGCCGTCGCTCGCGAAGCCGAGGCCGAGGTCCGCGGCGACGGCCACGCCGTGCACGCCGGCGGTGTCGGGCACCGTGCCGAGGCGCTTGCCGGTGCGCGTGTCCACCACCTCGACCTGCGCGGCGTGCGCCAGGTACAAGCGGTGCGCGTCGCTGTCGACGGTCGGATAGTCCCAGCGCGCCTCGCCGCCGATGGCGATGGGCTCGAGCGTCCTGAGCGAGGGCGCCGCGGCGTGGGCGAGCAGCGGCAGCGCGAGCAGCCAGGGGGCGAGGCGGAATGCGGTCATGGGCGGATTCTGGCGCGAACGGCCGCGCGCCGGTCGCGGCAGGCCGGCGCGGCCGCCGTCTTGCGGGGCGGGCGGCCTGCTCCCGTGCGGGGTCCGAGACCCCGTTCCTGCACGTGCTCGCCGAGAACGCGCCGGCGATCGCGCCGTACGAGAAGCTGCGCGAGCGGCGGCGCGCGCGGTTGCTGATCCTGCGCCGCGTCCGACGCGTCAGAGCGCCTTGCCGCCCGGCTTCGGCGCCGTCGGCGTGCGCGGCGTCGCCGACTGCCCCTGCGGCAGCGTCCGGGTCAGATCGACGAATGCGCGGCCGTGCTGGCCGTCGACCGGCTCGGCGCCCTCGTCGGCGCCCTCGACCGGCGCGACGACGGCCTTGCCGATCGACTCGAGCACGTTGTCGTCGTTCTCGCCGACGACGCGGCCGTTGCGGCCGTCGGGCAGGTCGTCGCGGGTGCGGTCGTCCCGGCGCGGGGAGGAGGTGTTGGCGGTCATGGTCGTGTCCCTCGGTGGATGGGGATCCTCGGGCAATCGCCATGCCTCGGCTCGCAGCCGTCCGGCATGGGCACGAGGACTGCCGCAACCGCACCGGACGGACTCCAGGGACATGACATGCAGATCCAGGTCAACGCCGACAACCACATCGAGGCCAGCGAGGCCCGCAACGTCTGGGCGCGCAGCGTCGTCGAGGGCGCGATGGCGCACCTGGCCGACAGCGTGACGCGCGTGGAGGTGCACTTGAGCGACGAGAGCGCCGGCAAGGGCGGCGCACCTGCCCTGCGCTGCACGATGGAGGCGCGCGTCAACGGTCTTCCTCCGGTCGCGGTGAGCAACGACGCGACGGGCATGGACGCCGCCGTCAACGGCGCCGTGCACAAGCTCGTGCGCGCGACGGCGCACGCGCTCGGCCGCGCGGACAAGCATGCTCACGACGAGCGCACGCTGCCCGCGGGCGACGCCGGCGACGGCGAGTTCGTGCCGTCGCGCGCGCCGTTCTAGCGCCGCGGATCGCCCGCGGCGACGCCGCCCTGGCCCGCAGGCAACGTGCCCAGCGCGGCTTCGGCGGCCTGCAGCAGCGGCACCAGCTGGTTGCCGTGTTCGGGCGACCAGACGACGCCCACGCGGGCCGCCAGCGCCAGCCGCGCGACCCCGACGTTGACCGGCGCGGCCAGCGCCTGCGCCACCTTCTCGGCGACGCGGCGCGCCTCGTCCGCATGGTGCAGGTCGACCAGCATCGCGGCGAACTGGCCGCGATCCAGCCGCACCGCCGTGTCCGTCTTGCGCAGCTCGAAGTGCAGGCGGCCGGCGGTGGCGCGCAGGATGTCGTCGCCGACCGTGCGGCCGTACTTCTCGCACAGCGCGTCGAATCCGTCGATCTCGATGAGCATGAAGGCCAGGACCGTCTTCTGGCGCGCGGCGCGCAGCAGTGCCATCTCGGCGCGATCCTGCAGCACGGCGCGCGTGGGCAGGCCGGTGAGACCGTCGTGGTGCGTGAGGCGCAGCGGCGCGCCTTCGCCCTGGTGCAGCGGCTCGACGGCGATCAGTCCGACGACCTGGCCGCGATGGTCGCGCAACGCGCCCACGTTCAGGCGCGTGGCGTGCGACGAGCCGTCCTTGTGGCGCAGCACCCAGTCGTGCTCGCTGGGCACGCCGTCGCGCGTGAGCGCGGTGCCGAGCACGCCGGCGTCGGCCACCACGTGCTCGCCGAGGATGGCCGACAGCTCGGCCGCGCGCGCCTCGAGTTCCTCCTGCGAGATCAGGCTGCCGGCGATGGGCCGCCCGGCGAGTTCGTCGCGGCCGTAGCCCAGCCGCTCGGCGGCCACCGGGTTGATCCAGCGTATTCGGCTGTGCCCGTCGACCCCCAGCACGACTCCAGGGTAGGCATCCAGCAGCAGCTGCTGCACTTCTCCGAGTTCCAGCCAGGTGTGGGACTGCGGATCCAGGGTGGCGTGTTGGCTGTCCATCGGGCCAGTCTCTCACCGACCGGGCGTCGACGACAAGTCCCTGCGCCTGCGTGTCAACCCGATGGCTGGCGACGGCAATGTCGCGTACCGTGCGCGCTGTTCAAATGCGCGCCATGACCCTCGCCCCCGCCTCGATCGTCCGCACCCGGACACCGAAGGGCCCCGACGCCGGCCACGAGACGGCGTGATGGAAGCCTTCGCACTCGGCGCCCTGGTGGGACTGCTGCTCGCGCTCACCGGCGCCGGCGGCGGCATCCTCGCCGTGCCCCTGCTCGTCTTCGCGCTGCACCTCGGCCTGGCCGAGGCCGCGCCCATCGGCCTGCTGGCCGTCGGCCTGGCCGCGGCCATGTCGGCCGTCCTCGGCCTGCGCGACGGCATCGTGCGCTATCGCGCGGCCGCGCTGATGGGCGGGCTCGCGATGGCGTTCGCACCGCTGGGCGTCGCCGCCGCGCAGCGCGTGCCCAACGCGCCGCTCACGTTCGCGTTCGCCGCGGTGCTGGGGCTGTCGGCCTGGCGCATGTGGCAGCGCGCACGCCGCGCGCTGCGGGCGAAGGCCGGCGACGCGCCCGCGCGCGCGGCGCTCCCGTGCGTGCTCGACGCGCGCGACGGCCGCCTCGTCTGGACGCGCCCGTGCGCCCAGGCCCTGGCCCTCACCGGCGTGACCGCCGGACTGCTCAGCGGCCTGCTGGGCGTGGGCGGCGGCTTCGTCATCGTGCCCGCGCTCACGCGCTTCACGGAGCTGTCGGCGCGCAGCATCGTCGCCACGTCGCTGGCCGTCATCGCGCTGGCGTCCATCGGCGGCGTCGGCGCCGCGGCCTGGCGCGGCGCGATCGCCTGGGACATCGCGCTGCCGTTCGCGATCGGGTCCGTGTTCGCGACGCTCGCGGCGCGCGTGATCGCGGCGCGCGTGGCCGGGCCGCGGCTGCAGCAGGGCTTCGCGATCGTGAGCCTGGGCGTGGCGCTGCTGCTGGTCGCGCGGGCGGCGGGCGCGTTCGGTCAGTCCGCGTAGCGCAAGGGCAGGGCGGTGGTGAACTTCAGCTGCTCCATCGCGAAGCTGGAGCTGACGTCGAACAGCTGCGTGCCCGCGATGAGCCGCTTGTAGACGCCGTCGTAGGCCGCGATGTCGGGCACGACGATGCGCAGCAGGTAATCGATGTCGCCGCTCATGCGATAGAACTCGACGACCTCCGGGATCGATTCGACGGTGGCATGGAAGCGATCGAACCAGGCCTGGCTGTGCTGGCTGGTCTTGATGTTGACGAACACCGTCACGCCCACGTTGACGCTCTTCGGGTCCACCAGCGCCACGTTGCCGGTGATGACCCCGGCATCCTTCATGCGCTGGACGCGCCGCCAGCAGGGCGTCGTCGAGAGCTGCACCGCGGCGGCGAGCTCGGCGACCGGGATGTCGCAATCGAGCTGCAGCATCTCGAGCAGCTTGCGGTCGATGGCATCCAGTTTCATTCGTGGCCCTTCGCGAAGAACGAAATTCTATTTCGCGGGCGCTCACCGTGTCGCGCGAATTCAACCCCGCGCCTGCCTCGGCAAGGCGGATATGGGACGATGCCGGCTGATGACCGCGCCCCTCTCGCTCGCTTCCTGCCCCTCCTTTCTTCGATTCTGGGCTGGCCGCGTGGCCGGCACGATGGGCAACCAGATGGTCATGCTGGCCGTCGGCTGGCAGATGTACGACCTGACGCACAGCGCCTGGAACCTGGGGCTCGTGGGCCTGTTCCAGTTCGTGCCGGCGCTGGCGCTCGCGCTCGTGTCGGGACACGTGGCCGACCACCATGACCGGCGCCACATCGTCTCGATGGCCATGACGCTGCAACTGGTGGCGGCGCTGTTGCTGCTGCTCGCGACGCATGAACGCTGGATCTCGCGCGACCTCATCCTGGGCGTGTCGCTGCTGCTGGGCGTGGCGCGCTCGTTCCAGATGACCGCGCAGCAGGCGCTGACGCCGCTGCTGGTGCCCGCGTCCATCCTGGCGCGCGCGATGGCCTTCAGCTCCTCGGGAATGCAGGCCGCGATCATCGGCGGTCCGGCGTTGGGCGGCGTGCTGTACGCCGCCGGTGCGAGCGTCGTCTACGCCGCCTGTGCGCTCCTGTTCGTGCTGGGGGCCGGGCTCGTGTGGAGCGCCCGCTATGACCACCGGCCCGCGCCGCGCGCACCGGTGACGATGGACACGCTGCTGGCCGGCGTGCGCTTCATCCGCGCCAAGCCGGTGGTGCTGGGCGCGATCTCGCTGGACCTGTTCGCGGTGCTGCTGGGCGGCGCCACGGCGCTGCTGCCGATCTACGCGCGCGACATCCTGCACGTCGGCCCGCAAGGCCTGGGCCTGCTGCGCGGCGCGCCGGCGATCGGCGCGCTGCTGATGTCGCTGGCGCTGGCGCGCTGGACGATCCGCACGCGCGCCGGCGCCATCCTGTTCTCGTGCGTGGCGCTCTTCGGCCTGACGACGATCGTGTTCGGCCTCTCGACGTCGTTCTGGCTGTCGATGGCGATGCTGTTCGTCAACGGTGCGGTCGACATGGTCAGCGTGGTCGTGCGCCAGACGCTCGTGCAGCTCGACACGCCCGACGAGATGCGCGGCCGCGTCAGCGCGGTCAACGCGATCTTCATCGGCGCGAGCAACCAGCTGGGCGAGTTCGAGTCGGGGGCGACGGCGGCGCTGTGGGGGCCGGTGGGCGCGGTGGTGGTCGGCGGGGCGGGGACGCTGGTGGTCGTCGGGCTGTGGATGCGCTGGTTCCCCGAGCTGCTGCGGCGACGCAGCCTCACCGAGGCGTGAAGCGTACGTCGCGGGGCGGCTCGTTCGACCCGCCGTTCGACCCGATCACGCTGCGGCGACCGCGGCCCGAGGCCGGCGTCGCGCATACCGCTTCGACGCCGCCCGCTCGCCGGACGACGCGGGCCTCAGCCGTGGATGTCGAGCGGCGGGAACGACTTCACCAGGTCGTCGATCGCCTTCATCTGCGCGAGGAAGGGCTCGAGCTGGTCGAGCGGCAGCGCGCTCGGGCCGTCGCACAGCGCCTTGTCCGGCTGCGGGTGCGCCTCGAGGAACAGGCCGCCGAGGCCCAGCGCCAGGCCCGCGCGCGCCAGCTCGGCCACCTGCTCGCGGCGGCCGCCCGACGCGGCGGCGCCGGCCGCGCGCTGCTGCAGCGAGTGGGTGACGTCGAAGATCACGGGCGCGTCGCCGGTCGACTTCTTCATCACGGAGAACCCCAGCATGTCGACGACCAGGTTGTCGTAGCCGAAGCAGGTGCCGCGGTCGCACAGGATCAGCTGGTCGTTGCCCGCCTCGCGGAACTTCTCGCAGATGTTGGCCATCTGCGACGGGCTCAGGAACTGCGGCTTCTTGATGTTGATCACCCGGCCCGTCCTGGCCAGGGCCACCACCAGGTCGGTCTGGCGCGCGAGGAAGGCGGGCAGCTGCAGCACGTCGACCACCTGCGCGACGGCGGCGGCCTGGTGCGGCTCGTGCACGTCGGTGATGACGGGGACGCCGAAGGCGGACTTGACCGCCTCGAAGATCTTCAGGCCTTCCTCCAGCCCCGGGCCGCGGTACGAGTGGATCGAGGAGCGGTTGGCCTTGTCGTAGCTGGCCTTGAACACGTAGGGGATGCCCAGCTTGCTCGTGACGCGCACGTATTCCTCGGCCGCGCGCAGGGCGAGGTCCTTCGACTCCAGCACGTTGATGCCGCCGAACAGCACGAACGGCGCGCTGTTGCTGCACTCGACGGTGGGGGTGATCTTGACGGTGGACATGGCGTCTCCTTGGTTCGCA
>Ga0207674_10007236_pt1 | contig 12949 bp, 9 predicted proteins | sample KBSCornC72_FD_184303 | JGI IMG/M metagenome (GOLD analysis project Ga0207674, IMG submission 184303) | Corn rhizosphere microbial communities from Kellogg Biological Station, Michigan, USA - KBS Corn C7-2 (SPAdes) (version 2) | ecosystem: Host-associated > Plants > Roots > Rhizosphere > Soil ... | reverse complement strand
CGGGTGTGGGTGGCCGACGCGTTCGGCGAGCGAGCCACGGAAATCCTGCGCGAGGTCGATCGCGAATTCGGGCGGCGGCGCAACCTGCCGCTTTAAATGACCCACGCTCCGTCGCGCATCGTGCGCGTGACGAGATTCACACCGAAGTGGTAGACGAGGTGCAGGTAGTTCGGCGCGTCGAGCAGGACGAGGTCCGCGCGTTTGCCCGGTTCGATCGAGCCGATTTTATCTTCCATCTGCAGAAGGTAGCTGTTGTGACGGGTGCGGAGGCGGAGGCCCTCTTCGCGCGTCAGATGCTGATCGGGATTGACCTGATTACCGAATGAATTTACTCCGGTCGTCACGTAGTACATGTGCAGCCATGGATTGAGGGGAGAGATATGGGTTCCGTTGCCGAAAAGACCTGGCCGGATGCCATGACTGAGGATGCTTCGGAACTCTGGGCCGGCAATAGCTGTCGAGTCGGCTGACCTCACCCAACGGTTGGCGGCCATCTGCACGCTGCAGCCGAGTGACTTCAGCCGCGTGAGCAAATCGGCATCGTACACTCTGGCGCCCAAGAGGTTCACGTTCCATCTTAGTTGAGAGATGTCAATTTGCCGAGACAAGTTCTCGTAGTCCTCGACGATCTCCCTAAGGCCTTGCAGGTTGTTGGCGTCATTGTCACAGCGCCATCCAGCTTGCGCGACGAGCCGGTTCGCGGCGCGCCACTGAGCGGTCTGGGTTCGTGGCGCCGGCCATTCGCCAATGCCAGCCGTCCTCAAAATATCGTCTCCAAAGTACGGTAACTGGTTCTTGAGGTATTCCCGCAGCATGGTGTTCTCAGGATCTATCTCGGCGAAGCAAGTGAAATCCATCTGAACCCGCATGGCCATTCGCCCCTGTCGGTGGAGCAGGTTCCAGGGATCGTATTCCCGGTAGGGATCGACCGCCGCCGAGCCTTGGCGCGGATGCAACGGCCCGAGAGCATAGATCGTATTTTTGTCCAGCCATGCCGTGAGCCCGACGGCTGCGGAATATGCCATCGTGCCGAGCGTGTTGCGAATCTTGTCGTCGAAATTTTGTAAGCGCCGGAGCAGGTACAAGGCGCTGGTGGATGGACCACCATCGGTGACATGGGATGCGCCGATCGCGCCGTTGGCCGCAGTCCTCACCCCCCGGTAATCGGGGTGGGGCAATGGTCCGGCATCAGCTGCGTCGAAGAACTTTTTGCCCAACGTGTTGGTTACGGCCGCCCCATTGAAACCCTCGAACATAAATACGGGACGGTCGGGAACTGCATCATCCAGTTCCTTCAAAGTTGGTGGGCGATGCTCGGGCCAGAGATCGGGAGCCCATACACCAATGCCCGTGATCCACTGATCCTCCGGGACTTTTTTTCTGGCGGCCGCTAGCACTTCTTGGACAGCCTGAATATCGTAGGCACTTTCGATTTCCGGCACGTGATAGCCCGGGCGGCTGCCCATATCCATACCATGTACGTGGGACTCGATGAGTCCGGGCACGACGGTGCGTCCCCGAAGGTCAATGATCTGCGTCCCGCGAGAAGATGCTCCTTTAGTTACTCTGGCACCCACCTCCGCAAAATGGCCATCGCGTATTGTGACGGTCGTTGCAACCGTGTTTCGATCGTCGAGGGTGTGGATGCGTCCATTAATAAGCGTAATGTCGGATACGGTTGCACCCTTAGAACGCGCAACCTGCGGAACCTGCGCATGGATGGACCTTGCGTCGCCAGCGAGTGCTACGCCTGCCCCTAATGTTGTTTTGCAAAATGTGCGCCGCGATATCGGGTTTTTAAACATGACCGCTTCTTCCAAGTGGGCAAACTGGACGATGATCCAGCGACTGTTCACTTCTTAGCACATTTAGGTGGAAGGACCAAATGATCCTTCAATCTCCCCCAGAACGTGAGGGTATGTTGGTATCTAATTCTCGGGTAGTGCGAACACGTAAATCGCGCTATTCGCGCTTGGACGAATTTGCGGAGTCAGCGGATTCGCTCGGGCTCCGCCGAGCGCACCACCCGTGCTCGCAGCAACGTACTGTTTGCCGTTTACTGAAAAAGTAATCGGGTAACCAGAAACCGGAGAGCCCAGGTTGATCGACCACAGTTCCTTCCCGGTATCTTGATCGAGCGCATGGAAATACCCGCCTTGGTCGCCAAAGAAAATGAGCCTCCCTCCGGTAGCCACTAGAGAGTAGGTGGCTGCGGGTTGTTCATACTTCCAGAGCAATCTACCAGTCTCAGCCGAGATGGCCTGCACAGTCCCAATCTTGTCCTGCCCAGGCGCCATCTGTGCCTTCATCGTAATTCCATACAGAGAATTTGCAACGACGGTGTCGGAAATGGGGGTAACGATACCGCAGATGTTTTCCAGCGGTTCATACATTGCATTGGTCAAAGGACTATACGATCCAGCCCACCAGTTTTTACCCCCGCCGGAGATCGGGCAGACGAAACGGGCTTGGCCCCCCTTACTAAAGGTTGTTTCCGGATTCACGGTTACCTCGCCCGTCGCGCCGTCGATTTTGGTCACTACGTTCTGAGGAGTGGTGGGGCGCGCCCACAGAAACTCTCCCGTTTTCAGATCCAGTGTATAAACGATCCCCGTCTTTCCCGGAATGCCCGTCACCACTCTTCGGCGCTCACCTGATTTGAGTCGCGGGTTGATCCAAGGCACCTCTTTGGGATCTGGAGCCACTGCGGTATCGACCAAGATACGTTCGAACGGATGGTCTAAATCCCAGTGGTCCACAATATGTTGGTAATACCAAACGATTCTGCCGGTGTCGGCATCGAGGGCCAAAGTGCTGTTGTGGTAAAGATATTTTTTGTCGTTCCCGGCCAACTGGAATTTCGGAGCTGGCGACGTCACAGAGGTGCCAATAATGACTAAGTTGGTTTGTGCATCGAAACTCGGCACCATCCAAGTGCCTACATGACGGCGAAGATTGAGCGGAGTATCGCCCCAGCTTTCGCTTCCTGGCTCTCCCGGTCTTGGGATGGTTCGTGTGCGCCATAGTTCCTTGCCGCTAACGGCATCATGAGCAGTGATTACACACGCATCTGCTTCGCCTCGAGGTTCACATCCGCGTCCTGAAATAATCTTCCCATTGGCCACGATGGGGCCGGAGGTCTCCTGCGCGGAATATTCGCGGTAGTCGGCGATCTTTGTTTGGAATGCAAGCGTACCCGTTGCGACATTCAGACCAAACACAAAATCGTCTTCGCTAGTATCAATGATCTTGTCACCATAAATTGCGATATTGCGATTGGCCGTCGGCGTGGGGAAGTACTTGCCAATGTCTTCAGGAATAGGACGCTTGTATTCCCAGATCAGATCGCCTGTGGCCGCGTTAATGGCTTGAATCGTATCATTCGGGTTGGGGAAAAATAACACTCCGTCGTGAACGAGTGGTGTACCCTCCTGCACCCCGGGGCCGAGGCCACGAGTCCATACCATGCGCAGTTTCCCCACGTTCTGTTTTGTGATTTGATTGAGCGGGCTGTAGCCCCAGCTATCAAGCGTCCTGCGCCACATTAACCAATCTGCTGGATCTGGCTTTGTCAGCATTTGATCAGTAACGGCCTTCACCTTAGCCACAGGTTGCGCATTGGTTGCCGCCGGGGGACCATCCTGCGCTTGCGCGTTCAAACCGAATTCGACCGTCAGTACTATTCCAAACAAACACAGGATGGCCTGAAAAGTTCTCATAAAGGGTTCCTTTTGTCCTGAGCTAGCTATGCGCTCTATTTGAGCGCGGCGAGTTCCTTTATGGCAGGACGTAACTGCTTACAGGGGCTTCTACACGCAGATTCGAAAGACATTTCTGTCGTCCGGGTGCCCGTATCGGCGGCTACTTCTTCACAAGATAAGCAGCCAACGCGTCCAAATCAGAATCGTTCAGCTCAGTCTTTCGATAAAACGGCATCGTCGCAATGCCTTTGCGGACAATGGTTTTCACCAGCAGGGCGGTGAGGTCGGTCCGGTCCTCTAAAGCGGATGGAACCTTTCCTTGGTATTTGAATTCAAGGGATCTGGTTCCCGCAGCAGATTTAGGGTCTTTACCATGACAGTCTCCGCACCAGTTATTGAAGAGCGCCGCACCGCGTTGCGCAGGCGAACCTTGCATCGGCGCCACCCATCTTCGGTTCCACCCCGCCGGCGCTGTTCTTTCGGACTGGGCAGAGGCGATAGGCGCCAAGATAGTAATGAAGCCAGCCAAAATAAAAACGGTTCTCATGCGTTCTTTCCTCGTAAGTGCTTCGGCATGATGCCGTAGCGCCCCGCCGATAGGACGCCCTTGGGATCAATGGAATCCTTTAGGGTTTCATGAAGCCGGTGCAGCGCGCCGTTGTTGAAGTTATAGGTTCCTACGGCAGCAGCTTGATACCTTGCATGTACCCGGTAGAGGTTCCAGCCTCCCTCGGCGCAAACCGCAAGCAGACGCTCGTAGAGAGCTCGGGACTTCCGATTTGCTTCCGCGTTCTTGTAGGTGGGTACTGTGTAGAACATAATCATGCCTCGGCGGTGATAAAACGCTCCGCCGACTGCCGGCATAGGCAGTCCGAAATCCGCGTACACCTTGGCCGCCGCCGCCGCTAGTGCCAAAATTTCGTCGCCGCGTGGCGAAAGCATGGGCGAAAAATCCAGATGGCCTTCGCTCGCTGCCACGCCAGAAGCGTTTCGCGAACCGAAAGCAATTAGCGATGGAATCCCGAATCTTGCTTTGGCTGGAACATTTTCGGCTTGTTCGTCGGTGAGCGGGAAACGAACGGTCTCATTTTCCTCGAACTTGATTCCCGGAATCTCGGAAAAGCGATCCTTTGTATGTTCCCAGGAAGCAGCGATGATGTTCGCTGGTCCGTAAAAGCAAAATGTCGCGCTCCAAAATGGCTGCTTCTTCGACTCAGCGTAGCGCGCCCAGTCCTGACTGGACGCCGCAGCTCCAGCTACCCGGAGGCGCGTCAGTTCGGCGTCGGGAGTTCCTCCACGCTGACTCATAATCGGACTTGCAAGCATCATTTGGCTTTTAATGATTTGCGAGTATGCCAGGCTCTTGAAGATTTCAAGGAACTTATGGATGTCCTCGTGACGAGCTGCAGTGACGGTGACCCGCATCCCCATCTCTGGTTCTTCCATCAGCCAAAAGCCCATCTTGGTCACAATGCCAAAATTGGACTGCGAGAAAATTCCATCGACCCACGGGCCGATACCGTATTTATATACCTGCCAGCTCTTGGCTTTCGGATTGGCGCCCATGCCTGTCCGCACCAAATCGCCGTTGCCCAACACAACCTCCATTCCACAATGTGCGTCGAAATGATCGCGGAAGTCGCCTCCTGTGTAGCCGACTCCGTGATCTAACGCGTTACCGATAAGTCCGCCCCAACCGGGATCCGCCGTATCGACCCAAAGACGAGTTTTGTTTTGGCGGAGATGACGATAGAGATCAAAGTACGAGACGCCGGGTTCCACAAGACAGCTGCGGTCCTCGGTACTGACATCCAGGATGCGATTCATGCGGCGCAGGTCCATTACGATGCTTCCCGAATAGACGGGCGCTGATCCTCCGTAGGTCAAATTCCTTCCGGTTGAAATAGGATAAATCGGCAAAGAGTATTGGTTGGCTATTTTGACGACAGCCTGTACCTGCTCAACGGAATCGGGCGCAAGAGCGGCCGAGGCGAGCCGCTCGTCATCTTCGCCCCACATCGGCGAGTAGAAATCACGATACAGAGCAACGTCTTCTTCACTCGTAAACAACCAGTCCTTCCCAACGACCTTACGAATTTCTCCTAGGGCGGCCTGAAAGTCGCCCTCCTTTAGTCCCGGCGGTAGTTTGGCCATATTTTTCTCGTTTCTGGCTTACGCCACAACATTCCTTAGTGAGGTTGAAACTCCGGGCCTTCCGGATGGGATCATCAGCCAGGAGTAAAGAGAGGTATCAGCGTGTCGCGACGAAGATAAATCCATGGCTGTGGCTGTGGCTCTTGGAATCAGAGTCGAAGAATGAATTATCAGTTGGGCTGCGACTGAAAACCAGTCTTCGCCGGCGCTTTCAAGCGCGCCTTGCCACTCCTGTAGTGCGGGAGGGCTATGAAGGATGTGGCGGTAACCTTGACTTGGCACCTTGGAGTGTTCGACGTGATAGAGCACACCCACTCCATAGTCCCGCGCGAGAATCTCGAGATAGTGGAGCGGCATTCGCGCTGTGAAGCCGGCGATCATACCCGGCCCGCGCTTCCATTGAGGCTCAATTTCATACGCCCACACACATCCTGGATCGTGATCGAACGTCCGGACGGAAGCTCCGAGGCGATTGGCTTCGACTGCAAACTCTGAAGCCCCCTCGATTGCGCGATCAATGATCAAACCCAACCGGCCATCCTGACGGCCACCAAAATCGAGCGAAGGGCGAACCTGCTCAACTTTTGGCGACTCGGCGACTGCACGGGTATAAGAACCGGCAATAGCTGCCGAAACAGTCAATCCGCGCACAAACTCCCGGCGGTTCTTCATCGTTCCTCCTTGGCTTTCTGGCTACTCAAACCCTGCGAACTCCTACCGAAGCTACGGTTGCTCACTTTGCTGATGCGCTGTTGGGCGTTGGCTTCTGAATCACCGTGAAATCGTTGCCAGCGCGGGACGAGGGGCGAAAGATCGGCTGGACCGGGTCGACCGACATCGGCAGGACTACGCCGAAAGTCGGGAATAACATTTCATCCACGTATTGATCGCCAAACTTGACCCAAGCACTTGGATCGGGATTGAAGGGGTTGTTGACTGAATTGTCGTAAATTCCATCGACATAAAGCCGCGTCCCCTTGGGTGCGATAATTGGCTGCGTTGGATAATATACCGTCTCCCAAGAAGGGTTCCAAAATACGTGCAATGGCGTTTCTTCGCGGCCGTCGGGATAGAAAACTTTGAAGGTAAATTCCTTGGCGCGCAAGTGAGCGTGGGCCTGCAACCATATAATTTTGACGTCTTGCAGTAGCTCCGCCTCTTGTGCAGGCGCTTGATACTTGGCTTCATTCGGCTTGATATTCAGTTGCAGTCCGGCACCCACAACAATGAAGACGTAACGATTCTCAGGCGGCTCTTTGGCCACCGTAAAACCTATTTGTGGCTGATCGACCTGCTCCTTGCCATCGGTCGTGTAATGCATTTGGAAAATCATGTCGCTATTGGCGGGGATGAGACGTCCGGCTTTTAGCGGACGATAATCAAATTCTTCCTGGCCCTTTTCGTAGCATCCTTCAAAGGGAGCATTACCTGCTTCAGCCCTTTGACCAAGCATTCCAGAAGGCGAGAAAACATTGTACGTGGCATCATCCGTATGAGGAACGACCATGACACAGTAATGGTGAATCAGCGCTGGGTTTGCGCCGGGTCGCATTTCCATGGACGTGACCCACGTATCTTCTTTAAACCCCGTTGGGACTCTGACATAAGTCCATGGAAGGACTCCGGACTTGGGGACTTGGTACATCCCCCCCTTAATAATGTGATCGGGTTTAATTCGCCATCCATCCGCCGGCCACGTCGCTGGGGCGGGGGCGTCTTTCTCATCACCCTTGGCTGCGCCTGCATCCGCCCACTTCGAAATAGTCTCAATGTCAGCTTGTTTCAGTGAGCGGTCGTTTGAAAAATGGCCGAACTTAGCATCCGCGAACCACGGCGGCATTTTGCGACTCGCGACAGCAGCCTTGATTGCTTTCGCCCAAGGCCGAGCGTCGTCATAGGTGAGTAGCGACATCGGCCCAATCTGGCCTGGACGATGGCACACTTGGCAATTCTTCTCGAGAATAGGCTGAACGTCCTTGTAAAAAGTCACGCCGCTTCCGGAATTGGACGCCGCGGTATCCGCGCCCATCGCTAGCGCCGCGCCCAGAAGCAATAGACTCAAGTTAGACCGCATAATCCCTCCGCCGATATATGCGCTGGATGTGAAGTGAGTCCAACGCCAGCATCGCTCCTCACTTTATGCAGGATCAGCTGGTACGTCAAGCCGGAACTCAACATACTGAGGGCCATTTAAGGAAAATAGAATCAATTGCTTAGCGCCATCTTTGGTCGCAAGATAACCACTCTGTTAGCGGAATAGGGGTCGGATAAAAGTGACCCGGTAGGTAGTCGTTGTGGGTCGCTGACCCGGTTGATTCTGTCGAGAACAGCCCTTCGCTCCATCAATCCGTCTATTCTCGCCTCGAAACGGCAATCGAAGAAACTTGGCCGGAATTTGGAAATGGCAAGTCGGCTTGTGACCGGTCGGCCGTTCGTGTGTTTAAAGGACGTGCCAAAACCTGATGATTTAGGAACGGCGATTCTGGCCAGTTGAAGTACCAATCAGTGCCGCGTTTTGGACGTCCACATCTTAAGGCTTTTTGGAATGGCGGCTTGCCTCGGTTAGTGCGCGAGTGGATCGGGACGCACCTGAACCTTATAGACCTTGGGTCGTGACTCGGTACCCCCTTCGTTATGGAAGACGGTGCGCGTGCCAAGCGTGGTCCATAGCCCGCGCCCTTTCCAGCCGGTGTTCGGATTGTCGATACGGCCATCCACATTCTTGCTGAAGAAGCCCAGCGGATACGGAATATGAATGTTGACGAAATTGCCGTTCACGAGCGCCAGAAGCGACTCGCTGCCATTTGCCTCGGCGATTGGCACGTTTGCCCCGAGTCCCAGCGTGTTGTAACGATCCACCCACAAGAAATAAGCGTGGTCGGCGCTTCCCGGGTCCGTAACTCCCTCGAACTGCGGTCCGGGGAACTGATACAAAGTCCACCCTTCGGGGCAGTGCTTTCCAGTTGCCGCAGCCGGGCCGTTCAGCGGCCCTTTGCACTTGCGCCGATCGAAGCTCGCAAGATGCCCGCTCGATAGCGTGGTCCAGACCACACCATTGAGATCGAGATCGATCCCCCGCGACCCATAACCAATATCGGGCGGCAGGTAGACTTCTGCCAGGGCCGTTTGTGACGGATTGGCGCCCGGCACCAACCTGACGATGTAGCCAGGCTGATCGATGCGTGAGAATCCAACATCCATGGATTGACCCCAGATCGAATCGTCGATTGGGCTCGGCTGAACGCCATAGAACGCCGCCATGATTCGCTTATCTTTCTTGGGATCTAGAGGTTGATTGGCCTCCACATAGTCGTCTCGCTTTCCATTCCCGTTGGTATCGAGAATAAGCGGTGTCCAGCCCTGGGATTTCGCGGCGTCGCCGGTCTGCTCGTACATCTTCGTATTCAGCCAGCCCACCACGCCGCTATCGGGCCCCCCGCCGCTGGTCCACAGTGTGTTGTTGGCGTCCTTCGCAAAATACAGATGTTGCGTTGAAAAGCAGGTGTCGATGAGCGACCACTTCTCGGTTTTCGGATCGTACATCGAGAGTTGACGCACGGACTCGTTCAGCGGCGCGACTTTCGCAGAGGGGTGATCCGAGCCCGCCTTGCAGAAACCCGGGTTTGGGGCGGCTCTAATCCGCGCGGTGAACCACACTCGTCCCTTCTCATCGATTAAGGGATTGTGGATGCTGGTCCGCCCATCCCAGATGGCCTCATCGCCCCAATAAGCGGAGTGCCCGCGCGAAAGATCTTTGTTTGAGGGCGTGTCGGGATCGCGGTAGGGATGCTTCACCTGCCACGACTCGTTGGTGATCGGATTGAGCACCGGTACCATGTCTGTGCTTTCCTCGGGCGATCCGAAGATCAAGCCGTTGGCATTGACGCGCGGATTACGCTTATCGGTGGAAATGGCATCGTGAAGATAGGCCTTGGGAGTGGACCACTCCCACATGCTGAGTACGATGTTGCGCTCGACGCCCTGAGGCCGCTCCGGCTTGGCGAAGGGCAGTTCACCGGCCGCAATACGATCGGTCCAGTCCGCGAAGAGTGCCAGAGCCTTTTGCGGACCCAGTCGGCCGAGGGTTACCGCCATGTTGGCTCTCGCCTGTCCGGCTTGGAGCCTGCGGGCCCAAGCCTGGATCGAATTTTCGGAAGGCCCAAATTCCTTGGGGATCGAGCGGATACCCTTGGATCCCAACGCATGACACGACTGGCAAGAGTTCTTGAGGGTGTCGATCCAATAGTGCTGCGTCTTCATTACCGGCTGGATGCCGTTACCGCTTGCGCCGGTGCCTGGGAATTCGCTCTTGTCAGGAATCCGGAGCATAGAATACCAATAGACGCCGGGATAGTATTCGGCCGCCGCCGCGGCAGTCGGCGCCGGCACAGAGGTCAGGTTGAGATTCTTTCCGGGTACCGCTTTGAGCTTGGGCGAATCGACCAGCCCATAGCCCCGCACCCACACGCTGTAGGTAGCCTTCGGCAGGTCCGGAATAACATAACGGCCGCGACCGTCGGTGACCACAACCTTGGCGAACTTTGTAGGAAGATTCGTGGTCTCCGCGATCACCCACACGCCCGCTTCGGGCCCGTTTGGACCCGTGACTACGCCGCCGAGATCAGCGCCGCCTATCGAAACAAGGGCGGCCGCTGGTTGTTGGGCGTCGACTAGAACCGCAGCGCCAGAAAGACACGCGGCAATGGCGATCACCGCAACCTCCCAGCGCCTTCTTTCTCTCGTGTTCATGAAGGTCTCCTTCAGAATCGCTGCGCAAGACAGCAGCGCGCCACCAACTTAGCCAGTGCCCCGAATTTCTATTTCCCGGCAGGTGGCTTCAAGGTGACTACAGGGGATGGCAACCGGGACCCTACGGGACCCGTAAACTCTTCTTTTGTTCCGTCATCGTAATATTGGACAAACTTCCATACAAGGTCCGTGGTTTCTTTGGGGTTAATGCCGAGCATCCCAAACTCGACAAATTCGTAGGGCTGCATCGTCCCCGTCCAGGTGGCCCCAATAATCTTTCCGGCGTCGTTCTTCTTGAATTCAATCTTCCAACCCGGCTTGAATTCAAAGCGTAGATGTCGAGTCCCGCCGGAAACTCGCCTTCGATCCTTGAGCAGGTCACTTTCTTTTCATTGGGAACCCGCATAGTGTACTTTTCGCGTGCTCCGGCGGTCGACTCCGTCGGGGCAATTCGAATATGCCCGAATGCCAAAGAACCAAACGCCACTGTCACGGCGCTACCGAGGAGAAATCGATTCATAAATGGCTGCCGCACTTAGTTGCCTTCCTTTCTGCGCTTGGGAATCCGCCTCACTATCTTAATGAATTTCAGGGAGGCCGGGGCGTAGGCTGGATCTAATACGTTGAGGACTTGCTGCAGGCCGCTCAGCGTATGAAATAACTTCAGTCGGACCTTGTCTGCAAAACATTCTGGATGGTGACTACATCGACAAGCCCTGAGCATCCATAGAGAGCTGGAATGATTTGGCGATCTGGAAACTGCCGTCGCAACTGAGCAACTTTCTCGGTACCGGCACGATACGCCGGCAGGTACATGCGACCGAGCAGAGGGTGGCGGCCCCAGGCACCCGAGAGTTTATCCGCGCGCTCTGCCGTAACCAAAAAGTCGCCGCGGAGGGTCTCTGCGACTGCCGCTTGCGGAACCGCCTCACCCCAAGTTAGATACGAGGCTTGGTTCTTTGCATCGTCCTGGAGAAGCGCGAGCAAGACTCCGATCTGCAGGTCGGGGTCTGGCAGTTGATCTATCTCCTTTACGCCGTGCGCCATAACTATCGCGTTGTTTGCGATGCCTTCGAAGAGCGCAGCAGCGCGGGTATTCATCGTCAGCACTGATGCTTCAAAGCCTACTTGGCCGCGCCAATATAGATTCTGCAAATAGGCGAACGTGGTGACGTGTCCGGGTACCACTTCGTGGCTGACAAGTTGCAGGAACTCCGGAACCGAAAACTCCAGCGAGGCGTTGATCTCATAGGTGGCTTCATACTCTGGAGACCCGTCGGAGCGTCGCTCCCTGCCGAGGTAGTTCATGGATCCGGAGAACCACGCATCCCGGATCGGCAAGAACTGGATGTTCGCGCGAGGGACAGACCGGAAGTCAGCCGGTAGATGTGGCAGTACGTTCCGCGATGTCAACTCATCGAAATACGCGATGGCCATCGCACCTAACGTTCGGACAGAGGTCATCGGAACGCGGTGGGCCTGTCTCCACGTATCCACCGCCGTGAGGAGCTTCTCTCGTCCGCCAGTGCCGGGCTGGCCCAGCAGCTCGGCCACTCTTTCCCGTTTACCTAAAGGATCGGACGGCTCCGGCGTCTTGCCGGTTGAGGCCACTACGCACCGTTCGTACGGGACCGGCGGCCCGGTGCCGAGAATCTCCATTGCCAGGTCCCACATGGTCTCGAGACTTCGGACCAGTCCCGCAATATAAGCTCGCCTGTTGGCGCCGAACTCGATTACCTCCTCTTGCAACCCCTGGATCGACGCCGGGATGTCGATCTTCAAAAGGTATGCTTGGATGGCTTCGCGGTCGCACGCTTTCGACGAAACGCCGCCGCTTGCACGCACTCGCGCTGCCGTTGGGTCGGTGTAAGCCCTTGGAAGCGGCTCATCGGAAAACCACGAGTCGGCAATGAATCGTCCGGTACCTGACGCACACATCACGTCGCCGCCCCAAAAGGTGTCGATCCCAAGGATCGCGTTTCCGAGTAATTCGTTAAAGCGTTCGCTCATGGTGTCCCCTCCTCACTTTACCTGGACCTGACGGGGACCCCGAATACGTTGCGACGCCCATTCCTTGGACCTGAATGCCCGATAATGAACCAACCCTACAAGACCATGAAAGTAGCTACTTACAACGTAAACTCCATTCGGCAACGTCTACCGATCGTTCTTGACTGGATCACCCAGCACAAGTCCGATGTGATGTGTTTGCAGGAGGTGATCAATGCTCCAGCTCACGGCCCTCTGTTCAATCAAGCAGAGGAGATCGCGCGCGCCTTTCCGAATCACAATGCATGCTTTGGTGCAAATCGCACCTTGCGCGGTGGCACTTATGGAAACCTGAC
>Ga0207674_10007231_pt1 | contig 12954 bp, 13 predicted proteins | sample KBSCornC72_FD_184303 | JGI IMG/M metagenome (GOLD analysis project Ga0207674, IMG submission 184303) | Corn rhizosphere microbial communities from Kellogg Biological Station, Michigan, USA - KBS Corn C7-2 (SPAdes) (version 2) | ecosystem: Host-associated > Plants > Roots > Rhizosphere > Soil ... | reverse complement strand
TAAAAGGGCAGCATCGCCTCGCCGTGCGTCGCGTAGCTCGTGCCCGCGGCGGTGAGGCTCGCCATCGAGCCGGCCTCGGTGATGCCCTCCTCGAGTACCTGCCCATTCGTCGCCTCGCGGTAGGGAAGCAGGGTCTCAGCATCGACGGGCTCGTAGGTCTGGCCGAGCGACGAATAGATGCCGACCTCCTTGAAGAGCGGGTCCATGCCGAACGTTCGCGCTTCGTCCGGGATGATCGGCACCACGCGTGCACCGATGGCCTCGTCGCGTAGCAGATTCCGCAGCAGCCGAGTGAACGCCATCGTCGTCGACGCGGCGGCCTTGCCCGATCCTTTCGAGAACTCGGCGAACGCCGCGTCGCCCGGGACGGGCAGAGGCTTTCCGCGAACGACACGCTTGGGCACGACGCCGCCGAGTGCCCGGCGACGCTCGAGCATGTAGCGGACCTCGGCGCTCTCCATCCCAGGGTGGTAGTACGGCGGATCCTCTTCGAGCTGCTTGTCCGTGATCGGCAGCTCGAGGCGATCGCGGAAGACCTTCAGCTCGTCGAACGTGAGCTTCTTCGCCTGGTGCGTGATGTTGCGGCCCTCGACGTTCGGACCGAGCGCCCAGCCCTTCACCGTTTGCGCGAGGATCGCGGTGGGCGCCGCCGTGTGACGCATGGCCTCGTAGTACGCCGCATACACCTTCCGGTAGTCGTGACCGCCGCGCCGCAGCTTCATCAGGTCGGCGTCGGATAAATGCTCGACCAGCTTGCGAAGGCGTGGGTCCGGACCGAAGAAGTGCTCGCGGATGTAGGCGCCGTCGGCGATGGTGAGGCGCTGCGACTCGCCGTCGGTCGTCTCGTTCATCTTGTTGACGAGCACACCGTCGACGTCGCGCGCGAGGAGATCGTCCCACTCGCGTCCCCAGATCACCTTGATGACATTCCACCCCGAGCCGCGGAACACCGCCTCGAGCTCTTGGATGATCTTGCCGTTGCCACGCACCGGACCATCGAGACGCTGCAGATTGCAGTTCACGACGAACGTCAGGTTGTCGAGCCCCTCGCGTGCCGCGAGATGGAGCGCGCCGAGCGCCTCGGGCTCGTCACATTCGCCGTCGCCGAGGAAGCCCCACACGCGCTGCGCGGCCGTGTCCTTGATCCCACGGTTCTGCAGATAGCGATTGAAGCGAGCCTGGTAGATCGCGGTGATCGGCCCGAGTCCCATCGAGACTGTCGGGAACTCCCAGTAGTCGGGCATGAGGCGGGGGTGCGGATAAGAGGACAGTCCTTCGCCGGCCTTGGTCTCGCGCCGGAAGTGATCGAGCTGGCTCTCGGTGAGGCGTCCCTCGAGGAACGCGCGCGCGTACATTCCGGGCGAAGCGTGGCCCTGATAGAAGACCTGGTCGCCGTCGCCGCCGTCGTCCTTGCCGCGGAAGAAGTGGTTGAACCCGACTTCGTAGAGCGTCGCTGACGACGCGTACGTCGCGAGGTGTCCGCCGATGCCTTCGTAGTGATGGTTCGCGCGCACGACCATGGCGACCGCGTTCCAGCGGATGAATTGCCGGATGCGGTGCTCCATCTCCTCGTCGCCCGGGAAGTCAGGCTCCTGCTCCGGAGAGATGGTGTTGATGTAACGCGTCTGCGTGAGCGGTGGGAGGCCCACCTGCAGCATGCGCGCTCGCTTGAGGAGCTTGTAGAGGACGAAGCGCGCTCGCTCTGGGCCCGCTTGCTTGACGAGGGCGTCGAGAGACTCGATCCACTCATCGGTCTCGGCCGGATCGATATCGGGGAGCTGTCGCTTGAACTCGTCGAAGACTTCGTGCATCCGAGATGAAAGTGTACGGCGAGGGCATGGTCTGTGCTCTCGCATTTCTCATCAGGAGGTGTTTTCGAAATGTGTATGAACTGTGGCTGCGGTGATCACGAATCCAAGCACAAGCCGACGGACATCACGCTCAGTCAACTCAAGGCGGCGGCCAAAGGGCACGACATGGAGGTCGAAGAGGCCGCGGACAACATTCACAGCGGAGCGCGTGAGCTGAAGCAGGCCGGCAAGATCGACTGAGCTTCGGCATGCCACACTTGGTGGCGTGCCGGACGAAGGGCGATCACCGCGACGTCGATCGCGCGGCGGACGACGCCGCGGTGGACGTCCGCAGCAACCATCGCAGCCCGAGCGCGCACCGGCGCAGCCCGAGCGCGCACCGGCGCTTCGTGATCCTCGTCGCGTCCCGGCGCGCGGTGGTCGTGCCCCGGCGCGTGACGCGCGGGGGGCACCGGCGCGGCGCGGCGCGACGCGCGGGCGACCTGTGCGGGCGGTCGACGAGATCCGGCCAGGCACGCCCTGCGTGATCCTCCTCGATCTGCGCGAGGGCGAGCCCGACCGCACCGGCCAGACAGCCAGCTTCGAAGGCTTCTTCGACTTCGAGACGGGCGAGCTCCGCCGGGCGGGTACCGGGATCCCGCGCCTGCGGCTGGGTGAGGAGCGCCTCTGGGGCTTTGAGTGCTGGTGGCGCCTCGATCCCCAGCGCGGCGGCTTGACCGACGCGGATCGCGCCGAATTGGAGGATTCCAAGCGCCTGCTGCGTGGTCTGATGCGCGACGCGAGGCGCTCCCAGCGCATCCCGCGCTGACGCCGGGCCGTCATGGTCCCCCTATAGAGGTACTAGTCCGAAGCCGGTACGGACGGTCTAACCGGGCCTGACTACCCGCCGTGTGTCTGCGCGCCCACAGTGCGCATAGGCGCCGAGCCTGTGGGGCGACACATGGAGAGAGGTCAAGGGTAGCGATGGGTTTCCTTCGGATCCGTTTCTGGCAGAAGGTGCTCGGCGCACTCCTTTGCGTCGGCATCATCCCCGTGGCCCTCGTGAGCATGGTCTCCATCCAAACGACGCGACAGGACCTCACCAGCCTCGGCGTCACGAACATCCAGCAGCGGTCGACCTCGACCGCCGGCGCCATCGATGCCTATTTGCAGAGCCGGCTCGGAGACATCGTCCTCGTCGGAAAGCTGCCGGACATCATTCGCTTCGGTCAAAACCTGAAAGACCCCGCCGCGAAGGCGGCCGCGCGCGTGGCTCTCTCCGCCGCGGCCGCCCGCTCCCCTGAGTACGAATCCGTCGCGGTCGTCGATCCCGACGGGACGATCATCGCGGCGTCGGTCCTCACCGACGAGGGCACGAGCGTGAAGTTCCGCGAGTACTTCACGACGGCCTTCAAGGGGACGCCGTACATCAGCGACCCGAGCTACTCCGTGATCACCAACAAGCCCGCGCTCTTCTTCTCCGCGCCGGTGATGGACGGCGACAAAGTCCTCGCTGTCGTCCGCACCCGCGTGAACCTCGCCGCGATCTGGGACGTCGTCGAGGGCGACCTCGGCGCCGTCGGTGCCGGCGCTCACGGTTTCCTCGTTGACGATTACGGCATCCGTCTCGCGGTGTCGGAGACAAAGGGTCACCGCGACCAGGCCGAGTCACTCATCTACAAGCCGATCGCGCCGATCGAGGCCGAGACAGCCAAGAAGCTCGCTGCGGACAAGCGGTTCGGTACGAAGACGCCGGAGCAGCTCGTCATCGACCCGCTGCCCACTCTGAAGACCGCGCTCGACAAGCTGCCCAGGGGCATCACGACCTCTTCGCAGTTCTCCTTCGGCGAGGCCGACCTCGAGCAGCGCGGCGTCGTGACCCGCCTCACGGCGAAGCCGTGGGCCTACGTGCTTGCCGTGCCGATCGCGACATATACGAAGGCTGCGGACGACGCGACCGTGAACGCGACGAGCATGGTGGTAGTCGGTCTGCTTCTCTCGCTCGTCATTGGCGTTCTCCTCACGCGTTCGCTGGTGCGTCCGCTGCGCCGTCTCGTTGGTGAGGCCACGATGGTGTCCACCGGCGACGTCGACCTGCGGTACGCGCGGTTCGACACGCGTTCCGGAGACGACATCACGCGCGAGGTCGCGTCCGCCTTCGACCGCATGTTGAACGCCCTTCGCTTCTACGCGTTGTCGGACGACGCGACCACAGGCGAAGATTGAACGCGTTTGCGCAGCAGCTGCTCGGTGTAGCCAAGGGCTATCTCGGGCCCGCTACGCAGACCTTCCTCGCTACTGAATTCAACGCGCTCGGCGTCAACGCCAACACCGTGAGTCCCACTCAGCTCGACGCCCTGGTCTCGCGCGTGCGCACGAAGGCGGCGCGCGCGATGGGTGAGGAGCGCGCTGAGGAGCTTGCATCCGCACTCGCGGCATGTGGTGCGGCGCAGAAGCCGCAGAACGGCGGACACCGTCGCGCGACCGAATCGGCTGCCAAGCTTCTCGAGAATGGGAAAGCCCGGCAGTCCGAGGTCGCGTTCCGCGAACTCGTTCAAAAGCGGGGCGACATCGACGCGTACTGCGGTCTCGCACGCGCGCAGGCCGCGCAGCAGGATGTCGGTGCGGCTCTGACGACACTCCGTGAAGCGGCGGGCAGATTCGCGCAGGGTGGAGATCGCGCGAGCGCGGTCGCGTTGCTGCTCGAGGCTGTCGCCATCGCTCCGTCCGACCTTGCAGCGCACCGGCGCCTCGCCGCGGCGCTCGCGAACCAGGGCGACATGCCGAGCGCGATCCGCGAGTACGCGCGCTTCGTCGACATGGCGCTGGCTGAGCACGACACGCGTCGCGCCTGGCTTGAGCTCTCGTACGGAAGAGAGACGCTCGGCGACCTCCCGGGACTCAGGGCGATCGTCGATCGCGTTGCCGCCGCGACCGGCGGCTCCGCAGGTCCTGCGCCGCGAACGGGAGAAGTGCCCCCGATGATCGCTCGATCCGAGCTCGCTCCGAAGCCGGCTGCACACGCGCCGAAGATGGATCGTCCGGTCTTCCATCCCATGCCCGAGCCACCGACATTCCGGACCACGCCTGCGGCGCTGCGACCACAGCCCTTCGCTTTCCGTTCTGAGCCCGAACCGCCGACCTTCCGGACCGAGCCTCCCAAGTTCGAGCCGGCTCGGGTCACCGCGCCGCAGACGACGCGGCCGTCCGCTTCGCAGACCACGGTCGTGTTGAACGGTGCGAGCACCGTGACGCACGCAGAGCGGGTGGACCTCGGAAAGCCCGTCGACCTTCTCGCTCGTGCCGGCCTGTCGTCCAACGGCCACAAGCCCGCAGTCCCGGCGCCGGTCATCGCACCGCCGCGGCCGCCGCGACCCGCGCGGCCCCCGCGCGATCTCGAGCGCGAGCTCAAGGCGCTCGTTCCCCATGGCAACGATCTCGACTCCGCGAACGTCGTCGCGGCGCGGGCGACGCTTCTCATCGGCATGCGCGACAAGCGTGCGACCGACGCGACCCTTGACGCGGCGCGCCGCCTGCTCACCCACGGGAAGCTGCAGTCAGCCTCGGACCTTCTCCTGGACTACATCGCGCACGGTCTCACCGACCGCGAGCCGCAGCGGCTGCTCATCGAGATCGACTGCGCGATCGGGCGGCGCGACACGGCGAAGGAGAAATGCCACCTGCTGTCCCACGCGTACCGTCTCGACGGTCGCACCGATGTGGCCGAGGACGTGGAGCGGATCGCCCGCATCCTCTAGCGCGCAGCGTCGCTAGGCGGTCGCGAAGGGTCTCGTGGGTCCGCGGCCGATCGCACGAAGCAGGAACGCGAGGACCAGGCCGGCGATGAATCCACCGATGTGCGCGAAGTAGGCAACACCACCACCGGTCGAGTCCGTCGTCGCGATCGAACCGAATCCTGAAATGAACTGGATCACAGCCCAGAGGCCGATCATCATCAGCGCCGGAACTTCCTGGACGTAGCGCATGCCCACCAGGACCCGCACCTTGTTCTGCGGGAAGTAGACGAGATACGCCGCGAGCACACCGCTGATCGCGCCGGACGCGCCAAGGCTCGGGATCACGGAATTCACGTCGGTCGCGATCTGCGCAGCGGACGCGATGACGCCGCACACGAGATAGAAGGCGAGATACATGATCGAGCCGAGCCGCTTCTCGACGTTATCGCCGAAGATGAACAGGAAGAGCATGTTCCCGCCGATGTGAGCCCAACCACCGTGCATGAACATCGACGTGAAGAGCGTGAGCCAGATCGGGCTCGGACCAGGCGCCTCGACGAGCGTTTCGACGCTCCCGTCGGGAAGCGTGATCGCAACTGGGCCGACGAGGTCTACTCCGGTCGTGATCTCCTTTGGGATCGTGCTGAAACCCATCGTGAACGCGTCGCTCGGGAGCTGGAGCAGCACGAACACGAGGACGTTGATCGCGATGATCGCGATGTTGACGAGCGGGAGTCCGCCCGGTTCGTCCTGGTCGCCGATAGGCAGCATGCGGCGCGAGTATGCACGTCGCCTGCCTCCGGCGAGTTTGCCCGTAAACTTGCACTACCCGACCGGCGCCGTTAGCGGTGGGTACGCGCCTCGTGGGCGACGTATCGCTTCGCTCACGTCGCCGTCGTCGCGGCGCTCGGCGAGCAAGGTCGCCGCCGCCGCTCCTAGGCGACGTAGCCAAGTGGTAAGGCAGAGGTCTGCAAAACCTTCATCGCGGGTTCGATTCCCGCCGTCGCCTCTCGTCACGGACAGATGCACGTTGTCCAAACGCCCACGCCACCATCAGCGGGAACTCTTCTCGCCAGAACGCGTCGCCGTGCGATCCGATGCGCTCGGTCATGACGACGTCCGCGCCAGCACTCCGCAGGGCGGTCGCCCACCGCGTCGCGTTCCCGAGGAAGAAGGGCTCCAACGTACCCGCAACGAGATATGCGCGCGGAGGCGGACTCGGCATTACGGCAGACGGTCGGTAGCCACCGCCGGGCGATGCGCACAGGATCGCACCGTAGATGTCCGGGTGTCGAAGCCCTATGGCGAGCGCCAGCTCTCCGCTCGCCGACACACCGAACACCGCTGTGCGCTCGACAGGCAATGCAACTCCGAAGCGCGACTGCACCCATCGGCGGACATCCTCGACAAAGAACTGCTCGTGAGCAGCGAACCGCTCCGGTTCGAAGCCTGGTGAGTACTCCCGGAGCCGCAGCGTCTCGTTATCCAGCCGGTGTGTACCGACGATCATCGTCGGCGGCACGCCGGCCGCCTCCAAGACGCCGCCCCACTGCGAGATCAGCTGTCCGTCACCCGCGAACACGACTCCCTGGGGCGGATCCGGCGGGATGTAGACGGTGACAGGCCGACCACTGTCGTACTCGAACACCTCAGTGATCAGCTCGCCCGCGATGGGCGCCGTCATCGCCATCTCCTTGTCAATCGCAACGGGGGCACTCGGTTGTCATCACGCTCTCGGACCCGAGCGAGTAGTCAATGAACTGATGGCGGCCAACGGTGTCGAGCCCATTCAGCCCAGTTCGCGAAGCCATCAGGCGGTTGGCCAACGGGCTCACTTCCGTCGAGCTCAGCCGCGCTAGGTACGTCGAACTTCGCGGAGAACTCAGCGAGCTCTTCGTCGGAGATCGGCCAAGTTTCATGAGGAGCCTCGGCCAACCGCTGATCGAGACGGTTCCGCTGTTCGTCGGAACCGAGTTCGAAGTAGCGGAGCACGACCGAGGCCCCAACGTCGGCAGCAGCTTGCCTGAGGGCCGTTCGTTCGTCGCGACTCCAGAGACCGAAATCGAGGACAACGTTGATCCCGAGGTCTAGAGCACGCATACCCAGACGGACAAGGCGACCCTCGATCACGTCTGAAGCTGAAGGTGGATTCTCTGCGCCGAAGAGCGCCTTCATCCATTCGTCTTTGGTCAATCGCAGGGCGTTGTGCTCTGCTTCGATGAGGCGCGCGGCAGTGGTCTTGCCGGTGCCGGGCAACCCAATTGTCAGGAATAGGGTGGGTCGCTGCATATGTCGTCTCCTATTCACCGAAAGGAGTCATGAGATGACGCGGTACCTGATCTCATTCGATGACGGCGCGATGACCTTTCCTGAGGAGGAGCTGCCCGACGTGGCCAAGGCGGCGCATGGGGTGGTCCAAGAAGCCCAGCATGCAGGCGTGTGGGTTTTCGGCGGCGGGGTGCTTGGCCACGAGGTGAAAATCGTCGCCACCGACGGGAGCGTCACTGACGGCCCGTCCCCGGAGACCAAGAAGCACATCGGCGGATTCTCCATCGTCGACGTGCCCTCACACGAGGAGGCGCTCCGTTGGGCCGCCAAGATCGCCGTTGCCTGTCGTTGCGCGCAAGAGGTACGAGAGCTCCTACCCGACCCGACCGTCTGATCAGACGCGCCTTACCGGAGTGGACATCCGGTATCAGAGGAGAAGTGTCGAACCGTCTCCAAAGTCAGATTCGTCCGCTCGCAGCCCACGTGACTTGAGTCGCAGCCACCGTTCATGCGTGATCGCGCCCTCGGCCGTCTCGTCGGCATGCTGAAGCTTGCTCAATCGGCCGTGCACGGCGCAAGGCGCCGGTGTGTTCTAGCCGCACGCAACGCTGCGCGTAAGTGCTGGATCTCACTGCATCGCGCTCCGAAGTCCTGTTGGGTATCGCGTTCAGCGCTCTGCTCGCGGTCGTCGCGATCCAGCCGGACGTATCGCGGCACAACGTCGAAGCCGCCGTCGCTGTGGAGGCCCCCGTCGCACTCGAGACGCAAGACGCGACGCCGCGCGCGGGCGACCTGGTGGTTGCTCGAAAGAGCGCCGGCGCCGGGCGCGTCGTCGGGCGCGTCACACCTGAGCTCGATGCAAGCTACGACCACTCGACCGCGCCGTCCGCGGTCATCGCGGGGGCGGAGATGTCAGTCGAGATCCGCCTCACGAACACCGGTGCGCGTCTCTGGCCGGCCGGTGGCGACCAGCCGGTCCGCCTCGGCTATCACTGGTACGACGCCAGCGGCAACACGCTCCTCTCGGATGGCGCCACAGCCGCGCTCTCGGGTGACGTCGCGTCGGGTGAGGCGACGACGCTCAACGTGAGCGTGCGCGCTCCGCAGGCCGACGGCACCTACACGCTCGCGTGGGACCTCGCACAGGCGGGCACCGGTTGGTTCTCCGGAAACGCGGTGGCGATGAAGACCGAAAGCATCGTGGTGGGGGATGGCGTCACGTTCTATGGCAAGGGTTGGGGCCACGGCGTCGGGCTCTCCCAATGGGGAGCGCAAGGTTGGGCGGAGGGCGCAGTGGGTCCCCGCCTCAGTGGCGAAGAGATCCTCGCCAAGTATTTCGCGGGTGCGGACATCGTGACCCCGCCCGATGCGCCTCCGTTCCGTGTCCTGCTCTCGGCACCGTCGAGCGGGTGCGTCGGACGCACGATCGGGGATGTCGCGAGCCTGAATTCGGAGGGTGGGATGCGACTCGTCAACGATGCCGATCCAACGGTCGTCTACGCCCAGACCGGACCAGGCCAGTCCCTGCGCGCGTCCCGGAGCGGCGCGGACGTCGTGGTGACGGACCGGTCGCGCCGCATCGTCTACGCGGGTCGCGCTGCCGTCCGCGTCGTGCCGGTGCAGCCTTGGGACCCGATCAACATCGCCGAAAAGGGGCTCTCGTATCGCGGGGATCTCTGGCTTCAGGTGGCAGGTGGGACGTTGACGGTGGTCAACGTCGTCTCCTCGGACGACTACACGCGCGGCGTGCTGCCCGGCGAGATGCTGCCGTTCTGGGAGATCGAGGCGCTGCGCGCGCAGGCCGTGACCGCACGGACCTACGCGGCGTGGAAGAAGTCGAGCGCGGGCGAGCGCGAGTGGGACGTCCGTGACGACACGGCCGATCAGTGCTACCGGGGTCAGTCTGTGGAGACCGAGCGGACGAATACCGCCGTTGACTCGACGGCCGCTGAGCTCCTCTTCTACGGCGGCGAGCCCATCCGTGCGATGTTCTCGTCGGCGAATGGCGGTGTGAGTGAGAATCCCGGCTGCGTGTTCAACGCCATTCGCGTGGGTGACACGTGGGGCTGCCAGGAAGGCTGGCCGTATCTACCGGTGGTCCAAGATCCCGCTGAGCTAGCTGCCTACGACAAGCGCGGTCCAAATCCCCATGCCGAGCTGTGGTCCGAGCACTTCAGCGGTGGTGAGATCCGCGCGCAGATCATCGACGACTACGGGATCGATATTGGGCGGTTCGTCTCGATGGCTTTCAACGAAAGCCCGGGTGGCCGCCCGCTCTCGGTCATCGTCCGCGGCAGTATTCGATCGATCGATCTCCACGGCGAGCGGTTTCTTCGCGCAACGCTCGGCCTGCCGAGCACACTCGTGCGGACGACGCCCTTCTAGGCGGCGAAGCCGTCCTCGACGCGGTTTTCGTAAACGAGCCGGTACGAGTGCGTGTAGGCGCGGGTACCGCCGACTATGCGAGCCAGCTGCTCGCGGGTGTGGCACTCGGCCGAAATGAGATGCGCCACGAGCGCCGCCGAGGCTGTTGCGTCGTCGTCAAAAATACGGCCCGCGAGTTCCGCGCACTCGACCTGTCCTGATTTCGCGATGGGGCAGACCGCTGAGGAGACATAGCGTTGTTTCATGTTGACCAGCGTCATCGCAATGACCTCCACCATCAATATCGCCCCTTAGCCGTCGCCCGCCCGGTCCGCAACTGCCAAGAGCACGGAGTTGAGCGCGCGTTACGCACGCACCGTGCCGAAAGGGCACAAATCAAACGCCCGATTGGGTCTAACCCGTAACGGACGTCAGACAGAAGTGCGACAGCTACTCGCCGACGGCTGTCGACTCCGCGGTCCCGACCGAAGACACGGAGGCGCGTCGTGCGCGTCCGCGCATCGGGACCTCCTTGAGTGTCAGCGCGACGGCCACCGCGACGAGCACAGCCGCGGCCGCGACGAGAAAGACGTAGTGCAGCGCCTGTCCCAGCGCCTCGCGGGCGACGCCGCTTGACGCAATGACGCCGTCCGGATCCGAAACGCGGGCCCCGACCTGGGAGGCGAGCACCGTGCCGAGTACGGTCACGCCCATCGTCTGTCCCATCGAACGCCAGAACTGGACCTGACTCGAGGCGACACCGACGTACTCGTGCGGGACGGCGCTCATCACCGCGCTTTGGTAGATGGGCTGGTTGCTTCCGAATCCGAGACCGATGAACACGAGATCTCGGATTATTTCCAGCTCACCTGTTGCCGCGGTGACCTGGGATAAAAGGACGAGTCCGGTCGCCAGCGTCATGAGACCGGCGGCGCTGACGAAACGGTAGTGATCGATACGACTCACGATCTGCCCACTGATCAGGGACGCCACCATCATCGCGATCATCCGCGGCGCGAGCAGAACGCCAGACTGCGTCGCGCTGAGGCCGAGAAGTCCCTGGTAGACGAGCGGGATGAAGATGTTCGATCCGAACATCCCGAAGGCCCCGAGAAACGAGACGATGACCCCGACCTTGAAGGTCGGCGTCTTGAACAGCACGAGCGGCATGACCGGATGCGTGGCCCGGCGCTCGACCACGAGAAAAGCCGCCAGCAGGATCGCGGCACTCAGCAGCAGGCCAATCACGAGTGGCGAGCCCCACCCGCTTTCTCGCTGGACTGTCAGCGCACTCAATAGCGGCACGAGTCCGAAGGCGAGGAGCAGGCTGCCGGGCACGTCGATGTGCCGCCACGTCGCGTTGCTCGGGATCTTGGGCATCGCAAGTGCCACGACGAGGCTGGCGAGGATGCCCACCGGCAGGTTGATATAGAAGACGTAGCGCCACCCGAATTGGTCGGTGAGGATGCCCCCGAGGGTCGGGCCGGCGATGCCGGCAAACGCGAAGACGCTCACGAATACGCCCTGCATCTTCGCGCGAGTCGCGGGGAGGTAGAGGTCGGCCATCGACCCCAGCGCCGAAGAGGTGAGGAATCCACCGAAGACGCCCTGGAGCGCGCGCGCGGCGACGAGCTGCGGCATCGACTGCGCGATCCCGCACAGCGCGGATGCGGCGACGAACCCGATCATGCCGCCCTGGATGAAGCGCTTGCGACCGAAGAGGTCGCCGAGCTTCCCCGAGATCGGGATGATCGTCGTGGACGTGACGAGATATGCCGTCGTGACCCAGGCGTAGTACTCGAGACCTGACAGCTCGGCGATGATCCGCGGCATCGCCGTGGCCACGATCGACGTGTCGAGCGCGGACAGCATCATGCTGAGCAGCAGTCCGAACGTGACGACGATCAGACGCTTGCGCGGCAGGTCGATCCGCGGCGCGTCGAGCTCGGGCATCATCGAATCGTCGCACATGGGGATGCGCTGACACTTCGGGAAGGGACACCATCCCGAGCGCGGCGTGTACACAGTCCGTCGCCACCGCTGCGGCCGCACGCAGCGCGCTCGCGACAGCGTGCGGAAGCGCGAAGGCGGCGGCAGAACGGTGCCCGGCATCGACTCCGCGCGCTACACCGATGACCGCAGCGCCGGGGAGGAGTTGGAGCTCAGCGTGTCGTGACGAAGCAAACGAACGCGCGACATCCTTCGTCATGGCAAGGCGGGGGCCAAGCGGCCCCCGCCCGTACAGAAGATCTAGACGGTGACGCGGCGCCCGTTGCTGTAACGGTAGAGAGCGAGAGCGACCAGGGCGCCGATGATCGAGCCGATCCAGCCTGACGTCGGGGGCGGGAATGCGGCATTGCCGGCAAACAAGAGCTGGGAGAGAAAGCCACCGATGAAAGAACCGATGATGCCGAGAATGATCGTTCCGAGGCCGCCCATCGGGTCGGGGCCCGGCATCAGGAACCGAGCGATGACACCGACGATGGCGCCGAAAACGATCCAGGTGACAATGGTCGTGAGATCCATTTTCTTGACCCTCCTTTCTTCGGTGATGGGTCCGGGCGCCATCTACGCACTCGCCGTGCCACGACCGATAAGAGACCGTTACACAAACGAAGGCGCAGAAATTGCGCGGAGCGCGAACTATCTAGCTGAACTGACGATTGCCACGTGCTGTCCGTTAACGCCATTGGATAGAAATCAGGGGGAATAGATGAACGTACTCAAGCAACCAATTCGTTTTCTCAGCGTCTTCGCGTTCGTACTCTCGGCGGTCCTTCTCGGTAACGGCGGCA
>Ga0207674_10007229_pt1 | contig 12955 bp, 9 predicted proteins | sample KBSCornC72_FD_184303 | JGI IMG/M metagenome (GOLD analysis project Ga0207674, IMG submission 184303) | Corn rhizosphere microbial communities from Kellogg Biological Station, Michigan, USA - KBS Corn C7-2 (SPAdes) (version 2) | ecosystem: Host-associated > Plants > Roots > Rhizosphere > Soil ... | reverse complement strand
TCGCTCGCGATGTTCACCGCGTTCGCCGCGGGAAAGCCAGGCCGCTATGCGGCGATCGAGATCGGCACGATGACGGTCATGGCCGGGCTGACCCTGCTTTTGACAGCGAGCGGCGAGGTTCGGGCGCCGCAGGTCGCGTATGCGGCGTCGTGGGGGTTGACCGCGCTGCTTTGCGGGCTGGTGCTGGCCTTGGGGCAGCTGCGGCATCGAGCACAGTCGCGAGCGCATGGCGAACGTCGAATACCTCTTCCAGACAGTGCTCCGCGCGCTCTGTGATACGTCCGGCCCGCGCGAGGCGTTCCGCTTCCGTGAAGAACGATCCTGCATCGCCAAACGGAACCGCTGATCCCACCCCGAAACGGTGGAGGATGTCGACGAAGTCATTGCCATGCTCGACCGCGGCGACGATCGGCAGGCCGGCGCGCAGATAATCGATCGTCTTTGAGGGAATGCTGAAGCTGGTCACGCCGGGGACCGTCGCCACCATCCCGACATCGCATGCCCCGAGCAGATCGAGATAAGCCGCGCGGGTCAGTGGAGGGCGGTAGAGCAGGTTCGCCTGGCGCGACGCGCGGTCGCGGAGCAGCGGCGCGAGCCTGCCGTCGCCGACGAACAGGAAGTGCAGGTCCGAGCCGGCCATGAGCGCCGCGTCGGCGGCGGCCAGCATCTGCTCGAATCCACGGCCCTCAGTCAGCTGTCCGCCGAACACCGCGATCGCTGAATCCGCTGGCAATGCGTAGCGGCGGCGGACCGCTGTTCGGTCGATCGGGAGCGCTGGACGGGTCACGCCCCAGATTGGCGTGACCAGAACGCGCTGATCCTGCCCGACACGGAATCTTTTGCGCAAATAGTCGGCATTCCCAGGAAGGGTGCAGATGATCGCGGTGAAATGCTTGAGCAATCTTTGCTCCCACCAACGTGCGATCTTCAGCACCATGCCGCCGGGAATGCGTCCGATCTCATGGTGGTGGTCGGGAAAGAAGTCCCAGATGAACAGCAGGCGGTGCCGGATTCGGGCGCGGCCAATCCGCTTCACAAGCGGCGCGATCGCGGTCGCCGGCATCCAGGCAATCGCAACGTCGAAGGCTGCAAGATCGAAATATAGTCCGGCGACCCGCGCCGCATGACGCCCGCTCAAGACGAACTTGCTCGCATCGCGCACCAGCCATCCGGGCCCCCACAGCATTTTCGGCCCGCACCGCACCACCCGGACGCCCGTTGCAGTCCTGAACTCCTCCACGCGCGAACCCGGAGGCGCCGACCAGTCGAGGTGCAGCACCTCCACGTCATGGCCCGCCGCGACCAGGGCGTCCGCGAGCTCCGTCGTGAGATAGGATTGCCCCGCGCCGACTGGGTACTGCATGGCGATCATCAGGAATCGCATTACCGTCTCAATATTCCTTCCACACGGCGCGGCGGACATAATCGCTGTAGCTGAGGATGATCCGCGCCACTTTCTCGGCGACGTCCGGCACCGAATAGTCGGCCGGCAGCCGCGGACGCGTGCCCTGCGCGGCGAGCAGGTCGAGGCCCTGGAGAACGCGGGGCGGAGCCAGCCCGGCCATGATCACGACCGCCTCCTCCATTGCTTCCGGCCGCTCGTGCGCGTCGCGCAGGTTGAGCGCCGGAAAGCCGAGGATCGCCGATTCCTCGCTGATCGAGCCGCTGTCGGAGAGGACCGCCTGCGCATTCAGCTGCAGCTTGTTGTAATCGACGAAGCCCATCGGCTGAAGCAGCTGCACCAGCGGATGAAATTCGAGCTTGAGGCTGTCGATGCGCTTGCGCGTGCGCGGATGCGTGCTGACCAGGATCGGCTTGCCGTATCGCTCAGCAACCGCGGCGAGCGTTGCGGCCAGCAGCCGGATGCGTATATCCGAGTCAACGTTCTCGGCGCGATGCGCGCTGACAAGGAAATAGCCGCCCGCCTGCACCTCGAGGCGCTTCAGCGCTTTCGATCGATCGATCTTGGCCCGATAGTGGCTCAGCACCTCGAACAGCGGGCTACCGGTCTTGATGATTCTGTCGGGAGGGAAACCCTCGGCGAGCAGATATTCGCGGGCGATCGACGAATAGGGGAGGTTGATGTCGGCGAGATGGTCGACGACGCGGCGGTTGATCTCCTCGGGCACGCGCTCGTCGAAGCAGCGGTTGCCGGCCTCCATGTGAAACACCGGAATGCGCCGGCGCTTCGCCGCAATCGCCGTAAGGCAGCTGTCGGTATCGCCGAGGATTAGGACTGCGTCGGGGCATTCCATCGCAAGCACCTGGTCCGCTGCGATAATCGCGCGCCCGATCGTTTCCGCCGCTGTGTCCGCGGCAATGCCGAGATCGTAATCGGGGGGCCGGAGCTCCAGCTCGTCGAAGAAGATCGCGTTGAGCTCGCGGTCATGGTTCTGGCCGGTGTGGACGAGGACGTGATCGGTCGCGCGGTCGAGGGCAGCCATGACCCGCGACAGGCGGATGACCTCGGGCCGGGTCCCGACGATCGTCATCACCTTGAGGCGAGCGTTGGTCAAAGCGGCAGCGGATAGGTGTCGGGCCGTTCGGCGTCGAACCGCTCGTTGGCCCAGGCAAGGACGACCAGTTCGTCTTCGCCGACATTGGTGACGTCATGCGCCCAGCCGGGGATCGTCTCGATCATCCGCGGCTCGCGCGCGGAACTCGTCACCTCGAAGCATTCGCCGCTCAGCACATGACGGAAGCGAAACCTCCCGGTCCCGTGCGCAACGATGAACTTCTCGACTTTCGAATGGTGGTAATGCCCGCCGCGGGTGACGCCTGGACGGGCCGTGAAATAGGAAAACTGGCCGCTTGCACGCGTCTTGAAGAGTTCGACGAATGAGCCACGCGAATCTGAACGCGGGTCGAGAGCATAGCTCGCCTTGTCGACCGGAAGCGCGGCAATGAACGAAACATAAAGCGCTTTCGGCAAGCCGACGCCGACGTCACTGATGTCTCCGCTCATGCGCTTGACCGCGAAGGCGCGGATGTGATCGGCCACTTCTCCGACGCTGGTGTGATGCACCTTCTGCGGTTCCGCGAAGCCGCTTTCTTGCGGGGGACTTGCAATCAGCTTTAGCCACTGATCGATCAGGTCATCGACATAGAGCAGCGACAAAGGCGACGAGGGATCGTCGATCGGCAGCGCTTCGCCGCGCCCCGCATTGTGACAGAAAGTGGCAACGATCGAATTATAATTCGGGCGGCTCCACTTCCCGCACAGGTTCGGAAGCCGCCAGATCGACACCGTGGTAAGCCCCTGTCCGGAAAGCTCGAGCAGGATGTCCTCGCCGGCGCGCTTGCTCGTGCCGTAAGCGCTTTCCTCCGCGGCCTTTGCCGAGGAGCTGTAGACGATCAGCGGCCTGGCGCCGGCCCTCGCGACTACATCCGCAAGCCACGCGGTATAGTCGCGATTGCTGCGCAAGAACTCGCTTTCGTCTGTGCACCGGTTCGCGCCGGCCAGATGAAAGATGATCTCCGCCGCCGCGATCTCTTGCTCGGCTTCGCGGGCAGCGGTTTCGCGAGTGATCGGCCGCACATCGTGGCCCTGCTCGCTCAGTCGAAGCACGAGATTGCTGCCGAGGAAGCCTTTGGCGCCCGTGACGGCGATCCGGCGCCGATCAGGATTCACCGACGACCTCTTGGCCAAGATGTTCGCGAACGCACGGCAGGCCGCTCAGGATCGCGGCCATTTCGTCGACGTCGAGCTGCCGCGTGTTGTGCGAGTTGAAATCGTCGAGTTTCGTGACCCGCGTCTCGCCGTCGGTGAAATAGGCGTCGTAATTGAGGTCACGCCGGTCGGGCGCGACGCGATAATAAGCCTGGTGATCCTCGGCGGTCGCGAGTTCCTCGCGGCTCAGCAGCGTCTCGTGCTGCTTCTCGCCGTGGCGGGTGCCGATCACGCGGACTGGATGGCGCGGACGATCCATCACGTGCAGCAGGGCCTTGGCGAAATTGTCCATCGTCACGGCCGGCGCCTTCTGGACGTACATGTCGCCGTTCCCCCCGTAATTGAACGCGTACAGGCAGAGGTCCACGGCTTCGCCGAGAGTCATTACGAAACGCGTCATCTCGGGGTCGGTGATCGTGATCGGCTCGCGATTGCGAACCTGTTCCATGAAAAGCGGCAAGACCGATCCGCGTGAGCCCAGCACATTACCGTAGCGCGTCGTCGAAAGGACGGTTCGGCTGCCGTCGATCACCCGCGCCTTGCTCGCGACCACCTTCTCCATCAGCGCCTTCGACATGCCCATGGCATTCACCGGATAGACGGCCTTGTCGGTCGACAGGCAGACGACCCGGCGAACATTGTTGCGGATCGCCGCATCGACCACGTTGGCGGTGCCGATCACGTTGGTGGCGACGGCTTCCATCGGGTGGAATTCGCAGCTCGGCACCTGCTTCAACGCCGCGGCATGATAGATGTAGTCGACGCCGCGCGTGACCATGTCCATCGTCCGCGCGTCGCGGACATCGGCGATATAATATTTGAGGCGCGGATCGCGGAAGTGCTTGCGCTGGTCTTCCTGTTTTTTCTCGTCGCGGCTGACGATGCGGATTTCGGCAATGTCCTGCGCAAGGAAATGGCGCAGGATCGTCGTTCCGAACGATCCGGTACCGCCACTGATCATGAGCGTGGAGCCGGCTAGGTCCATTCCCCCAAATCCTCGAGCCGCTGTCGTCACATAGGTGCCGTGACCGGGCGGGAACGTTCACTTCGCCAAGGTTGAACTTCGCTCCTGGCGCCTGCCACTCACGAGCGTGGAGGGGCGGAGCGAAATGCTGGCCACATTCTCACGAGTGCCGGACGCGCGGTGACGGCCGTCGACGTCCTCGGGGCGGTGCGCAGCTACGCGATTTCGCGGACGCGCCCGACCAAGCGCTGGATCGCGATGGTCGTCGATGCCGGATTGTGCGCTCTAACCTGCTACGCCGCGATCTTCCTCCGCCTCGGCTTCATCCCCGAGCACGATACGCCGTACGGTGTTCTCGTCGCCGTATCTGTCGGCCTGGCGCTTCCGATCTTCTGGGCGGTCGGCCTCTACCGGGAAATTTTCAGCCAGTCAGGGATGCGGGCGGTCGCGAATGTGGCGCGCGCCTGCACTATCTATGCGCTTCCGTTCGCGACGATCTTCACCGTGCTGCGCGTATGGGGAATCCCGCGGACGCTCAGCCTGATCCATCCGATCCTGCTGTTCCTGGCGATCGCCGGGTCGAGGCTGTTCGCGCGCTACTGGCTGTTCGGGACCGATGTCCCGCGCCGAACTCCCAAGCGCCGGGTGCTCATCTATGGCGCGGGGTCGGCGGGCCGGCAGCTTGCCGGAGCGATTGCTCAAAGCTCCGAGATGATTGTCGTCGGCTATTTCGACGACGATCCGGCGCTGATCGGCAGCGTCATTGACGGCAGGCGCATCCACGATCCGGGCGACATGGCGAAGGTCGTCGACAGCCAGGCGGCGGACGAGATCCTGCTCGCTCTCCCGTCAGCTCCAAGGATGCGCCGCAACGAGATCATCGCTACCGCGCGGCGCGCCAACGCACGAATCCGGACGCTTCCCGGTCTCATGGACATTGCGCATGGTCGCGTGGAGATCGGTCACATCCGCGAACTCGAGGTCGAGGACCTGCTCGGCCGAAGCTCGGTCGAGCCCGACCTGGAGCTGATGCGGCGCGCAATCGTCGGTCGAACGATCATGGTCACCGGCGCTGGAGGGTCGATCGGCAGCGAACTGTGCCGTCAGCTGGCGGCGCTCGAGCCGGCGACCTTGCTGCTCGTCGAGATAAGCGAGTTCGGTCTCTACGAGATTCACCGCCAGCTCGAATCTCGCTGCGAGACAGTTCGTATCGTGCCTCTGCTTGGCTCGGTCTGCGATGAAGCTCGGATGCAGGAGATCGTCGGCGCCTGGCGGCCCGACATCATTTATCACGCCGCGGCCTACAAGCATGTCCCGCTCGTCGAGCATAACCCGGCCGAAGGAATCCGCACGAACGTCTTCGGCACGTTCACCGTGGCGCGCGTTGCAGCGCGCCTCGACGTGCCGAATTTCGTGCTCGTCAGCACCGACAAAGCGGTCCGTCCGACGAGCGTCATGGGTGCGACCAAGCGCGCCGCCGAGCTCGTCCTGCAGGCGCTCAACCAGGTGTCGCCGCAGACCCGGTTTTCGATGGTGCGCTTCGGCAACGTCTTGGGAAGCAGCGGTTCGGTCGTCCCGCTGTTCCGCCAGCAGATCCGGTCCGGCGGGCCACTCACGGTCACGGACTGGCGCGTCACCCGCTACTTCATGACCGTGCGGGAAGCGGCCGAACTGGTGCTTCAGGCCAGCGCCATGGCCAGCGGCGGGGAGCTGTTCGTTCTCGACATGGGCGAGCCCGTGCGCATCGGCGACCTTGCGCGCAACATGATCGAGCTCTCGGGACTGACAGTCCGAACGAAGGACGATCCGGCCGGGGATGTCGAAATTGCCGAGATCGGCCTTCGCCCGGGCGAAAAGCTCTACGAGGAGCTGTTGATCGGCGACAATCCGGCGCCAACTCAACATCCGCGGATTCTCAAGGCTGACGAACGGTTCACCCCGTTCGAGGAGCTTTCGCAGAAGCTCGACCGCCTGAGCGACGCGCTAAAGGCAAGCGCAGTCGAGCAGATCGCAGCGCTCCACGAGTTCGTGCCGGAGTTCAGCGACGTGTCCGAAGTCGTCGACTGGGTTCATGTGGAGACGTCCAGCGCGCGCACGCTTGCGCTTCCACGCGGTCAACGCGCCGCGACTTCGGCCTAGACGGGCATGAGCTTCGACCGCGCACCGCGCGCATTGGTTGTGGGCGCAAGCGAAACCGCCGAGCTCCTGCACCTGCCGGTGCTCGCCGGGCTCCGTGACGCTGGACGGCTCGAACTCGTCGAAATCTGTGACTTGCGGCTCGGGAACGCGAGTTCCGTGCGTCAGAAATTCGGCTTCGCGCGCGACGGCGGCGATGCGGCCAATGCGGTCGCACGCGACGATATTGACGTCGTCTATCTCTTCGGCGGCGCGCGAATGCACCACGCGCTGGGACTCGCTGCGCTCCATGCAGGCAATCACCTGTTCGTCGAGAAACCCATCGCGCCCAGCTATTCCGACACGGTCGAGCTGGCCGACGCGGCGGAGGCGCGGGGCCTCGTCGCGGTGGGCGGCCACAATCGCCGCTTCCTTGCCGCGTTCGATCGGATTCGCGCCGCGGCCGGCTCGGCGGGATGGACGTCGGCTGAGGCGGTGTTCGACAAGGACGCGTTCGGCCTGCCGCCGCCGTTCGGCGCGGCGAGCTGGCTGAGCGGCAACGCCATCCACGCGCTCGATGCGCTGCTGTTCATGATGGGCGGCCTGCCCGAGTGGCTGAGCGCGCAGGTAGGAGGCGCCGGCGCAGGCCCGTCGACCTTCGCAGCGATGATGCGGTGGAAGAACGGCGCTCAGGCGGTATTGCTGTGCAACAACGAAGCGGGGGCTCGCCGCGAGGAATATGCATTTCACGCGCCGGGGGAGAGCTGGCGCGTTGACCACGCGGGAGTGACTCTCGAGCGCGGCGGTGTGGCGAAGCTCGTTCAGCCACCGCTGCTTGCCGATGGGTTCGCTGCCGAGCATGAGGCGTTTCTCGACGCGCTCGCCACCGGCGTGCCGCCGCGCCACGCCATTGCCGCGATCGCGCCTTCGCTGTTCCTCGCCGAGCTGATTGAGGCGGGCCATCACGGGCCGGTTCGCCTGCCCGCCGCGCGCGAGACCCGAACGCAACGCTCATTGGCTCACACGGTGCTCGTGGCGAGCAGCGAGCGGCTGCGTCCGGCGCTTGGAGATATTCCGTCGAATTGGCGGCTCGTGTCGCTCGAGGAGGTCGAGAGATCGCCGGAATCCCGCTCCGACATCACCGCCGCGGTCCTCGGCCCGGGATCGGCGGCGCTGAGCGGGGAGACGCTAAAAAAACTCCCGAACCTGCGCGTCGTCGGCTGCTGCGGTCTCTCGCTGAAGCGGTTTGGCGCCGACAAGATGATCGACCGCGGGATCACGCTGGTGAACGCCAGCCACGCTTATGCCGAAAGCGTCGCCGAGTTCGCGCTCGGCCTCGCGATCCTCGGTCGGCGGCGTGCCTTCGCATCGAACGAAGCGATGCGGCGGGGCAGCTGGGGCACCGCAGTCCCGGAGAATGGGGCAAGAGGAGCGATCCTCCGCGCCGCGAAATCCGCACGCTCGGTGGCGGCAAGGCTTCGGATCGAATCCGCGTTGCTGCGGCTCTGGCGAAGGAGCCCGGCGCTGACCCGCTTGTCCTCCACTTCGCCAGTGCCGAGCCATGAGCTGGCGGGCGCGCTGGTCGGGCTGATCGGCTGGGGCGCAAATGCAGGCGCGTTCACGCGCCGACTGATCGCCGCCCGCGCGAGCGTCATCGTTCATTCGGGGCATGCCTCGCCGGGGGAGATTCGGTCGGCGGGCGCCGAACCGGCGCCACTTGCACGCGTGCTCGCGGCCGACATCGTCTCGCTCCATCGCGGACTCTCGCCGGCGACGCGCCATTGCGTCAGCGCCTCCGAGCTTTCCCGGCTGAGGCCCGGAGCTGTGCTGATCAACGTCGCGCGGGGTGCCCTGATCGAGCCCGACGCCCTGATCGCGCGCCTCAGGCGCGGCGACATCGTCGCCTGCCTCGATACGTTCGAGCAAGAGCCGCTCCCGCGCCGGCATCCGCTGCGGCGCATGCCCAACGTCTTCCTCACGTCGCACATCGCCGGAGGCTCCCCCGACATGCATGCCGGCGCCGTCCGCGAAGTGATTGACAAGGTGTCGCGCCACCTGGGCGGCGACCCGGTCGAGGCGATCACAGCCACGCGATTGGCGGCGATGACGTGAGTTCTCCGCATCGACTCCATCGCTCGCTCGTCGACGCGATCGAGCGCGAGTGCCGAGTCGCGGAGTGGCGCGCCGGTGACATCGACCTGTGGCCGCTCGCCAGCCAGGACCTTTTCCTTGATCTCTTCCGCCGCGCCGGGGGCGAAACGGCGCCGTCGCCTCCAGCATTTGTGACGCGCGCGGCGATCTCGCTCGCAACTCCCGCGATCAACCTGTGGAGGAGCCGCCGCGATCTCGCGCACTGGATGCCTCGGCCGCATCGCTCGGACGCGATCCTGCTTGGCGATGGAGTTTCGCTCGACCAGGTCGACGGTTATTGGCGCGACCGCTTCGGCGATCCCATCGTCTCGGCGCTCGAACGGCGAGGCCGGAGCTGCTTCGTCATGCAGAGCGGCAATCTCACGCGTCTGCCGTGGGCAAGGCCCACCTATGCCGCCAACCAGGTCGCAGCGCGCGCTGCCGTCGCTGCGGCGCTGACGAAAGGACCCGATCTCGAACTCCCTGACCATCGGAGGGCTCTGAAGCTGCTCGCGCAGGCGGGAATCGACGCACCGTCGCTGGCGCTCCGGCGTCTCGAGCGCCGCGCAGGCGTGCTCGCAGCGCAGGCAGCTGCCTTCGACCGCATCCTGCGCCACGTTCGTCCGAAGGTGGCCTTCGTCGTCACATATTATGCGGGATTGGGTCACGCCTTCGCCCTCGCGTGCCGCCGCCGCGGTATCCTCTGTGTCGACCTGCAGCATTGCCCGCACGATCGCGTGCATCGAGCCTATCGCTGGTCGCAAATTCCGCCGAACGGTTATTCGACCTTGCCGGGCCTGTTCTGGACCTGGACCGAAGACGATGCCGCGAACGTTCGCCGTTGGAGCGACGGTCTGTGGCACGGCGCGCTCGCCGGAGGCCACCCCCAAATCGTCGTGCTTCGCGGAGAGGGCGATCGCCTCTGGAAGAACGCTCTTTCGATTGTTGGGGATCGCTCGACTTCCGATCGCGAGATTCTCGTCGCCTTGCAGCCGATTGGGGGAAGGCGCGACATCTGGGTCGCGCTGGCGAAGGCCATCGAAATGGCGCCGCCGACGTGGCGCTGGTGGATCCGCCGCCATCCCGCCGCGACGTCGGCGCAGGACCTGGACTGCGCCCCCCTGCTATCATTCGGCAGAGCAAATGTTATCGCGGGAAAGGCGGCACAAATCCCTTTGCCCGCGCTGCTCGGCCACATGGACGCACTGGTTTCACTCGCTTCAGGTGCTGCTGCCGAGGCGGCCATGTTCGGCGTGCCGGCTTTCTTTCTCGACGGCGAGGCGTTCGACACCTTCCCTGACCTGATCGCGGCCGGCAAGGCTTCGCCGGTCGAGGTCAGTTCACTCGTTCAGGCAATTGCCCGCTCACCCGTGGGCGCATCGCGGCGGCCTGGCGGCGGTCCGCCGATTGAGGAGACGCTCCGAGAGATTGAGCGCGTCGCCGAGCAATATTCACGGCTGTGCCGCGAACCGGCTGGCGAGAAGATCGACCGCAGCCGCAGCGTCGTCCGACAGCTTCAGCCGCCACGCGCCGCCTGAGGCGAGCGCCTGAATAGCTTTTTTGGACTCCGGTTTGAGCAGAGCGAAGCCCGCGTCGAGATCCATCAGCTTTTCGATCGCTGTTGCCGGGACTGCGGCGGACAGCGCCAACTCGCTGCCGCCCTCCAGCAGCACCAATGCCGTCCGTTCTGCTCTGAGCGCTGCGGCGCGAAGCGGCACCGCAGCCTTGAGCTTGCCGCTCCTCATTCGCTTCGGATGGTCGCCTGCCGGCGCATCGGCGGGATAGACGTGGATCGGCCGCGGGAGGCCCCAGATCGCGAATTCCGGCTCCAGCTGCACGAAGATCATGTCATCAGACAGCACCTTATAGCCGCGCTCGGCTGCGGCGAGCGCGAGCGTGCTCTTTCCGGAGCCGCTCGGACCCGCGAGGACCAGCGCCAGGTCGCCGACCATGAACGCCGACGCGTGCACGGGAGTCCGTGCGCGCCGGGCGAGCAGGAACAGCAGCAGCGTGTCGAGAATGTCGGTTAGCGCCGCCGCATCCTCGGCAAGCTCCGGGGATAGAATTGCGCTTGCCTTGCCGGTTGCGGCGTCCGCAGTTCCCTCGGCTCCTCGGCCATTCAGCCGCAGGCGTGAACCATCCACGACGATGTCGAGACTTACTCCGATAGTGGAGGGGCTGCCGGTTTCGAGACGAACCTCGATCGAGGGCTCGGCGACCGAAGCTTCCGCCAACCAGTGTGCATAGGCTGCCGCTGCGGCCGCGAGGAGTTGGGGGTCTTCGGCGATGATCTGCGTCGGAATACCGAACGGCAGCAAGTTCAGGAATCTGCTCGAACCGTTCCCGTCCATGGCGATATTCTACAATCGGCCCGGCCAAACGGAAGGCGAGAGCCGGGAGCGGGCCGCGTGATCCTCGTCGCCCATTCGAACTTCCTGGCGAGGGATTCGAAGCAGCAGGCGAAAATGAAACCCTATTCGCCGCTGTCGAGCTTGATCGCTGCGGCGCTGCTCCGGCGGGAGGGCCACGAGGTCGCGCTGTTCGACGCCACCTTCGAGCCTGGCGTCGGCGCGTTCGAGGCAATGCTCGAAGAGCTCCGGCCGGACGTGGTCCTGCTGATGGAAGACAATTTCAACTTCCTGACGAAGATGTGCACGACCGCGCGGCGCGAGACGGCGCTCGAGATGATCGGACTGGCCGCGAGCCGCGGCTGCCGAATCGCCGTCAACGGCCCCGATGCGAGCGACAACCCTGCATTCTACCTGTGCGCCGGTGCCGACACGGTCGTGCTCGGCGAAGGCGAAATGGCGATGCTCGATGTCGCCAACTGCTGGCTAGCGCGCACGGGGGAGCTTGCCGACGTCCGGGGCCTGATCCTGCCCGGTCCCGAGCAGGTGCAGCCGACGAAGCCACGGCGGCCGGAGCAGGACCTCGATCACCTCCCGCATCCCGCGTGGGACATGCTCGATCTCGAAGCTTACCGCCGCGCCTGGATCGAAGCGCACGGCGAATTCTCCTGGAACATCGTGACGTCGCGCGGTTGCCCCTACGCCTGCAACTGGTGCGCAAAGCCGACCTTCGGCAGGCGGTACTCCGTGCGATCCCCGGAAGACGTCGCGCTCGAAATGCTGCGCCTCAAGCGCGAGGTCAGGCCCGACCATTTGTGGTTCACGGATGACATCCTCGGCCTGGACGTCGACTGGATCTGCGCGTTCGCAGACGAGGTCGAGCGGAACGGCGCCCGAATTCCATTCACGATGCAATCGCGGGTCAACCTGATGACCGAGAGAAGCGTCTCGGCGCTCGCGCGGGCCGGTGCGCGCGACGTATGGCTCGGCATCGAGTCCGGCTCACAGAAGATCCTCGACGCGATGGACAAGGGCACGACCGTCGACGCCGGCCGGTCGGCGACCCGGCTCCTCAAGGCGCACGGAATCAAGGCCTGCTGGTTCATCCAGCTCGGCTATCCATCCGAGAGCTGGGAAGACCTGATCGCGACGCGTGACCTGATCCGCGAGGAACGCCCGAACGAGATTGGGGTCTCGGTTGCTTACCCGCTGCCCGGCACCGTCTTTTACGAGCGTGTCCGGGCGCAGCTCGGGCGTCAGCGCAATTGGAAGGACACCGGCGACCTCGCCATGCTGTTCCAGGGCACGTTCGACACGGCGCTGTACCGTCGCGTCCGCGACATCCTCCACCAGGAGGTCGAAGGCGCGCTTGCGGATGACGGTGCGTGGGACGATCTCGAGGAACGCGTTCACCTGCACCGCTCGCCGCAACCCGTCAGCCTGGCGGTCGGGACCTGAAATGGCCTTCTCCGGACCCGCTCCGGCCGTGCGGGCATTCGACGCGATCGCCGAGGACTTCGACGCTCGCTTTACGCCCTGGCGCAGCGTCGAGGCCCAGCGGCGGGCGGTCCGTGCCGCGCTGATCGACGCCTTTCCATTTGGCTCGAGGCTGATCGAGGTCGGCGGTGGAACCGGGGAGGACGGATTGTGGCTGGCGAGCCACGGCCGCGACGTGCTGATGACCGATGCCTCGCCGGCGATGGTCGCGGTCGCGGCGGGAAAGGGCGT
>Ga0207674_10007226_pt1 | contig 12957 bp, 17 predicted proteins | sample KBSCornC72_FD_184303 | JGI IMG/M metagenome (GOLD analysis project Ga0207674, IMG submission 184303) | Corn rhizosphere microbial communities from Kellogg Biological Station, Michigan, USA - KBS Corn C7-2 (SPAdes) (version 2) | ecosystem: Host-associated > Plants > Roots > Rhizosphere > Soil ... | reverse complement strand
CCACGGTCGTCATCGTCAAACACGCCAACCCTTGCGGCGTCGCCACGGCGGACACGCTGCTTGAGGCTTATCAGGCCGCGCTCGCCTGCGACACCGTCTCGGCGTTCGGTGGCATCATCGCCTGCAACCGTCCGCTCGACGGCGCAACCGCCGCCGCAATCGCGGACATCTTCACCGAAGTCGTTGCCGCACCTGATGCGGACGAAACCGCCCGCGCCATCTTCGCCAAGAAGAAGAATTTGCGCCTGTTGCTCACGGGCCCGCTGCCCGATCCGGCCCGCGCGAGCCTGATGACGAAGATCATCGCCGGCGGCGCGCTGGTGCAGGATCGCGACAATGGCAGCATCACGCGCGACATGCTCAAGGTCGTGACCAAACGTCAGCCGACCGAGCGCGAGCTAAGCGATTGCCTGTTCGCCTGGACGGTCGCCAAGCACGTCAAATCCAACGCCATCGTCTACGCCAGGGACCTCGCCACGGCAGGTATCGGCGCGGGCCAGATGAACCGCCTCGAATCCGCCCGCATCGCCGCGTGGAAGGCCAAGGACGCCGCCGAGAAGGCCAGGTGGCCTGAGCCGCGCACGATCGGGTCGGCGGTTGCCTCGGATGCCTTCTTCCCGTTCGCCGACGGCCTGCTGACGGCGGTCGAAGCGGGCGCGACGGCGGTCATCCAGCCCGGCGGCTCGATCCGCGACGACGAGGTTATCGCCGCCGCCGACGAAGCGGGTCTCGCCATGGTCTTTACGGGGATGCGCCATTTCCGGCATTGAGCGCCACCGGGGGGCAAACTGACATGACGACGCGCTGGTTCGATCTGCTGAACATTCACCAGCCGAAAATGTCGTTCCCCGCCGGTCTCGATCAGGACAGCGTGCAGCGCTTCCTCAAATCGGTCAGCGTCGATAACAGCCCTGCGTCCGAGTTCGCGGGCTACGTCGATCGGGATTGGCGGCGCTTCGTCTACACTTGGATGCTCTGCCGCGATCTCACCGGCAAATGCCTTGAAATCGGCGCCAGTCCCTATTTCACCACGGCCTTGCTCAAAGAGTTCACCGGCCTCGATCTGGTGCTGAGCAACTATTCGCCGACCGATGCCGAAACCAGCGAGAATGTCGCGCGCTGGACCTCGCCGCGCACCGGCACGCAGGTCGAGCATCGGATGGTGCATGATCTTTTCAACGTCGAGACTGATGCGCTGCCCTATCCGGACGATCATTTCGACGTGATCCTGTTCTGCGAGGTCGTCGAGCATCTGACCAACGATCCGCTCGCCGCGCTGATGGAGATCAGGCGAGTGCTCAAGCCTGGCGGCCGGCTGATCCTGACGACGCCGAATTCAGCGAGCGCGCGGAATCTGTTCAAGATCCTGACGGGCAAGAGCGTCTACGACCGATATTCAGCCTATGGGCCCTATGGTCGCCACAACCGGGAATATACCAAGGGCGAGCTTGAACGGATGCTTCGCGTTCTCGGTTTCTCGGTGGAAACCAGCTTTACGGCCAACGTATTGTTTCGAAGCAGGAAGCAGCAGCTTGGCAGCAGCTATGCGGAACTCATGTTCAGCCTGTTTTCACGGCGCCGCGCCCGCGCGCTCGGCCAATATATCTTCACCTCGTCAGTGAAGCTGGATGCGCGGCCGGTGATGCGGCCGGACTGGCTGTATCGAAGCTATGCGAATCCCGAAGTGGCGGGGCGGGTTACGACAGCTGGCTGACCGCTTCCCGCACATTGGCGCGGCGGTTACGGACGCCGTTGCTGCGTGGGCGGCGGAGGCGCGGCTGGGTTTCGGCGGGGAGGTTCGGGACAGCACTGTTCCAAATGTCGCGGATCGCTTCGAGTTGCGAGCTGGAGAGTGAGGAGATCAGGTGCAAGCCGAACAGGTCGCGGCTCACCCATTTCACCATTGCCTTGAATTCGCCCAGTTTTTCAATGGTAACAACCACGGTCTCGCCGAGCATCGGGGTTTTGTTCTCGGCCTTTGCACCGATGCCGTCGCAGGAGAGATTACGGATCACGATCGATTGCGGCGGCGTGATATCGCCACGCAGCGTCGCGGTTCGAAAGCCGATCAGGCGTGGCGCTTCGCTTCCGCGTGCGGTGAAGTTGGAATAGTCGGCCATCATTCCCCCAGAGCTATTTGCCGCAGGCGTTCCCCGGACCCGCTTCCCGTGCGCGTCCAACTTAGGCGATCATGGTTAACAGCAGCTTAAGATCAACCACTTATGGGATCATTGGCCGTCCTTGCCGCACAGACGGTCGCGGCGGCGGATTCTGCAGGGTCTAGACATCCGCCATTTCGTAATCCCGACGTTCGTCGACATGATGGCAGAGGATCGGGGCTTATCCAAAGTTTCGGATCGCCCATGCCGCGATCCTCATGCAAGACTTGTTATTTCAATCGCTTGAACAATATTCGATCCTCAGGCGTGAAGCCCTTGCGCCAGATGATGTAGCTATAGACGACCAGCACGATCGGAACGCCGATGACCAACTCGCTCCATTCGGGGATGCGTGTGATGACGGCACCGATGGCCGCCGCGGCGGCGGCAGCCCAGACCAGCGCCCAGCGCCAGCCGGAGACGGGCGCGCCCAGCAGCTTGGCCAGCAGCCGCGACTTGACGACCGCGCCGATCCCCAGCGCGACCATCAGGGCAAGCGCTGGGCCGGCCGCCTGGAAAGTCTGGGGCAGGCCGAGCGCGCGTGCGCCATCGATGAAGATGAAACTCAGCACGGCCTGCGTGCCGATCACGGCGGTGGAGATCATCAGGTTGCGATGCCGTGCCACGTAGACGAGCGCGGTCTCGGAAACCGCTGCTGTCGCGGCCACCACCTCGGCGGCGAGCAGGATCACCAGCGCGCCCGTGCCCGCGACGAAGGCGGGGCCGACCAGCCCCATCACCGCCTCGCCCGAAATCGAAAGCGCGATGGCGATTCCGGCTTGCGCGGAGAGGATCCAGAAACCGACCTGACGCACATGCGCGGCGACTGCGCTCCTGTTGCCCGCTTCGAGATTCTGGGTGATCACCGGACCGAGGATAGGATCGAAACTCGTCTTGAGCTTCTGCGGCAGGGTCACGATCTGCTGCGCGACCCAGTAGATGCCGACGACGGTCGGCGGGAAGAACAGGCCGAGGATGGCGCGGTCGATATTGCGCGTGCCCCATTCGATGGCGTCGGCGGCCGCCAGCGGCACGTTGCGATGCGCCATCTTGAACAGCGGCACGATCTTGGGCCGCCAGCCTCTCGGGACGCCATACATGCGCAGCAACGGCCAGATCGAGGCAGCCAATGCCGCCACCATCGAGATAACGTAGGAGAAGATCAGCCCGTCGCGCGGCGAATAGAACCACAGCGCGAGCGCGGCGATGCTGATCGTCCAGGGCTCGACGATCGCGCGCGCGGTGACCGTCGCAGCCACATTGTGGCGATAGGCGAGCGCCGCCAGCGCAACCTCGCTCCACGCGATCGCATAGATGGTCAGCGGCAGCAGCTGCTCGCGCCCGAAGATGTCGCTGTTCGGGAACATGATCTGCGGCACCAGCGCGAGGATGATCACTGCGATCGTCGAGGCGAGCCCCGCGATCAGCAGCCCGTCCCAGACGATATGCACCGGTGGCTCGTCGCTGCTGCTGGAAAGGCGCTGCGCGAGGCCGCGTTTCAGGCCAAGCGTCGCCAGCTGCGCCGCGAATTCGATGATCAGGATCGCATAGGCGAATCGGCCGAGCGTGTCCGCGCCATAAAGGCGACCCGCGATGAACAGGAAGGGAAGCCGTGCCGCCAGCCTGAGCAGGAAACCGAACACATTGGTCCGCCCGCCCTTGGCGAGCAGTGCGATGTCGGTATCCTCGGCGGTCTTCTCTCCCAATGAGGCCCCCCGGCCAAGTGGGTTATCAGTTGGGATTGTCGGCAGTCCCGCCACCTTCGCCCACGGCTCCGACGCGGCCGATATTGCCGAACAGCTCGGCAAAGAAGCCGCGGTCACGGCCCAGCGTCGGCGTCTTGTCGCCATTGGGCGAAATCGAGGCGACCTTGCTCATGCCCAGATTCTCGACCGCGGTCACATTGCCCGCGCGATCGAATTTCACGGCAAGCGTCGTCTGCTTGACGGGCTTCGGAAGCGAGAAGGCAAGCTGACGGGTCTCGCGGGAGATATAATACCAGGTCGACTGGTCGAACTCGGATGCGAAGCTCGGGCGGCCGAGGGTACGCTCGACCGACTGGCGGTTGTCGATGCCCGGCTGGATCGAATTGATCAGCGTCTGATCGGCGACATAGCCCTTGTGATCGCGAATGCGGGAGCACCCTGCGGTCAAAGCCAGCGCGGCGATCAACGTCGCCGCCAGGGGCACTCGGGCCTTGTCCAACATTCACTTCTCCTCAAATCCCGAACGACGGGATTGCAACGTGCCTCGCACGCCTCAATATGCGGGGCAAGCCCCCGCTGCAAGCCGAGCGGGATGAAGGGAGCCTAGCCACGTGTCGATCCTCACCAAGTTTTTCCGCAAAGGGCAGGATCGTGCGCATCTCCAGCCGCTCTACCATGCGGTGGTGGTCGCCGCCCGCCAGCCCGCATGGTATGTGGAGGGCAAGGTCGCGGACAATCTCGACGGCCGCTTCGACATGGTTGCGGCGATGCTGTCGCTGGCGCTGCTGCGGCTGGAGGCGGAGCGGGACGCCTATGCTACGGAATCGGCGCTGCTCACGGAGATCTTCGTCGATGACATGGACGGCCAGCTACGCGAGATCGGTATCGGCGATGTGGTGGTGGGCAAGCATATCGGCCGGATGATGAGCGCGCTGGGCGGTCGGCTGGGCGCCTATCGCGATGCGCTGGCCAGCGGAGAGGGGCTTGAGGTGGCGCTCGAACGCAATCTTTATCGCGGCACGCCGTCCGATCCAGACGCGCTTGCCTGGGCAGCCGTCCGTATCCGGGTGCTTCATGCCGCTATCATGAAGATGCCGGTGTCGGCGCTGCTCGATGGTCAGTGGCCGGAGCAATGACGGACAGACCGGAATTCTCTCGCCCCGTTCGGCTCGATTCGCTCGGCGGTCAGCCGCGCGCGGAACGTATCGAAGCGGATGCCGCCGAACGTGCGGCGCTGGCGGCGCGGTTCGATCTCGTCGCGATCGAACGTCTCGAAGCGACGGCGGAATGCGTGCGCGACGGCGATGTGATCGATGCCGTGGGCCGTCTTGTCGCTGATGTGGTGCAAAGCTGCGTCGCCAGCGCAGAGCCCGTTCCGGCGAATATCGACGAGCCCTTCCGGCTCCGCTTCGTGCCTTATCAATCGCTCGAAAACACGGCGGAGGAGGTCGAACTCAGCGAGGCCGATTGCGATGTCATCGGCTATGAGGGCGGCGCGATCGATCTTGGCGAGGCTGTCGCCGAAACCCTGGCGCTGGCGCTCGATCCGTTCCCACGCAGCCCCGATGCGGACGCAGCGCTGCGGGAAGCTGGGGTGTTGAGCGAGGAGGATGCCGGCCCTTTCGCCGCCCTCAAGGCACTGAAGGAGAAAATGGGGAAAACCTGATCTCCGTTCGCCCTGAGCCTGTCGAAGGGCTCTCCTTCTTCAAAAAAGAAGAGTGCTTCGACAAGCTCAGCACGAACGGACAGGGAAATTCAGAACGGAACGTCGTCGTCCAGATCGACGCCGAAGGGATCATTGTCGCGCTGGGGCGAACTGCCGCTCCGGCCACCGCCATAGCTGCCCGACGATCCGCCGCCGATGCCGCCACCGCTGCTCCCGCCTCCGCCGAAGCTGGAGCCGCCTTCGTCCCAATCGCGTCCGCCGCCGCCGCCACCTTCGCCTTCGCGGCGGTCGAGCAGCACGAGGACCGCGTTGAAGCCCTGGAGGACGACCTCGGTCGAATAGCGCTCCTTGCCTTCGTTATCCGTCCACTTGCGGGTCTGGAGCTGGCCTTCGAGATAGACCTTGCTGCCCTTGCGGAGATAGCGCTCGGCGGTGTTCGCCAGCGGCTCGTTGAAGATCGCGACCGAATGCCACTCGGTCTTCTCGCGGCGCTCGCCGGAGGAACGGTCCTTCCAGCTTTCGGAGGTGGCGATGCGCAGGTTCACCACCTTGCCGCCATTCTGGAAGCTGCGCGATTCGGGGTCGCGGCCCAGATTGCCGACGAGAATCACCTTGTTCACGCTGCCTGCCACGATTCCCTCCCGGCTTTAGAGTCCAAGCGCGGTGGCTAACCAGAAAGTCGCGCCGGCGGCAAGGTAGGCGAGGCCAAATAGATAGACGAGCATGAAGACGGGCCATCTCCACCCGTTGGTCTCGCGGCGGACGACCGCGATGGTCGACAGGCATTGCGGCGCGAAGACGAACCACATCAGGAAGGCAAGCGCCGTGGGCAGCGACCAGCGGCGGGCGAGCTGGCTGCCGAGCGCCTCGGCGCGGGCATCCTCGTCCGACGCGTCGATGGCGTAGACGGTCTGGAGCGCGGAGACGGCCACCTCGCGGGCGGCCATGGCCGGGATGACGGCCAGCGACATCTCGTGGTTGAAGCCGATCGGGCGCAGCACGACCTCAAGCCCCGAGGCGATGCGGCCGGCGACCGAATATTCGCTCTGCTTCACGCCTCCCGGTGCCACCGGGTAGGAGGTAAGCAGCCACAAAGTTATGGTCACGGCCATGATGATCGTGCCCGCCCGGCGCAGGAAGACATAGGCTCGGTGCCATAGCCCCAGCGCGAGATCGCGCAGCCTCGGCAACTGATAGCGCGGCAGCTCCATCAGAAAGCCGCTGGCGGCGCCCTGGGTGGCCGTCCGGCGGAACACCAGCGCTGCGACCACCGCACTCACGATGCCGAACAAATAGAGGCCCAGCAGCACCAGCCCCTGCAGGCCGATGCCGGGGCCGACATCGCGCGCGGGGATGAATGCGCCGATGATCACCGCATAAACGGGAAGCCGCGCCGAGCAGGTCATCAGCGGCGCGATCAGGATGGTCGTCAGCCGCTCCTTGGGATCGTCGATCGAGCGCGTGGCCATGATGCCGGGGATCGCGCAGGCGAATGAGGAGAGGAGGGGGATGAACGCGCGGCCGGAGAGGCCGACGCCCGCCATCATCCGATCCATCAGGAAGGCGGCGCGGACCATGTAGCCCGACGCTTCGAGGATCAGGATGAAGAAGAACAGGATCAGGATCTGCGGCAGGAACACCACCACTGATCCGACGCCGTTGATGATGCCTTCGATCAGCAGGCTGCGGAAGAAGCCGCCGGGCAGATTTGCGGCGGCGTCGTCGCCCAGCCAGCCCTGGAACCCCTCGATCCAGCCCATCGGCGCTTCGGACCACGCGTAAACCGCCTGGAACATCACGAAGAGGATGGTCAGGAGGATCATTGGCCCGGCAACCGGATGCAGCGCGGCGCGGTCGATGCCCCGGGTGAACGCGCGGGCGCGGGGCTGCTCGACGATCGCCAGGTGCGCGATACGGCGTGCCTCGCGCTGGAAATGTGTGATGTCTGCGTCGAGCGACACCGGTGCGGCAGGGCGAGGCCCCGCCAATATCCCGGCCAGCGCATCCTTGAGCGCATCAATGCCCCGCTTGCGCACGGCGACGGTCGAAACCACCGGAATGCCCAGCTCCCGTGCGATCACATCCAGATCGATCTTGAGGCCGTCGCGTTCGGCCATGTCGATCATGTTGAGGGTCAGCACCATCGGCCGGCCAAGCTTCTTCAGCTGGAGGACGAAGCGGAGATGATTGTCGAGATTGGTAGCGTCGACGACGACGACCATCGCCTCGGGCACCCGCTCGCCTTCCTGGGTGCCGATCAGGACGTCGCGGGTGACTTGTTCGTCGGGGCTGGAGGGTTCGAGGCTGTAGGTGCCGGGCAGGTCGACAAGCTCGATCGGGCGGCCGTCGTTGAGCGCCATGCGTCCCGAGTGACGCTCCACCGTCACGCCCGGATAATTGCCGACCTTTTGCCGCGCGCCGGTCAGCGCATTGAACAGCGCCGACTTGCCGGCATTGGGATTGCCGACCAGCGCGACCAGCGGCATCGGATTCATTGCTGCGGGTCCGGCTCTACCGATATGGCCGCGGCCTGTGCCCGGCGCAGCGCGATCGTCATCCGGCCGACGCGGCAGGCGATCGGATCACGGCCCATCGGGCCATGGTGAAGCAGCTCGATCGAAACCCCCTCGTCGAAACCCAGTTCGCGCAGACGGCGCGCTTCATGCTGAGCCAGACCATCCCAATCAACTGACGTGATACGTGCCCGCGTACGGAGCGGAAGCTGGCAAAGAGACATGCGCCTCGGAATCCTCGGTACTCAATTCTTACCCCAACGTGCGAGTGATTATCATTATCGCACAAGATCCGCCAGAGATATTAACGGTCGGGGTAGCGCAGTCTGCCGAGCAGGCGCGTGGGGCTGAAATGGCGATCGGGGTCGGGTTTCAGCCGCGCCTTGGCTTTTTCGAAGCGCATCACGCCATCGATCCGGCGATCGAGAAAAGCACGGGTGTCGGACTGGCCATCGCTGTCGTCGTCAAGCCAGACCAGTAAAGTCGCGGCGTAGATGCCCGCGAGCGTCATGCGCTTGGTATAATGGTTGAAATCGGTTGCCGTATCGCCCGCCAACCGCCACATGGCATCCGCCGTGCGCCAGCTGATGCGGGTGGCTTTCGGCACGTTCGTGGGCAAGGCCAGCACAGCCAGCGCGCGGCGAACGGCTTCGCGCTGGGGAAGGCTGATATCGAGCCGGCTCTGGATCAGGCGGCTGATCCTGTCCCTTATCTTGAGTGCCGCGATCGAATCGGCGGCGTTGCGCCGTTCCATCTCCCGGTCGATCGCGCTGATCCAGGCGTCGATCATGTCGATCCCGCCGTTCGGGAACACCAGTTTCGCCCGTTCGAACGGAACGGCGGCGGCATCCGCCGCGTCGCGCAGGGCGCGATCGGTCCAGCCATCGAACACCGCATTGGCGGCGATCCGCGGCGCGAGTTCATCGCGCAACTCGTCGAGGGTCATGTCCGAAGGGCTGATACTGTCCATGGCCCGATGATAGGAGCCCGCGTGCGCTACGCCAAGCATCAGCGTGTTCCAGCCCGCGCGAGGACGATGGCAAGGCCAATTGCGATCATGCCCATAAAGTCGAGCCCGTCGAGCCGCTCGCCATAGGCCAGCCAGCCCACGGCCGCCGCGATAGCGGGCTGGGTGAGTAGGCCGATGCCGATCACCATGGGGGGGAGTTGGCCGATTGCGTAGACCATCAGCCCCTGGCCGATGAGCTGGCTCCCGATCGCCAGCAGAACGAGCGGTGTCCAATGCTCGGGGATGACCGGCCCTGCGGCCAGCGCGAACAGCAATAGCGGCACAACACCGCTTGCCGTCGCAACTGCCAGCGCCGGCCAGGATTGCACCTGGCCCCGTGCCCGATCGATCGCGACAAGATAGCCTGCATAAAAAAGCCCGCCCAACAGACACAGCAGATCGCCGGTGAGATATTGGGGCGACAGATCGTAGGAGCGTCCGAGCAGCAGGCCGACACCGCCGGTTGCCAGCGTCATCGCGATCCATTGTTGTCGCTCGGGCAATTTGCGCGCGATTATGAAGCCGTAAGCCACGAAGAAGAAGCTCGCCGCGTTGCCGAAGATCGTCGCGTTGGCGAGCTTGGTCCGCAGGATGCCGCTGTGCCAGGCAATCAGATCGGCGGCAAAGAACAGGCCGGCGAGAAACAGGATGATCCATAGCCGCCGTGTCTTCGGAAGTGTCTGGCCCATCAGCTTGCTGGTAAGGAACAGGAAGGGAAGGGCGAGCGCGAGCCGCCAGAAGGCCGAAGCCGCCGGACCGATCTCGGCCAGCCGCACCATCCATGGCCCGAGCGCGAGCGTCGCATTGCCGCCCAGCATCGCTGCAATTGCGAATGCCCTGCTTCGCGCGTGAGAATAATTTCTATCGGTGGCCGACTCGTGCATGCGGCTCTCTAGCGTCCTATCTCCCAAGCGTCCTTCCTCCGCAGAAGGCTTGCTGGTGATGCCGACACTGCTCGATCCGATCAAACTTGGTGCTGTCACGGCGCCCAACCGCATCCTCATGGCGCCGCTCACCCGCGCCCGTGCCACCCGCGAGGCCGTGCCGACACCCGTCATGGCGCGCTATTATGAGCAGCGTGCCGGTGCCGGGCTGTTCATCACCAATCCCGATCTGCCGCGCCGCATTGCGGACGATCTGCCGCTGCACACCGACCAGAACCCCAAGACCTGGTACAGCCAGGGCGACGAGGGATATGCCGATTACGCCGAAGCGGCGTAGCGAACGAAGCGCTCGATCAGGCCTGTAGAGCCTGGCCGAGCGCCGTCATCGAGAAATAGGTCGCAGCTGCGACGGACACCGCGAAGAGCGCCCATGCAGCGAGGATCAGCTGCCGGATGTGTGGACGCCCCAGCTTGTGATTCCGGTTCATGCACCCGAACACGAAAGCCGTCAGCAGCCCATAACAAAACAGCGCATTTTCCGCCATCGCAAATCCCGCTCAACAATTACAAAGCCGGGCGTCAACCGCCCTCCCGCGCTGCATTCTTAGCGAAGATGGTTAAGATTCGGCTACGGGTTATTTTTGCACTGCATCACGAAAAAAGGGCTGGACGTCGCCCTTGAGGGTGATGGTCAGCGGATTGCCCTTGCGATCGCGGGTTTTTCCCATAGCGATCTTGATCCAGCCTTCGCTGACACAATATTCCTCGACATTGTGCTTTTCGGCGCCGTTGAAGATGATGCCGATCCCGCGCGACAATATGTCGGCATCGAAATAGGGGCTGCGCATCTCGGTCGAAAGGCGATCGGGCGGCGTGTCGGCTCCAGTGGCGGGCGCGCTGTCTTCGGGAAGCTGGTCGGTCATGGAGCAGGCCCTTAGCCGTTTCGCGGTGAAATGGGCAAGCTTCGCGCTCGGCTTTCCTTTTTGACAGGCGCGCGTTAAAGGCGGCGCCAAAGCGAACCTGACGAGGATTGATGGCAAAAGAAGAACTGCTTGAGATGCGCGGCAGCGTTGTGGAACTTCTCCCCAACGCGATGTTCCGCGTGAAGCTTGAAAATGATCATGAAATTCTTGGGCATACGGCCGGCAAGATGCGCAAGAACCGCATCCGTGTGCTTGTCGGCGATGAAGTGCTGGTCGAGCTGACGCCTTACGACCTGACCAAGGGCCGTATCACCTACCGCTTCAAATAGGGCCGCCCTCGTGCGGCTCGTGCTCGCATCATCTTCCGTGCGCAGGCGGGATTTGCTGGCGCGCATCGGCGTGACGCCGGATCGTGTTGCAAGCCCCGACATCGACGAAAGCCCTCTCAAGGATGAGCTGCCGCGCCGATATGCGCTGCGGCTTGCCGAGGCGAAGGCGCGCGCAATCGATCGCGCGGCCGATGAGATCGTCCTCGCCGGAGACACCGCTATCGCGCTCGGCCGCCGCATCCTGCCGCCGGCGGAGACGGAGGAGGTGCAACGCACCCTGCTTGGTCTTCTCTCCGGGCGACGGCATCATGCGCTGTCCGCGGTCTGCGTGATCGACCGGACGGGCCGCGTCCGAACCCGGCTGGCCGATACGATCGTCACCTTCAAGCAGCTCACCGCCGATGAGATCGATCGTTACATCGGATCGGGGGAAGGGCTGGGCAAGGCAGGGGGCTACGCAATCCAGGGCAGGGCCGAAAGCTGGGTCCGCTTCCTGGGCGGCAGCCATTCGGGCGTTGTCGGCCTTCCCTTGTTTGAGACGCGCGCGTTATTGCAAGCCGCCGGATATCCCCTTGGCTGAATGGCTGTTCGAAGCCGGCATCGGGGAGGACCGGGCCGCGCTCGTCGATGACGGCGACATCGTTGAAATGCAGATCGACCGGCACGATGGCGGGCCTCGGCTAGGCGCCGTACTGCCGGCGAAGCTGGTAACGCGCTTGCCCAACTCGGATCGCTCCATCCTGGCGCTGACGAGCCTCTCGGATGCGGAAGCGGTGGGGCGCATGCCCGCAGCGTTGACCGAGGGGCGGCAATTGCTGGTGACGATCGTGCGGGAGGCGATCGTCGAGCCGGGCAACCGCAAGGCGCCGCTCGTGAAGCCGGCGGACGCCGGAGCCGTGGTGTCGGATGGGCCGTCCCTGCTGGACCGTCTTCGTGAGAGCGGGCATCCCGTGAGACGCCTGGAAACGCATGCCGCTGACGAACTCGAACAGGCCGGCTGGTCCGAACGCCTGTCGGAGGCGGAGAGCGGATTGATCGTGTTCGCCGGCGGATTGCTCCGCGTGTCGCTGACGCCCGCCATGACATTGTTCGACGTTGACGGGAGCCTGCCCCAGGCTGATCTCTGCGTGGCAGGCGCCGCCGCCACGGCCAGGGCCATTCGCCGCTTCGATATCGGCGGATCGGTGGGGGTCGATCTGCCGATCCCGCAGGGCGCCGGAAAATCGCTCAAGCATGCCGTCGTGGCCGAGGTGGATGCGCTGCTGCCGCCGCCGTTCGAGCGTACCTCGGTCAACGGCTTCGGCTTTCTCCAGATCGTGCGGCGGCGGTTGCGCCAGTCGATTCCCGAACTGGTGCGTGGTGATCCGGTGGCTGCCGCCATGTTCGCCCTGCTGCGCCGTGCCGAGCGGGCCTCGGGCCGAGGAGCGCTCACGCTGAGCGCGGCGCCGGCCGTGATCCGCCGGATTGCTGCCGATCCCACATGGCAGCGCGATCTGGAGCGGCGGCGGGGGGCAATCGTTCACTTGTCGGAACGGGCAGGCGCCGCCATATCCGATGCCCATGTCCAGACCGAACATCCGTAGCGGCACGAAAAAAAAGGGCTGTCCGATCTGCGGCAAGCCGGACGTTGCAGGCTTCTCCCCCTTTTGCAGCCAGGGCTGCCGCGACCGCGATCTGCTGCAGTGGCTGGGCGAAGGCTATCGAGTCGCTGGCGCGCCCGCGGACGACGATGGCAGAGAAATCGACGCCGACGGGCTGGACAGCAAGG
>Ga0207674_10007225_pt1 | contig 12959 bp, 13 predicted proteins | sample KBSCornC72_FD_184303 | JGI IMG/M metagenome (GOLD analysis project Ga0207674, IMG submission 184303) | Corn rhizosphere microbial communities from Kellogg Biological Station, Michigan, USA - KBS Corn C7-2 (SPAdes) (version 2) | ecosystem: Host-associated > Plants > Roots > Rhizosphere > Soil ... | reverse complement strand
AGCAGGGCCACGTCTGTGACTGGTTCGATGCTGTTGAAGTTAAGGAAAGATGGCCCTGGCTGGGCCCAACCCACGGGGCGTTGTGGGCGCCCAACGATGCTGCCCTTCACCCGGAGCGTCTGGTCGAGGGGCTGTTGACCGATGCCCGGCGTCTTGGAGCCGAGGTAGTTACGGAGGAAGTAAGCGAGGTGGAGCGGAGGGGAGATCTGGTAATTGGAGTCCGCGGAGCCCAACGGTATTCAGCCGGGGAGGTCATCATCGCCGCAGGAGCATGGTCCAAGAAGCTCGGCGGATTGCCCCGGCCGCTGTCGGTGGAACCGGTTCGGGGCCAGATGGCCGCCACCGCATGGCCCAAAGGAGTCCCCGACGCCATCGTCGTTGGCAACGGCGGCTACATTGTTGCCCGTGATGGTGAAGCGATCCTGGGCAGCACAATGGAGAACGCGGGCTTCGACACCCAGGTGAGCGCCGCCGGTCTCGCCAGCATCTTCACTACTGCGAGCGGACTCTGTCCTTCCCTGGCTCAGGCGGAAGTCACTCGAACCTGGGCTGGCCTCAGACCGGGCACCCCAGATGGCTTGCCGATCATCGGGAAAGAACCGCGAGCCCGTGGTCTCTGGTATGCGACCGGACACGGACGAAACGGCATTCTCCTCGCGGGGATTACTGCCGTGATGATTGCCCGACTGATTTCGGGTGAGAACGAGATCGAACACCTCGAAGCGGTGCGGCCGGAGCGGTTCTGGGAATGGTGAGTGGTAAGCGGTAAGCTTCTGGGTACTCGGTACTCGGTACTCGGTACTTGGTACTAGGTACTCACCCTTCTCAGTCCTCAGTCCCCAGTTCTTTCCACTCTTACTAGACCATAGATCCGGACCCCGGTGACGGGCGTAGATGGGGCGCAGGCGATGGAGACGACCTCCGTCGCCGTCGGTCCCAGGCTTCGTCACACTCATCTCCAGGAGTCCGGTCATGCACCCTTGGCGCGCGCTTCCACGCACCCAGCGGCTCGCCGCAATCCTCGTCCTCACCGGCGCACTGGCCGGCGGCGTGAGACTGCTGGCGGGCTCGGACCACCAGGACACACCTCTGGTGGAACTCAACCCCCGAATGGATCTCACCGACGTGTACGCGTTCCCAGGCTCGGCGCCAGGGCGAATCGTGCTGGTCATGAATACCAGCGGATTTCTCAGCCCGGGTCAGACCGGGTCCGCCGCGTTCGATCCCAACATTCTCTATCAGTTCAAGGTCGACAACGATGGTGACTACATCGAGGACAAGGTCATTCAGGTCACCTTCGACGGCAAAACCACCAGCCAGACGGTTCACGTCCGCGGTCCGTTCACGCCGACCGTAACGGGCGCGATGATGAACGTGATCAACTTCGGCGCCACGGACCTGAGTGGTGGCTTCAACACCAATCTTGGTTCGGCCAGCGGCATCCAGGCCTTCGCCGGCCCCCGGGACGATTCGTTCTTCCTCGATCTCGAGGCGGCCTTCTGCATCCTGCCTGACCGGCGTCCTTCGACCGGTGCCCTCTCTCAGCCCTGCGCTCTCCCCGGCGGCGGCGCCTTCCGGAGTCCCGGGGTGAACTACATCGAAGGCTTCAACGTGCTTTCGATTGTGGTCGAGCTGCCCAGCTCGATGCTTGAGAATGGAGCACCCGGCAAGCTCAACATCTGGGGCACCATCAGCCGCTGAAGACCTCCCACACCATGACTGACCCGACTCCGAGGATAGCTCTCATGAAGAACTCCATCGATTTGCCGGCCCTGCGCCGCGTGGTCCTGCCCGGCCTCGCGCTCGGGCTTGCGCTGCTGGCCGGCGCCTGCAGCGACGATAGCAACAGCGGTGGCACTGCAGGCCCCGATCCCAACCAGACCTTCAACCAGGTCCAGCGCCTGGGCAATCCTCTCATCAGCGAAGTGCTGCTCGACAAGCGGGACCACTCGCTGCATGGCTCGATCGGCCCGGACCAGGATGCGACTCTGGTTGCACCCAAGGTTGTGAACTTCCTCACGACCGTAGCGGGGCGCGATCCGGCCTACATCAGCGCGCTTGGCAGCGTGTTGCTGCCGGATGTGCTGGTGGTGCAGACCGACAAGCCGAGCAACACCGCTAGCTGGCTCAACATCGTGGACCTGCCGCCCCTGGTGAACGGCTGGGGCGGGCGAAAACTGGATGACGATGTGGTGGATCTCGCGCTGCTTGCGATCTTCGGCGATCCGTTTGGCGCCGATCCAACCCACACCACGCCGGCTCTGACAACTGATAACGTGGCGAGCGACTCGCCGTTCTCGGCGAGCTTCCCGTATCTGGCGCCGCCCAATTAGGCGGGAGGGCGGGCAGGCGGGCGGCACCAACACCACCTGTCCGCTTCGGCGCTGACCACCACCCAAGACCCCTGCAACTAGGAGTACCTGGCGATGACTCGTCGGCTGGAATCGGGAATTCTCACCATGTTGGCATCGGCTGGACTGCTGGGCTGGTCACTGCACCACAATGCGGCCAAGGCTCATCCCGCCCTATCGCCTTCCCGCCCTCCCGCCGACATCCGGGAAGAGGACATCGCCTTCTACCAGGCCCGGGTGGCCCGCGATCCCTACGGCGCACGCGACCTGGCAATGCTCGGCGGCCTTTACCTCGCCCGGGCGCGAGAAACCGGGAGTTATCAAGACCTGCTTCGAGCGGAAGACGCGGCCCGCACCTCCTATCGTCATCGCGCGAGGAGAAACGGCGAAGCCGCGGCACTTCTCGCTTCGGCTCTGCTGGCCGAACACCGATTCACCGAGGCGTACACGACGGCGAAGGCACTGGTTGCGGCCGACTCCTCGGAGCCCGGCACACGCGCGATGTTGGGCGAGATCGCGCTCGAACTGGGGCATTATGAGGAAGCGAAGCGACTGTTCTCCACGATCGAGACTCAGCGCTATGCACCGGCACTGGCACCCCGCTACGCCCGCTGGCTCGAGTTGGAAGGCAGGCCGGTGGAGGCCCTGGACCTGCTGCGCTCGGTGCGTCGCGACCTGGACAACGGCTTCCGTGTCCCTGCCGAGCAGCTCGCCTGGTTCGATCTGCGAATTGGTGATTTGGAACTTCGCCGAGGAAGGCTCCGCGAGGCTGGCAAGGCCTTCGCCTCAGGATTGAGCGAAGCACCCGAAGACTACCGGCTGCTTGGTGCTGAGGCACGCCTTCACGCGGCAAGAAGGGATTGGTTGGGGGCGATTCGTTTCGGCGAACGGGCGATCGCAAACGTGCTCGACCCGGCGACGCTGGGACTCCTCAGCGACTGCTATGCGGCGGAGGGCGACACCGCGAAGGCCGCGGAATACGCCAAGGCGATGGAGGTATCGGTGAGCCAGCAGCCCGGCGCCTTTCACCGAGCCTGGTCCCTCTTTCTGTTGGATCACGGGCGCGATGTTCCCCTCGTGCTGCGAAAGGCGAGCGTGGAGCTGCGCTCTCGCAAGGATGTCTACGGTTACGACCTCGTCGCTTGGGCCTTACACCAGTCGGGCCGCGATATCGAAGCGGCGGCGCTCGTCGAGCAGGCGCTGTCACAAGGCACTCGCGACGCGATGCTCTACTGGCATGCCGGTGCAGTCGCCGCGGCGCTCGGGGACTCGACGCTGGCACGGGCGCGTTTTGAGGGCGCGAGGGAGATCAACCCCTACTACAGAGCCATAAAGCCGTAAGCCCTAAGCCTGAAGCGTATGGCTTACGGCCCATGGCAATGGCCAACCACACCATGGCTGAACTGTCCACGTACATCCAGCTCGGCTTCGGCCACATCGTGAACCGCGAAGCCCTGGACCACATCCTCTTTCTCCTCGCCCTCGCAGCCATATACCGGCGGCAGGATTGGCGGGATGCGCTGTGGGTCATAACAGCGTTTACGGTGGGCCATTCGGTCACCCTGGTTCTCGCTGCCTCTGGGGCGCTCGTGCTGCCGATCCGCTGGATCGAGTTCCTGATTCCGGTCACGATCGTGATGACCGCGGCGAGCAACGTCTTCACCCATGCGAGTGAGGGGGCGGCACGACCGACCCGCTGGCGCGCCGGTTTTGCGGCACTGTTTGGTCTGGTTCACGGAGCCGGGTTCGCCGAATACCTGCAAAGCCTGTTCATGGACCACATCGTGGTCCCACTCTTCGGCTTCAACATTGGCATCGAGCTGGGGCAAATCGTGGTACTGGTCGCGGCTGGTGCCGCACTGACTGCCCTGGATGGCGCCCTGCGCCGCGGGGTGGTCTGGAGCCGGTGGACTCCGCTTCGGATGCGCATCACGGCGGTCAGCTGCCTCGTACTGCTGCTGGGGTTCCGCATGGTCGCAGAGAGGCTCCCGTGGTAGGCCTGCGATTCCTCATGGCTCCATTGCTGGTTGCCGCCCTGCACCCGCTGCACACCACCTTGACCGAACTGGCCGAGCAGCCGGGTGGGAGGCGAGTGACGATTGTGGTCCGTGCGTTCAGCGACGACCTCAACAGGGCCGTGCACGCCGGCACCGCTATCTCGCCGTCGGCGAAAGACACCCTCATGTCCCGCTATGTCAGGACTCGCCTCAGCCTCAGGACGGCGACTGGAGCTCCGGTCACCATGAACTGGATCGGTCGCCGAGCCACCGGCGATCTCACCTGGATCACAATGGAGGCCGATGTCCCCAGCGGCCTGGCAGGCGCTCATCTACGAAACGCCATTCACAACGAGTTGTTCTCAGATCAGGTCAACATCGTACAGGCTCGCTTCGCCGGCCGTTCGGCGAGTCTCCTGTTCACCGGGGGCGACGGAGAAAAGACCGTCCAGTGATCTGAACCGTCGCCCTGCGTAGGATATGACCGGTAGAGGAGACGCGACTGCATGCTGCCGTCTTGTGGCGGCTCCGCAATGGGGTATAGACTGATGGACACCGTTCCGGTGTTGCACGTCACCTCAGTTGTGCGGAGCTCGCGCGCCCGAGCGCAGATGGCCGATCTCACCACCTCCACCGGAGTGCGGGACGCCGACCTGGTTGCTCAGATGGCAGCAGGCGACGAACGCGCGGCGGCTTCCCTCTACGACAAATACGGACCTACTCTGTACGCCGTGGCGTACCGTATGCTCGGCCAGCGAGCCGATGCGGAAGAGGTGGTGCTCGAGGCTTTCGCCCAGGCCTGGCGCGGAGCGGCCCGCTTCGAAGGCGAACGGGGATCGGTGGCCGCGTGGCTCACGATGATGGCCCGGAGCCGGGCCCTCGATCTGGTCCGTTCGCGCCAGCGGCGATCCCGAATCACCGAGACGGCGGCGCGAGAGAACCCGAGGTCGTCCCCGGCGATGGGTGGATGGCAGGAGAAGCCGGGCGATGCGGTTGAATCCGACGAGCGCCGCAAACGTGTGGCAATCGCGCTCGCGGACCTTTCGCCACCGCAACGACAGGCGATCGAGCTGGCCTATTTCGAAGGATTGTCGCAGTCGGAAATCGCCGAGCGACTTTCGGAGCCGCTGGGGACGGTCAAGACGCGGATGCGACTGGGAATGCAGAAATTGCGGGACGCATTGCGTCCCTATTTTCACGGGGCGGGCCTGTGAGCAGCGCGGACGGTCAGGACATGGATAGTCAGGACATGAAGGATCTCGCCGCGGCCTACGCGCTGGGCGCCCTGGATCCGGCGGAGGCTCGTTCATTCGAGGCCTTCCTGGCTACGTCTCCCGAGGCGCGGCGGGAGGTGGCCGAGTTCCGGGAAGTCGCCACACTCCTCGCCACGACCACGGAGGGCGGCGGGCCCGGCCCCTCCAGCGACCTGGGAGATCGGGTGCTCGCTCGCGTAGCGAAGGAGAAGGTGCTACCGCTACCGCCGGCGGCGGCCCGGCCCAAGTGGATCCCCTGGGCTGCTGCCGCGGCGGTCCTGCTGGCGGTCGGGTTTGGACTTCAGTCGATTACCCTGCGGCGCCAGGTGGCAGAGCGGGACAAGGCGATCGCTGAGCTGCGACGAGACTTCGGAACGACCCAGGCCCAGCTCGCCGCGCGAGAGGCAACCCTGAATGCGATTCTGGAGCCGGATGTACGCCTCACGACCCTGACGTCGACCTCGACGCCGGCGCCGGTGATTCAACTCTTCATGAATCCGAAGAAGCGGGTGGCACTGATTCACACCTTCAACCTGCAGCCGACCGAGAGCGGACGGGTCTACCAGCTCTGGTTCATCCCCAAGGGCGGCAAGCCGATTCCCTCGGTGACGTTCAACGCGGAGCCGACCGGGCATGCGATGGTGGAACAAGTCGCGATTCCAGAAGCTCCGAACCTCGCTGTCGCCGCAGTCACCAACGAACCTGCTGGTGGTTCGCCGCAGCCCACGACCCAGCCCATCTTGGTTGGGGCGATCGGGAGCTGACTTCAAATCGTGAACAGCGTGAGAAGTGAGAGGTAAGAGGTGAGAAACTATTGGCGGCTTTCCCGTCTCACCTCTCACTTCTTACCTCTCACGCTGTTGATTTTCGGGGTGCGCTCACCGCTCACCGCACAAGATGGCCTCGTCGCGGAGCGGAGCGCCTTTGCCCTTTGGCTGGCCAACGCCCCCGATTCGCCTCTGGCCGCGCTGGCCCAGCAGGCCATCGGAACGGGGCTCACGCTGGGACCGGAGGACGCCGACGTCCCGCTCAAGAACTCGACGCGCATGACGGTGCGGGAGGAAGGGAGCAGCGTGATGCTGAACCACCAGGGGACCAAGACACCCCTACCTCGCGACCGCCTCACCGCAATTGGACCCTACCAGCTCCGGCCGGCCGGGCCCTCTGGCCGATCCGTCCTCACCGTGTTCGGTCCGGAGCACCGTACCCTCATTCCGAGCTACTATCCGGCCGATTCTCACTTCGTCATGACAGGCAGCCTGACCAAGCCAGCCAGCAGGGTGACGCACCGCATTCTCATGCCGGACGGGGTGGAGACCGAAGCGATAGAGGCCGGCGTCTTCACCATCCAGCTCGAGTCAGGCCCCGCTAATCTCAAGGTCTACCGGATTGCCGATGAAGACACCGGCGAGTCGGAGCTGGTCATCTATTTCCAGGATCTGACGAATGGGAAGGGGAGCTATCCGGCGGGACGCTTCGTCACTCTGACTCCGCGCGACGAGATCACCTACCTGCTCGACTTCAACCGGTCGCGTAATCCGTTCTGCGCCTACAGCACCGCGTACGCCTGCCCAGCGCCCTGGCCGGGAAATCGGTTGTCGGTGGAGATCAAGGCGGGGGAGAAGTATGGCAACTGACGAAACATTGAGGAATGGCGGAATGGCGGAATGGCGGAATGCTGTCCTACTTCGATCATTCCGCCATTCCTCATTCTCCCATTTGCTCCTGCCACTGTTTCTCTCGGTGCAAGCTCCCGGCCCAGCTGGCCCCTGGCGCGCCGTGCTCGACCTCGCCGGAGGCCCTCTTCGCTTCGCGCTCACGGTAGAACAGAAGGGAGGAACGTGGCAGGGCAAGCTCTGCAACGGCACGCAGTGCCAGGCGCTGAGCGCGGTGCGGGTGGCCGGCGACAGCGTGGTATTCGACATCGCTACCTACGCAGCCACCATTGCCGCGGTCGCCAGAGGGGATTCCCTGGTCGGGGAGTATCACAACGTGGGAAGGCGCGGGCCCCGCACCATTCCTTTCCGCGCGGCACGCGGCCGTTGGCCGGTCGAGAAAGGTCCCGGGGGGCTGACCGGTCGCTGGGACGCACAGTTCCTGACCGATTTCGACGCGAGCCCTCGGGTTATCGAGCTACGCAATGATCGGGCGGGCCTCGAGGGAACCATCATCTCCAACACGGGGGACTACGGTCTCTTCTGGGGACATGCGCAGGCGGACAGTTTTTCGATCTCCCACTTCGACGGATCCTACGTTTACATGCTGACCGGCCAGCTTAAGGCGGACACCCTGCGCGGGGTCTTCCACGCCGGCCTCCGAACCCAGACCCGATTCATCGCCGTCCGCAGCAATGGAGCACCTCATCTCAAGTCGCCCAGCGAGATCACGACGGCGGACACGGCACCATTCCGATTCAGCTTCCCTGATCTCGAAGGCCGGCAGATCACCGAGGCCGACCCGCGGCTCCGGGGTAAGGTGGTCGTGATCGACGTGTTCGGAACCTGGTGCCCCACCTGCCATGACGCGGCGCCCGCCCTGGTGCAGCTCTATAAGGACTACCACGCCCGAGGTCTGGAGATCGTCGGACTGGCCTATGAGGTAAGCGGCGACAGCGCCACCGACAATCACCAAGTGCGACTGTACCGGGACACCTACCACATCCCGTTCACCCTGCTCCGGGCGGGCACCAACGACACCGAGGCCGCCGCGGCCACCCTGCCGCAGCTCACCAACTTCACGGCGTTTCCCACCACGATCTTTCTCGACCGCACTGGTCGAGTCCGTCGGATTCACGCCGGCTTCTACGGCCCCGCCCTGCCGGAGCAGCACGCGAAGCTGGTGAAGGAGATGCGGGCGGAGGTGGAGAGTCTGCTAAGGGAAAGGTGAAGCAGAAAAGCGTGAGACGTGAGAAGTGAGAGGTTAGACGTATGTGTGGGATCGAACACCATCGATCAGGCAAGATCAACCGTCAGCCACATCTTAGGTCTTACGTCTCACATCCCCCTCTCCACAATTCCCGGCGTCTTGGCCTCCCCGTCCACCTTTAGACCGATCCATTCCCCGCCCAGCGCGTGCCCCGGGACGCCGCAGAGCAGCCAATACCACCCCACCTGATCCGCAGTGAACGTGGTCTCGTCGGTTTTCCCGGGGCCTAGACCACGGACGACATTCCGGCTCATCGCGTTGTCGAACACCGGGCTGCCGCCCTCAGCCGGCAGCTTCTCCCGCTCCGCCATCACCACCAGGCTATGCGCCGCGGTGCTGTCCCCATTGATCCAGCGCCAGCGAACCGTCCAGCCGAGCGGAACGACGACCTGCACACCTCCCTGGCGATAGCCCGAGATTGTCGCTGGCGAGCCCGCAGATCCATCCACCTTGAGCTCCAGAGAGACCGTTCTACCCGCCGAATCTGCGGTCATCCATTGGGGAAGCGCGCCGGTCTGCTGGGCGGACAAAGTGTCAATCGCCGCCAGGGCGAGCATGACGCTGCTCAGTCCGGCTCGCGTGAGCGAGGGAATCGAACGGTTCGGGTTGGTTGGCATTTTTCTCTGGCTGGCGGTAATGTATGCAGGTTCCTCCCGGATGTACCCGTCCCATATCAGGAGTCGCTGATGTCCGGCCTGCTCGACAAGGAACGTATTGTCGCGAAGCCAGGGTTCAATCGGTGGCTGGTCCCGCCGGCGGCGCTCGCCATCCATCTCTCGATCGGCCAAGCCTACGCCTACAGCGTCTTCAAACTTCCGCTCACTCGTGCCCTCGGCATCACCGAGTCCGGCCCAGGCGACTGGACGCAGACGCAGATCGCCCTCGTCTTCACGATTTTCATCGTGTTCCTGGGTCTGTCCGCGGCGGTGTTCGGACGCTGGCTCGAGCGAGTGGGCCCGCGCAGGGCGGGTGTCGCGGCCGCCTTCTGCTGGGGTGGAGGGTACCTGATCTCCGCCATCGGCGTCCGCACCCACCAACTCTGGCTCCTGTATGTCGGCAACGGGGTGATTGGTGGGTGCGGACTCGGACTGGGATACATCTCACCGGTCTCCACCCTCATCAAGTGGTTCCCGGACCGCCGCGGCATGGCAACCGGCATGGCGATCATGGGATTCGGAGGCGGTGCCATGATCGGGGCGCCGCTGGCCGTTATCCTGATGAAGCACTACGCCACGCCGACCTCGGTCGGTGTTTGGGAGACCTTCGTCACGATGGGTCTCATCTACTTCGTGACGATGCTGTGCGGCGCGTTCAGTTATCGGATTCCGCCCAATGACTGGAAACCCGCGGGGTGGTCGCCCTCTCCCACGAATGTCGGCATGGTCACTCGTCGCCATGTTCACGTGGACGTTGCCTGGAAGACGGTGCCCTTCATACTGCTCTGGCTGGTCCTGTGCACCAACGTGAGCGCCGGCATCGGCGTCCTGGAACAGGCATCGCCCATGATCCAGGAGGTCTTCAAGGACAAAGTGTCGGCCTCCGCCGCGGCGGGCTTTGTGGGACTCTTGAGTCTGTTCAACATCGGGGGACGGATCGGGTGGGCGTCGCTCTCTGATAAAATCGGCCGCAAGCCGACCTACTTCATCTTCTTCGCCCTGGGGATCGTGCTCTACTCCCTGGTCCCGCATGCGGGCCGGATCGGCAGCGTCGCGCTCTTCGTGGCGATCTTCTGCGTGATCATCACGATGTATGGCGGCGGCTTTTCCACCATCCCCGCCTATTTGTCGGACATCTTCGGGACCCAGTTCGTGGGCGCCATTCACGGAAGATTGCTGACGGCCTGGTCCACCGCCGGTGTCGTGGGCCCGCTGTTGGTGAACGAGATCCGGCAACATCAGGTGGACCGCGGGGTACCAGTGGCGGAGGCCTATAACACCACTATGTACGTCCTGGCTGGACTCCTGGTCATCGGTTTCATCAGCAACCTGCTGGTCCGGCCGCTCCCCGACCGTTACTTCATGTCCGACGAGGAGCTGGTCCGGGAGCGCCAGCGGGGCCACTGACGAGACGGTTCCGGAGAAGCGGTACCTCGAGGAGAGACGCACATGCAACCCAACGAGCCGACCGGCAGCCAACCCGAACCCAGAAACTGGGGGCTGGTCGCACTGGCCTGGATCGCGGTGGGGATTCCGCTGGGATGGGGGGTCTTCATGACCTTCCAGAAGGCGGTCCTCCTGTTCCACTAAAGGCCACTTGACGGTTCCGGGCACAACGCCTATTTCCAAAAGTGCCTCCGTTCCACGGCCGTGGGCGGTGGCATCTTCCCGAGCCCTTAAAGCCTGCGTATCAATGGCGCTTCCGCCCGCGTCTGGCTGTGTCGTGGCGGCACGATGGTCGTTTCCTCAGTTCCCTATACCCAGGAGACCTTCTCCCATGCGCAGTGCTTCTCGTTGGGGTCTGGCCATGCTCGTTTGCGCAGCGGCTGCCAGCAACCTCTCCGCCCAGACCAAGTGGATGACGTATGGCGGGAATGACTGGAACCAGCGCTATTCCACGCTTACGGCGATCAATGCCACAAACGTGAAGTCGCTGGTGCCTCGGATGGTCTTCCAGACCGGTATCAGCAAGCTCGGCTCGTTCGAGAATACGCCGATCGTGGTCGAGAACATGATGTACGTGACTACTCCGTACAACACCCTGATCGCGTACAACCTCGACACCGGGAAGCAGGTCTGGCGTTACGAGCACAAGCTCGGTACCACGATCTTCTGCTGCGGCCCCAACAACCGCGGCGTCGGCGTGCATGGCCCGCACGTCTACATGGGAACCCTCGATGCTCATCTCATCGCCTTCGACCGGATGAGCGGTGACATAGTCTGGGACAACGAGGTGGCCGACCCGGCCTTCGGCTACAGCATTACCCACGCGCCGCTTGTCATCGGCAACAACGTGATCGTCGGCGTCTCGGGCGGTGAATACGGCATCCGGGGCCACGTGACCGCCTACGACGCGGTGACCGGTAAGCAGGTGTGGCGCTGGTATTCGATCCCCGCTCCCAAGGGCGATCCCACCTTCGATGAGGCGGCTCCCAATGGCTGGTACGGCAACTGGGTTGACGCGACCCCCGAAGGCAACAACCTGAACCGCAACACCGGCGCCGAGAAGTCAGACAGCGCCAAGTATGCCGACGCGTGGACTCGGGGCGGCGGCGGCGTCTGGATGACTCCGGCCTATGACCAGAGCCTCGGCCTCATCTACGTAGCGGTTGGTAACCCCTCGCCCGACCTCGACGGCAGCGTACGCCCGGGCGATAACCTGTACACCGATTGCGTCGTCGCCATCGACGCGAAAACCGGCAAGACCAAGTGGTACTACCAGACGGTTCCGCACGACGTGTGGGACCTCGACGCTGTGTCTCCGCCGGTCGTCACCACCCTGGGCGGCAAGAAAGTCGTTGTCCATGCGGGTAAGACCGCCTGGGTCTACGTGCTGGACGCCGCAACCGGCACGCTGGTGCGCAAGACTGAGAACTTCACCCCGCAGGAAAACATGTTCGCCCAGCCCACCGCTTCGGGTACCCGGATGCTTCCCGGCGCCAACGGCGGTGCGGAGTGGTCGCCGATCGCGGTGGATCCCAAGCTCAACTACGCCTTCGTAGCAGGCCTCCATCAGCCGATGAACTACATCACCCACAACGCCGCGTGGGACAAGGGAAAACTGTGGCTCGGTTCGGCCTTCGTCGCGATCGCCGGTGAGGAGCAGTACGGCCTGTTCACGGCGCTCAACCTCGGCACCGGCAAGAAGGCGTGGCAGGTGAAGGTGCCGCAGCCGATGATGGGCGGGGCCCTGGCGACGGCCGGCGGTCTCGTCTTCACCGGAGAAGGCAACGGGAATTTCAACGCCTACGATTCCCGCACCGGGAAGCTGCTCTGGCAGTTCCAGGCGGGCGCCGGATGCAACTCCGCTCCGATGACCTACCAATTCAAGAACGAGCAGTTCATCGCGGTGGCCTGCGGCGGCAACTTCCAGTTGAGCTACCCGCTAGGCAACAGCGTGTACATCTTCGGCCTGCCGAAGGCGTTTACGCCCCCCGCATGACCGGGGCGATCGGCGAGGCCTCCTCGTAGGGCCTTGCCGGTTCTATCTTGAGAAGCGGGCCAGCCATGCCGGCTGGCCCGCTTCACTTTGACGACTACTTCTATATGGGAGTCGGCATGATTTGGCGAGAGTCCCGGCAGGTGCTGCTAGTCCTGGCTGCTCTGGTTGCCGCCCGCACGGCGGCTACGCAGACCACTGGAGCGCAACACGCCGGTCATTTTCCAATGGATTCAACCTGGCTCAGCTACGATTCAGTATCCAAGACGGTCACCTTCAAGTTGATTGCCGGGCTCACCGGGGGAGCCAAGAGCCCCTTCAACTTCAACGGCTTCACC
>Ga0207674_10007222_pt1 | contig 12961 bp, 10 predicted proteins | sample KBSCornC72_FD_184303 | JGI IMG/M metagenome (GOLD analysis project Ga0207674, IMG submission 184303) | Corn rhizosphere microbial communities from Kellogg Biological Station, Michigan, USA - KBS Corn C7-2 (SPAdes) (version 2) | ecosystem: Host-associated > Plants > Roots > Rhizosphere > Soil ... | reverse complement strand
GGCGTTGCCCTCCGTCAGCAGCGCCTCGGCGATGCCCTCGATCACGCGGATCGAGGGCGTCTTGCGGACAGCCTCGATCAACGCAGCGATGATCGCCTGGCCCGCCATGTCGCCGCGCACATGCACGATGCGCTTCGCGGAATGCGCGGCCTCTCGTCCGACCGCAAGCCTGCCTTCGAGATCGTGATCGAAGGGCACGCCATAGCGGAGCAAGTCTTCGATGCGTGCACGGGCCTCGCATGCAAGACCTAGCGCGATCGCCTCGTCGACGATTCCGCCGCCGACTGCGATCGTGTCCGCCGCATGCGCTTCCGCGCTGTCGCCCTCGGCGACGGCGGCAGCGATGCCGCCCTGCGCCCAGGCGGTCGAAGCGCCTTCGCCAAGCGGCGCCGCCGAGATCAGCGTCACCGGACGCGGCGCCAGTTTCAGCGCGCAGAACAGACCGGCAAGACCGGCGCCGACGATGACGACATCGTCGGTCTTGCGGGTGAGGTCATGGATGTTGTTCGTCATGATTATCTCCTTTCGTCGTCCCCGCGAAGGGGACCCATAACCACCTCCGACATCGGTCAGTTCTTCAGGTTGGTCATTCGCTCGACCGAGCGTCGCGCCTTGTCGGCGATGGCGGGATCGATCGTGACTTCTTCGCGGAGGTGAACGAGGCTTTGCAGAATGTTCGCCAGTGTGATCCGCTTCATGTGCGGACAGAGGTTGCACGGCCGCAGCATTTCGACGTCGGGAAGCTCGGCCTGCACATTGTCGGCCATCGAGCATTCGGTGATCATCACAATGCGTTTCTTCCGGTTCTGCCGCACCCAGTTGATCATGTGCGCGGTCGAGCCGGTGAAGTCCGCTTCCGCCAGCACGTCGGGCGGGCATTCCGGATGCGCGATGATCTGCAACGTGGGGTCGGCTTCGCGATAGGCGCGCAGCTCGTCGCCGGTGAAGCGCTCATGCACTTCGCAGGCGCCTTTCCAGGCGACGATCTTCACGCTGGTTTTCGATGCGACGTATTTCGCGAGATATTGATCCGGCAGGAAGATCACCTCCGGCGCGTTCAGGCTCTCGACCACCGCGACCGCATTCGACGAGGTGCAGCAAATGTCGACTTCCGCCTTCACTTCCGCCGAGGTGTTGACATAGGCGACCACCGGCACGCCGGGAAAGCGTTCGCGCAGCAGCCGTACATCGGCGCCGGTGATGGAGGAGGCGAGCGAGCAGCCTGCGCGCGAATCCGGAATCAAGACCCGCTTGTCCGGATTGAGGATCTTCGACGTTTCCGCCATGAAGTGCACGCCGCACTGGATAATGGTGGAAGCTTTCACCCTGGTGGCTTCGACGGCGAGCTGCAGCGAGTCGCCTTTGATGTCGGCGACGCAATGGAATATCTCCGGCGTCTGGTAGTTGTGGGCGAGGATCACGGCGTCGCGTGCCGCCTTCAGCTCGTTGATCGCCTTGATGGTCGGCGCCATCAGCGGCCATTCGGCCGGCGAGATGACGCGCTTGACCCGCTCGTAGAGATGCCCAGTGGCGCGCTCCACTTCGGGCGTCCATTCCAATGACGGCATCGGTAGCGCGGTGGGGCGCTCGCCGGATCGGGAGGGAGCGAGCACGGGCGCGATGGCAGGCTGGCGCACCGATTTGTCGAAATCGTCGGGGCCGTAGATGGCGGCGATTGGCATTGGCTGCCTCCGTAGTTTTATACTCAAGTTGAGCATATTGGGGTTGTTCAAAATCCGGCCTCTCAGGGGCCGGGTTTCTCATCATCGAGGATATTATACTCAATATGAGTAAATCTTAAATAGCACAGCTTCCCGAGGTCGGCTAGATACCGCGGCCATCACGTCGTCGTGTCTGGTCGCAGAGATTGGGATCGACGCGCGCGGAAATTTTTCCGGCCGGTTCTTGGATTTCCATGCAGATGCATTAACTCCCCGTAATGAACGCGGCCGCTTCCGTAGGAGCCGCGAACAAGAAGGGGCTCTTCATGTCGACTACTGCGGGCAATTTTGGTCCGGCTTCGACTGCCGCGAGCTGGCGCACGCCGCTTGTCATCATCGTCTGCGGTTGTGCGATCGCGCTGTTGGGATTCGGCCCGCGCTCGGCGCTCGGGTTTTTCGTGCAGCCGATGAGCCGCGAGTTTGCCTGGGGCCGCGACGTGTTCGGCCTCGCGCTTGCCGTGCAGAATCTGCTGTGGGGCCTCGGCCAGCCGATCGCAGGCGCCATCGCCGACCGCTTCGGCATTTTCCGTGTGATGCTCGTGGGCGCGCTGCTTTACGCCGGCGGCCTTTTGCTGATGCGTTATGCCGCAACGCCGCTGTCGCTCGATCTCGGCGCCGGCGTGCTGATCGGCTTCGGCCTGTCCGGCTGCTCATTCAATCTCGTGCTGTCGGCGTTCGCGAAATTGCTGCCGCCGGAGCGGCGCGGCATCGCGCTCGGCGCCGGCACCGCCGCGGGCTCGTTCGGTCAGTTCATGTTCGCGCCGTTCGGCGTGGCGCTGATCGACAATTTCGGCTGGCAGGCGGCGCTCACCGTGTTCGGCGTGCTGATGCTGCTGATCATTCCGCTGTCGCTCGCGCTCTCGACGCCGCCTGCAACGGCGTCGAACGTGCCGGCGGCGCAGCAGCAGTCGTTCAAGACGGCGCTTGCGGAGGCGTTCGGTCACCGCTCTTACGTGCTGCTCGTGCTCGGCTTCTTCACCTGCGGCTTCCAGCTCGCCTTCGTCACCGTGCATCTGCCGGCGTTCCTGGTTGATCGCGGCATCTCCGCGCAAACCGGCGGCTGGGTGATGGCCGCGATCGGCCTGTTCAACATGATTGGCTCGCTCAGCGTCGGCTGGCTGCAGAACCGCCTGCCCAAGCGCTACATCCTGTCGGTGATCTATTTCGCGCGCGCGCTGGCGACGGTCGCCTTCATCTCGTTCCCCATCACCCCGTTCAGCGCAATCGCCTTCGGCGCGGTCTCGGGCCTGCTCTGGCTCTCGACGGTGCCGCCGACCTCGGCGCTGGTGTCGCTGATGTTCGGCACGCGCTGGTTTGCCACGCTGTACGGCTTTGCCTTCGTCAGCCATCAGGTCGGCGGCTTCCTCGGCGTCTGGCTCGGCGGCATCGTGTTCGAGAAGTTCGGCTCCTACACGCCGATCTGGTGGCTCTCGGTGCTGTTCGGCGTGCTCTCCGCGCTGATCAACCTGCCGATCGTCGAGAAGCCCGTTGAACGCGCCGTTGCGCAGCCTGCGTGATGCGATAAAACCCCTGAAGCAAAACTTCAGGGGAGCTTATCTTGGGAACGTTCAAGGCGATCAGGATCGACAAGGCCGAGAAGGGCATCACCGCCGCACTCGCGCAATTCGATGAAGCCGAGTTGATGGATGGCGACGTCACCGTCGCCGTCGAATGGTCGACACTGAACTACAAGGATGGCCTCGCCGTCACCGGCAAGGCGCCGGTGGTGCGGCGCTTCCCCATGATCGCCGGCATCGATTTCGCCGGCACAGTCGCGCAATCCTCGCATCCCGCGTGGAAGGCCGGCGACAAGGTCGTCTGCACCGGCTGGGGCATGGGCGAGACCCATCTCGGCGCCTATGCCGAGACCGCGCGGGTCAAGGGCGACTGGCTGGTGCGCCTGCCTGATAGCATGTCGGCGCGCGAGGCGATGGCGATCGGCACCGCCGGCTTCACCGCGATGCTGGCCGTGCTGGCGCTGGAGAAGCACGGATTGTCGCCAGCGAGCGGACCCGTGGTCGTCACCGGCGCGGCCGGCGGGGTGGGATCGGTCGCTACCGCCGTGCTCGCGAAACTCGGCTATCACGTCATCGCCTCGACCGGGCGGGTGTCGGAGGCGCCGTACCTGAAGAGCCTGGGCGCGGCCGAGATCATCGACCGCAACGAGCTCTCCGCGGCCGCCAAGCCGCTGGCGAAAGAGCGCTGGGCCGGCGGCGTCGACAGCGTCGGCTCCAACACGCTGGCCAATCTCCTCTCCATGACGAAATATGGCGGCGCCATCGCGGCCTGCGGTTTGGCGGCCGGCATGGACCTGCCGTCTTCTGTCGCACCGTTTATTTTGCGGGGTGTGTGCCTTCTTGGTATCGACAGCGTGATGTGCCCTTTGCCTCCTCGGAAAGCGGCCTGGGAACGCCTTGCCCGTGATCTGGGCAAGTCAAAACTATCTGAAATCACTCATGAAATTCCGCTGACCCAAGTCATCGAGACCGGGCCGAAGATCCTCGCCGGCCAGGTCCGCGGTCGAATCGTGGTAAAAATTCGCTAACGACGTTCAGACTTTACCAACCAAGCTGCTCCAATGTTGCCACGGTTAGTATGGTAAGCAGCGGGTTAAGGGACCAGCGTCACCCGCGGCTTGGGTCAAGTTGGAGTTTTGGAAATGCTTGCGCGTATTGTGTTGGGAACCGTCGCGGCCGGAGCGATGATCGTGCCGGCGCTCGCTGGAATGATGACCGCCGACGAGGCGCGCCGCTTCGTCGCCGGCAAGGTGTTCGCTTTCACCTGTTTTGACGGCACGCGTGGCGCGGGACGCATCCTCGACGACATGGGAGCGGCAGGCGCCATCCAGTTCTCCGGCCAAGGCCAGATCCGGCACCTCCGCCTGCCCGGCAACACGCTGCAGATCCGCGGCCAGGCCGTCTGCGCTTCGCTGCGCGGCATGCCGTTCGAGCCTTGCTTCAATCTCGACAAGACCTCCGAAGTCTCTTTCCGCGGCTCGGTCTCCGGCATGGGCTTCGCCTATTGCGATTTCCGTTCTCAGGGCGGCGGAACGCAGATGCTGATGGCGCGCGCAGCACGGCCGCGCTCGCATCGTGGCGAGCAAGGCTCGCTCGGCAACTCGCGGGCTGAAGTTGCCGCGCGGGTGGAGACGCCGCAGGTCGATTCGACGAAGCTCGAGCCGGTCAAATCCGAGCCCGCGAAGCCGGAGAGCGCGACGGGACTGCGCCGCTCGACCGAGTAAACGCCGCGTTCTCGTGGCATCGACATTTTTAGGAAGCGTGCGGCGACCGTAGTCCTACGGTCGCCTTTTTTCATGCCTTGGTAGCGCGGGCGATCCAGCCTGTGCGCAAAAGGGGTAGGCGAAAAACTGGATCAACAATGGCACTATATTTTTTCCGCATCAGCCAGGGGCGCTATTCCGGCGTCTCCGATCATGCATCCGAGTTCGAGAATCGCGACGCGGCCTGGACCGAGATGAAGGCGGTCTGCGCCAACCTGCTCAGCGGCATTGCCCGCGGCCTCAAGCCGGACGCGCAATGGCACATGGAATTGCTCGACGAAAGCAAGGACGTGGTGTTTCGCATACGTCTGATTGCAGAGTCGGTCCGTTAATATCCTCAAGCTGCGAAACACAACCCGCGCGATGAGGCTGGCTCAGTACAAATACTGAGCTCCACGTTTAGCTTTGTTTGGGAACTTAACCCTATCAATTGATGAACGCAGCAATCCTCACTGCGTCGACCCCGCCCAGCTGCGGCAATCATTGCAAGGGATCGCTCATGTCTTTCCTGAAACTACGGATCAGTGGCCGGCTCTACGGCGGCTTCTCTATCCTGCTGGTGTTCTGCGCCGGCCTCGCCGCCTTCGGCGTGTCGCAGCTCGGAGCCATCCGTGACCAGGTGGACGTGCTGAGCCTGCAGTCGCGCAACACAATCCGAGTCGGCGAGATCACCACGGAGCTGCAGGCGATCCGCCGCGCCATCCTGCGCTACACCTTCGATCAGGACGAAGCTTCGCTCGGGGATGCCGACAAGCGCCTGGTGCGGATCTCGGAGCTGCTCGATCAGGCCATCGCCTCCACCAGGAGCGAGGAGCGCAAGGGCAACTATCGCGAGGCGACCAAGGATGTTGCGGAGCTGAAGACCAGGCGTGCCGAGCTTGTCGAGACCGTCAAGCAGATGCAGGCGGGCCGCAAGCAGCTTTATGGCGAGGGCGACAAGATGGCCGCCGACGTCCAGAAGTTCGTCAACACCGCAAGGGGACCGTTTGCGCATCACGCCAATGTCCTGGAGGGCAAGGTGCTCCTGGTGCGCGAGGCAAGCTGGCGGATGCTGGCGACGCGCGACGCCAAGGGTCTTGCTTCCTTCAAGGACAGCGTTGCCAAGGCGCAGGAGGCGATCGCGCAGCTTGAAAGGCTCGATTTGCCGCCCGAACTCGAAGCTGTCCTGCCGCCGGTCAAGTCCGATGTCGCCAAATTTGTCGAGGCCTTCGACAAGACCGGCCCCAATCTGCTCCGCGGTGACGACCTCTATTACAACGGCGTCACACCCGCGATCGTGAAGGCCGTCGAGAAGATGGACAAGGTGAAGGAAGCGATCGACACGGCCTTCAAGAAGACCACGGCCGATACCGAAGACCGCATCTCGTCCGCGATTTCGACCCAGGAAATGGTTGCGGGCCTTGCCGTGCTGCTCGGCCTCGCCATCGCGTTCCTGATCGCGCGCGGCATCATCCGTCCGCTGTCCGGCCTCACGGCCGGCATGAAGGAGCTCGCCGGCGGCAATTTCGGCGTGGTGCTGCCCGGGCTCGACCGCAAGGACGAGGTCGGCGACATGGCGCAGGCGGTCGAGACCTTCAAGGTGAAAGCTGAGGAGAAGGCGCGCGCGGAAGCCGAACAGAAGATCAAGCAGGACGAGGTGCTGGCTCGCCAGCGCAAGGCCGAGATGAGCAAGATGGCGGACGATTTCGAAAGCGCCGTCGGCCGCATCGTCGAAACCGTGTCGTCGGCCTCGAGCGAGCTGGAAGTCTCCGCCGGCACGCTGACCGCGACCGCGGAACGCGCGCAGGAGCTGACCACCATGGTTGCGGCCGCGTCCGAGGAAGCATCCACCAACGTGCAGTCGGTGGCATCCGCCACGGAACAGCTGTCCTCGTCGGTCACCGAGATCAGCCGCCAGGTGCAGGAATCGGCACGGATGGCGAGCGATGCCGTGGGCCAGGCCCGCGGCACCACCGAGCGCGTCAGCGAGCTGTCGAAGGCGGCGAGCCGGATCGGCGACGTCGTCGAGCTGATCAACACCATCGCCGGCCAGACCAATCTGCTCGCGCTCAATGCCACCATCGAGGCGGCACGCGCCGGCGAAGCCGGCCGCGGCTTTGCGGTGGTCGCATCCGAGGTGAAAGCTCTCGCCGAGCAGACCGCGAAGGCGACCGGCGAGATCGGCCAGCAGATCAACGGCATCCAGGCGGCGACGGAAGATTCCGTCAGCGCGATCAAGGAGATTTCCGCCACCATCGAGAAGCTGTCGGAGATTTCCTCGACCATTGCGGCTGCTGTCGAAGAGCAGGGCGCGGCGACGCAGGAAATCTCGCGCAACGTCCAGCAGGCGGCGCAGGGTACACAGCAGGTCTCGTCCAACATCACCGACGTGCAGCGCGGCGCATCCGAAACCGGCTCCGCCTCCTCGCAGGTGCTGTCGGCGGCACAATCGCTGTCGGGTGACTCGAACCGTCTCAAGCTCGAGGTCGGCAAATTCCTGGGCAGCGTCCGCGCCGCGTGATCAGGACGGCGATGACGGCACGGCCGGCGGCGCCGCTGGGCGCCTCCGGAACAGGATTCGCTGATAGAGCCAGCCGATTGCGACCAGCACCAGCCCGAGGCAGATGAACGACAGCGCGCGGTAGACGCCGGTCAGGGTCGACATGTCGACCAGGAACGCCTTCAGGATGGTCAGGCCGATCACGGCAGCGGATGCGAGACGCGCGCGCTGCGAATTGACCGCGATGCCGATGCCGAGCAGCACGACGCCGAACATCAGCCAGGCGATCGAATAGGTGTATTGCTCGGCGCCGGAGATGGGACCGATGTCGATCAGCGGGCCGTGATAGAGCCGGCGGATTTCCAGCGTCACATAGCTCAGCGCGAAGATCAGCGCGCCGCCCGCGATCATGTTGGCGTAGGCCGTGCCGCGCTGTCCCACCGACGCGTAGGACAACAGCAGCATCAGCACGGCGGGCATCGCATAAGCGAGCAGCAGGAGGTTGAGGAAGGTGCCGTCGAGCTGCACCCTCGTCAGCATCGGGTTTTCAAGGAACAGCAGCCCGAACACGGCCACCAGGCCGGCCAACACGGTCAGCAGCGCCGCGCCGGCGTCGTGCACCATGCTGTTGGTGCGCAGCCGCAACCGCTCGAGCCCGATTGCCATCGCCAGCGCCGAGCAGACCTCGAGCGCGAATTCCGCGAGCGACGGGATGACATGATAGATGTCGCCGCCATAGATCGCATGGCGGATCTCCAGGAACACCAGCAGCACCGTGAACAGGATCGCAGCGCCTTCGATCGCGCGCAGCGGCGCGTCGTCGCCGCGGCGGCGCAGCAGCACGCTGCCGAGCCAGAACGAGGCTGCGGGAATGCCGTAGCCCCAGAGCAGCCAGTTGAAGATCGGCGTGGTGCCGATGGCGTCGCCCGCGATGCGTGGCTCGTAGGCGGCGCGCATGACCACGATGCCGGCGAGGACCGCCGCGAGCGAACGCAGGAACGGGATCGGCCGCTGCATCGAGATCCAGGCGGTGCCGAGTGACGTCAGCGCCAGCGCGATCGACAGCCAGCCCTTCTCCAGCGCGAAGGTCAGGGCCAGCGCCAGCGCGCCGAGCGTGGCGGTCGCAAACAGCGCGGTCGAGATCATCAGCCCCGGCCGGCTCTCTCGGCGGGTGAGAGCCTCGGTGACGCTGCCGAAGATGGCGGCCAGGATCACCGCGAGGATCGCAAACGGGATCGAGCGGTCGAGATGCGCGATGCGGGCGTAGAGCGCGATCAAGAGCGCGAGCGGCACGAAAGTCGCAGTTGCCGACCACACGACCGGGATGATCGCAGTTGCCGAGCGGCCCTGTGCCAGGACGCCGGCGACGCCGAAGCCGGCGGCGAAGAACGCGGCCGTGACCAGATGCAGTGTCACGGATTCGCCGATCGCACTCGGGCCGATGCCGGGCAGCGCGCCGCCGGGCACCACCAGCATGTCGGGATTGCCGCGCACCGCCCATTCGGCGAATACGACGAAGACGAAGAAGGCGGCGGCGCCGACCGCACCGACCGCGGCCGAGCTACGCCAGGCGATGACGATGGTCGCGGCGACCATGATCGCAAAGACGATCAACGCCGTGTCGGCATGCGCGCTTGCGAGCACGATGGCGGTGGCGCCGAGCAAAAAGGCCGCGAGCGATCCCGAGGAGACCGGTTCGATCTCGCCCTCGGCGATGTCAGGACCGAACAGGAAGCCGCACACCACGAGCGCTGCGGCGAGAACGAACCCAGCCATGACGTGGAAGACGTGCGGGCCCACCATGGGCAGGCCGCAATCGAGGCACGGCAGCAGCCAGAATAGCGAGAACGCGATCGTCGTGACCGCGAGCCAGCGCCAGAGCCGGATCCGCGCGAGGCCGAATGCGGCTGCGGTGACGATGGCGAGGTAGATGTAGAGCGCCCAATAGTCCGGCTTCTCCGAGGAGACCAATATCGGCGTCACGAAGGCGCCGACCACGCCGAGGCCGGCGAGCGCCGGTCCATGCAGCAGCGCGGCCGCAAGCGTGCCGAGCGCGACGAGGCCAAGCAGGATGAAGGCGCTGGCGGGTGCGAGGAAGCCGTAGAGGGCGTAGGCGGCATAGACGGTCGCGAACGCGACTGCCGTGCCTGCCGCGGTCAGGATCGCCGGGATGTTGGCGATCGGCAGGGTGATGATGTCCGAGAGGCTCTCCTTGCGCCGGGTCCATTCGCCGGCCGCGAGCAGGGCCAGGGCGAACAGGCCGCCGCAGAAGATGCGCACGCGCGGACCGATAAGGCCCGCCTCGATGGAGTAGCGCACCAGGAAGAAGCCGCCGAGCGCCAGGGTCAGGCCGCCGATCCAGACCACCCAGCGCGTGCCGAGGCGTTCCTCGAAGCCGACATCGGGCTGCGGCGGCACGGGCGGCTCAGGCCGCGGCGGCGGTGCACTCTCGGCCTTGATGGCGTCGAGGTCGAAAGCCGGGGTCTCCGCCGCAGCCGCGCTCGCGGGCGCTTCGGCCGCCAGAGGCGGGGCCTGCTCGGCTTCCGCGAGCGGCGGAATGGGCGGTGGCGCAGCCACCGGAGCAGCCGCAGCCTGCATCGCATCGAGGCGGAAGCGCAGCTCGTCGACGCGGTTGAATGCCTTGCGCGCCACCACAAGGGCAGCGACCGCGATGATCACGGAGAGCAAATCAAAGGGCGAGTCGAACATGACATCTCCAGGCGTGAGGCCCGAGGAGGTGGGCTCGCCAATTCAAACCTAGCGCCGGCCGCGCACGCGCAGGCCCGGTGCGGGCCGCTCCTGCAGCACCTCGCGGCGGAAGCGGAACAGCGCGGCGGGCCGTCCACCGGTTTGTGTCGACATTTCGCCGGTCGGTTCGACCAGCGCGCCATGTTCGACCAGCCGGCGGAAATTCTGCTTGTGCAGATGCCTGCCGGAGATCGCTTCCACGGTATGCTGCAATTCCGTAAGTGTGAATTCGCTCGCCAAAAGTTCAAAGACGACCGGGCGGTATTTCAGCTTGGCGCGCAGCCGCGCGATGGCGGTTGCGAGAATCCGCCGGTGATCGAAGCGCATGGAAATCCCGAGCGGCGGCAGCGACGTGCGTTGCAATGCCGCAGGCCGGCCGTCCCGGCGGGCCTCCTCGACCAGTCCCGCCTCGTAGAGGAGTTCGTAGCGGTCGAGCACGCGCTCCTCGTCCCAATGCGTGCCCTCGGTGCCGAAGTAGAGCCGAACACGGTCCTTGCGCGGCAGGGCGCGCGCCGCCTCTGGGGCCTCGCCCTTCGCGGCCCATTTGGTCAATTCGGGCAGGATGTGGCGGGCGATGATCGCGGGCGGATCCTTGCGCCAGTCTTCCCAGGGGAAGAACCGGTACCACGGCTCGAAACTCGCGCCCGGCACCCGCGCACCATTGTTGTCGGTCGCGCGGGTCAGCGCGAGGTAACCGATCGAGGCGACGTGGACCTCGGTGTCGCCGGGCTCGGTATGCCGGCCGCGATCGCCGAACGTGTAGAGCTGCTCGACATAGCCGAGCCGCAATCCCGTCTGCTCCTCGACCCAGGCGCGCAAGCCGATCTCGAAGGTGCGATGCGAGACGGCATCGAAGGGACCGAAGGGAAGGCCAGCAAGCTTGTCACCATCGCGGCTGGAGGCGGTGAGGATCAGCGGCTCATTGTCCTCGATGGCGACGATGGCCGCGGTCAGACCGATCTCGATCGGTGTGAGAAGCTTGTCGCTCATCTCGCGGCAATCACTGCATCATTCCAGGTCGAGGCGGAACGGAATGCCCTCGACATACATGGAGGCCGGACCAATCTGGTCGAGCGCGCGCACCATCCGTCCCTCGCGGCCGAGCGCCTTGTCGGCGAGGCTGACCATCAGCCGGTTCGGCGAGGCGATGGGCGAGGCGGCGCGGATCTTGCTCGCGATCTCCATCTCGTCGCGGTGCGGATTGAGCATGCAGGCGGCGGCGAACGCGCTCGCCGTGGAGCGGCTGACGCCAGCGTAGCAATGGATCACCAGCGGCGCCTTGCGGTCCCAGCCGCGCACGAAGTTCAGCACCTGCCCGACATGCAATTCGGACGGCGTGACATAGCCTTCCATCGGCTCGGTGATGTCGTCGACCGAAACCTTCAGATGGTTGGCCTCCAGGATGGACACCGGCCGCTGCACCTGATCGACATTTCCCATCACCGTCAGGACATGGCTGGCGCCGGTGGTGCGGACGATTTCCGGCAATGCAGCAAGCGAGCAGACGTGAATCATGGCGGTCCTTCTTTCAGCCAAATATAGGCCTGCGCCCGCTGCGGTGAAAGCAGGTTCGGCGTCTGCATTCAAGCCTGCAAGGCGTTGAATCTCGCAAGGAATCGCTTCTCGGCCTTGGCCGCGCTCCAGGGCGTCAGATAGTCGTCGCGCACGCTCTCCGGCAGGCCCGGATCGCGGCCGAACAGGCGCCTCGCCTCGGCCTCCGAGAAGCCCGCAAGCATGGTGGCCTCGAGATAGGCCGCGCCGCGGTCGGCATTCTTGATCTGCGCGGTGATGTCGGGGGCGAGCTTCGCCGGCAGGCCGAAGCGGATATGGATCGCGGCCAGGAGGCGCAGTTCAACCACCTTGTAATCGCCGCCGAGCACCGCCTTGAACGGCGAGATCATGTCGCCGATGACGTATTCCGGCGCGTCATGCAGCAGCGCGGCGAGCCGCAGCTTGTCGTCGATCCGCGGGGTGTGGGCGCGCATCACGGCTTCGACGAGGAGCGTGTGTTGTGCCACCGAGAAGATATGCGCCCCTGACGTCTGGCCGTTCCAGCGCGCGACCCGCGCCAGACCATGGGCGATGTCGGCGATTTCGATGTCGAGCGGAGAGGGATCGATCAGGTCGAGCCGCCGTCCCGACAGCATCCGCTGCCAGACGCGCGTGTCGGCGGCAGCGGGTTTGGTGGCGGTCATTTGACTTTGAGGCGCGGCGCGCGGGGTTTTGCGCCGCAATGTTCATGGCAGAAGCAGGTGACGAGATGGTCGTTGACCATGCCGGTCGCCTGCATGAAGGCATAGACGATGGTAGGTCCCACAAACTTGAAGCCGCGCGCGGAAAGGTCCTTCGACACCTTGATCGAGACCGGCGTCGACGCCGGCACGCTCGCGGTGGTCTTGAACTGGTTCACCTTCGGACGGCCATCGACGAAATCCCACAAAAGCTTCGAGAAGCCAGGGCCTTCCTCCATGATCTTCAGGTACGACTTCGCGCTTGCGATCGCGCCTTCGATCTTGGCGCGGTTGCGCACGATGCCGACGTCATTCATCAGCGCGTGCACCTTCTTGGCGTTGTAGCGCGCGATCTTCTCGGGCTGGAAGTCGTCGAAGGCGCGGCGGAAATTCTCGCGCTTGCGCAGGATCGTGATCCAGGAGAGCCCGGCCTGGAAGCCGTCGAGGATCAGCTTCTCATAGAGCGCGCGGTCATCATATTCCGGCACGCCCCATTCGGTGT
>Ga0207674_10007213_pt1 | contig 12973 bp, 9 predicted proteins | sample KBSCornC72_FD_184303 | JGI IMG/M metagenome (GOLD analysis project Ga0207674, IMG submission 184303) | Corn rhizosphere microbial communities from Kellogg Biological Station, Michigan, USA - KBS Corn C7-2 (SPAdes) (version 2) | ecosystem: Host-associated > Plants > Roots > Rhizosphere > Soil ... | reverse complement strand
CCGTATTCGTAGATGCCCTCCATGCTCATGTGGCGGTCGGGGTAGGCCGCAGCGCCAATGATTTCGGAGAGGAACTGCTCGGAGCCGGCGTCGCCGTGCAAGACGCAGTTTTCACCGCCCTCTTCGTAGTTGAGGACGAACTGCAGGGCTACGCGTGCACCGCCCGGCCAATTGGCGTTGGGCGGGTTCTTGCCGTAACCGATGAGATCGCGCGGATAGTTATTGTTTGTCATGGTTTTTTCATGTCGAGGAGACTTCATACAACACCGGTCAGACAGTGGAATGCGGCTTTCCAAATTCACGACATCACAGCGGCGTCATGAACAAGACAAAGCGCCATCGCGTCAGGCCGGGACTGCCCGGGCAGCCTGCGCCAGTTCCAGCGCGAGCCTCCGGTGAACCGTGAGATGGGCGTCGAGTTCAAGCGTGGTCAGGCGGCCGTCTTCGACGACCACGCGCCCGTTGATCACGCTGTGCGCCACGTTGGACGGGGCACAGAACACCAGCGCCGCGACCGGGTCGTGGTCGGCGCCGGCAAAGCTGACTTGGTGGCGATCGAAGCTGACAAAGTCGGCCGACATGCCGGGTGCGAGCGCGCCGATGTCGTCGCGGTTGAGCACGCGCGCACCGCCGAGCGTGGCGATCTCCAGCGCCTCGCGCGCGCTCATCGCCGCGGGACCAAAGCCGACGCGTGCGAGCAGCATGGCCTGGCGTGTTTCGCCGAGCATGTGCGCGCCATCGTTCGATGCACTGCCATCCACGCCTAGGCCGACCGGCACGCCGGCATCGCGCATGGTGCGGATGGGCGCAATGCCCGACGCCAGCCGCATGTTCGAGCACGGGCAATGCGCGACGCCGGTGCCGGTGCGTGCGAATACGTCGATGCCGTGGGCGTCGAGCTTCACGCAGTGCGCATGCCATACGTCGCGGCCGACCCAACCGAGGTCTTCCGCGTACTCGGCCGGCGTCATGCCGAACTTCTCGCGCGAATACGCGATGTCATTGTCGTTCTCGGCCAGGTGCGTGTGCATCGATACGCCGTAGCTGCGCGCGAGCTTGGCCGATTCGCGCATCAGGTCGCGCGAGACGGAGAAAGGCGAGCACGGTGCCACCACAACACGCAGCATCGAATGGCGATCGGCGTTGTGCCAGGTTTCGATCAGGCGCTGCGTTTCCTTGAGGATCGCCTCTTCGCCTTCGACCACGCGGTCCGGCGGCAAACCGCCCTGGCTGCGGCCGACGCTCATGCTGCCGCGCGCCGCGTGAAAGCGCATGCCAATCTGCTGCGCTGCTTCGATGGAATCGTCGAGCCGGCTGCCGTTCGGATACAGATACAGGTGGTCGCTCGAGGTCGTGCAACCCGAGAGCAGCAGTTCCGCCATCGCCGTGAGCGTGGACACGCGCACCATCTCTGGCGTGAGGCCCGCCCACACCGGATACAGGTTCGTCAGCCAGCCGAACAGTTCCGCGTCCTGCGCGGCGGGTAGGGCGCGCGTCAGGCTCTGATACATGTGATGGTGCGTGTTGACGAAGCCCGGCGTGACCACCTGGTCGCGCAACTCCATCACGCGCACGTTGGGCTGACCGATAGCCTCGCGATACTGCGACGGAAGATCCGCCGTGGCGCCGACCCATTCGATCACGCCACCGCGCGCAACCAGGGCGCCGTCGGGGATCTCGCGGCGTTGCGCATCCATGGTGACCAGCACGTCGGCATGGCGGGCGATCAAAAGCGGGTCGTTGTGCGCGACAGTGGCGTTCATGCAATTACTCCGTGCCGTGGGTGTTGGCGGCAGCGTCGCGCATTGCGTGCTCGGCCGACTGCATGCCGTTGTAGTAAAGGTTCAGGATGACCGCGACCAGCGTGCCCAGCACGATGCCGCTATGCGTGACCGGCTCCAGCCAATGCGGCAGGTACTGGAAGAAGGTCGGTGCCAGCGTCGGGATCATGCCGAAGCCGATCGAGATCGCCACGATGAACAGGTTGTGGCGATACTTGTTGAAATCGATCGAGCCGAGAATGCGCACACCCGTGGCGGCCACCATGCCGAACATCACGATGCCCGCGCCGCCCAGCACGAAGGAGGGAACCGACGCCACGATGTGCGCCATCTTCGGGAACAGGCCCAGCGCGATCAGGATCAGGCCGCCCATGGCTGCCACGAAGCGCGAACGCACACCCGTGACCGTCACCAGCCCCACGTTCTGCGAGAACGAGGTGTACGGGAACGTGTTGAACAGGCCGCCGATCACGGTGCCCAGGCCATCAGCGCGCAGGCCGCGCGTGAGGTCATCGGTGGAGAGCTTCTTGCCGGTGATTTCTGCCAGCGCCAGGAACATGCCGGTCGATTCCACCAGCGTGATCATCATCACGATGCACATCGAAGCGATGGCGCCGAAGTGGAAGGTCGGCATGCCGAAGTGCAGCGGCGTGATCACGGCCACCCAGTCGGCCTCGGTGATGCCGGCAAAGCTGACCTTGCCGAACGCCATGGCGATGAACGTGCCGATCACGATGCCCAGCAGCACGGCAATGTTGCCGATCAGGCCGCGGCCGTACTTCGTCAGCAACAGGATGATGACGAGCACTGCCAGCGCAATGCCCAGGCCGCTCAGATCGCCGTAGGCCGGGTTGGGCACGGTCTTGAGCACGCCGTCGACCATCGTCTTCATGGTGGGTTGGCCGCCCGCTGCCCAGTTGATCCCCACGCCCATCAGCGACATGCCGATCAGCGTGATGACGGTGCCCGTCACGACCGGCGGAAAGAGCCCAAGCACGCGCCCCATGAGCGGCGCGACGATGATGCCGAACAACCCCGCCGCGATCACGGCGCCGTAGATGCCGAGCAGGCCGATGCTCGGGTCGGTGCCGATGGCAATCATCGGGCCCACCGACGCGAACGTCACGCCCATCATGACCGGCATGCGGATGCCGAACTTCCACACACCGAAGGCCTGGATGAGCGTGGCAAGGCCGGCGGCAAAAAGATCTGCGTTGATCAGGAAAGCGAGCTGTTCCTTGGGCAGATGCAGTGCACCGCCCACAATCAGAGGCACTGCCACGGTGCCTGCATACATCACCAATACATGTTGCAGGCCCAATGCGAGCAGGCGTCCGTACGCCACACGCTCATTGGTCAGGTCCGCCGTGGGGGCGGCGATGGTGCTGCTTGCCATAAAGGTCTCCTTTGGGTGGTAAGCCGGACGGCGTCCAGCTTTGAGCCTGCCCACGTTCCTGCTGCGCGCTGCGGGCTTGCCCTGTGACACTCGCCGTACTCGTGTAGGGCTGTGTTTCCCGGGCCAACCTTGGGCTGATTGCTGCGGATCGTGAACAGGTTCTTGGGCGGCCGGCCTCTGTCGTGCCGGCTCGCCCATACAGCTAAACCGGTCCTAGACTTTGTCCTTCCCGCCGCGCGGGCCCAATACCGAACGCAGATCGAAATCAGCGGGCGCTTCGGGGCGTACGCGATCGGCGCAACATTGCAAGTGCTGGGCCATGTGGGCCTGGGCAGCGCTGGCGTCGCCGCGCTCCAGTGCATTGAGGATGTCGAGGTGTTCGTCGAACGAGCAGGCGTTGTTGCCTGGGGCCTCGACGCTGGCGATCATCAGGGTGGTGCGCGACACCAGCCGGCGCATCATCTCGACCACCAGCGGGTTACCAGACTGCTCGGCCAGCGCCACGTGAAACTCCGCAGACAGGCGAATCCAGCGCGGGCGATCCTGCGTGACAAACGCCTGGCGTTCCTGCTTGACGAGTTCGAGCAGCGGGGCGATGGCTGCCTTGGGATTGCTGCTGCGGCCGACCTTGTCGAGCACTGCACGCTCGAGGATCTGACGCAACTCGAACATGGCGTGGGCTTCGTCGATGGAGGGCGCTGCGATGAACGCGCCGCGATTCGGCTCCAGGTCGACCAGGCCGTCAGCGGCCAGTTGGGAGAAGACCTTGCGCACCGTATGACGCGCGGTGGCATAGATTTCGCACAGCGCATGTTCCGTCAGCTTGGTGCGCGGGGGCAGGCGGTGTTCCATGATCGCGTCGTAGATCTCGTGATACATCCGTTCTTCGACCGACATGCGTGTTGCTCCCGATGCCTTGACGCCCGATTTCGACGCCACTTCCGTGGAGACCAGCTTGAGATTCTTGGACATGGCAGACCTGCCTTTCATTAGTGCGCCGCGGCATAGGCCACTGCGAAAACCTGTTGACAATTATTCATAGCCGCCTTCAATATTGTCAACAAAATGCGTTCGGGAATCCGACAAACTAGGGAAATCCCTGTTTCGAGCCTGGTTTAGGGACACGGCAGAGACACGGCGTCGGACCCAGAACGAGCGACGGCTTTGCCGGTTTGGCATGCCCCTCCCCATATGGAGGGCAGGCGTAAACCGGCTGGACGCGCGCCGGGATGCGTGCATAGCACGTACCGAGCGGGCCCCGACGCCAGCCCTTGTCACACAAGGGTTTGGCGCGAGGTGCAAGTGGAGGCAGCGGCGCTTCTGAAAATTCGAACTACAGAGGAAGACAAATGGGACGCTTGACCACCCATGTGCTCGACACCGCCGCAGGCACGCCGGGCCAAAACCTGGCGATCGCACTGTTCAAAATTGTCGACAATCAACGGCAACCGATCAAATCGGTTCGCACCAATCACGATGGTCGTTGCGATGCGCCGCTGCTGGAAGGCGACGCGCTGCAGGCTGGCGTGTATGAACTGGACTTCGGCGTTGGCGAGTATTACCGCGCCGCTGGCGTCAAACTCCCCGAGCCCGCGTTCCTGGACGTGGTGACGCTGCGCTTTGGCGTGGCCGATACCAGCGCGCACTACCACGTGCCGCTGCTGGTATCGCCGTGGTCGTATTCGACCTATCGCGGCAGCTAACAGGGCAGGGAGTCATCATGGAAGGCTATATCCTCGACTGGGCCAACTTGCTCTTGCGTTGGTTGCATGTGATCGTCGCGATCGCGTGGATCGGTTCGTCGTTCTACTTCGTCTGGCTCGATAACAGCCTGACCAAGCCGAGCGCACCGGACCTGAAGGACAAGGGCGTCGACGGCGAGCTTTGGGCCGTGCACGGCGGCGGGTTCTACAACCCGCAGAAGTACCTGCTGGCACCGAAGCAACTGCCCGATCATCTGCACTGGTTCTACTGGGAGTCGTACTCGACGTGGATGTCGGGCTTTGCCCTGCTGACGGTGGTGTATCTGTTCAACGCCAACGTCTACATGATCGATCGCAGCGTGTTCGACATGACGGCGACGACGGCCGTGCTGCTGGCACTGGGCTTCCTGGTGGTCGGCTGGCTGGTGTACGACACGATCTGCCGTGTGTTCGGCAAGAACGACCGCGTGGTGGGCATTCTGGTGGCGATCTACGTGGTGATTGCGGCGTTTGCGGCGTGCCACCTGTTCTCGGGCCGTGCAGCGTTCCTGCTGATCGGCGCGATGATCGCGACCATCATGAGCGCCAACGTGTTCTTCTGGATCATCCCGGGCCAGCGCAAGGTGGTGGCCTCGCTCAAGGCAGGCGAGAAGCCGGACCCGATCCACGGCAAGCGCGGCAAGCAACGCAGCGTGCACAACACGTACTTCACCCTGCCGGTGCTGTTTGCGATGCTGTCGAACCACTACAGCATGACGTACGCCGCCAAGTACAACTGGGCTGTGCTGGTGCTGATCATGCTGGCTGGCGTACTGATCCGCCAGTTCTTCATCCTGAAGCACAAGGGCGTCGTGAACTGGGGCTATCCGGCAGCAGGCGTGGCCGTGCTGCTGGGTGTTGCGCTGTGGCTTGCTCCGGTGTCGCGTCCGGCAGCGCCTGCCGCCGAAAGCACGTCTGCTGCGGCAGCGACGGGTACGGCCGCAGCGGCCACCCCGACAGCCGCTGGCGGTTCGGACTTCGCCAAAGTACAGGCAGTCGTTACCGCACGGTGCTACCAATGTCACTCGGCTCATCCTACCCTGATGCCTTCGCCGGCTAAGGGCGTGCTGCTCGATACGCCGGAAGAACTGGGCAAGCATGCGCAGCTCGTCTACCAGCAGGTCGTGCAGCAGAAGCTGATGCCGCTGGGCAACGTGACGCAAATCACCGACGACGAGCGCACGATCATCGCCAAGTGGTTCGAAGGCGGCGCCAAGACGAACTGAGGCGCACGCTGAGCCACAACGGAAAGGTTTATCGGAGCATGCCATTCGTTCCCTAGCGGGTGGCATGACCGGTGAGGGTTGAACGGGGCTGCGGCCCCGTTTTTTTTCGTTTCGCCTGAAGCGTCTGCAGCGATGTGTCCTTGGCTGGGCTCGATTCGCCTCTGCCTCACCGGCCGCAAGGGGCGCCGGCAGGGCAGCCCCAGAGCCTCGGATTGACGACTTACTTCCCGACGCCCAGCAACGCCAGTACACCCAGCACCAGGAAGACCAGCGCCGCAATCCGATGCACCAGCGTGATCGGCATACGCGCAGCAAACTTGTTGCCCATTAGCACAGCCGGCACGTTCGCCAGCAACATGCCGACGGTCGTGCCTGCCACGACCGAGAACACGTCGTTAAAGCGTGCTGCCAGTGCCACCGTCGCGATCTGTGTTTTGTCGCCCATCTCGGCAAAGAAGAACGCGACGATGGTGGTGCCGAGAATGCCCAGCCCGCGCTGCGCAGTTGAAGGCGCCTCTTCGTCGTCGAGCTTGTCCGGAATCAGCATCCACCCAGCCATGGCGATAAAGCCCACGCCCAGGATCCACCGCAGCACGTTTTCGCCGAGCACATGCGTGATCCAGCCACCGACAGCGCCGGCCAGTGCGTGGTTGACGAGGGTGGAGATGAAGATGCCGAGAATGATCGGTACTGGTTTGCGGAAACGCGCAGCCAGCAGGATCGACAGCAGCTGCGTCTTGTCGCCGATTTCTGCGAGCGCGACGATGCCGGTGGAGACGAGAAAGGCTTCCATGTTGTTGTGGTGTCCGGGCCGTATGCGAACCAATGACGCGCCACTGCCGGCCCTGTCCGCAGTGGGTTGTCATCGGTCTCGCCAGGCGCGTCACCGGGTGCCGGGGTGGCACCCTAAGTGCGGCTGACCACGCCATAACCACCTGTCGTTGCGACGGCGGTCAAGTCTGTTGACGTGGCCCTCGAAGTGACGACTTCGAGCGGCTACTCCCCAATGGAAGCCGCGATTATAAGTGCATCAAGCGTTGGCGCCAACCGCAAATTTCGCGGGTTCGCCCTGCACGTAAGTGGCGGATACCGCACGATCCTCGCCCAGCAACGCCAACGAGAACAGCAGCTCTTCCAGTGTTTCCGAGCGCGCATTGCGGCGGGCCAGCAGCGGCGTGGCAGCCGGGTCCAGCACGATGAAGTCGGCTTCCGCGCCCGGCACGAAGCTGCCGATGCGGTCTTCCCAACCGAGTGCTTCAGCGGCGCCGCGCGTGGCCAGGTAGAACATGCGCAGCGCAGTCAGGTGATAACCGCCCATGCGCGCGACCTTGTGCGCCGTGCCCATCGTGCGCAGCATCGAGAAAGAGCTGCCGCCGCCAACGTCAGTGGCCAGCGTGAGCGCCAGGCGGTACGCGTCGTTCTTGTGGAAGTTGTACAGGCCGCTGCCCAGGAACAGGTTGGACGTGGGGCAGTGCGCCACGGCCGCGCCGGATTCGGCCATGCGCTGGCGGTCGCCGCCGTCCAGCCAGATGGCGTGGCCGTAGAAGGCGCCTTTGCGCAGCAGGCCGTAGCGGTCGTAGACGTCCAGATAGCTGCGTGCGTTGGGGAACAGGTCAGCCACCCATTTCACTTCGTCGGGGTTTTCTGCGACGTGCGTCTGGATGAAGACGTCCTTGTATTGCTTGGCGAGTTCTGCGCAGGCCTGCAACTGCGCTTCGCTCGAGGTGGGCGCGAACCGCGGTGTGATGGCGTAGGCCAGACGATCCTTGCCGTGCCAGCGGGAGATCAGGTCAGCCGTGTCACGCGCGCCGGATTCAGCCGTGTCGCGCAGGTATTCCGGGCAGTTGCGATCCATCATCACTTTGCCGGTGATCATGCGCATGCCGCGTTGCTGTGCTTGCGTGAACAGCGTCTCGGCCGAGCCGCGATGCACGGTGCTCCACACCATCGCGCTGGTCGTGCCGTTGCGCAGCAGTTCGTCGAGGAAGAACGAGGCGACGCCGGCGGCGTACTGCTCGCTTTCGAAGCGGCGCTCTTCCGGGAACGTGTACGTCTCCAGCCAGTGCAGCAGGCCCGGCGAGGGCGACGCGATCATGTCCGTCTGCGGAAAATGGATATGCGTGTCGATGAAGCCCGGGACGATCAGCTTGCCGCTGTAGTCGTGCAATTGCGTGCCGGCGGGCAGGTCTTCGCGCAGCGTGGCGTAGTCGCCGGCCTGCACGACCTTGCCGCCCGAGACCACGAGCAGGCCGTCTTCCCAGTATTCATAGGCATCGCGCTCCCGATACTGCGGATCGTGCAGGAAATGCAGCACGCGGCCGCGGTAAGCGTGAACGGTGTTGGAAGTCGGAGGCATCGTGGTCATGTCGTCTCGTGGATTTTTAGTGTGTGGCTTTCCAGTGGTCGTCAACCTTGGCAAGCCACAGGGCTTTGTCCTGTTCGGGCAGGAAGGACGCCTCGAAGCTGTTGCGCGCGAGCGTGTGCGCATCGGCCGCAGACAGGTCAAGGGCGTTGAACGTGGCGAGCCAGTTGGTGTTCATGTAGCCGCCAAAGTAGGCTGGATCGTCGGAATGCAGCGTCACAGCGCAGCCAGCGTCCAGCAGTTGCTTGAGCGAGTGGTCGCGCAGGTCGGGGTAGACCTTCAGTTTTTCGTTCGACAGCGGGCAGACCGTCAGCGCGATGCGTTCGGCGGCGAGGCGCTTGACGAGCGCGGCATCGTCGATGGCGCGTACGCCGTGGTCGATGCGCTCCACCTTGAGGATGTCGAGGGCGTCGATCACGTATTGCGCCGGGCCTTCTTCACCGGCGTGGGCGACGAGGCGCAGGCCGAGTTCCTTGCAGCGTGCGAATACGCGTGCGAATTTTTCCGGCGGGTTGCCGCGCTCGGATGAATCCAGCCCCACACCGATGATGCGGTTGGCCGGGTCCTGGATATAGGGCAGCGCAGCTTCGAGCGTGTCGAATGCGTCTTCCTCGCTCAGATGGCGCAGGAAGCAGAGGATTAGGGCGCTGGAAAAACCATGCTCGCGCTCGGCGTCATCCAGGGCGCGGACGATACCGTGAATGACCACATGCATGGGCACGTTGCGCGCGGTATGTGTCTGCGGGTCGAAGAATATCTCGGCGTGATGGACGTTGTCGGCAAGCGCGCGCGCCACATAAGCGGCCGTCATGTCGTAGAAATCCTGCTCGGTGAGCAGCACGCTGGCGCCCGCGTAATACAGGTCGAGAAACGATTGCAGATCGTCGAAGGCGTAGGCGGTACGTACTTCTTCCACCGACGCATACGGCAGCTTCACGCCGTTGCGCTCAGCCAGTGCAAACATCAGTTCGGGTTCGAGCGAGCCTTCGATGTGGATGTGCAGTTCAGCTTTGGGGCTGGTGGCGATGCGTTCTGCAAGCGCGGAAGAGATCGGCATGATTAGACAGGCGTGGGGACTCGGTAAGGGACCGCCGCGCCGCTGCTGGCGCTGGTGAGCGCATGCTGTTGCAGCTCTCGCACCTGCAGCAGTTGCGCGACGACGGATACCGCAATGATATCCGGCGCCTTGTCCACAATGCCTGCCACGCCAATCGGGCACACCATTTCCGGCAGGCGGCCTGGGTCCACGCCGTGCTCGACCATGCGATGTTCGAAGCGCGCGCGCTTGGTCTTGGAACCGATCAGGCCGAAGTAAGCAAAGTCCGTGCGGCGCATGATGTGTTCGCACAGCATGAGGTCCAACGCATGGTTGTGCGTCATGACCAGGAAGTAGCTGCCGGCGGGCGCGTGATCGATCACGGCTTCCGGCGTATCGGTGGATTCGATGACGACGTTCGGCGGCACTTCAGCAGGGAACGGGAACATCGCATCGCGTTCATCCACCCACGTCACGCGGCACGGCAGATGGGCCAGCGCACGCACGATTGCGTGGCCGACATGGCCCGCGCCGCACAGCACGATCGACATGTCGGGCGGCAGCACGGTTTGGGTGAAACCGCCGGCGTCGAGCGTCACGCCGGCTGCGGCGGCATCGCCGATGCTCGCTTCGACGGGTGCTCCCACATCGGTCGGCACAAACCGACGCAGGCTGCGGCGTTGACGCATGGCGTCATCCGCAAGCCTGATCCATTCAACGTCGCGCGCATCGAGGCGCTCCAACGACAGGCGGACTACGCCGCCGCAGCATTGGCCGAGGGCGGGGCCGAGCGGGATGCGCACGAACTGGCGGCGTGCTTCGCCGGAGGCCTCGGACGCGTCCATCATCGCTTGGGCGATTTCCATCGCACGCCATTCCAGATGGCCGCCGCCAATGGTGCCGAAGAAGCCGTCGGTGCCTACCAGCATGAGCGTGCCCGGCTCGCGCGGCGCGGAGCCCTGCACGTCGGTCACTGTGACCAGCACGCACGGCTGCCCGGCCTGCACGGTGGCAAGCACGTCGGCGAAGCGGAATGGGCGCAGTTGCGTGTGGTCCATGATGTGGTCTCCGAACTTAGGCCGAGAGCGGGGCGCTGCGGATGGCGTCCACGGCCTTGAGGATTTCCTCGCTGGTGGCCGGCGCATTCAGCGGCGGGTTCGTGCGGCCATCGCCAACCGCAGCCACCGCATCGCGAATGGCGAAGAAGACCGAGAACGGCAGCAGCAGCGGCGGCTCACCCAGCGCCTTGGAGCGGTGGATGCTGTCTTCCACGTTGGCGTTGTTGAACAGGTTCACACGGAAATCCGGCGGGCAGTCGTTGACCGTCGGAATCTTGTAGGTGGACGGCGCGTGCGTCATCAGCTTGCCGTTCTTGTTCCACCACAGCTCTTCGGTCGTCAGCCAGCCCATGCCCTGGATGAATGCGCCTTCCACCTGGCCGATGTCGATGGCGGGGTTGATCGAGCGGCCAGCGTCGTGCAGCACATCGGCGCGCAGCAGGCGCCATTCTCCGGTGAGCGTATCGACCACCACTTCCGACACTGCTGCGCCATAGGCGTAGTAGTAGAACGGACGGCCCTTGAGCTTGGATTGATCCCAGTGCAGCTTGGGCGTGGCGTAGAAGCCGTCGGACCACAATTGCACGCGGGCAACATAGGCTTTGCCGATCAGCTCGTCGAACGGCACGCGGCGCGTCCCGATTTCGAGATGGTCACCCACGATCGCCACCGTCTCGATGGGCGCTTCGTAGTGCTCGGCCGCAAACGCAATCAGGCGCTGGCGGATCTGGCGTGCGGCGTCTTGTGCAGCCTTGCCGTTCAGGTCGCTGCCTGTGGATGCCGCCGTGGCCGAGGTGTTGGCCACCTTGCTGGTGTCCGTTGCCGTCACGCGGATGCGCGCGAACGACACGCCCAGTTCGTGCGCCACGACCTGCGCAACCTTGGTGTTCAGGCCCTGGCCCATTTCGGTGCCGCCGTGGTTCACGAGGATCGAGCCGTCGTTGTACACGTGCACCAGCGCGCCGGCCTGGTTGAAGTGCTTCACGTTGAACGAGATGCCGAACTTCACCGGCGTCAGCGCCAGGCCGCGCTTGAGCACTGGGCTTGTCGCATTGAATGCGCGAATCGCTTCGCGGCGGGCGCGGTAATCGGATGTCGCCTCCAACTCGTCGAGCAGTTCGTGGATGACGTTGTCTTCCACGGTCTGCCCGTACGGTGTGATGTTGTTCTTGTCCTTGCCGTACAGATTGGCGCGGCGTACATCGAGCGCGTCCTTGCCGACCGAGCGCGCGATGTTGTCCATGATGTATTCGATGGCAAACGCGCCCTGCGGGCCGCCGAAGCCGCGGAAGGCAGTGTTCGACTGCGTGTTGGTGCGTGCGCAGAAGCCGTCGATTTCGACCTCAGGCAGCCAGTAGGCATTGTCGAAGTGGCAGATGGCGCGCGTCATCACGGGGCCCGACAGGTCGGCCGAGAAACCGGCGCGCGAGGTCATGTCGACCTTGACGCCCTGGATGCGCCCGTCGTCGTCGTAGCCGGCTTCGTAGGCAAAGCGGAAGTCGTGCCGCTTGCCGGTGATCATCATGTCGTCGTCGCGGTCCGGACGCAGCTTGACGGGACAGGCGAGTTTCCACGCCGCCAGCGAAGCGCAGCAGGCGAACAGGCCCGACTGCGATTCCTTCCCGCCAAAACCACCGCCCATGCGGCGGCATTCGACCAGCACCTGGTTGGCGTGCCAGCCCAGCATGTGCGACACCATGTGTTGCATCTCGGTCGGATGCTGCGTCGAGCACCACACGTGCATGCCGTTGTCTTCCTTCGGCACGGCGTACGAGATCTGGCTTTCGAGATAGAACTGCTCCTGCCCGCCCAACGACATCTTGCCGGCTTCGGAATGCGGAGCGGCAGCGATGCGCTCGGCCGGTTCGCCGCGCTCGAGGTGCATCGGGGGCAGCACGGACTTGCCGGCGGCGCGCGCTTCTTCGGGCGTCAGCAGCGGGGGCAGCACTTCGTATTCGATGTTGCCCAGACGCGCTGCGCGGCGCGCCGCGTCGTGCGACGTGGCCACCACGATGAACATCGGCTGGCCGATGAAGTGCACCGTGTCGGTTGCGAGAATCGGGTCGTCGTGGATGATCGGGCCGCAATCGTTCGTGCCCGGAATGTCGGCCGACGTGAATACTGCCACCACGCCGGCCGCGGCCTTCACGCGATCCAGATCCATGTTGACGATGCGCGCGTGCGCCTGCGTGCTCATGCCGAGCGCTGCGTGCAGCGTGCCGGCCAGCTCAGGAATGTCGTCGGTGTACGTGGCGGTGCCCGCAACATGCAGGTGCGCAGATTCGTGCGGGCGCGAAATTCCCACCACAGCACCGCGCTGGCCAGGCATGGCCGCAGCAATATCAGCTTCAGCCAGCAGGAAGGCTTCGGTT
>Ga0207674_10007210_pt1 | contig 12976 bp, 9 predicted proteins | sample KBSCornC72_FD_184303 | JGI IMG/M metagenome (GOLD analysis project Ga0207674, IMG submission 184303) | Corn rhizosphere microbial communities from Kellogg Biological Station, Michigan, USA - KBS Corn C7-2 (SPAdes) (version 2) | ecosystem: Host-associated > Plants > Roots > Rhizosphere > Soil ... | reverse complement strand
CGCCCCGCCCTGCACGTCCGTCGAGGGGAAGTCGCCGCGCGCGACGGGATCGGAAAGGACTTTTAAGCGGGGGCCGCCGCGGCATCTCGGCAGTGGGGGCCGCCCCGTCGGCCTGCGTTGCCGGTCTTCCGCGCGGTTCGAATGCAAAGGCGGCGAGGCTCGGGGCGTGGTAGTTTAGCGGCCGTGCCGCGACGCTGCTCCGATTCTTGTTCAGGCCGCTATGCTGAAGCTGGATTATCGAACTGGTGCTGAGCCCCGTCGTTATCCGGTACCGCTCATTCTCGGGATTTCGAGTATGGCGTTGCTCCAAAGTTATCAAGCTCTCAACGATGGACTCGACGACGACTTTTGGTTTCTAAAGGCGCTGGCCGCCTTGTGCTTGATTCCCCTCGCGGGCATTCTCGCTATCGTCGGAGTGATTGCGGGTTCGGGCAGAATCCGGCGGGGAAGCAACGTGCGATCCGACTTGGTGGGAATCATCGTGAACGGCGTAACCTTTGTGTCGGCGATGGTCCCGATCTATTCGGAAACTCGTTGATCAAGGCGCCTCGCCGCACACATTTTCGTCCCCGCCGGGCCGGTGTTACGTCAGATCATCACCGCAGCGGCGCGATGGCGGCATTTCCCGGTCGGGGTACGATCCGAACATTATGAAACGACGACCCCAAAACCTTGTCGTGGCCGCCCTGGTACTCACCGCCTTTTCGGTGGTCGCGGGCGCACAGGTCGTCCGCTCCGCCGAGTTCAAGCCCGATCCGGAAGGGATGCCGGGCGAAATGCGATACGATCGGATGGTGGACGTGGGTCGCGGGATCCGGCTGCCGGTCACGATCGAGGTCACGGTGCGCCGCAACGGGACGCTCAAGGTGGCGAACCTGAAGCTGCGCGTGCTGGACGAGTACGACGACGGTCAGGTCTACGAAGGTGGCCTCCTGCACGTCGAGTTCATCGACGTCACCGGCGACGGGTTGAAGGATCTGGTGGTGACCGGCATCTACGTCCACACCGGCGAGAAGCCGGGCGACCCGGTCACGCGCGAGCCGATCACGTCCGTATACGTCTTCGAGCCGGGCAAGGCGGAGTTCCGTCGCACGTTTCATTGTGGCCCGGAGATCGACTTGTAAGGCGCGACGAAGGCGAGAGGCGAGAAGACACCGGCCCCCGTTCGGGGCCCCGACGCGTTTTTTTTCCCAAAGCGAACGTCGTGTTGAGTGCAGCGAAACATCTGACTTGGAAGTCCGGAGCCAGATCCTTCGCTCCGCCGGAATAACGCTTTTCACCACCCGACGGTGACTATCAAGGCGGACGTCACCGTCCCGCTCGCTGAAGCGAGCCCTACACGTTCGAAGGTTTTCGGGAAACACCACGATCCGAACGGGGGGCTGCGGCCGAATTCTTCGTGCCCTTCGTGCCCTTCGTGGTTCACGATCTCTTCGACTTCACACTTCCGGATTCCGCGGGAACTTCACGTAGGGCAGGCGGATGTTGTCCAGCATGGCGTTGATCCGCTTGGTGGAGAAGAGGCGCTGGCCCAGCGAGATGTCGAAGTCGGCGGACAGTTCGTCGAGCTTGCGGGAGATGAACTGCACGGTGCTCTCTTCGGGCAGCACGTCGCTGCGGATCGCCAGCGCCGGCTGGTAGCGCTTGCCGCCGTTGAAGGAGATGATGTCGTCCTGGTCGACGCCGTCGCCGCTGATCCCGACCGCGCCGACCAGCACGCCCTTCTTATAGAGCGGCACGCCGCCGGGGAAGATGGTGATCCCGTCCTTCAGCTTGCCGCGCAAATTGGTCGGCGAACCGTTGGAGACCAGGGAGAGTTCGTTCTGCAGGTGGAAGAGCGGCCCGGGCCCGGTCGAGGCGATGCCGGGCGGGAAGAAGGCCTGGCTCATGAAGCCGATCGCCCGCGTCGAGAAGGCGTGGGTATTGTCGGAGAAGAAGGCGGCGGTCCGCGCCTTCTGCACGGCCACGTCGTAGCTGAAGTTCGTGCCGTCGTTCATCCGGAAGACGCCGAGCAAATCGCCGTCGCGATCGACCACGGCGACGTGCACGCGGGCCGGCAGGCCGATCGGCAGGCGGATGCCGCCGCGGGTCTTGATCGCCTGGGCGACGGCGTCGGAGATGACTTGCTGCACGTCCTTGACGGTCAGTCGGGTCGAATCGTGCCGGGTGTCGTTGCTGGGGATGATGCCGAAGTCGGTCGCGTCGGGGTTGGTGTTCTTCAGTTCGCCCGCCACGCCGGAAAACGTCGCGGTCGGGAAGGGGGGGGCGACCGAATCGGTCGGGGCGACGATGACCGAGCCCGCGCCGCTCGCCACCAGTTGCGACAGCGTTTGCGACGGCTTGCCGCTCGCGGGGCTGTCCGCGGTGAACGGCAGGGCCAGGCCGTCGATGAAGATGCGGCCGGCTCGGATCTTCTCGCTGGGCATATACCCGCGCGCCCCGGCGAGGGCGACCTGCTCGTCGATGTCGTGCTCTTCACTGCCGTTGTAAAACTTCGCGTGCGGGTTCTCCGGGTCGAGCAGCGCCGGGATCAGATCCTTTCGCACCGCGACGTCACGGCCGTCGCCCGCCACGCCGATCCCGCCCACCGGCACGCCGTTCTTAAACAGTGGGATGCCGCCCGGGTCACCGCTGATGTTCAGTCGGACCGAGCCGATGCCGGTGGGGAGGTCGCGCGTGTTCGGCAGGCCGACGTCCGAATCGGGGAGCGTCGAAAATTCGACGCCGTACAGCGGCCCGCCGGGCGTGTTCTGCACCGGGTGCGGGAAGTGATCCTGGACGATGAAGCGGGCGGTGCGGGTGGTGAACGCCTCGCCGGTGCTTTCGAAAAACGCCGCCGTGCGCGCCCGCGCCGTCGCCTTCGACAGGATGCGATTGAACCTCGAGGGGGTTCCCGGGATGGCCCTGCGCATCCGGAACGAACCGAGAACCACCCCTTCGCGGTCCGTGATCACGATGATCTGCGTGGGCAGCGCCTGCGACGCCGCCTGCGCGAGCAGGCCCTGGACTTCGGCGGCGGTGAGGCTCTCGTCTCGGAAATCGTCGGGGTCGCGCAGCGGCTGCGGCATGTTCGCGTGGCTGAGCAGGCGGCGTTCCTCAAGCAGTTCGGTGGCGACGACGACCCGGTGATCGCTCTTGACGTGTTTGTTGGACATCGCGAGTTGCCCTGTGTGGTGAAGCGTCTTTAGTAATCCCTCGCCGCTCACTTGGCAATATCTCCGTACCGCAAAGACAGGGGCGCGGGAATTGCGCGTCGCGGCGCGCGCGGGAGGACCCCGGGCGCGGCAGCGCGCCCGCGCGAAATTTATTTTGCGAATTGGTTCCGAGCGGTTACATAACCGTGCGTTCGGGCGCCCCTCGGTGTAAGATGCCCGCTCATATCCGCGCGAAGGAGCTTTATGCGTCGGGGAAGAATGGCCGCATACCCGTTTATCGTCGTTGCCGCCCGCGGGGCACGCGCGCGTGTCGTCGGCGTCGGCGTCGGCGCGCTCGCCCTGGGCTTGTCCTGTCTCGTCACCACCGCCGCGCACGCGCAGATCCCGCGCCGCATTCCGCGGCCCGGCGGGACGGCCGCGACGTCGCAGCCGAGCAACACCGCGACCGGCGGCGACACCGCCGCAGCCGCCGCCGCCTCCCGGCCCGTCGAGCCCTACTCGCCCCTCGCCGAGCCGATTCGCACCCGGCCCACGGGCTACACCGGCGCGTCCCCGCTCAACCGCGGCGCCGGCAGCACCGATTTCCTCCCCATTCCCGACCGCTGGCGCATCGGCGGGCCGCCCGAGTCGCGCTTCTCCAACGAACCGGGCGCGTACGGCAACGCGCAGGCCGGGCCGTTCGACCCGTACAAGCAAAACGTCCTCAAGGGCGATTACCCCATCATCGGCCAGGACATCTTCCTCTCCCTCTCCGCCACCAGCGATACGCTCTTCGAGGCCCGCCGCCTCCCCGTCCCCAGTGGCGTCTCCACCAAGGACATCGACTCCCTCGCGTTCTTCGGCGCCGGCCGGCAATACCTCGTCAACGAGAACATCATCCTCTCGGTCGAGCTCTTCCAGGGCGACAGCGCCTACCGCCCGCGCGACTGGGAACTCCGCGCCACGCCGGTGCTGAATTACAACTACGTCAACACCCAGGAACTGGGCCTGATCGACCCCGACGTCCACGAGGGCCGCGACCGCCACGACGAGTGGCTGGGCATGCAGGAACTGTTCTTCGAAAAGCACCTGGGCGACCTGTCGGTCAATTACGACTTCTGGTCCTCCCGCTTCGGCATCCAGGGTTTCCAGTCCGACTTCCGCGGCTTCCTCTTCTCCGACAACGAGCCGGGCGTCCGCCTGTTCGGCACTTACGACAACAACAAGACCCAGTGGAACCTCGCCTGGTTCGCACAACTCGAGAAGGACACCAACTCCGGCCTCAACGCCTACGAGTTCCGCGACCAGAACGTCTTCATCGCCAACGTCTACCGCCAGGACTTCCTGGGCCTCCTCGGCTACACCGCACAGCTCTCCTTCCACGCCAACCTCGACGACGGTCACGGCCAGATCGACGACAACGGCGTCATCGTCCGCCCCGCGCCCATCGGCATCGTCAAGGAAAAGCAGGTCAACGCCTACTACCTCGGCTGGGCCGGCGACGGTCACATCGGCCGCCTGAACCTCACCCACCAGTTCTACTGGGTCCTGGGCAACGAATCGTTCAACCCCATCGCCGCCCGCGAGGTGGACATCAACGCCCAGTTCTTCGCCGCCGAACTTTCGTACGATCAGGACTGGATCCGCTACCGCGCCAGCTTCCTCTACGCCAGCGGCGACGACGACCCCTACGATCACCGCGCCCACGGCTTCGACTCCATCTTCGACAACCCCAATTTCGCCGGCGGCGGCACCAGCCTCTTCGTCCGACAGGCGATCCGCCTCACCGGTGGCGGCGGGATCAACACCGTCAACCGCAACTCGCTCCTCCCGGACCTGCGCACCAGCAAGGAACAAGGGCAGGCCAACTTCGTCAACCCCGGCCTGTTCATCTACAACCTCGGTACCGATTTCGACATCACGCCCAAGGTCAAGATGCTCGCCAACGTCTCCTGGCTCCGCTTCTCCGACACGTCGTCGCTCAAGCAGCTCGAGCACGACAACAAGATCGGCCGCGACATCGGCCTGGATTATTCGATCGGCCTGCAATACCGCCCGTTCCTCAACAACAACGCGATCATCAACTTCGGCGCCGCCGCCCTCACCCCCGGCAACGGCTTCCGCGACCTGTACAGCTCGCAGACGCTCTACTCGGTCTTCCTGGGACTCACGCTTTCGTACTGAAGCGCGCGCGCACGGTGAAACGGATTTCAGAAAGCCCAACGTGAATCACATGAAACGCATTCCCCTCGTCTTACTCGTGCTCGCGAGCGTGACGCTCGCGGTGGTGCTGATCTCCTGCCAGCACGCGCCGGCCCCCAAGGCGGCCGCGCGGGAGCCGATCGACACGATGTGGTCGGCGACCACCGTCCCCACCACCCAGACGGCCAAGCAGCTCGGCTTCAACTTCCCGCCGGCGCCTTCGGGCACCGGCCGCGCCAGTGACGACGAGGTGGCGCTTTACTCCAAGTCCTGCCTCGCCTGCCACGACGGGACCGATTCGCACACGATGCACGAGACCGCCGTCCGCCTCGCCTGCGTCGATTGCCACGGCGGCCGCCCGGACATCGACGTCCCCAAGGGCATCTCGCCGACCGACCCGCGCCACCGCGCCCTGATGCTCGCCGCCCACGTCAAGCCGCGCAATCCCGAACTCTGGCCCAACAGCGCCAACCCGCAGATCCTCGCCACCGCCACGCTCTTCGAATCGCCCGACTTCATTCGCTTCGTGAACCCCGGCGACCTCCGCGCCGCCCAGGTCGCCTGTGCCTCCTGTCACGCCGAGCAAACCCGCAACGTCCCCACCTCCATGATGGCCCACGGCGCCATGCTCTGGGAGGCGGCGTTCTACAACAACGGCACCAACAACTCGAAGATCCCGATCTTCGGCGAAGGGTACACCCCCGACGGCGCGCCCGCGATCATCCGCCCCACCACGCCCCCCACCACCCGCCAGGTCGATCTCCGCGGCATGCTCCCCGAACTCCTGCCGATGATGCGCTGGGAGATCAGTCAGCCCGGCAACATCCTCCGCGTCTTCGAGCGCGGTGGCCTGTCGCGACCGAACATCGGCGTGCCGAACTCGCTCGAATCCCCCGGCCGGCCCGAGGTCAAGCTCTCCGTGCGCGGCCTGGGCACCGACGTCCGCACCGACCCCGTCACCATCGGCCTCATGAAGACGCGCCTCCTCGACCCCACGCTCAACTTCATGGGCACCAACGATCAGCCCGGCGACTACCGCTCGTCCGGGTGCTCCGCCTGCCACGTCGTCTACGCCAACGACCGCAGCCCCGTCCACTCCGCGCGCTGGGCCCAGTTCGGCAATCGCGGCAAATCCTTCTCGAAAGACCCGAGTGTAAACCCCGAAGGCAACACTTCGGAGTCGAAAGTCGCGAGTCCTGAGAAAGTCTCGCTCGGCACTCAGCACTCAGGACTTGGCACTCAGGACTCTCCCGCGAAGCTTTCCACCGAAGGCAAACTCTCCGTCGGCAACGTCGAGGTCAGCCAGGTCAACACCACCTCCGGTCACCCGATCGAACACAAGTTCGTCCGGGCCATGCCGACCAGCACCTGCATCGTCTGCCACGTCCACCCCGGCACCAACGTCCTCAATTCCTACCTCGGCTTCATGTGGTGGGACAACGAGTCCGACGCCCAGTTCATGTACCCCAGGAAGCAGCGCTACCCCACGCCCGAGGACGAATTCAGAACCCAGCTCCATAACCCCGAAGGCTCCGCCGTCCGCGGGCTCTGGTCCGATCCCGAATTCCTCCGCAACCTCGGCACGCCCGAGTTCAACGCCAAGCTCCAGCGCATGCACTTCGCCGATTTCCACGGCCACGGCTGGGTCTTCCGCGCCGTCTTCAAGCAGGACCGCCACGGCAACTTCCTCGACCACAACGGCCAGATCGTCAAGGACGTCAACGCCGCCAACATGGCCCAGGCCGTCGATTACACCAACGACCCCGTCGAAGACCGCAAGCAAACCCCCAAGCCCCAGGCCGACAACGTCCCCGTCCACCTCAAGGACATCCACCTCGAAAAGGGCATGCAGTGCGTGGACTGCCACTTCTCCCAGGACAACCACGGCGACGGCAACCTCTACGGCGAAACCCGCAACGCCGTCATGGTCGAATGCCAGGACTGCCACGGCGACGTCGATCGGGAAGCCCGCATCCTCACCTATCTCAAGGACACCCGCGCCCGTAACGTCGACGACATCGTCACCGGCGCCTTCACCGGCAACGCCGCCCCGCGCAACCTCACGCCCGAACAGATGACCGAGCGGAAGACGTTCCTCAAGAACCGCTTCGAAGAGGACGGCGGCAAGCTCTGGCAGAAGTCCGCCCTCGACCCCAAGAAGGGGTGGTACGTCTCCCAGACGTCCGCTCTCAATCCGTCGGGCACGCCAAGTGAAAAGGCCGGCGCCTACGCCCACACCGTCCGCCGCGACAACAAGACCTGGGGCGCCGTCCCCGCCATGGACGAGAAGAACGAGGAGCTCAAGCTCGCCCACTCCAGCGGCAACATGAGCTGCTACGCCTGCCACAGCTCCTGGAACACGTCCTGTTTCGGCTGCCACCTCCCGCAGCGGGCCAACCAGCGCAAGCCCATGCTCCACGCCGAAGGGGCCATCACGCGCAATTACACCAATTACAACTATCAAACCCTCCGCGACGACGTCTACATGCTCGGCATCGATTCCAGCGTCAAGGGCAACAAGGTCGTCCCGATCCGCTCCGCCTGCGCCGTCATGGTCTCGTCCCAGGACGCGCTGCGCCAGTCCATCTACACCCAGCAGCAGACCGTCAGCGCCGAAGGGTTCGCCGGCACGTCCTTCAGCCCCTACTTCCCCCACACCGTCCGCGCCACCGAGACCAAGCAGTGCAACGACTGCCACGTCAGCAAGGACCAGGACGGCCGCGTCGATAACAACGCCATCATGGCCCAGCTCCTCCTCCAGGGCACCAACAGCGTCAATTTCGTCGGCAAGTGGGCGTGGGTCGCCGAAGGCAACGGCGGCCTCGAGGCCGTCGCCGTCACCGAGGCCACCGAGCCCCAGGCCGTCATCGGCTCCACCCTCCACAAGTGGGCCTACCCCGATTACTACGCCGCCCACCAGAAGCGCGGCCTCGAACTCCAGGAACACCACCACCACGACGGCACCGTCCTCGACGTCCAGGCCCGCGGCGAATACCTCTACGCCGCCTGCGGCAAGGACGGCTTCATCGCCTACGACATCGCCAACATCGACAACAAGGGCTTCTCCGAGCGCATCATCACCGCCCCCGTCTCACCGCTCGGCCAGCGCTTCTACGTCAAGAGCAAGTACGCCACCAGCATCTGCTCCCCCAGCACGCTCGCCATCGACCCCACCCGCCCGCACCTCCCGCAGAACAAGGAACAGTCCATCCACCCGCTCTACGCCTTCCTCTACCTCACCGACGCCGAAGAAGGCCTCATCGTCATCGGCGGCGCCGACAAGAAGAAGCCCGGCGGTGGCGGTGTCGCCACCCTCCTCGACGGCGACCCCGACAACAACTTCCTCGACCGCGCCCTGACCTTCAACCCGGGCGGCCTGCTCAAGGGCGCGCGGCACATGGCCCTCCACGGCCACACCGCCTACGTCTCCTGCGACGCCGGCGTCGTCGTCCTCGACCTCGACAACCCCCTCCACCCCCGCCACGTCACCACCCTCACCAACTTTTCCCAGCCGCGCAAGGTCGCCTTCCAGTTCCGCTACGCCTTCGTCCTCGACAACGCCGGCCTGCACGTCCTCGACGTCACCGACATCAACGCCCCCAAGCCCGTCGCCGGTGGCGGCGGCAACCTTGCGCTCGCCGACGCACGCGACATCTATATCTCCCGCACTTACGCCTACATCGCCGGCGGCCGCGACGGCCTCCACATCGTGGACGTCGAAACCCCCGAGGCCCCCAAGCTCGTCCAGACCTTCAACGCCGGCGGCAAGCTCAACGACTCCACCGCCGTCCGCATCGGCATGACCAACAGCTCGCAGTTCGCCTACGTCGCCGACGGCCGCAACGGCTTCGACGTCATCCAATTGACCAGCCCCGACGACAACCCCACCTACATGGGTTTCAGCCCCCGCCCCCAGCCCAACCTCGTCGCCCACCACAAGACCCGCGGGCCCGCGCTGGCCATCAGTGAAGGTCTCGACCGCGACCGCGCGGTAGACGAAGCCGGCAACCAGCTCGCCGTCTTCGGCCGCCGCGGCGCACGCCCCTTCACCCTCGCCGAGCAGCAACGCCTCTTCCTCAAGAACGGCCAGCTCTACACCGTCACCAACACCCCCGCCGCCGAACCCCTCAAACCCGCCGCCGGCGCCACCACCGAACCCCCAAAGACCGACACCCCCACCCCGCCCCGCCGCGGCATCCCAAGACGCCCTGGTTAACACGTGCCGAAATCGTCGCCCCGTTTGAGGCGACGTCATCCTGAGCGCAGCGAAGGATCTGGCTTGGAACGAAGACGCCGGCCGATTCGAAGTCAGATCCTTCGGTCGTTGAAACTCCCTCAGGATGACCGCTTTGTGCGGACCAGGAGGGCTGTGTAAAATCTCAAATTCCAGATTCCCCTTGTCGATCCCCGTCCCCCTCGTTCGACTACTCCCCAGAAAGGAACCCGACCATGAAGTACATGCTCCTCATCTACGGCGACGAGCGCCTCTGGACCGACGAAAAACGCCAGGAGTGCTACGCCGAATCCCTCCAGCTCGCCCACACCCTCAAGGCCAACGGCCAGTACATCGCCGCCTCCCCGCTCCAGCCGACGCCGACCGCCACCAGCGTCCGCGTCCGCGATGGCAAACGCCTCATCACCGACGGCCCCTTCGCCGAAACCCGCGAACAGCTCGGCGGCTATTACCTCATCGAAGCCGCCAACCTCGACCAGGCCCTCGAAGTCGCCTCCAGGATCCCCGCCGCCCGCATGGGCACCGTCGAAGTCCGCCCCCTGATCAACCTCGAAGGATTACCGGAGGCAGAACCCAGCGCCGCCGAAGCCGCCACCGTATGAATGGCGGCGCTCTGGTGCCGGGTGCCACAGGTCGCGGTACTCCGAGACCTGTGTCTTCGCCATCCCGAAAAGCACACGTCTGCGAGTACGCCGACCTGTGGCACCGGGTAACTGTCACCCTTTATTAGCGTGCGAGAACTCGCTCGGAAGTTGCTCCGCAGGTATTCTCGTCCGCGAAATGCCCCCCGACGCGACCCAATCCGCGCGCCAAACCGTCGAAGCCGTCTACCGCGCCCAGTCCCGCCGCGTCTTCGCCACCCTCGTCCGCGTCCTGGGCGATTTCGACCTCGCCGAAGAAGCATTACACGACGCCTTCGCCGCCGCCATCGAAACCTGGCCGCGTGACGGCATCCCGGACAACCCGCGCGCCTGGCTCGTCTCCGCCGGCCGCTTCCGCGCCATTGACGCCCTCCGCCGCCGCGTCCGCCACGACGCCTCCCTCACCCACATCGCCGAGCAGTTGAAGCAGACCGGCGACGACGACGGGGACCGACTGGAACCCGACGAGCAGCACCTCGAAGACGACCGCCTCCGCCTCATCTTCACCTGCTGCCACCCCGCCCTCCCCGCCGAGGCCCGCGCCGCCCTCACCCTCCGCGAAGTCTGCGGCCTGACCACCGAGGAAATCGCCCGCGCCTACCTCGCCACCCCGCCCGCCATCGCCCAGCGCATCGTCCGCGCCAAGAACAAGATCCGCGACGCGAAGATCCCGTACCAGATCCCCACCGCCGCCGATCTGCCCGACCGACTCGACACCGTCCTCCACGTCGTCTACCTCGTCTTCAACGAGGGCTACTCCGCCTCGTCGGGCGCCTCCCTCACCCGCGCCGACCTGTCCGGCGAAGCCATCCGCCTCGGCCGCCTCATCCTCGAGCTCCTCCCCGCCGAGCCCGAAGTCACGGGCCTCCTCGCCCTCATGCTCCTCCAGGAATCCCGCCGCCTCGCCAGAACCGACGCCGCCGGCGAACTGATCCTCCTCGAGAATCAGGACCGCGCGCTCTGGAACCGCGACCACATCACCGAAGGCCTTGCCCTCGTCCAACGCGCGCTTTCGTCCCGCCGCTTCGGCCCCTACACCCTCCAGGCCGCCATCGCCGCCGTCCACGCCGAGGCCCCCACCCCCGCCGCCACCGACTGGTCGCAGATCGTCGGCCTCTACACGCTCCTCGCCCGCACGACGCCGTCCCCGGTCATCGAGCTCAATCGCGCCGTCGCCGTCGCCATGCGCGACGGCCCCGCCGCCGGTGTCGAACTGATCGACGCCATCCTCGCCCGCGGCGATCTCGCCGACTACCACCTCGCCCACTCCGCCCGCGCCGAATTATGCCGCCGCGCCGGCCGAACCGACGACGCCCGCGCCTCCTACCAGCGCGCCTTAGCCCTCGCCAAACAAGAACCCGAACGCCGCTTTTTAGAAGCCCGCCTCGCCGAATTGCAGTAAATTCATTTCCAGAACACGTTTATGGTGCCAGTAAGCATCCGGAAACAGATGTCATCCTGAGGTACCCCGAAGGATCTGCGTGACCTTCCAAGGCCATGTCCTTCGCAGCTCGATGCCAGATTCTTCGCTGCGCTCAGAATGACGGCTTGCGCCGTGTATAGTCGGTCCGAAGGGCCGCCCGATTTTCCGTCAAAAAAAAATTTCCCCCTGTCGATTCCACCCCCGGCCGGACGACTACTTCACGAAAGCTCAAAACGCCCACGTTAAATCGGACGCGAACGCCGATAACGCCGGCTGGAAACCCAATTAAAGGAGAGCCTTATGTCCGTCCAACCCTACCTCTTCCTCGAAGGCCGCTGCGAAGAAGCCATCGAATTCTACAAGGCCAACCTCGGCGCCGAAGTAGACATGCTGATGCGCTTCAAGGACAGCCCCGAGCAGAACCCCAACTGCACCCCCGCCGACACCAACAAGGTCATGCACGCCAGCTTCCGCGTCGGCGGCTCGTCCATCCTCGCCTCCGACGGCCAGGCCAACGGCAACCCCAAGTTCCAGGGCTTCGCCCTCTCGTTCACGGTCGACACCGAAGCCCAGGCCGACCGCGCCTTCAGCGCCCTCGCCGCCGGCGGTCAGGTTCAGATGCCCCTCACCAAAACCTTCTTCTCCCCCCGCTTCGGCATGGTCTGCGACAAGTTCGGCATCTTCTGGATGATCTACGTCGCCCCACCCAACGCTAAGTAATTCTCAATCCCAAAAACACGCCGGGGCAGAGCGCCGAAGCGTCAGCGCCAAAGCGCCGCCCCGGATTCCTTTGCCCGATGCCTGATGACCCGTAGGGTTCGCTTTAGCGGACGCACGTTCTTCCGATTCTAATTCTCGACCACGATCTCAAACGAAATAGGAAACCACCATGAAATACGCTTGCCTGGGCTACATCCAGGAAACCAATCTCGACGCCCTCACCCCCGCCGCCCGCGACGCCATGAAACAAGAGTGCGCCGCCTACTGCGACACCCTCCGCCAGAACGGCCACGTGCTCGGCGGCCAGGCCCTCCAGACCACCCGCAACGCCGCCACCCTCCGCTGGAGCGGCGGACGCGCCGCCGTCACCGACGGCCCCTTCGCCGAAACCAAGGAACAACTCGGCGGCATCCTCCTCCTCGACGCCACCGACCTCAATCACGCCATCCAACTCATGGCCAACCACCCCGCCCTCCGCCGCGGCTTCGTCACCATGGAAATCCGCCCCGTCGAGGAAGTCTCTCACTTGGATAGTTTGTGCGAAACCGAAGCCCAATGGGTAAAGTAACGCACTCGCTCGCAACTCATCACTCGCAACTCGCAACTCGCAACCCGCAACTCG
>Ga0207674_10007208_pt1 | contig 12977 bp, 11 predicted proteins | sample KBSCornC72_FD_184303 | JGI IMG/M metagenome (GOLD analysis project Ga0207674, IMG submission 184303) | Corn rhizosphere microbial communities from Kellogg Biological Station, Michigan, USA - KBS Corn C7-2 (SPAdes) (version 2) | ecosystem: Host-associated > Plants > Roots > Rhizosphere > Soil ... | reverse complement strand
CGGACCCGCCAGATTGATCGCTTCCGCGAACAGATCACCCGCCTGCTCCAGTTCGCGCCCGGCCAGCGCGATTTTTCCCTGACCCACCAGAGTATCGACCTCGCCAAAGTTATCGTGACGCTGGCGATAAATGTCCAGGCTGCGCGCGTAGTCGGCGTTGGCCTCGGAGAAGCGCCCGAACAGGCGTAGAATGTCAGCGGCAGCGCGACGAGCATCGGCTTCGTTAATCGCGTCATTCGCTTTTCCATAGAGTTCGATGGCCTGCTGATAATGCTCGACCGCCTGCTCCAGGCGTCCGCGCTGCAAATAAATATGTCCCATCGCCATTGCCACATTGCCTTGTCCTTGCAGATGATTCTGCGCGAGGTAGAGCGTCTGCGCGTCCTCATAGGCTTGCTGAGCCAGGTCCAGGTGTGCCTGCTGACGCTCGATATGTCCTAGCGCCAGGGCGGCGGCGGCCTCGCTGAGCGGGCGTTTGGCCTCGCGATACTGATTGCGGGCCTTCTGATAGCTGCTGGTTGCCTTCTCAAGCTGATTGAGCTGGCGTTGCACATCGGCGATCAACATGCGACTATCGCCCGCGCGTTTGAAGTCGCCGCTCAAGCGGAAGCGAATTTCCGCGTCGCCAAACGCCTCGGAGGCCACATCCAGCCTGCCATCGTTAAATGCCTCCAGCCCTTTATTAAAGCGATTTTCCGCCTGTTTGCCCTCTTGCTTCTGTGTCGTCATATGAATACTTCCCCTCCCGTTCTATACAATCGGCCCTCGTGACTCTCTCGATAGGGCGCGCTCGGTCTCAGGTCTGTCCCTTGTTATTCTAGTGCGTCTCCTGGCGAAAGTCAAAAAACGTCGTCTGCTGGCTTGACAGCTCTGCCATCATAAGGTACTCTCTAGGGGCGAATACATGGCGATACCCGACCCAATTCAATGGATCTTGTAAGGAGCAACTCTCATGCATGAAGACACTCTGAAGCACGTTGATCTTTTTGTTGGCCTTGACAAAAAGGAGTTACGTCACATTGCCAATAGCTGTCAGGAGCGCAAATTCTCGGCTGGCACGGTCTTGATGAAACAGGGCGACACCGGCGCGGGCCTCTTTGTGATTACCAGCGGCCACGTGAAAATTACCCAGGAGACCGATCCCGACCGCGCGGAAGAAGATTTGGGGACGGCTGGCCCCGGTGACGTGCTGGGCGAAATGGCGTTGCTCGATGATCTGCCCCGCTCAGCCACAGTGACAGCAGTTGACGGTGTGACAGCTTTGCTCCTGCCCATCTGGGATTTCCGCACCAGCCTGCGCGCGAACCCGGAGATTGCGGTGAAGCTGCTTGCAGCTCTTAGCCATCGCCTGCGCAAAGCTGAAAGTCACAACCGCGACTAAACGTACAAAAATAATATTTCACATAAAACACCGCTTCCAATGTGTTTTATGTGAAATATTATTTTTCAGCTTCTTCCACGTCGAGTTGTTTGCGATAGAGCAGGCTTTGCAGCTCTTCCAGCATCGTCTCGACATCGTTAAACGAACGGTAGACGCTGGCGAAGCGGATATAGGCGATTTTGTCCATGTGACGCAGGCGCTCCATAACCAGCTCACCAATTACGCTCCCTGAAATCTCCTGTTTGCCCTGACGGTATAGCTCCTGCTCAATCTCCTCGACCGCATTCTCGATTTCGGCAACTGAAAGCGGGCGTTTCTCGCAGGCTTTGCTGATGCCCACGAAGAGTTTTTGCCGGTCGAATGGCTCGCGGCGCAGGTCGCGTTTGACCACCATCAAGGGCGTTTTCTCGACACGCTCGTAGGTGCTGAAACGCCCTTTGCACTGCTCGCATTCGCGCCGCCGATGAATCGCGTCACCCACGTCGCGCGAATCCTTGACCCGCGATTCAGTGGACCCGCAAAATGGACATTTCATGAAAAGTTTTTCCCCTTGTTTGTGCTGCCAACCTTGCGTCTGGCTGTATTTGCTGTAACTCTCATTGTATCATATAAGCAAAGACGCTCAAGTATTTGAGAGGGGCTTACAGGGGGTTGTTCTATATAAGAAGGCCGAACCTCGCGTTCAGTGCTCCACTCTACAGGATTGGCACGCGAGGTTCGGCGAATCTTGCTTATTGGTAGAGCCGGAGGCTCTTCATGGGTGTTTAAATGGGTGAAACCGGGTGTATCGATGTCGCGAATGGTACGCCGCTACTCTCTAACTCCAGCATTGGTTGCTTTCCAACATAACCGGAGATCAGCCGCGATCCCTGACGCCAGTAGGCGTACCAGTAGGGGCCATGCCCTGGCCCATTCCGGCAGGTTTTGCACGAGGCTTTGCCACATTTACGAAACTGAAGCTGGTAAGTGATATGCTGGTCGTTAGGAATCTCGCGTTTCATGATGCATTAACCCTTCCACTAACGAAAACCAAAACAATGTATTACGCCCCCTGCCAACAAGCATACCATAGATGTATGAATATTTTATGAATTTGTATTTGTAATATATGAAAAAATATTCATATATTTGCCTTGATTGATGGAAAGAAAGAGAGCAATTCTCTAACAACTTTGTCATGATGAGGATTTTGTCGACGAACCCCTGGAAGGTTTAGAGAGTTGCAAGCGCGCGCCGTGAGTGTTATCGTTAGAGCAATCTCGGCGCGTGATGCGTCCATTTCTCTGAAAAAAAACATCTCAGGAAGGCAGGATCTTGGATCATGTTGTTAGCAGGCGATATTGGGGGGACGAAGACTAATCTGGCGGTTTTCTCGACCGAGGACGCGGATGGATGGAAGAAGCCGTTGACGGAAGCGACATTTCCCAGCGGGCGCTATCTGAGCCTGGAGGCGCTGGTCGCAGAGTTTCAGCAGCAGCATCACTTTGCGATCGACCGAGCGAGTTTTGGCGTGGCGGGTCCAGTGGTGAATGGACGCGCGACGATTACGAATCTTCCCTGGGTCCTGGAGGAGAATCATCTTAAGAAGGCGCTGAATATTCCGCAGGTGAGCCTCTTAAACGATTTAACGGCAATTGCGCATGGCGTGCCCTACCTGGCCGCGTCCGATCTGCATACGCTCAACGCCGGGCATGCGGTGCCTGAGGGTGCGCTTGCGGTGGTTGCGCCGGGTACAGGTCTGGGCGAGGCGTTCCTGACCTGGGATGGTGACCATTACCGTCCCCATGTCTCCGAGGGTGGTCACGCGGATTTCGCGCCCGCCGACGGGCTGCAACTGGAACTGCTGCATTATCTCCAACTGCGCTATAATCACGTTAGCTTTGAGCGCGTCTGTTCTGGCAAGGGCTTGCCCAACCTGTACGCTTTCTTGAAAGATTCAGGACACGCGAGCGAGCCTTCCTGGCTGACGGAGGCGCTGGCCCAGGCGTCCGATCCCACGCCGGTTATCGTTGAGAATGCGCTGGATACCGCCCACGCCTGTGAAATTTGCACTATGACACTTGATCTCTTTGTCTCCATCCTGGGTGCTGAGGCTGGCAATATGGCGCTGAAAGTCCTGGCGACTGGCGGCGTCTTTCTCGGTGGCGGCATTCCTCCGCGTATCCTGCCGTTTCTCTCCGAGGGGCGTTTTATGCAGGCATTTTTGCGCAAAGGCCGCTTGAGTGATGTCTTGATCCCCGTGCCCGTCTCGGTGATTCTCAATCCCAATATCGCCCTGCTCGGTGCGGCCCGTCACGGCTTTGAACGCGCGATGCAGGATTAACGCCTTCATCTATGGTTCGAGTGTTCAGCTTCTTGTAAAGCGTTCACAAAAAGCTGGACACTGCTTGATGGCCTGCGCGGATACAGTATCCCATAGGGAATCGTGTATTCCCAATCGATAGGAATAGTGGTCAGAGACGGGTGGACATCTTTCCACCCGTCTAACGTCAGTAGAACCGCGGCACAGCCTTGTTCACAGCGGTTGAACACATCAATCGTATACTGCTGGGGGGTGTCCTTCATCTGGATTTCCTGGTGTTCCGTGACTAAATAATCCCGTATTTCGTCGATGAGTGGGCTGGTACCTGGTTTTATCATGACTAACCGTTCTCCATAGAGATCGGTCACAGAAAGCATTTCTTTTCTGGCTAATGGATGTTCCCTTGCTACTGCAACACAGAAGCGATATTTCCCTAGCTGGAGAGCCTGAAAAGAGTCAGACCTATACGCTCTCTCATATGCCCCAACCATGATATCAAAATCCTTGCCAATCGTGCGATAGACCGTGGGCCAGGCGTCAACATCATCATCAAAGGGAACAATCTTCATTTTGAACTGGGGATAGGCATCGCTGATGGTGTTCCATGCATCAATCAGGGCGGTACATGGGTTCAACAGTGACGTGCCAATCCGTATCGTGTATGGATTGGTATTGGCGGCTTGCTGTGCTCGTGCAATAGCTTTTTCTGAATACTGCATCAGGAACTTCGCATCATGATAAAAGGATGTTCCGGCGTTGGTGGCTCGTATCCCATGATTAGTTCGTATTAAAAGTTTCACACCGACTTGCGCCTCTAATGAATTCATTTGTTTCATGAGCGCGGTTGAGGAGAGATATAATTTCTCGGCAGCCTTTGAAAAGCTCCCGGAATCGATGACCTGAATAAACGAATTGAATAAGTCATTGACCATAGTATTTCCCTTTGTGTAAACCGTAGGTTCACACCATGATAACTTTTCTCTTCTTCCCTGTCAAGCGAGCGGCGCTTATAATTACCCTGCAAATAGCAATGCACCACGCTAGCTTAGCAAACTACTACCGGACAAGCTTCTCGTTAATAGAGAAAGGAAGTTTCTTCTTATGGATATTCAGGATAAAGTCGTGATCGTTACAGGCGCGTCCGAAGGCATTGGCCTGGCTACCGCACGTCTCTTTGCTCAGAAAGGAGCAAAGCTCGTACTTGCGGCCCGCTCTGCCGATACTCTTCATACTATTGTCAATGAACTTCATGAGCAACATCGCGAGGCTATCGCGGTTCCCACTGATATGCGCAATAGAGATGCGATCGAGTCTCTGGTGGACAGCGTTTTTCAGCGGTATGGACGAATTGATATCCTCATCAACAACGCTGGACAAGCTGCGCTTGGCAACGTGGCTGATGTAGATATCGATCAGTTTCGCCAGATTTTTGATCTCAATGTGCTTGGCCCTGTGGCAGCGATGCAGGCTCTGATCCCCAAGATGCGTCAAAACGGCGGAGGTCTGATCATCAACGTTAGTTCGACGGTTACGCAAATGCACTTGCCCACCATTGGTGCATATGCCGCTACAAAGGCTGCTCTCAATATGGTCTCTGATACTGCACGAGAGGAGTTGGCTTCCGACAATATTCGCATCACAACGATGTTCCCCGGTCTAACGGCAACGAATTTCGGTAAAAATAGCTTAGTAACTCCAAATCCAAATCAGCAGGGGCCGCGCCAACCACAAGGCGGACCAGAACCCGATAGTGCTGAAGCGGTGGCCCAGAAGATTCTCGAGGCGGCACGCAATGAGCCGCACGACCAATATATGGATCGTTAAGTGATCTTCAGCGAAAAGCTCTGCTTACATATGTAGGCAGAGCTTTTTGAATCCCTATATGCCCGCCGGGCGTGGCGTGAGTTTTTCGTGTGGCACCGAGGCTGGATAGCGATCCGGCACGAAGGGCAGCGTAAAGAAGACCGTCGTGCCCTGGCCGGGCGTGCTTTGCGCCCAGACGCTGCCACCGTGCGCGGTGATAATCGCTTTGATGATCGCCAGTCCCAGCCCGCTGCCACCGCTGGCGGCGTTGCGCGAGCGATCGACGCGATAGAAACGCTCGAAGATGTGCGGCAACTCCTTCTGATCAATGCCGACGCCGGTATCGCTGATCCAGACGAGCAGGCGTGTCGGTTCGACGTTCGCGCCAAGCGTGATCTGGCCTCCGGGTGGCGTGTGACGGCGCGCATTATCCAGGAGATTGAGCAACACCTGTGTGATACGGTCGCTATCGGCCAGCGCGGAAGGTGTGGCAGGCGCGATCGTATTGACGAGGGCGATCTCGGCCTGCTCGCATTCCGGCGCGATCACGGCCAGCGTCTCTTCAACGAGATCATGCAGATTGAGCGGGGCCATCTCTAACGGCGCGCGTCCGGCTTCGAGCGAAGTCATATTCTGCATATCGCTGACCAGGCGGCGCAAGCGTTGCACCTCGCGTCCGATCAGTTGCGCGCTCTCGTGACGCTGTTCGCTGGAGGTAATCACATCGTCGGCGATGGCCTCGCTATAGCCCTGGATGGCCGTCAGAGGCGTCAGCAGATCGTGCGCGATATTGGCGATCAGGTCGCGGCGCAACTTTTCCTGTTCGCGCAACTCGTTGAGGTCGGCGGCGATCTTGTCAGCCATCGCATTAAAGGTCAGGGCCAGTTTGCCCACCTCGTCCTCGCTGCGCGGCTGTTCAACGCGCTGATCGTAATTGCCCGCCTTCACCGCCTCCGCTGCCTGGGTGAGCGAAACCAGCGGACGGGTCAGGTGACGCGCCATGAAGAGGCTGAAGAGCAGGACCGCGAGCGCGATGCCCAGGCCCGCGATCAGCATAATTTGATCGACGTTGCCCAGGAAGCCGGAGGCCGAGAAGTTGTGTGCATAATGGTCGGGTTGCGCGAGAAAGACGGCTCCGATGATCTGCCCATTGAGCTGAATTGGGACAGCAGCGTACAACCCGGTGAAGGTATACGGATTGTCTGGTGAATTGCTCTGGGCTTGCAGTTTGCCAGAAGACGATTGCCCCTGCAACGCCTGGAGCAGCGCCTGAGTGATCGTATCGCTATACGGCTCGAAATTGCCAGGAAGCGGAGGTGTCAGCACATCTTTCTGTTTATCGATGATAATTATATCTAGAAAGGGTCGTGTGGCAAGATCACTCCAACTGTTGGCTTTTTGATAGACCTGCGCAGCCTCTTGCGCGGCATTCTGGGCGAGGGCGTTCACCTGGTTAATTTGCGTTTGATAGAAGTAATATTGGACGGCGAAGGCTACAACGACGACCATGACGGCGACCGCGCCCAGAGCCACCGCGAGGTAGCTCAGGGCCAGCTTGACGCGCAATGACATCCCCTGCTGTTGTTTCATCATGCCTCCGCTTCTATGCTTACGCTCTACCAGCTACAAATTTATACCCCACGCCCCAGACTGTCTGGATATAGCGAACCTCGCTGGATGCTGCCTCCAGCTTCTTGCGCAACGTGCCCACGTGGACATCAACGGTGCGGCCATCGCCCAGATACGAGTAGCCCCAGACCTGATCGAGCAGCACCTCGCGGGTGAAGACGCGATCGGGCGAAGAGGCCAGGGTCATGAGCAGGTCGAATTCTTTGGCGGTGAGGGTGACATCCTGCCCACCAACTTCGACACGCCGGGCCGGGATGTTGATCGAGAGGTTCTCGAAACGCAAAACGTCGTGTGTGTTCTCCACCTCGTTCCCGGCAACACCCTCGCCGGCACCTGCTGGAGCCGCGCCGTTTGTGCGCCGCAAGATCGCTTTGACGCGGCTGACCACTTCGCGCGGACTGAACGGCTTTACCAGGTAGTCGTCCGCGCCCATATCCAATCCGGCGATGCGATCCTCTTCGCCCTGGCGCGCCGTGAGCATCAGGATGGGCGTGTTGGCCCAGCTCCGAATGCGCCGACAGACCTCCATCCCGTCCAGGGTTGGTAGCATCAGGTCGAGGATCAGCAGATCGGGATGTTCACGGGCATGCAATTCCAGGCCCGTCACTCCGTCGCTGGCGGTGAGGACCTGATAACCGGCCTGTTCCAGATAGAGGCGGAGAACCTGGGCAATGTTGTTTTCGTCTTCGATGATGAGTATTTTCATGTGGTGCCTAAAAAGGGTGCTTGCAGTGACAAGCCTGTGACCAACTTCCCACTGCACGATGTTTAGTATAACGACCAACCATCAAGAACTTATGCAAAAAGTGTAAAATTTTCGTCAAACCTGCTTGCTCTGGATGACAGGGTTCATCCAGAAACGCTTACAGATATTTTACACTTCTCTATCAGAAATCTCAAAAAAGGACGATAGAGTTCTTAGTAGGATCATCACTAATCTATGCATAAGCTTTTTTACACGACTGCGACTCGCCATTTTGCGTGAAAATGTATGCAAGAGTTAGGTAGATGTCGCCGGAGGTGTCATAATATGTTTCATAATGAGAAACGTGAAAAAACCAGGGATAATGCCCATATTCCACCCTTGGAAAATGGACCAACAGCGGGGGAAGAGCAACTAATGCAACAACCGATGGATGAACAGTCAAATACTGAACCTATCAAGCACGAGCAGTTCGCGTATGAGACGCCGACTGAGCGCGTTCAACCGGAAGCATCTGGCATACAGCCTCAGCCAGCGTCACCGAACGAACAGCGTGTGGGCGAGGGCTATCGTGGCGCTTCGGAGCAGATTCCACTCTACACGCCGCCGACGCCTTCACAGCAGGGCTATGGTGCGCCAGTCGCGGCTCAACCGGGCCAGGTCGCGCCAGGGCCAGCCTGGAACTATCCGCCGCGCCCGGAGCAGTATCGGCATCCCGGGGCCTACGCGCAGGATGCCTCGGTGACGCGACCGATCGCAGGGCAACCAGAGCGGCGTTTCTCTGATCCCGGCACGTTCGGGCAGACCTATCCCGCCGCGACTCCCTCCGGGCTGCCGACGTATGCCGCGCCGACCGAGCCGGTTGCTCAGCCGGGGATACCATTGCCGCCGTCAGCGCCTCGCAAACGCGCGGGCGGCTTGCGCACCGGTGCGATCGCCGCGATGACAGCGCTGCTAGCCATCGTATTCGCGGTGGGACTCTTCGCCGGGTGGCAGTTCGGGCGTTCTGGCGGCCTTTCTTCGCCTTCCAGCATAAGTACGCTCCAGCCGAGCAACTCGAATGTCACGGTTCCGCAACTGACCGGCAACAACGCCGACACGGTGCGCGAGGCAGTCATTAAAAAAGTACAACCGGCCATTGTGCAGATTAATGTGACCAGTCCCGGCCAGAAGGCACTTGGATCGGGCGTGATTATCGACAAACGCGGCTATATCGTGACGAATAATCACGTGGCCCAGAATGCCAGCGCGTTGCGCGTGACGCTCTCCAACGGGACGGTTCTGCCCGCGTCCGTCGTGGGAACCGACGCAGCTGACGATCTGGCCGTGATTAAAGTGACGCCGCCTTCTTCTGGTCTGACAACGGTCAAGCTGGGTGATTCGTCGAAGCTGATCGTTGGCCAGAGTGTCCTGGCGATTGGTAGCCCGTTGGGCAACTTGGAGACGGTCACGAGCGGCATTGTGAGCGCACTCAATCGCAATGTGTCGGAGGGCAATAATGGGCCAACCCTGCCTGATGCCATTCAGACGGACGCGCCGATCAATCCGGGCAATAGCGGCGGTGCGCTGGTCGATATGCAGGGCAACCTGATCGGTATGCCCACGCTCAACGCGATCGACACCGAATTTAACACGCCCGCGAACGGTCTGGGTTTTGCCATCCCGGTTAACCGCATTAATTTTATCGCGACACAGATCGTTGCTGATGGCCACGTCACCCACACGGGACGCGCGATCCTGGGAGTAACGGTCACGTCGGTTGATTCAGCAGTGGCCGCTCAGAATCATCTCTCCGTCAATTCTGGCGCGTTGATCGTCAATCTGACGGCTGGTGGTCCCGCCGCCTCTGCCGGATTGAAGACCGGTGACGTGATCGTGCAAGTGGGTAACAAGGCTATCAATAGCACCAACGATATCAGCACCGCGCTCTTGCAGGACAAGCCAGGCGATAGCGTCGCGGTGAAAGTTTATCGCGGCACGCAACAACAGATCATCAACGTCTCGTTGGGCGAACTACCAGCCAGCTAAAAAGGCGTGAGTTCTTTACGAAGAGAAAGAATCATGTTCCTCGAAGATGGGTGCAGCGGTTCGCAGGGCGCAGGCAAGCGGACGCCCGTACTATGGACGGGGTTGAGTGGTCAGGCAAGATGGTCACGTGAAATAACTGATTTTCACTTGCAACACATTTGATTTCACGTGGAAATCTTTGAACTGAACAAATCCCCGTCCATAGTACGGGCGCCCCTTGTGCGCGCCCTGCGAACCACCGTATGCATCTCGCCCTTGCTTGCGTTGCCGCAACACCTATCTTCGAGGAACGTGATTCTTTCTCCTTGTGAAGAATTCACCACCAAAAAGCCTTGACTTTCGCCAACTCTGCTTGTACACTCTCCTACAGATTAACCGTTGCGTAGCTCGTACTATCTCTGTATAGCAAAGGAGGTGAGTTTCATGACACGAACTGCTTGTGTGCAAAATCAGTGGATATCGCTTAGCGGAACTCATCTCGGTGGCGCTTCGCGAGCGTAGCCGTTACACCTGGCTACTTGCTCAGGAGGGTTTGCGTGCGGGTCTTATACGATCCCGAAAATGGGTTGTTCCTCAACTCTTCCTCAGATGGATTCCGTCTACTCAATACCGTTCAGATTTTTCCATAGGAAAGCTGTATGTTTTTGCAATCCACTGCTCTTGATACACCGCCAACATCGTTGCAATCTCCTGTTTTTTGTGCAGAAAGGTGGCGCATGATGTCTTCTGTAATGTATTTATCGATATCTGGCTTACATCGAGCTTGAACAGAGAGGAGGTGAATATATGCGCGGAAAATTGCGTGATAAACGCGAGACCAAACACGATCGTCTGAAACGCGAGTCGATGCTGCGTCGTCCCAATAAACGCGAGAATCGCAACCTGCATCTGGCTCAGGCCGGTTTTGAGAATGACGACGAGTATCTTGTGGACGACGAGGACGAGCTGACGAACACGGACGAGCAGCCGCAGCAGTAAGCTGCACCAGTATGCTATTTGCGCGGGCGCATCTATGAGCGATGCCCCGCGCTTTTGTGATGGTTGATCTGCCGCCGATCCCACGCGATATCTTCGTGTTTGAGCGAGGTGTAGACGATGCGATCGGGATCTTCTTCACTCCCGGCACTATCCAGCTCCGACGTGCTTCCTGGCTGGCTCGCCGCGCTCGCTGTCGCGGGTTGCGGTTGCGCGCTGATGGCCTGAAAAATGACGCTGGCGGCAAAGAGAACAATGAAATAGAACAGGTACGTGGGGACAACATTGAAAATAGTCGGCATAAGGAACGCAAAGTTTGTTGATAAGTATGGATTATGCGTCGTCTCTATAAGGATTTGTTGATAGTTTTGCCAACTGCTGAATATTACCATAGCCAGATCTAACAGGCCGATGATGACGACAACCCACGCCCCGATCCGACAGATTTTCGCCAGCCTATATTTCTTAACCAGTTTCGCAACCATTTCCATGCGCGTTTTGCTCCTCTTTCCGTGATGAATAACGATATTTCCATATGGGAAACGCCACCTCCCGCTTCTATTAACGCGAAACGGGAGGTGACTATCTCGCCTATGGGATATCAATCCCAGGGAAGAGGCGACGGGCGATGACGAGCCGCTGGACCTGCGCGGTGCCCTCGAAGATGTCGAAGACTTTGGCGTCGCGGAACCATTTGGCGATTAACTGCTTGCGTTCGCTATTCTCGCCGGGCGCGGTGAATTGCACTGCCGTCGCGGTGATCTTCATGACCAGTCCGCCCGCATAGGCTTTGCTCATCGAGGCTTCCTTCGAGTTGGGGATGCGCTGATCGGCCATCCAGGCGGCTCGCCAGACCAGCAACCGGGCCATGTCTAGCTCCTGTCCCAGCTCTTTGAGCGTCTCCTCCATCTCGCGGCGTTTGTGCGCGGGAAAACCGGCTGGCAGTTCTTCCTTGATCCACGCGACGGTCGCTTCGTGCGCGGCCCTGGCAATTCCAACGGCCAGCGAGCCAACCATCGGGCGAGTGGCGTCGAGCGTACCCATCGCGGCCTTGAAGCCTGCCTTCTTGCTGCTCTCGCGCCCGTTGAGCAGGTGATCTTTGGGAATACGACAGTTCTCGTAGATCAGCTCGGCGGTCTGCGAGGCACGCAGGCCCATTTTCTCCTCGATGCGCCCGGCGATCAGGCCCGGCGTGTCTTTGAGCACGACGAAAGGCCGGATGCCCTCGCGTCCCAGGCTCTTGTCGATAGTGGCGAAGGTCACGACGACATCGGCCCGCGCACCGTTGGTGATATAGTGCTTGTGGCCGTTGAGCACCCACTCGTCGCCGTCCAGTTCAGCGGTGGTGGACATGCCCGCGACATCCGAACCGATGCCCGGCTCCGTGAGGGCTAACGCGCCCCAACGCAGCTTGCCGTCGAGATAGGGGCCGAGGAAACGCGCCTGCTGCTCTGGCGTGCCTTGCGAAAGGATCGGAGGCGCGGCCAGACCGGGACCAGGGATGGCGGTCGAGAGCGCGGCATCACCCCAGGCCATCTCTTCTTGCGAGAGGACCGAGTAGACGTTGCTCTGCCGCTCTTCACCTTCCTGGGACTGCTGACGTCCCTGCGCGGCGGCTCCGCCCCAGAAACGCTGCTGCATATTGATGAAAAAGCTTTCGGGAATCTTCTCCGTGCGGTCGCATTCCAGGGAGAGCGGGCGCATCTCTTCAAGCGCGACCTGGTGCGCGTACTCGCGAGCGCTTTGCTGGCCTGCTGTGAGCGTAAAATCGATCATAATGTCCTGCTCCTACTCCATTGCGGCTGCGTTGCGCATCCACATCTCAGCCGGGTGGTCCTGAATAAAGCCAGCGCCGCCCAGGATTTGAATGGTGTCGATGGTCGCTGCTTTGGCGATCTTGATGGCCTGAGCCTGCGCGGCCTCGCACTGTTCGACCAGTTCACTCAGTTCGGCGTTCGTGTCCCAGGCGGTTGCAGCTCGCCAGAGCAGGAGACGAGCGGCGTCGAGCTTCATGGCCATTTCGGAGAAGAGGAACGCGATGCCTTGATAGCTGACGATCGGGCGACCAAAGGCGATGCGCTGGCGGGCGTAGTCTGCCGCGTACTCCAGTCCGGCGCGAGCGGTACCACAGGCCACGCCGGCGCGCATGAGTTGAG
>Ga0207674_10007205_pt1 | contig 12980 bp, 19 predicted proteins | sample KBSCornC72_FD_184303 | JGI IMG/M metagenome (GOLD analysis project Ga0207674, IMG submission 184303) | Corn rhizosphere microbial communities from Kellogg Biological Station, Michigan, USA - KBS Corn C7-2 (SPAdes) (version 2) | ecosystem: Host-associated > Plants > Roots > Rhizosphere > Soil ... | reverse complement strand
GTCGGCCACGGTAAGGCTGTCGATATTATAGCCGCGCGCGGTGAAAAGGCCCGCGATCCGCGCCAATATGCCCGCCTCATTGGTGACGGTCAGCGAAAGGACGTGCCGCTCGCTCTGTTCCTCGCGAATATGCATAAGTTCAGCTTTCTTTTGGATCGTCTGGGGTCGGTGGCGGGGGAGGCGGCGGCGCCAGGGACAACAGCCCCGTCAGCGCGAAATGCCATCCGTCCCCGTCCACGTCCGAATGGGTGCGGTGCGCGATCCGGATCGGTACGCCGAGCAGGCTGTCATGCACCTTCGACAAATGCTCGCCCATGTAGCGAGGGCCGATCAGGATCCGGTCATAGTCGCTCTCATTGAATCGGAAGGTCGCATCCAGCACGACCTCCCACTCGTCCTCGGCCTGCGCATCCTCGTCCCCGGTCCAGCCGAACAAATCGGCGGACTCATTCTCCCGCTCGAAATCGAACGGTTCGCTGACATGGATGCGAAGGCGAAGACCATCGGTCATCACACCAGCGCCTTGGCCTCGTCCGACATGATGCCCTTCACCTGGCTGGGGTCGAGCAACATATCGGTGTGCGCCGCGCCCGACGGGATCATCGGGAAGCAGTTGGACAGGCGCGCCACGCGGCAGTCGACCAGCACCGGACCCGGCGTGCGGATCATCTGGTCGATGCCCGCCTCCAGTTCCTGCGGCCCCTCGATACGGATGCCGGTCCAGCCATAGGCCTCAGCCAGCTTCACGAAATCGGGCAGGCTGTCCGAATAGCTGTTGGAGTAGCGGCTTTCATAGGTGAGTTCCTGCCACTGGCGGACCATGCCCATATATTCATTGTTGAGGATGAAGATCTTGACCGGCAGGCGATATTGGCTCGCCGTGCCCAGTTCCTGAATATTCATCTGGATCGAGGCGTCGCCCGCGATGCAGATGACGAGGCTGTCCGGGTTGGCGACCTGAGCGCCGATCGCGGCGGGAAAGCCGTAACCCATCGTGCCGAGGCCTCCCGACGTCAGCCATTTGTTAGGCGCCTCAAAGCCGAAATGCTGCGCGGCCCACATCTGATGCTGGCCCACTTCGGTGGTGATGATCGTGTCCCGCCCGGTCGCCCGCGTCGCCTTGTACAGGTCCGCGACGGCGCGCTGGGGCATGATCTCCGGCCCTGTGTCGTCATAGGCGAGGCTGTTGCGCGCCCGCCATCCCGCGATGCGCGCCCACCATTCGCTGAGGTCCGCCTTCGGTTCATTGCGTTCCTCGATCCCCGCCAGGATCGCCCCCATGGCGAGGCCAACGTCGGCGACGATGGGCAGGTCGACGTCCACCGTCTTGTTGATCGAACTGCGGTCGATGTCGACATGGATCTTCTTCGCATGGGGGGCGAAGGCGTCGAGCCGGCCGGTGACCCGGTCGTCGAAGCGCGCGCCCAGGCAGATGATGACGTCCGCCTTGTTCATCGCGAAATTGGCTTCATAGGTGCCGTGCATGCCGAGCATGCCCAGCCACTGGTCGCTCGACGCCGGGAAGGCGCCCAGGCCCATGAGGGTGGAGGTGACCGGCGCGCCCGTCTTTTCCGCCAGCTGGCGCAGCAGGTCGGATGCGTGCGGCCCGCTGTTGATGACGCCGCCGCCGGTGTAGAAGATCGGTCGCTCCGCCGCGAGGATCAGGTCGACCGCCGCGCTGATCGCCTCCGCGTCGGGCTCGGCCGCGGGGCGATAGCTTTGATGCTCGAAAGCGGCCGGGCGGACATAGGGCGCGGTCGCGATCTGGACATTCTTGGGAATGTCGATGACGACCGGGCCGGGACGGCCGGTGGTGGCGATGTGGAACGCCTCATGGACGACCGCCGCCAGTCTGGCCGGATCCTTCACCAAATAATTATGCTTGGTGCAGTGGCGCGTGATGCCGACGGTGTCGGCCTCCTGGAACGCGTCCGTGCCGATCAGCTGGGTCGGAACCTGCCCGGTGATGACGACCATCGGGATGGAATCCATCAGCGCGTCGGTGATGCCGGTGACGGCATTGGTCGCGCCCGGCCCGGAGGTGACCAGAACGACGCCCGGCTTCCCCGTCGAGCGGGCATAGCCCTCCGCCATGTGGGTCGCGCCCTGCTCGTGGCGGACGAGGACGTGGCGGATCGTCGGATGATTGAAGATGGCGTCGTAGATGGGCAGCACCGCGCCGCCCGGATAGCCGAACACCGTATCGACGCCGAGGTCGATCAGGCACTGCACCAATATCTCCGCGCCGCTGCGTTCGGCCACACTTGATCTCCCGATAGGGGCATAGGGAAGGCGCGCGCATACACGAAAGCCCTCGGCCCTGACAGGGCGCGCTCCTAATGGACAGAAAATAAGCTGTCAATCATCATGTGAGACATTTTATTTCAAGGATGTCGATTAATTGGTCATATTCATACTGGCTTGCGCGGGTCCAACCGGCGGGCGGCTGGTTCGCGAACCAGGTGTACTGCCGCTTGGCGTAGCGTCGGGTGTCCCGTTTCGCGCGGTCGGCCATCGCCTCGCGCCCGATCCGCCCCGCGAGCCAGTCGGCGATGGGGCGCACCCCGATGGCGCGCATGACCGGCAGTTCCTCCGGCAGCTGGCGGGCCAGCAACGCCTCGACCTCCTCGACCGCGCCGCCCGCGATCATGGCGTCGAAGCGCGCGTCGCAGCGGTCGATCAGCCATGCCCGGTCGGGCAGCAGGAGGAGGGGGTGGAGCATGATGCGGTCCCCGATCCCGCCGACCTTGCTCTCCTGCCACGCCGCCAGCGTGCGCCCGGTCGAGCGCACCACCTCCAGCGCGCGCGCCACGCGCGTGGTGTCCGCCGCGTTGAGCCGGGCCGCCGCCACCGGGTCTTCCTGCGTCAGCGCGGCGTGGCTCTCCGCCACCGTCATGGCGCGCACCGTGGCGCGTATCGCCGGGTCGATGTCCGGCACCGGTGCGATCCCGTCGAGCAGGGTGCGGATATAGAGGCCGGTGCCGCCGACGAGAATGGGCAGTTTCGCTTCGGCATGCGCGGCGTCGATGGCCGCCTTCGCTTCGCCGGCCCAGCGCGCCGCCGAACAGGCCTCCGCGCCATCGACATGGCCGAAGAGGCGGTGCGGGGCGCGGGCCAGTTCGCTCGCGTCGGGACGGGCGGAAAGGATGGCGAGATCCGCATAGACCTGGCTCGCATCGGCGTTAATGAGGACGCCGCCGGTGCGCTCCGCCAGCCGCAGCGCAAGAGCGGACTTGCCGCTGGCGGTCGGCCCGGCAATAAGCGCGACCGATCCCGGAGTTGAAGAAGGTTTTCCAGTCATGTTCGTCGCGACCCTTATCGCCGCTGGCGCCCTGCGTCATGAGTCTATCGCCGCGCTCTTCGCGGCGATGGGCGATGCGGGCTGCGCTCCCGCAGAGCCGACATGGCTGGAGGTCGGCACGGCGGCGGACATCGCCTTCTTCCACGATCCCGAGGAGGCGCTGGCGGAAATCCGCGCGCTGATCGACGCGGGCGAACTGGACGGCGTCGATTATGTAGTGCAGCGGGTCGCGCACCGGGAAAAGCGGCTGTTCGTGGCGGACATGGACTCGACCATGATCACGGTCGAGTGCATCGACGAACTGGCCGACTATGCCGGCATCAAGCCGCAGATCGCCGAGGTGACCGAGCGGGCGATGCGGGGGGAACTGGACTTTGCCGAGGCGCTGACCGCGCGCGTCGCGTTGCTGAAAGGGCTGGACGATGGCGTGATCGACGTCTGCCGCGCGGAGCGGGTCGTGCTCACCCCCGGCGCGCGGACGCTGGTGCAGACACTGCGGGCGCAGGGCGTGATGACGGTGCTGGTCTCGGGCGGCTTCACCCGCTTCGCCGATCCGGTAGCGGCCGAAATCGGCTTCGACGTGGCGGTCGCCAATGTGCTGGAACTGGAGGAGGGCAAGCTGAGCGGCGCGGTAGGCCAGCCGATCGTCGATGCGGAGCGCAAGCGCGCCGAACTTATCGCCCATGCCGGCAAGCTGGACATCGACCTGTCGGAGAGCGTCGCGATCGGCGATGGCGCCAACGACATTCCGATGATTATGACCGCCGGTCTGGGCATCGCCTATCATGCCAAGCAGAAGGCGCGCGACGCCGCGGACGCGGCGATCAACCATGGCGACCTGACCGCCATGCTCTACATGCTGGGCATCCCCAGGCGGGAGTGGGTGGAGGGCTGAGCGTCGTTGCGGCCGCGATTGTCTTAATGGCTTGCTAAATATATTCCGCCGCATATGCTGCGGGAAGGAGAGGGTGGCTGACCAAAACAGGGGAAGCGACCATGCCGGATATGCCTGCTGCCCAGACGTCCGTTTGCGCCACGACGGGGACGCTGATCTTCAAGGATCATTGCTACGCGCTGCGTCAGGATGACGGGGCCGAGACATGGCTGGAACTGGACCTGTCGCCCGTGCATCTGATCGACCGGCTGGTGCAGGTCGAGGGCGTGCGGCATGCGCGGCAATTCATCTGTGTCGAGCGCATCGGGCCGGTCTGAGCGGAACAATTGCGGCTTGAAGCCCTCAGGCCAGCCCGTGAAAATCAGCCGTCCTAAACCTGCCGGGCCGCCGTTTCGCGGATGAGCGCGATCATGTTCGGAATGCCTTGCGTACGGTTGGACGAGAGCTGGTTCTTCAGGTCGAACGGGGCCAGTGCGCCTTCCACGTCCGCCTTCGCGATTTCGTCGGCGGGCCTGTCCTGCACCGTCAGCAGGACAAGCGCGATAATCCCCTTGGTGATCGCGGCATTGCTGTCCGCCAGGAAATGCAGCCGGCCGTCCTCGCCCCGCGTGGGATAAACCCACACCGCCGCGGAGCAGCCGCGCACCAGCGTCGCGTCGGTCTTGAGCGCGTCGGGCATCGGTTCCAGCTTGCGGCCCAGGTCGATGAGCAGGCGGTAGCGTTCATCCGCGTCGAGGAAATCATATTCCTCGAATATCTCTGTGATGCTGTCGGGCATGGCGGCGGATATAGGCGAGTTTGCCGCGCTGGGTAGAGGGTTTTTCACCATCCCCCATCCCCGTTCGTCCTGAGCCTGTCGAAGGACCGTACTTTCTTTCACCACGACGCTGTAGAAGAACAGTCCTTCGACAGGCTCAGGACGAACGGTGTGGGAGTTTCCTCAAAGATCCACGCCCGCCGCGATCGCCTCCAGCTTGCGGATGCGTTCCTTGATGTCGGCCATCTCGATCCGTTCGGCGGAGGGGAGGTGGGGACCGGGGTCGGCCATGCCCATGCCCCGTTCCAGTTCGGCGCGCTTGAGGTCGAGCCAGCCGCGCCAGCCGCGCAGGGTTGTCCCGCACAGGATCGCCAGGCCAGCGAGCGTCGCTAAGGCCATCGTGAGGGTGAAAAGCGGATCCTGGATCATGATGATACACGCCTCTGCAAAAGGGTTTCAGTCCGTGCGCCGCAGCTTCTCGAACTCGCGGTCGAGCGCGCTCGTGCCGTCGGTCGCGAGTCGCTCCAGCACTGCCACGCGGTCCTTGAGCGCCTTGATCTCGGCCCGCAGCGCGTCGATGTCCATATGCGGTTCCTGCCGCTCATGCCGTCCACGATGGAGGCCCGAGCGGGCGCGGATCACGCTGGCGACCGCGAAGATGAGGACGATGGCGACGACCATCTGAAAGGGATTGGTGATGCCCATGAGTTGTCCTGATCCTCGTCAGTTGAGCGGTGCGTCGCGCAGCCGCTCGATCTCGTCGGCGAGCGCGGTGCCCCGGTCGGTGATGATCCGTTCCAGCACCTGCACGCGGGCCTCCAGCCGTTCGACCTGCGCGGCGTAGCGGGCGGCTTTCTCCGCCGCCTCGTTCGTCTGCCGGTCGAGCTGGCGTTCCTTGAGCTGGAGCCAGGAGCGGAAGCCCTTGGCGCCGATGGCGGTGAGCGGGATCAGAACCCAGATCCACGATGCTGCATGCATGGTCAGTCTCCCCAATATGGACGGTCAGCGCAGCGAGTCGATCTCGTCGGCCAGGCGCTTGTTGCCGCTGGTGTAGTAGATTTCGATGTCGGCCAGGCGGCGGTCGATGTCGCGGAATTTCGAGTGGACATCGCGGGTGGAGCGGCGCGGATTGCTCCGCACGCCCTGCCAGAAGCGCGCATCCTCGTCGCTGCCATACAGGCCGTAGGGCTTGTTCTCGGCGAACCAGGCGGCGAGCAGATAGGCCATCAGCGTCCAGGGAAAGCCCCCCATCAGCGTGATGATGACGGTGCCGATCCGCACCCACAGGACGTCGAGGCCGGTATAGTCGGCGAGGCCAGAGCATACGCCCAGCCATTTGCCATTGGGCTTGTCGAGATAGAATTTGGTGCGGCGAGAGGTCATGTCAGTTCCTCCTGTCGAGGCGGGGATCGCCGGGCGCGCGCAGCGGCGCCGACGGACGGTCGGAAACGGTGTTCGGGCGGAAATCGGGGTTGTCGGCGGCCACGATCCGCTCGATCGTGGACAGCCGCTCCTCCAGCCGCCGCGCGGTGTCGTGCAACTGGTCGAGCAGCGCCTCGTCCTCGCGCGTCATGCCGGCGGTGCTCCGCCATTTGGTGACATAGTGGAGGATCACCCAGGGCATTCCTACGAAGAGCAGTGCGACGATCGTGATCGGGACAAGGCTATGCATCGCCGCCGTCCTTTTTCTGCGCCGCCTTCATCGCGGCCAGTTCCGCCTCGACCTGATCGTTGGAGCGCAGTTCGGCGATCTCCTCCTCCAGAGTCTTGGCGGCGCCCAGGCCGGCGGCGTCCGCCCGGCCCTCCGCCATGTCGACGCGCCGTTCCAGCATGTCGAAGCGGGAGAAGGCGTCGCGCATCCGCTCGCCCTGCACCATTTCGCGCATCTTGAGGCGGTTCTGCGCGCTCTCCATGCGGGTGGCGAGGCTGTTCTGCCGGGCGCGGGCCTCGTTCAGCTTGGCCTGCAGCTTGACGATATCCTCCTCGGCGGCGGCGAGCGAATCGTCGAGGACGGTTATCTCGCTCTTGAGCTGGCCGGCCATGTCGGCAGCCTTCTGCTTCTCGACCAGCGCGGCCTTGGCGAGATCCTCGCGGTCCTTGGACAGGGCGAGCTGCGCCTTTTCCAGCCAGCTGTCCTGCAAACCTTCGAGCCGTGTGATGTGCCGGCGCATTTCCTTCTGGTCGGCGATGGTGCGGGCGGCGGAGGCGCGCACCTCGACCAGCGTCTCCTCCATTTCGAGGATGATCATGCGGATCATCTTCACCGGGTCTTCCGCCTTGTCGAGCAGGTCGGTGACGTTGGAGGCGATGATGTCGCGGGTGCGGGAAAAAATGCTCATGACGGGTCACTCCAGGGGGATGATGTTAGCGCCGGGCGGCGGCGGCACAAGTGGGGGTCGGCTGGCCTGCCGCCGCCCGGACGCCTCACCCGGCGGGCAGCGCGCTGGCGCGCTCCGCCTGCCGAACGGTGGATTCCAGGCGGGCGATGGTGGCGCTGGTCCGGGCGCTCTGCGCGGCCGCTGCCTTTAAGGCGGCGTCGGCGGTGCTGGCGGTGCCGAAGAACAGCTCCATCTGGACCGCGGTCGGCTGGCCCTGCATCAGGATGGGCAGATGCGGATAGGCGATCCTGCGGGCGATGCGGCTGGCTTCCGCGTCGGCGCTTGCAAGGCCGCTGCTCCTGACGATGTGGCTGCCGGTGATGGTGCCGGCGGCGTCGACGTCGAAGCCGACGCGCACGACGCGCAGGTCGCCCTCGGTCATGCCGGCGGGGACACGCATATTCTGGGCGATCTGCTTTTCGACGATGCGCTGCCAGTCGGCCAGCGTCTCGGCGGTGGGAGTGGTCCGTGCCTGCGCCGGGACGGTGGCTCCCACAAGGGCGAGACCTGCGAAGATGGCGAGTGGCGCGGTGAAGGCGGTGGCGCGGAACGGCTGATACTGGGTCATGTGGATGCTCCCTGTTGGTCGAATGTCCCCTGCTGGGCGACATGCTTTCGTCTTTGCAGGGGTCGTGCCAGTTTTCGGAAAGGCCGTATTTCCACTGTCTCCCGCAAGAGCAGATGAAGCGTCGCCCGAAATGACTTCCAACAGTCGGTGAAATGTGCCAACTATTGGGAATGCGGGAAACAGCCTTGGTCGGAGAATCGTCCGCCTTTCTGGAGGCGGTGGAAAAGGCGAGCCGCGCGAGCGCGCTCAACCGATCGGTGCTCGTCATCGGCGAGCGCGGCACCGGCAAGGAGTTGATCGCCGAGCGGCTGCATCATCTCAGCCCGCGCTGGCGGGGGCCGCTGGTGACGCTCAACTGCGCGGCGCTGCCCGAAACGCTGATCGAGGCCGAGTTGTTTGGGCATGAGGCGGGCGCATTTACCGGCGCGACGCGGGCGCGGGCAGGGCGGTTCGAGGAGGCGGACGGGGGGACGCTGTTCCTCGACGAACTGGGCACGCTCTCCATGGCAGCGCAGGAGAGGCTGCTGCGCGCCGTCGAATATGGCGAGGTGACGCGGATCGGCGCGTCGCGGCCGGTGAAGGTCGATGTCCGCATCGTCGGCGCGACCAACGACGACCTGCCGCGCGCGGTGGAGCGGGGGCGCTTTCGGCCCGACCTGCTCGACCGCTTGTCGTTTGAGGTCATCACCCTGCCGCCGCTGCGGGTGCGGGAGGGGGACATCGTGCTGCTCGCCGACCATTATGCGCGGCGCATGGCGACCGAATGCGGCTGGGCGGCATGGCCGGGATTTTCGGACGACGCGCTGGTGGCTCTGGTGGGCTATGGCTGGCCGGGCAATGTCCGCGAACTGCGCAATGTGGTGGAACGCGCGGTTTATCGCTGGCTGGAACCGGAGCGGCCGGTGGACGGACTGGTCTTCGATCCCTTTGCCTCGCCCTGGCGACCGGCGGGGCGGGTCGAGGCGGCGGAGGCGCCTGCCGCGCCTGTCTCACCCTGCGTCGAGGAAATCGCGGACCTGCGCGCCGCGCTCCATGCGCATGAGGCGGCGATCCTGACCCGCACGATGGAGCGCCACCGCTACAACCAGCGCGCCGCCGCCAGGGCGCTGTCGCTCAGTTACGACCAGTTGCGCCATTGCCTGAAGAAGCATGGGCTTCTCCAGGTGGAGCGGGTTTAGCCTCCGTTAAACGCGACCATTGCGTAGAGCATCGCGATGGACAGCATCGTGTTCGTCCGGCTGAAGATCATCGCGCGCGTCGCGGCGGCGGCCTTCGCCTCCGCGCTGGCATCGACCAGGCCGAGCGCCACTTTCTGTGCCGGCCAGATGAATACCCACACGTTGAACGCCATGATGAGCGCCAGCCACATGCCGATGCTGATAAGCGTATAGGGCGGCTGGAAGGTCAGCGCCTCGACCAGATAACCGGACAGATGCGCGACGATCAGGCCCGTCAGCACCGTGAGGACGGCGGCCCAGCGAAAGAAGAACAAAGCCTTGGGCGCGATATATTTGGAGACGCCGGGCTTCAGTTCCGCCGGCACCTTGGGCATCGTCGGTATCTGTACGAAGTTGAAATAATAGAGCAGGCCGATCCAGGTGATGCCGAAGAAGACATGCAGCCATCGGAATATCTGGTTGAGACCCGGTGCGCCGCCGGGCAGGTTGCCCACGGTCAGGATCATGACCACCGCCAGGGCAAGGCCCACCAGCAGCACGAGATGCAGATTGCCGAAAAACTTCGCCATGCGCCGCTCCCTCTCCATAGGCGGCCGGGTCGATGCCCGCCGCTTTTTCATAATCGGCGGATGCTAGAGCAGCTTTGTTGTGATGTCACATCGAAACTTTCGGGGCCATTGATCGGACTTCCCAATTGGTTTCCGTTGCGCTGCGGCAATAGTGGGGGCAGGTGAACCAAAACCCGGCTTGTCCGTTAGCCCCGCAACGGCACGAGACAAGCCACCCCTGAGAGAGACCGGAGAAAACCCCATGGCCTTCATTCTGCCAGAGCTTCCCTATGCCAAGACCGCCTTTGGCGAACTGATCTCGGAAGAGACTTTCAACTATCATCATGGCAAGCATCACAACGCCTATGTCGTGAAGGCCAATGAACTGGTCGCCGCCGACCCGGCGTTGCAGGGCAAATCGCTGCTCGACCTGATCGCGGTCGCCAAGGGCGGTCTGTTCAACCAGGTCGGCCAGATCTGGAACCACAGCTTCTACTGGCTGGGCCTGTCGCCGGAAAAGAAGGAGCCGACCGGCAAGCTGGCCGAACTCATCACCCGCGATTTCGGATCGGTCGATGCGCTGGTCGAGAAGCTGAAGGCGGAAGCCGTGGGCCATTTCGCCAGCGGCTGGGCGGCGCTCAACCTGGAGGGCGACAAGCTCGTCGTGACATCCTATCATGACGCCGACACGCCGGTCGCGCATGGCGCCACGCCGTTGTTCATCTTCGATGTGTGGGAACATGCCTATTATATCGACTATCGCAACGCGCGCCCGGACTATGCGGGCAAGCTGCTCGCCAACGCGATCAACTGGGACTTCGTCGCCCAGAATCTGGACGGTCAGGGCGCGTCGCGGGCCGACCAGCCGGGCTGACAGCCAAGCTGAACTGGGTTAGTGGGTCATCAAACGACAATGAGACGAAAAGGACTTTAGGAGCGAGATGGCCCACGATCACACCCATGATGACCAGGCCGAAACCGTCGGCGAAACCAAGATCCCCGTCCCGAGCGAGGTCGCTGACGCCGTTCGCACACTCATCCGCTGGGCCGGTGATGACCCGGAGCGCGAGGGGTTGCTCGACACGCCCAAGCGCGTGGCGCGGGCATGGCGCGAATATTGCGAGGGCTATCAGGAAGACCCCGCCTATCACCTCAGCCGGATCTTTCATGAAGTCGGCGGCTATGACGAGATCGTTCTGCTGAAGGACATTCCGTTCCAGTCGCACTGCGAGCATCATATGGCGCCCATCGTCGGGGTCGCGCACATCGCCTATCTGCCGGGCGACTATGTCGTCGGCATCTCCAAGCTGGCGCGCGTGCTGCATGGCTATGCCCGCCGGTTGCAGGTGCAGGAGCGCCTGACCGCCGAGGTCGCCGACTGCATCTGGGAGCATCTGAAGCCGCAGGGCGTCGCGGTGGTGATCGAGGCGACGCATGGCTGCATGACCGGGCGCGGGGTGCGCACTCCCAATGTCACGATGAAGACCAGCCGGATGATGGGCGTCTTCCGCACCGACGACAAGAGCCGCAAGGAAGTGTTGAGCATGATGGGCAATTGATGCCTGCTCCACTGGCTCTGGTTACCGGCGGCCATCGCCGGCTCGGCGCGGTCATCGCGGCGACGCTGGTGGGGGCAGGCTATCGCATCGCCATCCACGGCAGCCATGATGCGGAGCCGGACGCGGCGCTCGCCGATGCGCTGGCGGCGTCCGGGCTGGACTGGCACGGCTTCATCGCCGATTTCGCCGACCCGGCGAGCGCGGAGCGGTTGCTGGCGGAGGTCATCGCCCATTTTGGCGGACCGCCCGACCTGATCGTCAACAGCGCGTCGGTCTTCGGGCAGGACCGGCTGGAGACTGTGTCCGCCGACGACCTGTCCCGGCACTTCGCCATCAACGCATCGGCGCCGGCTCTGCTGACGAAGGCGTTCGCGGCGGCGTTGCCCGCCGACGATGCGACCGACCGCGCCATCGTCAACATCCTCGACCAGCGCCTGTCCCATCCGCACGCGGACCAGTTCGCCTACACGCTGAGCAAGTTCGCGCTCGCCGGACTGACGCGCACTGCCGCGCAGGTGCTGGCTCCGCGCATCCGCGTGAACGCGGTCGCGCCGGGGCTGACGCTGGTGACGCCCGATTATGCGGAGGGGCAGGCGGAGAGGTTGGCGGGCCTGATGCCGCTCGGTCGCCTGCCTGTGCCGGAGGAAGTGGCGGAGGCGGTGCTCTATCTGGCGCGGGCGAAGGCGACGACGGGGCAGGTGATCCACGTCGATGGCGGCGCGCACATGGTTGCCTATGACGGTGATTTCATGGGGATGGTGCGGGATTGAGGGGCGGGGAAGTCTGCTGACGACCAGTTGTTGTCGTCGAAGCAGGACTGACCGCTCGCCAGTTGCAGACGGTCGGCTAAGCCCATAAAGCCACTGGATGAAGCTGACGATGCGAACCTTCGCGATTACGGTGATTCTGCCGCCGGTTGCGTTCCTGATATTGGCGCACATGCTGCCCGCTGTGCTAGAAGCTGAATGGGTGGTGTGGATGATCTCGCTAGCCTTATGGCTGGGCGGTTTAGCAGCAATAGCTACGTCAAAATGGAAGCTGCCGGTTCAGATCGCAGCGGGGGTAATTTATGCTTTGCTCGCGATGCCGCTTATTCCCCTTACAGCCCTCTTTGCCGTCTGCACGACCGGAAACTGCATCTAGGCCGCATTCGACCAATGGCGGCCATTCCTCCGACCGTCATCCCAGCGAAGGCTGGGATCTCCATCAATGGGGCACTTCGGACCTCACCAGATCCCAGCCTGCGCTGGGATGACGTGAGTAGCTGAGCGGAGAAAGCCGACAGTCCGCATCCCACCCAACCCAGACGAACGGGCGACGGCAGCGGATACTTCGCCAACCCTCCCGCGTCATCATGTATACAAAAAGGCCCGCGAGAATCAGTCTCGCGGGCCTTTCCCTATAAGTCGAACCGATAGGCTTACGCCTCTTCGGCCTCGCCCTCCGCTTGCGGACGCTCGAAAGCGCTCTCGCCCGGCTCGGCATTGGGATCGTAATCCTCGGTGAAGCCGCTCTCGTCCTTCTCGAACATAGAGGACATCACGTCGACGCCGTCCTTCTGAAGATCGGCCTCTTCCGGCGAACGGGCGACGTTCACCTGGATGTTGACCGCGACTTCGGGGTGCAGCGACACCTTGACGTCGAACAGGCCGATCGTCTTGATCGGGCGTTCCAGCACGATCATCGACTTGGTGACGATCTTGATGCCGTCGGCCTGAAGCTGTTCGATGATGTCGCTGACCGACACCGAACCGTAGAGCTGGCCCGAGTTGGACGACTGGCGGATCAGCACGATC
>Ga0207674_10007204_pt1 | contig 12980 bp, 5 predicted proteins | sample KBSCornC72_FD_184303 | JGI IMG/M metagenome (GOLD analysis project Ga0207674, IMG submission 184303) | Corn rhizosphere microbial communities from Kellogg Biological Station, Michigan, USA - KBS Corn C7-2 (SPAdes) (version 2) | ecosystem: Host-associated > Plants > Roots > Rhizosphere > Soil ... | reverse complement strand
TACCGGGCTTCTGCATCCTTGTAATGGCCTTCCACTGAATCGAGGCTACCCAGGCTCATCAGTGCGGGCTGGCTCTTCGGATCGAGGCGGACGGCTTCCTCGTATTGGGCGCGTGCTTCCTTGTGCTTGTTGGCGGCGACCAACGCGGTGCCGTACAGCAGATGCGCGGAACTGTCCTTGGGATGTTTGGCCGCATAGTCGGCGGCGGTCTTGACCGCCTCGTCAGGATGTTTGTCGCGCAAGTAAGCGATCGCCAGCATCGTCGTGCGTGACCCATCCACCCCCGCATCGCCCGCAGGCGCTGCCTTCAACAGACGGATGGCTTCAGCGGTATCGCCGCTGGCGAGCGCCTTTTCGGCGCCGGCCAACGGATTGCCGGCCTCCATCTCGGCACTGCTGGCGGCACTTGCCACTTGTGCGGGGGTGCCAGCCTGGCCGGGCCTCGGCGGCATGCCGGCGCCCTCGGCGGCCGCCCGCTGCAACTGCGCCAGCAGTTCGGCATCGGTGGCCTGGCCCGACACCATCGGGCGCAGCGTGTTCAGCGCCTGGGTGGAGCGGCCTTCGCGGTAATACGTCAGCGCCAACAGCTTGCCGATCGCCTCGTTCTTCTTGTCCACGCCCATTGCGTTGCTCAGGTACATCTCGGCCTGCGCATAATTGCCCTGCGCGTAGTTGACCGCGCCCATGAGCGTCTGCGCAGGCGCGCTGTCGGGTGCAGACCGAAGCACCAGCTGCAATTGGGTGGTTGCCTCATCGAGGTGGCCCTGCTGATACAGCACCAGGGCATGGAGGTAAAGCGGCCCCGGTTGGCCGGGGCCCAATTTTTCCAGCATCTTGATGTTGGCCAGCGCCTGGTCGTAACGCTTTTGCTGGATTTGCGCTTCCACAAGGCGCATGCGTGCGTAGAAGGCATCCTGCGGCAGCCAGTCGGGACGCTCGACATTCAGCGCCTTCTGGTAACCCGTTTCCGCTGTCGCGTAGTCTCCGGACGCCGCGACGAGATCGGCCTTGGCCACCAGGGCCTTCGGATTGTCCGGGGCGATGGCCAGCGCCTGATCGACGTAGCGGCCGGCCGCGGAGGCATCGCCCGACTCGCTCGCGACTCTCGACAATCCCACCAATGCCAACGGATTTCCGGATTCCTGCTTCAAGGCGGCTTCGTAGGACTGCCTGGCCTGGTCGAGCTGGTTCAGGCCTCGCTGGGCGTCACCGCGCAATACGTCGACCCGTGCCTGCAGCTTGGCATCCAGGCTGACGTCGGGCGCCGCGATCGCAACCAACTTGTCGAACTGGTGCATCCCGAGCAGGGCTTCGCCGGTTGGTACCACCCAGCGCGATTTGGCCACGCCGTTGGCCCTGGCCTTGTCCAACTCATTGAGAGCGTCCTTGGGATTGCCGAGCATCAGCGACGACTCGCCGAGCAGCAACCACGCATCGCCGTTCTTGTCGTCTCGCTGCAAGACCTTCTTGGCCTCGATATAGGCCGCGCGATACTTGCCGCCATCCTGATATCGAAGCCCCGCCGCGACACTGCCCTTGCCACTGCCCAAGCCGCAACCTCCAAGCATCAGGCCTATCGAAACCAACACCAGGACACGCCGTGGCGTCCATCCAATCAAGATTTTCATGGCAGTTCTCGTTCCCGTCGGTTGAGTACGCGGGCGGTTTCAGCCCGCGTCGGTCACTTTCTTCAGATCATACTTTTCCAGAAGGTCGTACAGCGTCGGCCGACTGACGCCCAACAGGTGGGCCACCCGCGAGAGGTTGCCGCCCTCCCGCGTGAGGGCGCGCCGGATCGCGCGCTTCTCAGCCTCCGCGCGCACTTCGCGCAGGTCCAGCGCTTCCTCGTCACGACCCGTGCCGAGACGCAACGCCTCCGGTCCGATCTGCTTGCCCTCGGCCATGATCACCGCGCTGTTGATCGCGTTCTCCAGTTCGCGCACGTTGCCGCGCCACGGAGAAGCCTCGATCGCCTTCAACGCCTTGGCGGTAAACCCCCGCACCGCGCGCCCGTGGCGGCTGGCAGCCTGTTCCAGGAAATGCCGCGCCAGCAGCACCGCGTCACCGGCGCGATCGCGCAACGGCGGCAATTCGATGGTGACTTCGGAAATGCGGTAGAACAGATCCTCGCGGAAACGCGCGGCCTGGATCAGCGCACGCGGATCGCGATGCGTGGCACAGATGATACGCACGTCCACCGTTATCGGCTCGCGCCCACCGATGCGCTCGACCACGCGATCCTGCAGGAAACGCAGCAACTTCGCCTGCAACGGCATCGGCATGTCGCCGATCTCGTCCAGCAACAGGCTGCCGCCGCTGGCCAGTTCGAACTTGCCCTTGGTCTGCTTGTGCGCACCGGTGTAGGCGCCCTTCTCGTAGCCGAACAATTCGGCTTCCAGAAGGTTTTCGGGAATTGCCGCGCAATTGATCGCGACGAAGGGGCCGTCGCGGCGCGTGCTCAGGCGATGCACCGCTCGCGCGACCAGCTCCTTGCCGGTGCCGGTCTCGCCCAGCAGCAGCACGCTGGCGTTGGTGGGGCCGACCTTCTCCACCAGCCGGCAAGCCTTGGCCATTGCCTCGCTGGTACCGATGATGCCTTCCAGCACCGTACCCGGCTCGCTCCTGAGCTTGCGGTTCTCGGCCTCCAGTTCGTGCACCCGGAATGCGCGGTCCACGATCAGGCGCAGTACTTCCAAATCCAGCGGCTTCGGGCAGAAATCGTAAGCGCCCGCGCCGATTGCCTTGACCGCGTTGTCGCGATCGCCGTTGCCCGTTGCCACGATGATCTGTGTGTACGGTGCTTCCTCGAGAATGGCCGCGATGGTCGCGAAGCCCTCGCTGGTGCCGGCCGCGTCCGGTGGCAGGCCCAGGTCCTGCAGCACCACCGCGGGCTGGTGTTGGCGCAGCTCGGCGAGTGCCGACGCGCGATCCCCGGCCAAAATCACGTCGTATTCGTCGAAACTCCAACGCAATTGCTTTTGCAGACCCACGTCATCCTCGACGATCAGCAGGCTGCGCGTGTTCGCGCTCATGATGCCGCCCCTGCCGGTACCGCGGCGGTGTCGTCAGCGGACTCGGCCAACGGCAGGCCCACCGTAAACAGGCTGCCGCTGCCCGGCTTGCTCTGGACGACGAGCGTGCCACCCAACGCCCGCACGTACTCGCGCGCCTGATAGGCGCCAATGCCCATCCCCTTGCTCGCCTTGGTGGTGAAAAATGGCTTGAACAACCGATTGCGGATGAAATCCTCATCCATGCCCATGCCGTCGTCCTCGATTTCGATCATGACTTGCCCCTCACCCAACCCCAGCCTCACTGCAACGTGCCCTTGCGGGGTCGCTGCATCCTGGGCATTGCGGATCAGGTGCCCCAACACGGTTGCCAGTTGGCCCGCGTCCGCGCGCACCCACGATGATTCCCGCGCCGGCGCGAACACCGGCCGCGGCGCCTGCGCGCCACACTCGGCCAGCGCGCGCTCGACGACGTCTTCCAGCCGCACCCGCGCGCGCGCGACCGGCGCCGTTTCGCCGCGCAACTGTTCCAGCAATCGCGTGATCCGCTGCACCGCGTTGTCCACCGTCGCCAGCATGTCGTCCACGAACGCGGGGTTGTGGCGGTGGCGCGCCGCGTTTTGCAGCAGCAGGGATTGCTGGGCCGCGACGTTCTTGAGGTCGTGCATGAGGAACGCTGTGAGCCGGTTGAACCCCTCGAACTGGCGCGCTTCGGCCAGCCGCCGCGCGTTCGCGGCCTGCGCGAGGGTACCGGCAACCTGGCTGCCCGCGGTCCTGAGCAGGTCGATGTCTTCCCAGTCCAGCGCGCGCCGCGCCCGGGCCTCGGCCAGCACCACGACGCCAATCAGGCGATCCTCGAGCACCAGCGGTACCAGCAGCCACGCCCGCGGCAAAGCAGCCAGCTCGGGCGGTGCCCGCAAGCGCGCGTCGTCCAGCGGCGGCGGCTCGCCCAGGTCGTAGATCCAGCGGCGCTGGCACATGAAGTCGAACGCCGGCTGGTTGGCCGCGAATCTCAGGCCGGGCGGGATCGGCATGTTCGACTGCGCCTCGGGCACCAGCGTGTCAGCATCGTCGCGCATCCACAAGGCGCCGGCCGGACTGTCCATGATCTGCCCGATCGCGCGCACCGCGCGCAGCGGCAAACCGGTCTCGTTGTCGCTGGCCGACAGGGTCGCGGTGAGGCGCAACCATTCCTCGCGATAGTCGTGGCGGAAACTGAAGAAGTTCTTGTGCAGGAACATCTTGAGGCGCGAACGCGCCTGGCCCGAGGCCGCCACCAGCAGCACCGCGAGCAACGCGAAAAAGGCCAGGGTGATTTCCGCCACCCGGCCCCAGTTGCCGCCGTACAGGCGCACGTAGTAGCCGCCCACGGCGGTGGCGATGAAATACAGCGCGATCACCAACAGGCTGGTCGAATAAAACACCGCGCGCCGCGACACGCCCACTTGCGGCGACCAGCCGCTGTTGCGCGCGGCCGCCGCCACCAGTAGCGGCGCCAGCAACGCATCGACGAAACCGCGCGCCGCCCAAGCGCCCACGTTGTAGCCGCGGTACAGCACGGCGTAGGAATACAGGAAGATGTCGTAGGCGAACATCACGCCCAACGCGATCACCAGAAACTTGATCGCCCAACGCTGCTCGACGTCGACATTGCGGAAGATCTGTTCCAGGAACACCACGCCGACCAGCGCCAGCAACAGCACGCCGACCACCGCGAGCCCGGAATTGAAGGGCAGCGGCACGAACCGCGCCAGCCCCGTGGCCGGCCACAGGCAATACAACGCCAGCAGGATCCACAGGCCTTGCGTACCGAGGCGCGCGCCGCGCAGCAGGCCGGACATCGAGAAGCTGCCCAACAATGCGCCGAGGAATGCCAGCCACGCGCCATAACGCAACGCTTCTGCCAGCAGCAGCCAGTAGATATCCAGCGTGTGCGTCCATTCCGCCCACGCCAGCAACACGCCCCAAGACGTTGACGCCGCGGTGGCCACGATCAGCAACGCACCCGTACGCTGGCCACGCCAGCCGACAGCCAGCAGGCCCGTCACCGCCAGGAACGCGGCGGCGGCGGTGATATAACTGGCGAGAATGATGGCGTGCATGGTTGGATGGCTTCTACAACACGAGGTGCCTGCGTCCTTCGGTGCGTGCGCCGGCCAATCCCGGCCGACTTTCCGGTGTCGATCCGGATGGATCCCTCGCGGCCGACACCGAAGCAGCGATTCGAAATCAGCGCGACGGTCGTTGCCGCGGAAACCGCCGGATACCCTTCCTGTCAGGCATTCGCGGCCTGTCGCTCCCCGGCGTTTGCCACATCCGTTTCGTTCCGGGATGCCGCCGATGCGGTATCCAGCAACCGTCGGCGGATGTCGGCCGCCACGCGTTGCGCCGTGTGGCCGTCCCACAACTCCGGTTTGCGGCCGTGGCTGCCGTGGCCGGCCAGGATCTCGTCAACCGTCGCGGCAAGGCCTGCGGTGGTCACCAGCCGGTTGCTGCCTTCGGTGACCGTGACGGGTCTTTCCGTGTTCGGGCGCAGGGTCAGGCATGGGATGCCGAGGTAGGTGGTTTCCTCCTGCACGCTGCCCGAGTCGGTGATGACCAGCCGCGCGCCACACACGAGGTTCATGAAATCCACGTAGCCGAGCGGGTCCACGATCCGGATGCCGGTCGCCGCGGCCAGCTCGTCCCACAGGCCGAGTGATTCGAGGTTCTTGCGGGTCCGCGGGTGCACCGGAAACACCAGCGGAACCTTGGCCGCAATGCGGCCCAATTGCGCGACCAGCGCCGCGAGCGATGCATACGTGTCAACGTTGGACGGGCGGTGCAAGGTCACCACGCCATATCCGCGGTCCCCGAGACCCAGACGTCGCCGCTCTCCGCTGGCGTGGATGCGGTCCTTCATCAGCTCGTAGGAATCGATCATGATGTTGCCGACCCGCGTGATCTTCTCCGGCGGCACGCCTTCCGCCGCCAGATGCTCGTCGCCATCCGGCGACGGCGTCCACAGGATGTCGGCCAGGGTGTCGGTGACCAGCCGGTTGATCTCCTCGGGCATGCTGCGATCTCCGCTGCGCAGCCCCGCTTCCAGGTGCGCCACGGGAATCCAGAGTTTGGCTGCGACCAGTGCACAGGCGACCGTGGAATTGACATCGCCGACGACGATGCAAAGGTCCGGACGGTTCGCGTTGCAGGCGCCCTCGTAGGCCACCATCACGTTGGCGGTCTGCTCCGCGTGGCTGCCGCTGCCGACGCCCAGGTGCAGGTCAGGCTGCGGCAACCCCAGATCGCGGAAAAACGCGTCGGACATGTTGGCGTCGTAGTGCTGGCCGGTGTGGACCAGCCGCACGCGGCACCACGGCTGGCCGTGCAACGCGTGGTACAGGGGCGCCACCTTCATGAAATTCGGTCGCGCGGCGGCGATCAGGTCGATCCCAAGTGGCTGCATCTCCAACCCCTGCCTTTTCATTTTGTGACGCCGTTAACAGATGCAAGGAGTGTACCAGCCAGGTGGGCCTGCGCTTCGTCCGTCGCCGACATTTTGCGTTGCCGCCGGTGCGTGGATCGCGCCGCACCACCGGACCTTTGACCCAAAAAAATGGCCCGCCGGAAGGCGGGCCATCGAATGCAACGTTTGAAGCTTGCGGTCAGGATCAGCCGATGTTGAAGCGGCGGCGGCGGCTCAAGCCCACCGCGGCGCCGATCAACAGCACGCCGAAGCCGAACATGCCCAGCGTCGCGGGTTCCGGAACCGAGTGAACCGACTCAACCAGCACCACGAAATCGTTGTAGTCCAAATCCGAGGTTGCCCAAGCCGTGTCTTCCCATGCGAGCAGGAACTCATTGGAAAGGAACAGACCGGTGGTGTTACCCGTCTTGAGGGTTGTCGTGTTGTTCCCCTCGTACGCCACCATGTGCGGCATACCGTTGGGGTACGTAGTGCCACCAGTCTCGTTCATTGACGCGTTGGAGAAGAACGTACCGCCCGGGCCACTCAGGTAATACCCGAACAGGTTGGTGGTACCGAAAGTTGCGGAGGTTTGCGACTGGAATACGCCGCTAGCGTTGTAATAGCTGACGGAGTAGTTGCCGCCACCCATATTCATCAGCACCGTGCTCCATCCGGCGCTTGCCGTGCCGGAGAACAACTGCAATTGATTGGCCGAATTGGTGGGGTCGAAGATGCCGAAAGAGTTGGAATTCGCATTGCCGGCGATTTCGAGCACGATCTTGTTGGCGCTGATCCCGGTGCCGCCAATGGACCAGTAGGCGCTGGGGGTATGCTGGCCGTTGTACACGTTGATACCCGGGCCGCTGGCGATGAGACTACCGCCGGGACCGAAGTAGTTGTTCAAACCCGTGTTTGGGCCATCCTGTCCCGACGGCGCGATGCAAACGGGTCCGCCTTGGGTTTGCGTACCGGTGGCTGGCGCGGTTGGGCAAGTCGTAGCGAAAGCTTGAGCTGCGAACAGGCCTGCAGCGGCCAGTCCGACGAGGCCTAGGTACTTGACTGTGTTCACGGTGCTGCTCCTGTGCGAGTGGTACTGCGTGTTGGGTCAGGCGCGGGTTACAAAGCACTTCCCGTGCCAACAATTTAAGTGATTGATATTGAAATAGTTTTATAATTTACATGGCTGCGAAAACCATCGAAAATGTAAAGCCTGCCGACGGTTCTTCAGGGCAGCGCACGGCCACACCCGGAAGGTGCTGCGAGCCGCACACGCCGCCGGCAAATGGCGAAAAGCCGATCCCGTCCGCCCGAAACCGCGTCCAAGGTGCCAGGTGTTCCGACACGGCCACGCTGCGAACCACAGTGGGAGCGCTGGCGCCAACTTGCCGTTTTTTTCCCGAAAACAACCATCCCCGCTGCCGGGGGTTTGCTGCAAGCGCCGAGATCGACCCCCGGCCCAGTCGAGGCGGCGGTGCAACCCCTCAGCCAGGCGCCGCGGTTGGCGGCTGGCCCACCGCCCGGATCGCAACAGTGTCGATTCGCAAGAGAAGTCGGGTTTCAGGGACAAAAAGTTGGAGGTCACCCGTCCATTTGCGGCAGGCACCCCATCCACTCGCCGCTGTGACGGACCCCCATGGCATCCCCCGGTTACCCTCGCGTCGGGGGCGGTAGCCGTCCAGCCGTCCATACGGTTCACTACCAGTTCACATTTTTTTACTTTAGCGTGCACCAGCCCACAGTCCCGGCAATTGCCCGTTGACCGCACGCCCAAGAGGCGCGCTTATTGCATCCACGTCATTGCGGCCCGCACGAGGCGGCCCGTTCTTTCCTTGGCAGGGACGCCCACGCGCAATACGGGTACTACGCATGGGCATCAAAGTTTTTGTTGGCGCATTTGCGCCAAGGGGTGGTTTACGCGACAAATTCCTGGCCACCCTGTACGGGTGCGCTGCCGGCGCGCTGCTGCTGGGCACAGCCCATGCCAGGGCGGCGACTGTGGTGACCGACACGGTCTTCAGTCAATCCACCCAGACACAAAACAACGTACCCGTCACTTTCGGGCAGGTTTTCAAGGACGGTGACGTCCCGCAGGGCGTGACGCTGGCCGCCACGCTCAACGGCCAGCCCATCACGTTGCAGGTGGACCCCAAGGCCACCAATCCTGACGGCAGCCTGCGCCATGCCGTGCTGACGGCGATGGTGCCCTCGTTGCCGGCCGGGGCCAAGCTGCCGTTGACACTGTACACAGGCGCGGCGTTGACCGGACCGACCATCGGTCTGTCGCAATTGCTGACCACCGCCTACGACGCCAAGGTTTCGATCAACATCGGCGGCGCCGTGTACACGGCCAGCGCGCGTTCGCTGCTGCAGGCCGCCAACCTGTCGGGCGCGTGCGCGGCGTGGGATCCGCAATGCAACACCTGGTTGTCGGGTCCGCTGGCCAGCGAGTGGGTGGTGAACGGCCCAGCGGTTTCGAGCACCGGCGCCACCGCACCCGGCTTGCGCGTTTACTTTGCGGTGCGCACCTACTCGAACGGCACGCCTGGCACGGTCGGCAGCGTACGCACCGACATCATCGTCGAAAATTCCAACGCCTTCGCACCCCAGACACAGCCGCAATACACCGCGACGCTGACCTCGGGCAGCGCCAGCTATACCAGCCCGGCGCTCACCCAGTACGCCGCCACCCGCTGGCACAAGGAGCTGTGGTGGAACAACGCCGAGCCGCAGGTCTATCTGCAGCAGGACACCCAATACATCCAGAACTCGATGGCGGTGTCGCGCTACATGCCGCTGACACCCGATGAGTCGTTCCTGGCCTCGCTGCGGCAGTCGTGCGCACCTCTGGACAACTGTGATCAGACCAGCCACATGGCCAATACGGGCGGGCAGCCTGCGATCGGACCTTTGGCGCGCTGGGATACCTTGTATGTCATCGATCCGGATGCGCGCGCCTACAATTGGATGCTTGCCAACGCGGATGCACTCGGCACCTACAGCGTTCACTATCGCGATGCCGCCACGGGCTATCCCCTCAGCATCCAGAAGCATCCGTACGTAACCATCACCAATTGGGCGTACGCCAACAACGTCTCAAGCCAGTCCACCGCGACCGGCCAAGCCTACAAGGCGGATTTGCTGCCGAATTGCGTCAACAATTCGATCGTCACCAGTTGCGTGGCTGGCTGGTACGGCACCGGAAACCCTTACCTGTGGGACAACGCGCACCAGCCATCCTGGGCGTACCTGCCTTACCTCGTGACCGGCTCGTACTTTTACATGAGCGAACTCGCGTTCAACGCCTCGTACAACGAGATCTGGTCGAATGCGTATTACCGTGATTATGCGCAAGGCCTGATCGATCAAGCACACAGTCAGGTACGCGGCAAGGCATGGGTCCTGCGCAACATGGCCGAAGCCGCATGGCTGCTGCCGGACAGCTATCCGCTCAAGGCCGAGTTCAACGCCGACGTGAACAATTCGCTGGCCGACTGGAACCAGAAGTACACCAACAACCCGAACGCAAACCCGCTGCACGCGATGGATTTCAAGGCGGGCTACTCGGTCAATGGCGGCAAGGACAACGCCACTACGTCGTGGCAGCACAACTTCCTCACGTGGTCGGTGGACCACGCCGCAGAACTGGGTTTCGACGGCGCAACCGAGTTCCGCAATTGGCTGGCTCCATTCGAAATCAGCCTGATGACGGACTGGCAATCAAACCCGACCCAAGGGTACTGCTGGCTCGAGGCATCGGCCTATGCAATCGTCGTCAAAGATGCCTCCGGCAATTGGCTGCCATCGTTCACTGCGGCCTATGCGGCGACCTTCCCGAGTCTTGTCGGACTTGCCTGCAATTCACCTCAGATGGTCGCCGCCATGGGCAACCTCGAAGGACAACCTTGGCAAGTAGGTGAAATGCACGGTTATCCATATGCGGCCAGCGGATTCCCGGCGAACTTCCAGATCGGTATCGCAGCTGCGGCCGACAGCGGCCTGCCCAATGCCGCAACCGCTTGGAGCATTTTCGACTCGCGCAGCGTGAAGCCCAGCGGCTCGAACGCTTACAACAACTATCCGAACTTTGCCGTGATCCCGCGTAACGTGCAGGCCGGTCCAGTTCCGCCTCCCACGATGCCGCCAACCCTGAATCCGCCTTTGGCTGCGGGGAACCCGCCTCCGGTACCGGAGGAGCGCCCCGCGTTCAAGTGTACCGGTTCGATATGCGGCGACACTATCCAGTCCGGCGGCGCACCCAGTCGCCCGGTCGAATCCACGTCTCCCGCACCGCAGCCCACCGTGACCGTGACCGCGACTAACACTAAGCCCAGCGGCAACGGTTCGACCGCCGTCAAGACAGCCACGACCGGCAGCAAGGTAACCAGTACCGTCCCGGCACCCACGAGTCCGGTTCGATTCCTGGTGAGCGTGCTGTGCACGCGATTCGACGCGTGGTGTGTGCGTTATCTTCCGGAGCGGCTGTACGTTCCCGCGCATGTAACCGCACATCCCCGCCCGGCAGCCGAAGCGGCTGTCCCGGTGCAATTCCAAGCCGCCTCACCGGTGGCTCCGGGGCTGACGCCGCATGTCTTTGCCGTGGATGCGCCCGCACGCGACACTGCCACGCGTACTAAACGCCGCTGACGACAGGCGCGGCCTCGACGTCGCCTCGCCCAGACCCATCTGCCCAAGCTGTGCCGGAGGTCCATCCTCCGGCACAGCCCGCATGCGTCGCGTATCATCGGTACCCGCTGCGTTGATCCAGCGAACGCGATGACTCGGCCCGAACACCCGCGCGACGTTCGCGGATCGATTCCGGCTCATTCAACCGGCACCGGAGGTCCAGGTGGACATGGGCACCATGCGACACGAATCCGCCTCCTGCCGCCGTGGATGGCCCTACAACGCCGGCCTCCTGTGCGCGGGCACGATTTTGTGGCTCGGCGTGGCATCGGCGCAGGCGGCGGTGGTCACGGATCACGTGATCAGCGAATCACCGCACGCGCAAAACGATGTACCCGTGACCTTCGGCCAGGTCTTCAAGGATCGCGATGTGCCCAAGGGCTCGACGCTGACGGCGACACTCGATGGCAAGCCAGTGAGCGTGCAGGTGGACCCCAAAGCCATCAACCCCGACGGTAGTCTGCGACACGCGGTGTTGACGATGCTGATCCCCTCGCTCGCGGGCAAAGCCAAGCTGCCGCTCGCGATTTCCTCGACGCCCTCGACGCCCCCGGGCGCACCGATCACGTTGCAGCAACTGGTGGCAACGGGTTATGACGCCAAGGTGTCCCTCGACATCAGCGGCACCGCTTACACGGCGGATGCGCACGCGCTGCTGCAGACGGCCAAGACGACAAATGCATGCAAGCCCTGGGGCACGCAGTGCAATGTCTGGCTGGCCGGCCCCGTCGCGAGCGAGTGGATCGTCAACGGCCCCGTCATGGACACCAGCGGCAGGGCGAACCCCAATCTCCGGATCTACTTCGCGGTGCGCGCCTATGCCGGCGCGACACCCGGGACGGTCGGTCAAGTACGCACGGACATCATCGTCGAGAACACGAATGCTTTTATCCCGCAGGCGCAACCGCAGTACACCGCCACGCTGACTTCGGGTTCGGCCAGCTACACCAGTCCGCCGCTCACCCAGTACACCGCCACTCGCTGGCACAAGGTGCTGTGGTGGAACAACACCGAGCCGCAGGTTTACCTGCAGCAGGACACCCAGTACATCCAGAACTCGATGGCGGTGTCGCGTTACATGAAGCTGAAACCGACCGAAAAGTTTCTTGCAAGCCTGCGGCAATCGTGTGCACCGCTGGATCACTGCGATCAAACCAACCACATGGCCAACGCGGGTGCGCAGCCAGCCATCGGACCATTGGCGCGCTGGGATACCTTGTACGTCGTCGATCCGGATGGGCGCGCCTACAACTGGATGCTTGCCAACGCGGATGCACTCGGCACCTACAGCGTCCACTATCGCGACACCGCCACCGGCTATCCCGTCAGCATCCGCAAACATCCGTACGTCACCATCACCAACTGGGCATACGCCAACAATGCCTCACGACAATCAAGCGCGAAAGGTCAACACTACAAGGCCGATCTGCTGCCTGGCTGTGTCGACAGTGCGGTCGTCACCGATTGCAGGGGCTGGTATGGCACCGGAAATCCATGGCTGTGGGACAACGCGCACCAGCCGTCCTGGGCGTACGTGCCCTACTTGGTGACCGGCTCGTATTACTACATGAGCGAGTTGGCCTTCAACGCGTCGTACAACGAAATCTGGTCGAACGCGGATTATCGCGAGTACGCCAGGGGCCTCATCGATCGGCCGCACAGTCAGGTACGCGGCAAGGCATGGGTCCTGCGCAACATGGCCGAAGCCGCATGGCTGCTGCCGGACAGCTATCCGCTCAAGGCCGAGTTCGACGCCGACGTGAACAATTCGCTGGCCGACTGGAACCAGAAGTACACCAACAACCCGAACGCAAACCCGCTGCACGCGATGGATTTCA
>Ga0207674_10007203_pt1 | contig 12982 bp, 8 predicted proteins | sample KBSCornC72_FD_184303 | JGI IMG/M metagenome (GOLD analysis project Ga0207674, IMG submission 184303) | Corn rhizosphere microbial communities from Kellogg Biological Station, Michigan, USA - KBS Corn C7-2 (SPAdes) (version 2) | ecosystem: Host-associated > Plants > Roots > Rhizosphere > Soil ... | reverse complement strand
AGAAAGTTTTGGGGTCGTCGATCGTAGCCTGATACTGGATGGTGTCGGCGCTGACGGGCGTGTAACGCTCCACCACATGTAGCGAATCGCTGTGAAAATTGCCGGCGCGGTCAAACCAGGTGGAGTCATTGAGGCCGATTACATCCACTACCAGCGTGTCGCCCTCCCAGTGGCCGTTGGACCAGCCCATCCAGCTATCGGTGGGCGGCTCCTTGGGCTTGCCCATGTTTATGTTGCGCGCCGCGCCCGCGTACTCATACGCAATCATGAGCGACTGCGCGCTTTGCAGAATCTGAAACGGGTAGGGCATGTAGGTCGCGCGCGGCACGCCGGGCAAGTAGCACTTGGTTTCAGGATCGAGCGCCAGACGTTTGGCGTAGTTTGCGTCCTTGATTTTGGCCGCGGCCGGCAGGTAGGGGATTTCGTCGCCTTCGACGACGCCGATTCCGGGAGGAGTGGCCGCCTGCGCGCCCATCGCCACCACCGGCGCCATGGCGGGACCGTGCGTCTGCAGATCCCAGTTGGCGGTGTTCATGGTCTGCCAGATACCGTTTAAGTTGGGCTTGCCGTCCGGCATCCGTGAGATTCTCGAAGCCGTTTGCGCGACTAGCGGAATCGTCGCGAGCAGTAGCGCGCTTGCCGCTCCAAACTGAATTCGCATCGTCAGTTCCCGTCCCGACGGGAAGTATATCGCAGTTACTTGCGGGTGTCTTTACCGGTGATATGGCCGACGTCCTGGTTATTCTCGTTGCAAATGTATTCGATGATCTCGGTGTTGGTGAGCAGTGGAGAGTGGCCGTACAAAGTAAACGGCCGGGTGAAAGTGCCGGGGTCGTCGATTGTGACATCAAAATCCAAGCGGCCCCGATCGGGGCGGCGGTAGCGTTCTGTGATGTGCAGTTTTTCAGTGTGCGGATGCGCCGCGAAATCGAACCAGAACTTGTCATTGAAGCCGACGGTGTCGACGACCAGCGTGTTGCCTTCCCATTTCCCGGTGGAGTGGCCGTACCAGGTGGGGTCGGCGTCCGGCGGGTGCGCGCGGCCATCCATGAAAACCTGACGGTAGGTGTGAATGTTGCCTTCGTACAGGAACACGATGAGTGAGGGAGTCTGCACGATTTTCCACGGGTAAGGCGCCATACGCGGGACACCGGCGGGCAGGCAATTGGCTTCGGGATCGTCTTTCGACACGCGCTCCTGGGCGAGTTTCGCGGCCCAGGGCTGGATCGGAAGCGTCTCGCCGGGCTGGAGAGCGCTGCTGATGTCGTAGATGAAATTGCGGTCAGGGCCCCAGAGGCCGGAGAGGTCGGGTTTGCCGTCCGCGGTGCGCGGGGCGGGACCGCTCACGCTGGGTTTTTGCTTGGCCAGGCCAGCCAGAGATTCACCGCCGCCGGCGGGATCGGTGGCGTTACCTTGACCGAGAGCGAGCGTGCAGAGGAACAAAACCACAAGGAACCGGTGCAGCATCATGCTGTCTATTTTGTCAGAGCTGGGAGCGTGGTGAAGGTGTGGGCGATCGGGATGCGGATCCCCAACGCGCCGATCTGGGCTCCGGCTGGAGCATCGAACTCGATGGTGCCGCGGATGCCGGCGGCGGCGAGGAACTGGTCTGCGCCGAGAGTAAACGCGCTGTGGCCATTTGCGGCGAGAGCGATGTTGCCGGTAGCGATCTGCGCGCCAGCGTCGTTGCGCACGATCACTGGCACACTTACGGCTTGGGCCGACACGCTGTTGACGGCGATGCCCGTGGCGGTTCCGCCGGTGTTGTCGAACGCCAGCACGTAAGCGCCGGCGTTGCGGCCCTCCAGCGGTACCACCGCCTCCTGCCCGTTGGGCTGATAGCGGAAAATCACGAACCCGCTGATCTTGCCGTTAGTGGTGAGCTGCGCGGAGCCGATCTGCACGGCGTTGGCTAACGGCCCGTTCGCCTGCACCATCAACATCGCGCCTCCAGCCAAAGTGGGCGTGACTCCGGGGACGGTATTGGGAGCCCCGCCCAACTGCGGAAAAGACACCGACAAGGGCAGCGGATTCCCACTGTCGTCGAAGAAATTGAGATTGGCGAGTGCGGGCGTGGTGCCGGCGTTCACCAGCACGAAAGTGGTCTGCCATCCGTTCGACACCGCGATGTGCGCAATGGAGCCGCCGCCGGTGCCGATGTCGGCGAGCGCCGGAATGGTGGTGAGCGTGGTGCTGGAACCGAGCGGTGTGGTGCGGATGCCCAGAATGCTGATCTGGCCGCCCGAGGGTGTGTCGAACTCCACCGTTCCGTTCTTGTTCGCGGTGATCGGGAACTGGTTGGATAACACGAATGAGGTATGACCACCCGCCGGCAGCACCGCTAGCGGACCGGATGCGATCTGCATGCCGGTGTTGTCGCGGATCACGACGTGAATCGTCGCCGGCTGCGTGGAAATGTTCGCTACCGCTACTCCCAGGACCACGCCATTGGTGTTGTCGAACGCCAGCAGATAGGAACTCGCGTTGCGGGTTTCGAGCGGCACGACGGCTTCCTGCGCGCCGGGGATCAGGTGGAATATAGCGAAGCCGGCGGTGGCTCCGGTGGCGCCGAGCTGCGCGGAGCCGGTTTGCACCGGCGGGACTTGCGGCCCGGAAGTTTCGACCACCAGCGTGGCATTCGCAGCGATGGTGTTGTCGATCGACGAGGCTAGCAGTCCGTTCAACGCGGGCGGTTGCGGGAAGTCCAACGTAAGGGGTAGCGCGCTGCCGTTGTCTCCGATCAGACTGAGGCGTGTTTGGGTCGACGCGGCGGAGGTGTTCACCAGCGTGAAGGTGGTGGTCCAGTTCTCCTGCGCCGCAATGTGCGGCATGGAGCCGATGAAGTTCAGGCCGGTGATGGCAGCGCTCTGCTGTCCCACCACGAAGGAGAGACCAGCGACCGTGAAGGTTCCGGAGCGGTCGCTGCCGGAGTTGGCCGCTACCTGGAAGGTGACAGTGCCGTTGCCGTTGCCGGAGGTGGCTCCCGTGAGGGTGATGAAGGGAAGGGTGTTGCTGGCGCTCCACGCGCAGCCTGTGGGGGCGGTCACCGTGATGGTTCCCGTGCCTCCCAGGATGCTGAATTCCTGGGCACCCGGGCTGATGCTGTAGCCGCACGCCGCCTGATTGACGGTGACGGAAATTCCGGCCACTGTGATGGTGGCGCTTCTCACGATGTTCGCCGCGGGCGCGACGATTAAACTGACCGTTGTTGGGCCCGTGCCGGACGTGGGGCTCGCAAGCGTGACCCAATCCGGCAATCCCGAAACCGACCAGGAACAAAATCCGGCGGCCTGTATACCGACGTTGAAAGTTCCACCGGCGCCGGTGGCTTGAATCGAGGAGGTGGTCAGGGCAAAGTTACAAGGCGGATTCATTGCGCGGATCAGGTTGTTTCCGGAATCGGCCACGAAGATTTGGCCGAAGGCGTTGGTGGAAACACCCAGCGGCCCGTTCAACGCGGCGTTGGTGGCAGGACCGTTGTCTCCGCTATAGTTCGGCACCCCATTGCCCGCGATCGTGGTGATGACGCCGCTCGACACTTTGCGGATGACATTGTTATTGGTGTCCGCGATTATCAGGTTCCCCGCGGAGTCGAGTGCAACACCAGAAGGTGCATTCAACTGGGCGCTGGTGGCTGGTCCGTTATCGCCGCCGAAGGTAGCAGTTCCGTTCCCCGCCACCGTCGAAATAATTCCGCCAGTCACCTTGCGGATGACGTTATTCTGCTGATCCGCGATATAGACGTTCCCCGCCGAATCTACCTTGACATCTTCGGGATTGAAGAGTGAGGCGCTGGTAGCCGACAGTCCGTCACCTGTATAGGCCTCGGCTCCGTTGCCAGCGAAATTGCTGATTACTCCGTTCGACACCACACGCACACGGCTGTTTCCGGAGTCGGCGATGTACAGACTGCCCGCCGCGTCCACAGTTATTCCAGCGGGTAAGTTCAGCGTCGCGCTGGTAGCAGCACCCCCATCTCCCGTGCTTCCGGCAATACCATTTCCCGCGACAGTTGTGATGACGCCGCCGGTGACCTTGCGGATCGCATTATTTCCAGAGTCCGAAATGTAGAGATTCCCGGCGCCGTCAACCACCACGCCCCAGGGAGAGTTCAAAGTAGCGCTTGTCGCGGCGCCATTATCGCCGCTGTAACCCGGCACACCCGTTCCGGCTACCGTAGTGATCACACCGTTCGCAACTTTGCGGACAACATTGTGAAGTTCGTCTACTATGTAAGTTTCGCCCGCCGGACCCGTAGCGGAAGATGTGGGACGGAACAACTGGGCACTCAGGGCCGCCCCGTTGTTGCCAATAAATCCCTGCGGACCGCCCGCCACTGTAGTGATAATGCCGGCTGCTACTTTACGGACCACATGATTCAAATAGTCCGTGATATAGAGATTCCCGGCGGCATCCACCGCCACATTCGCTGGTGCGTCCAGTTGAGCACTAGTGGCCGAGCCGCCGTCGCCCGAAAAACCAGAAGTAAAGTTTCCCGCGACCACCGAAATTGTTCCGGAAGGGGCAATTTTTCCTACGACAGAAAAGGTAAAGCCGGAGCCAGTAAAAAAGAGATTGCCGCCCGCGTCGAGCGTAACGCCGGTGGGTGCCAGACCTTGGTCGCTTTCGAGTGTGGTAAGCGCTCCATTAACTACCTTGCGGATGGAATCGTTGCCGAAATCCGCGATGTAAAGACTTCCGGCGGCGTCCACCGCCACACCCCATGGGGAATTCAACTGAACAGAAGTCGCTGGACCCGTGAACGCATTAAAGCCGGGCGATCCGGTACCCGCCACGGTAATGGTCACCGCGCCCGACACCTTGCGCACCACGTTATTGCCGGAATCGGCGACGTAAAGATTGCCAGAGGAATCGACAGCTACACCGGTTGGGTTCGACAACTGAGCACCCCCGGGAGCTCCGGCCACTGTAGTGATGATTCCGTTCGAAATCTTGCGAATTCGATTGTTGCCGCTGTCGGCGAGATAAAGATTTCCGGCAGCGTCCAACGCCAGACCCCAGGGGAAACTCAACTGCGCGCTGAGGGCGGGACCGTTGTCGCCGCTGAAACCTGGCTTTCCGTTGCCGGCGACCAACGTGAGCGCGCCGGTGATGTCCATTTTCACGACGGCGGAATAGGTCGGCAAAGCGATGTAGACATTTCCGCTAACATCCGTCGCGATGCCCGTTACGGCGCCCAGGCTGGCCGAGACGGCCGCAATATTCTGCGGCACGCCGCCGCCGGCGAAGGACTGAATGGTGTAATTTTGGCCGTACCCCACGCCCGCAAACGCGAAGACAAGAAGCACCGGGCAGACGATCTTCCTCATTTTGGTACGCAGTTCCCCCCTGGGCCGGACGAGCGGCAATGAAGACTAGACGTCTGCAGCGCCGAAAAGTTTACTTCACCGTCAACGCGGCGTTCTGCGCGAGGCTTCCGGGCGGAAGATTCGCGGCCGACAAAAAGTAGCCGGCATCGGGCGCAACGGCCTCGAGTTTTAACGCGCGCAGCATGGAACGGGCGGTGCAAACCGCTGCCGAAGTGACGGGCATTCCCAGGCGATCCTCCACCCGCGGGATCACGGGCAACGACGGCATTTGCACGCAGGCCGAAACCACCACGGCGTCGGCACCTTTGGTGTTCAAGCGCTGGATATCGGTGAGCAGATTTTCCGGATCGCGGCGGCCTACGGCCAGATTATCGGGGATGGAGAGCGCAATCGAATCGATCACGGCGATGCCTTCGTTGCGGATGTATGCCACTACCAGATCGGTAAGCGCCGGCATATAGGGAGTGATCACGGAAATGGAACGCACACCGGCTAGTTTGAGTTCGTCCACCAAGGCTCCCGCTGACGTGATTACGGGTGCGGGGTGGCCCTCCTGTTTCATGATTTCCGCCAGCTTGCTCTGCGATTCGCAATGATAGCCGCAGCCCATCGACATGATGGCCACCAGACAAGCGTAGCCCACCACGTCGACATCGGCGTCGGCCAGTTCGGCGGCGCAGCGCAGGCTGTCGCGATCCATGGCCTCCAGTTCTTCCTTCACCACCTTCTTCATGCGCATGCGGCTCGAATGGAAGGTGAAAGTGGCGTCCGGCAGCACCCGCTGGCGGCCCAGCAGGATTGCCGGGATTTCGGTCTCCATGGTGGTGTTGGAGCTGGGAACGATCTGGCCCACACGATAGTTTCGCTTCATATACGCTTCCGATTGCGATTGTACATCGAATGGACGGCTCGCCGAAAGTCTGACATATTAGTTTCATGCGAATTTCGCACTCCTTCATTTTCATAACTCTGGCCGCGCTGCCGCTGCTGCACGCTCAGTCCAAAAAGCCGCAGGGCGCGGCGGGCGAATGGCCCATGTATAACCGTGATCTGTCCGGCTCGCGCTTTTCGCCGCTCGCGCAAATCAACACGAAGAACGTCGGCAAACTGACGCAGGCTTGGACTTACAAACTTCCCCGGCATCCCAGTAGCGGAGGCATCACGGGAGGTTATGAGCTGACGCCGATCGTCGTCGATGGGGTCATGTACCTCACCAGCGTGGATAGCGTCGTGGCGCTCGATCCCGAGTCCGGTAAGGAGCTGTGGCGCTATAAAGTAGCCGCCGGGCAGGTTTCAAAACGCGGCGTGTCTTACTGGCCGGGCGATCAGAACAACGCGGCGCGCATCATCTTTACGGCTGGGCGCAAGATGGTGGGGCTGAACGCGAAGACCGGCAAACTCGATCCGGGCTTCGGCAAGGAAGGCGAAGTGGATATGGTGGTGCCCTACGATTCGGCACCCGTGGTCTACAAAAATATGCTGTTGGTGGGTGCGAATACCGGCGAGGCTCCGGCTACCGGCCAGCCTGGCGATACACGCGGGTACGACGCCCGCACGGGCGCGAAAGTTTGGGATTTTCACTCCGTGCCGCAACCCGGCGAGCCCGGCCACGAAACCTGGGAAGGCGACGGCTGGAAGGATCGTTCCGGCGTGAACAACTGGGGCTTTTCGCTGACGGTCGACACTGAGCGCGGCATCGTCTACACGGTTTTCGGCGGACCCAACACGAACTATTGGGGCGGCGACCGCCATGGCAATGATCTGTTCGGTAACTCGGTGGTAGCGCTGGATGCCGAGACCGGCAAGATGAAATGGTACTACCAGGTGGTGCATCACGATATTTTCGATTACGATTTGCCGCCCGCTCCGCTGCTGATGGATGTGACGGTGAACGGCAAGAAGGTACCGATTCTGGCGCAGACTACCAAATCGGGCTACATGTATATTCTGAATCGCGTGACGGGCAAGCCGGTATTCGGCGTGGAAGAGCGGCCAGTGCCGAAGAGCGATGTTCCTGAGGAGCAGAGTTCTCCCACGCAGCCGATTCCCGTGAAGCCGCCGCCTCTCGCGCGCAACAGTTTCAAGGCTGAAGACGTGGTCACTGCTGATGACACCAGCGCGGAACACGCCAAGTTCTGCCAGGATCTGATGGCACGCAGTGGAGGGTTCATCAATGAGGGTCCCTTCACGCCGTATCCTTACCGCGCGGCGGGTGCGTCGGTGCGCTCCAGCATTTTATATCCGGGCTCAATCGGCGGAGTGAACTGGGGCGGCATCTCGGGCGATCCGCGCACCGGCTATATCTTCGTGAACTCGCAGGACGAGGCCAGCATGGGTTGGATCGAGAAGAAGGCCGATGGCGCGGCGGTGAAGTACGACCGCAACAGCATCGTGGGCCCGACGTCGCGCTTCCAGTGGTCAGAAGGGGGCCGCTCGGGCAATATTCTGAACTCCGGCGCTAAGGCATGGCCCTGCCAGAAACCGCCATGGGGGCAGTTGATGGCGATTAACGGCAACACCGGCGATGTGGTGTGGAAGATTCCCTTCGGCGTCACTGACGAACTGCCCGCTGGCAAGCAGAACACCGGTCGCCTTAACATGGGCGGGTCGATGGCCACCGCCGGAGGGCTGCTGTTCATCGGCGCGACCAACGACAAACGCTTCCGCGCGTTCGACTCGAAAACCGGGAAGCAACTGTGGGAAGCACACCTCGCCATGAGCGCGCATGCTAATCCGATCACGTATCAAGGCAAGAACGGCAAGCAGTATGTGGCTGTAACGGCCGGCGGTGCGAGCGCGATTGACGATGCGCCGGGACCGAACGACTCCGACGCGTTGATGGTCTACGCGTTACCCTAACCACTTATGACTGAAGAATTGCTGGATAAGCTCGCGATCCGCGAGTTGCTGGAAAACTGGGCAGTGTGGCGCGACGCTGGCTACTGGGAACGTTTCCGCACGGTGTGGCATGACGACGGCTTCATGATGGCCACCTGGTTTCAGGGCACCGCGGACGAATTCATCAGCATGAGCCGCGCGGGCTTCGAACGCGGCGTGAACATCCTGCATTTTCTGGGCGGCTGTTCGATCGACCTCGCCGGGGACCGTGCCGTCTCGCAGATGAAGATGACCATCTCGCAGCGCGCGCCGGTTCACGATGTCATGGTGGACGTGCTGTGTACAGGGCGGTTTTACGACTTTTTGGAGAAGCGCAACGGCAAATGGGGATTGGTCCTGCGGCGCGTGTGCTACGAAAAAGATCGCATGGACCCTGTCGATCCCGCGCAGACTGTGAAGCTCGATCCTGCGGTGCTGGGGCGCTTTCCGGTGGGTTATCGTAACTTGGCCTATTTGCAATCCGGCCTGGGCTTCAACGTGAAGTTGGATCTACCGGGACTGGCGGGACCTGCGAACGATAAGCTGTATGCGTTCGGCAAAACGTGGCTCGAAGGGGGTTCGATCGAGGACGCCCGCAAGTGATCGGCGGTAAGATCGCGCTCGAAGAACACTTCGCGCTGGCCGAAACACTGGGAGATTCTGAGCGTTATTTTCCTCCCGCGGTTTGGCAGCGGATGTACCGTGCGCTGACCGACATCCAGGAAAAGCGCCTCGCCGGGATGGATCAGCACGGAATTGAGACGGCGATCCTGTCTCTGAATTCACCGGCGATCCAAGGCATTCACGATACGCGGCGCGCCATCGAAGTGGCGCGGCTTTCAAATGACTTTCTGGCCGAGCAGGTCGCGAAAAACCCGTCGCGCTTTCAAGGATTCGCAGCGCTTCCCATGCAGGATCCCGACGCGGCCGCCCGCGAACTCACACGCTGCGTTCAGGAGCTGGGTTTCCGAGGCGCGCTGGTCAACGGCTTCTCCCAAAAGGACGTCGAAGACTCGGCTGTTTACTACGACGCGCCGCAGTACGAAGCTTTCTGGGCCACGGTGGAGCAGCTCGGCGTGCCGTTCTATTTACACCCACGAGACCCGCTCTTCAGCCGCCAACAGCATTATGAGGGGCATCCGTGGTTTGTGGGACCGGTGTGGGCGTTCGCAGTGGAAACCTCCATCCACGCGCTGCGGTTGATGGCCAGCGGACTGTTCGACCGCTATCCGAAGCTCACCATCATTCTGGGGCATCTAGGCGAGGCCATCCCCTTCAACATCTGGCGTGTGGACCATCGCCTCCGCAAAGACGCGCGCGGCATGCCGGCGAAGAAACCTCTTGCCGAGTATCTGCGTGAGAACTTCTATCTGACCACCAGCGGCAACTTCCGCACGCAAACGCTGATCGATTGCATGCTCGAAGTGGGCGCGGACCGCATCTTGTTTTCCGCGGACTATCCGTTCGAAAACATGGGCGATGCCGCCGAGTGGTTCGATCACGCCTCCATCAGCGAGCCCGACCGCGTCAAAATCGGGCGCACCAACGCCAAGAAGCTGTTCAATCTTCCTTAGCCAGCGGTGGGAAGCGGTCGCGAATCCCGTTCGCCTGTTCGTAGGCGTGGGCGATTTGAAGTACACCCCAATCGTCGTGATGCCGCCCGACGATCTGCAGGCCCACCGGCAAGCCTTCCGGCGTAAAGCCCGCGGGAACCGAGATAGCCGGGAGCGCGGTCATGCTGATGAAGTAGCAGGAGCGCATCCAGTCCACGTAACTCTCCATCCGCTGTCCCGCGATTTCCGTCACATACTCCTGCTCAATATCGAACGGCGGCACCTGCGCCACGGGCAGCACCAGGAAATCGTAGCGCGTCATGAATTCGCCGATGCGCGCGAAGAGTTGGGAGCGCAGCGTCTCGGCTCGCGCGATTTCGGGTCCGGTTAGCCGTGCGCCGCGTTCGATTTCGTCCACCACGGTTGGTTTTACCGCCTGCCCGAGTAATGAGTTGTACTGCTGATAAAAGCTGAGCGCGCGCAGAGTCTTGAAGGCTTCGTCGGCGCCGGAGAAATCGGGATCGGCGTCTTCGGTGATGCATCCGAGCGACTCAAAGGTTTTCCGCTGCGCGTTCACTACTTCGCTAACACGCGGGTCGAAGGGCAGACGGGCGAATTTTCCACACCATGCGACGCGCAAGCCCCGGCAATCGCGGTCCAGCGGTTTGGCGAAGAGCGAGCCGGGCTCGTGGATCGACAATGGCGCTCGTGCATCGGGTCCGGCGATAGCCGACAGGAACAAGGCAACGTCTTGAACATTGCGCGCCATGGGGCCCACCACGCTGAGCGCACTCCAGGCGTTTCGCGAAGGAACACTCGGCACTCGCCCCGGCGACGGACGGAAGCCGACCACCGAACAGAAGCTCGCCGGATTCCGCAGCGAACCGCCGAAGTCACTGCCATCCGCGATCGGCAGCATCCCGCAAGCCAGCGCGACCGCTGCGCCGCCGCTCGATCCGCCGCAGGTTTTCGACAGATCCCAGGGATTCCGCGTGGCCCCGAACACCGGATTAAACGTCTGCGACCCCGCGCCGAACTCGGGAGTGTTGGTCTTGCCAATCGTGATGGCTCCCGCGCGCTGCGCGCGCTCGATCAGTAAAGTGTTGAAATCCGGAACGTAATCTTTGAAAATCGGCGACCCGAAGGTGGTGCGCATGCCGCGCGTCTCCGCCAGGTCCTTGTGGGCGATAGGCAGGCCGTGCAGAGAACCCAGGAACTCGTCGCGCGCCGCCGCTTCATCTGCCGATAGCGCCCGCTCGCGCGCCTGATCAGGCGCCAAGGTCACGATCGCATTCACTTGCGGATTCACGCGCGCGATCTGCGCCAAATGAGCCTCGAGCGCTTCGCGAGCGGAAAGCTCCTTGCGCCGCATACGCCGGACCAGTTCAGTAGCAGTGAGCAAATGATATTATAGGCAACCAGGAGCTTACTCTATGGCTTACAAGCTGACAGTAAACGGGAAGACGGTCACGGCCGACGTACCCGCGGATATGCCCTTGTTGTGGGTGCTCCGCGATGTTCTGAACTACAAAGGCACCAAGTTCGGCTGCGGCGCCGGCTTGTGCGGAGCCTGCACGGTACACGTGGGCGGCAAGCCGGTGCGTTCGTGCCAGACGCTGGTCGGCAAGGTCAGCGACGCTGTCACCACCATCGAAGGCCTTTCGCCGGATGGAACGCATCCAGTGCAGCAGGCCTGGATGGAACTCGACGTTCCACAGTGCGGCTATTGTCAAGCGGGACAAATGATGTCAGCATCAGCGCTGCTCGCCGTGAATGCGAAGCCGACCGACGCGGATATTGACCGCGCCATGAACGGCAACATATGCCGCTGCGGGACCTATTTACGCATCCGCGCCGCGATTCATAAGGCGGCGTCGATTGCGTCGACGGGCAATACCGACAAGAAGCCGGTGACGACCGCGCAAGTAGCGCAGTAGGAGGCCACCATGAAATCCAACGTTCTCAAAAACAACGGTCTGACCACCACCAGCCGCCGCTCTTTCCTGCGCCTAACCGCCATCGCCGGCGGAGGCGTAATGCTCGCCTTCTATGCCAAGCCCGAAGCGGCTTTGGCGCAGGCTCCGGGAACTCCGCCGCCCGCGCCGCTCTCGCCCAACGCATTCATCAAGGTCGCGCCGGATGGCATCGTGACCATCATGGCCAAGAACCCGGAAATCGGCCAGGGCATCAAGACTTCGCTGCCCATGATCATTGCCGATGAGCTCGACGTCGATTGGAAAGACGTCCGCCTGGTCCAGGCGGATCTCGATCCCGTCAAGTACGGGCCTCAGGTCGCCGGAGGCAGCACGGCGTTGCCTACCAATTGGGATCCACTGCGCCTGGTAGGTGCCACGGGACGCGCGATGTTCGTCACCGCCGCCGCGCAGACCTGGAATGTACCTGAATCCGAGCTGACCACCGGCTCCGGCAAAGTGATGCATAAGGCTTCGAACCGCACCGTCGGTTACGGCGAGTTGGCCGCGAAAGTCGCCACCCTGCCGGTGCCGGATGCCAAGACCGTCAAGGTTAAGGACGCGAAAGACTACAAAATCATCGGCCAGCCGCTGCACGCTTACGACAATCCCTTCGTCGTAACCGGCAAACCGATTTATTCGATCGACTTCACCGTGCCCAACATGTTGTGGGCCATGTACGAGAAGTGCGCGGTCTACGCCGGAAAGGCGATGAGCGCCAATCTCGACGAGATCAAGGCCATGCCGGGAATCAAGCATGCCTTTATCGTCGAAGGCACCAACGTGCTCACTGGCCTGATGCCTGGCGTCGCCATCGTGGGCGATAGCTGGTGGCAGGTGAAGGTGGCGCGGCAGAAGCTGAAGGTGGTTTGGGATGAAGGCGCCACCATTTCGCAGAGCAGCGCCGGCTACCTGGCGCGCGCCAATGAGCTCGGCCCCAAACCGGCCGCGTTCGACATGCGCATCGACGGCGACGCTGACACCGCGCTGAAGGGGGCTGCGAAGGTAGTCGAAGCGTCTTACGCCTATCCTTTCCTATCGCACGCACCACTCGAACCGGAGAACTGCATCGCCAAGTGGCAGGGGGACAAGCTGGAACTGTGGGCTCCCTCGCAGACTCCTATGGCTGGCCGGGCGCAGGTCGCGCAGGTATTCGGCATCGCGCCCGAAAACATTACCTGGCACCTGATGAAAATCGGCGGCGGATTCGGCCGGCGTCTGACTAACGACTACGCTCTCGAAGCTACCG
>Ga0207674_10007201_pt1 | contig 12983 bp, 10 predicted proteins | sample KBSCornC72_FD_184303 | JGI IMG/M metagenome (GOLD analysis project Ga0207674, IMG submission 184303) | Corn rhizosphere microbial communities from Kellogg Biological Station, Michigan, USA - KBS Corn C7-2 (SPAdes) (version 2) | ecosystem: Host-associated > Plants > Roots > Rhizosphere > Soil ... | reverse complement strand
AAGTCGCGGTGATCATGCAGGACGGCATCCATCGCATGCTGCACGAACAGGAAGACGTCTTCTATTACGTCACCGCGATGAACGAAAACTACGCGCATCCCGACATGCCGAAGGGTTGCGAGGAAGGCATCATCAAGGGCATGTACCTGTACCAGGAAGCGGACAAACCGAAGGGCAAGGCCAAGACGCCGCGCGTGCAACTGCTGGCCTGTGGCGTGGTGCTGCGCGAAGCGCTGAAGGCCGCGGAGCTGCTGGACAAGGAATTCGGCGTGAAGGCCGACGTATGGTCGTGCCCGAGCTTCACCGAGTTGTCCCGCGACGGCTTCGACACCGAGCGCTGGAATCGCCTGCACCCGAATCCGAAGGAACAGCGCAAGGCGTACGTCACCGAATGCCTGGAAAAGCACGAGGGTCCGGTCGTCGCCGCCACCGATTACGTGCGTGCACTGTCCGGCCAGGTCCGCGCGTTCGTTCCCCACGGCCGGCGTTTCACCACGCTGGGCACCGACGGCTACGGCCGCAGCGATACCCGCACGCACCTGCTCGACTTCTTCGAAGTCAACGCGCACTGGATCGCGCATGCCGCGATCGCGGCGCTGGCCGAGGACGGTGTGATGAACGCACAGGATGTCGAGCGCGCGATCAAGACCTGGGGCCTCGACCCGGACAAGCCGAACCCGATCACGGTGTAACAACCTCGAGCGCCCTGATTCGCTGCGGCAGCGGCGGATCAGGGCTCAAGCACCAGCACGCGCGAAAGCTTCGAGACGCCGCGCTCGTCGAAGGCCTCGACCGCGACGAAGTAACGCACGCCCTTGTTGAGCGCTGTCAGCGTAAGCCTGGTCGGCCTATCAGCGAAACGCTGGTAAGTCTCGTACAGACGGCCGGGCGCGATGCCCCAGCGCACGTTGTAACCCACCGCGCCCGCCACCGGCTTCCACACGATCTCGGCATCACGCGCGTCGCGCAGGCGGGTCGCGGACACCAATTCCGGCGCGGACGGCGGCGGCCCGTCGGCGTTTCCGAACGCCCGCAAGTCCGCGATCGCCAGATGATGCGCGCCGACGTGCACATGCACGTAACGCAGGTAGCGGATGCGCGCCGGCCGCGCGAGTTCGACATAGGCATCGGCGTGATCCTGCTTCGAGTGCGAAAGGTCGGCGAGCGTCGTCCAGCGCTTGCCGTCGAGCGAACCTTCGAGCCGGAACTGCGTGACGATGTCAGGCGCGTCACCGTAGCGTCCGGATTTGTAATCGGCGTAATTGACCTGCACCGCGCGCACCGTGCGCGGGCCGCCGAGGTCGAGCGTCAGCGTCTGGCCGGGATTGTCGTTCGCCGCGACCCAAAAGGTGCGCGGGTTCTCGTCGGCGGCATTCGAAGGCGGGAAACCCGGCAACTGCGAGGACGCCATCGCCGCCTTGCGGTACGACAGCAGCATCCAGCCGGTGAAGGTGCTTTCGCCGGGCTTGAGCTTGTGGTCCGGCATGCGCTGCGGGAAATCGCCGAAGCGGGTATCAACCCACATCTGTCCATCTTTGGTGAAGCCCGCGGGAAACAGGTCCACGCGCCGCTCGAATCGCCAATTGACACCCACCCACATCGTGCCGCTGTTCCACCAATTGCCGAACGCGTCCTGGAAGGTGGAGCCGTGGCCCGCACCGACCACGAAGCCACCGGGCTTGTAGCCGACCGGGTTGTACGGGGCATAGGTGAACGGACCGAGCGGTCCCTTGCCGACGTACACGCCGGTGGCGTAGACGTTGTATTCGGTGCCCGGCGCCCCGTACTGCAGGTAGTAGCGGCCGTCGTGCCTGTTCATCCACGCGCCTTCGATGTACGGCGCGATGCTGGTGTCACCGTGGTCCCTGCCGAAGCGTTCCCAGCCGTGCAGCGCGGGATCGGCGCGCAACAGCGCCCGTGGTTTGGTAACAAACCGGACGCGCTTGCCTTCGCCTTGCGATTGCTCGTCGAACGCCAAATCGAGTTGCGCGCCATAGATCGGATAGACGTTGGACGAGTCCCAGTACAGATAGATTTTCCCGTCGTCGTCCCGGAACAGCCCCGGGTCCCACGGACCCGGCGGCAGCTCGCCCGGTTTCAGTGCGCCTTCGTGTCCAGGCCATACCGCACCCGGCACCGGCGGGAGGAGGCGCGTCCAGAAATCCCAGCGGCCGTGCGCAGGATCCGTGGAGTACAGCAAGGGCCGCGGCTCCATCGCGGCCTGCATCAGGAACAGCTTGCCGCCGGCGACCAGGGTGGCCGGCGCGACCGGCCCGTCGAAAGGCCATCGGTCCGGTTTCACGAAGGACCAGTGCACCAGGTCGGTCGAACGCCAGTAGCCGTCGGCCAAGGTCAGGAACAGATAGTACGCATCCTTGTAGCGCACGATCGCGGGGTCCGCGCCGGTGCGATACGAAATGCCCTGGTTCATCTGCTCGTAGTTGTAGCGGTAGTCGAGGTCGAGCGGATTGATCCAGGTGCGGCCGGCGGCGGCGGCAAGCGGTGTCGCGAGCGCGCAGACCAGCGCGCAAGCGGACGCGAGGCGTGCAAGATGCGGAGTGGTCGACATGCGGGCAGCATGTGGCGGCGGCCGCATCGATGCAAGCGGCCATGCTTGCGGTGTGGGGATCGGCGCGCGATCGCCCACCCTCGCTGGGCGACCACGCGCCGATCCCACAACGCTTCAACGAACCGATGGAATGGAAGACTGATCGGCGGTTGTCATTTTCCCGACGCGTTGCGCCGCCCGCATGTGCATGACGTAACGGACTTGCGCATGACACTCGTCATGCCTCGCATGCGTGGACACGCCGCCCGGCGTACACTCGCGGATTGTTCGTCCACGAGAGGGGTTTCGCCATGCGTCGCAGCATCCTGTTCGCCGTCGTCGCCGGCTTGTGTGTCAGCGCCGCCGCACAAGCCGCACCCGCGGAAAACGCTTCCAGTGCATCACAGCCGTTCTCGACCGCGATCACCGCGCAAGGCTTCCGCGCCTACGACAAGGCGATTTCCTCGGACACCATGGATGGCCGCAAGCCCGGCACGCCCGGTGGCGAGCGCGCGACCGCGTGGATCGTGGATCAGTTCAAGGCGCTCGGCCTGCAACCCGGCAACCACGGTTCGTGGTTCCAGAAGGTACCCACCGTTTCCACCGCGCTGGAAAATCCCGACAAGGTGAAGCTCACCGTCGGTGAAGGTGGCAGCAGCCAGACTTTCGACTTCGGCAAGGACCTGGTCGCATCGACGTTGCAAGCCAAGCCGCACGTTTCGATCAAGAATTCCGACATCGTGTTCGTCGGCTACGGCGTCGACGCGCCCGAATGGAACTGGAACGACTACGAGAATCTCGACGTCAAGGGCAAGACCGTGGTGGTGCTGGTCAACGATCCTGGCTTCGGCGACCACGATGCGAGCCTGTTCAAGGGCAAGGCGATGACCTACTACGGCCGCTGGACCTACAAGTACGAGGAAGCCGCGCGCCAGGGCGCCGCGATGTGCCTGATCGTGCACACCTCCGACGATGCGGCGGGTTATCCGTGGTCGGTGGTGATGAACAGTTGGGGCGGACCACAGCTCGCGCTGCCTGCGTCGGAAGATTCCGCGCCGCGCCTGCCGGTCGCCGGCTGGCTCACCCGCGGCGCCGCGCAGCGCCTGTTCGCAAAAGCGGGCCTCAACTTCGACAAGTTGGCGGCGGCCGCCGACCATCGCGGCTTCAAACCGGTGCCGCTGAAGGCGACCGCATCGATCACGCTGGACAGCAAGATCGGCCACGGTTCGGCCAACAACGTGCTCGGCATGATCAAGGGCACCACGCATCCCGACCAGGTGGTCGTGTATTCCGCGCACTGGGATCACCTTGGTGAAGATGACAGCCTCAAGGGCGACAAGATCTACAACGGCGCGATCGACAACGGCACCGGTATTTCGGCGCTGCTTGAAATCGCCAAGGCCTTCAAGGCGCAGAAGCCCGCGCCCAAGCGCAGCGTGCTGTTCGCAGCCGTGACGCTGGAGGAATCCGGCCTGCTCGGTTCGCTGTACTACACCAAGCATCCGGTGTTCCCGATGGACAAGACCGTGGCCGACATCAACATGGATGCCATGGACGTGATCGGTCCGACCCGCAATCTTCAAATAATCGGCAGCGGCCAGTCGCAACTGGAAGACATGTTGAAAGCCGCTCTGAAGAAACAGGGCCGCTACGCCAGCCCCGATGCGACACCGCAGAACGGCTTCTACTTCCGTTCCGATCATTTCAGTTTCGCCAAGGCCGGTGTACCCGCGCTGATGACCCAGACCGGCGACGACATGGTGCACGGCGGCACCACCGCGGGCCGTGCGGCGCTCGACGACTACACCGCGCATCGCTACCACACGCCGTATGACAACTTCGATCCGAAGTGGGATTTCTCGGGCGTCGCCGAGGACACGCAGGCACTCTACGAAGTGGGCCGCGAACTCGCGGGCAGCGATGAATGGCCGAAGTGGAACAAGGACAGCGAGTTCCGCGCGAAACGCGAGAAGGAGATGGCGCACTGATGCACCGCTCGCGTCTTTGTTCGCTGCAGATCGACTGCAAGATTGACGACATCGACGCCGCGGCCCGCTTCTGGGCCGCGGCGCTCGGTTGTCCCGTGGATATGGACCATCCCGGCAGCCGCGACAACTACCGGCAACTTGCAACACCGGCGGATCAACCCATGATCCAGTTGCAACGCGTCGAGCACGAAAGCCGCGTGCACCTGGACATCGAAACCGATGACATCGGGGCGGAAGTTGCGCGCCTGCAGAACCTCGGCGCGACGACCTTCAAGCGCCTCGATCGCTGGGTGGTGATGCAAGCGCCCAGCGGCCAGCGCTTCTGCGTGGTGCGCGTGCAGCGTTCCGGTTTCGCCGAAAACGCCAATCGCTGGGATTGAGGCAACTGGCTTCGGATCGCACAACCCGCTACACTGCGCGCAGTTTGACGCGCCGCACCCCGAACTTCCCTGCTGGATCACCGCTGCCGCAGAGCTGAAACGCTCCGCGCCACCGGTCCCTAGCCACTCGCCCGTCGCGCACACACGGACACCGCAATCGCGGCGTCCGCACATTGTTTTACCCACCTGCAGCGCGGTCATAGGGAACGCTCCGGGACAACAGGAGTTTTCTCATGACGTTCGAATCGCTCGGGCTGGCGCCCGCGTTGCTGCGTGCCCTGTCCGAACAGGGTTACACCACCCCCACCCCGATCCAGGCCGCGGCGATCCCGCTGGTGCTGGCTGGCCACGACCTGCTCGCCGGCGCACAGACCGGCACCGGCAAGACCGCCGCGTTCGCGCTGCCGCTGCTGCAGAAGCTCGGCGTGGATCAGGTCTTCCACAACAACAAGCAGCCGCGCAGGCCGCGTGCGCTGATCCTGACGCCCACCCGTGAGCTGGCCGCGCAGGTGCACGACAGCCTGCGCGCCTACGGCAAGCACCTGCGCATCCACACCGCGGCGGTGTTCGGCGGTGTCGGCATGGGCGGCCAGGTGATGAGCCTGCGCCGCAGCCTCGACATCATCGTCGCGACGCCCGGCCGCCTGATCGATCACATGGATCGCCGCAACGTCGACCTGTCGTGCATCGACACGCTGGTGCTGGACGAGGCCGACCGCATGCTCGACATGGGTTTTGCCCCGGCGCTGAAGAAAATCCTCGGCGCATTGCCGAAGCAACAACGCCAGACGCTGCTGTTCTCGGCCACCTTCGCGCCGGAGATCAAGATGCTGGCGGCACAGTTCATGCACGACCCACGCGAAGTGCAGATGGCACAGCCGAACGCGGTCGCCGTCGGCGTGCACCATCGCGTGCACCCGGTCGACGCCGACAAGAAGCGCGACCTGCTGTTGCACGTGCTGGCCGCCGACAGCCGCCGGCAGACGCTGGTGTTCGCGCGTACGAAGCATGGTTCCGACAAGTTGTGCAAATACCTCGACCAGCACGGCTTCCGCGTGGCCGCGATCCATGGCAACAAAAGCCAGGGCCAACGCACCCGCGCACTCGCCGACTTCAAGGCGGGCAAGACGACGGTGCTGGTGGCCACCGACATCGCCGCACGCGGCCTGGACATCGTGCAATTGCCGGCGGTGGTGAACTACGACCTGCCGATGGTCGCGCAGGATTACATACACCGCATCGGACGTACCGGTCGCGCGGGCGCCGAAGGCCTGGCGCTGTCGCTGGTGAGCCGTGAAGAAGAAGGGCTGCTGCGCGACATCCGCCGCCTGCTGAAGCAGGACATCGCGATCGAGGCGATCGAAGGTTTCGAACCCGCCTGGAACCTGCGCCTGGACAGCCCCGCGCCGGCGATGCGCAAGCAGGGTCGCAACCACGGCAACGCACCGCGCAACAATGCGAAACCCGGCAAGCCTACGCATGCACGCCGTCCGCACGCGCAGCACGGGAAGGAAGAACACGCTGCCAGCAACAAGCGGCGTCCCAGCAAGTGGCGCGGCAACGCGAACTCGCGCAAGGCCTAGGTGTCGGCGTCGCAGGTCGGGCTGACGACGGCTCCGTCGGCGGAAGCCCAACCATCGCAAACGATGGCAGCGTTGGGCTTCGCATTGCCCAGCCCAACCTGCCGCAAGCTCAACGTCGAATTCACTACAACCACTGGCGCGGCTTGAGGTAATCCGCAAGCCGCGCTTCGGCGCTGCCGGGTTCCGGTGCATAGCCATATTCGTAGCGCACGCGCGGCGGCAACGACATCAGGATCGATTCGGCACGCCCGCCGGACTGCAGGCCGAACAAGGTGCCGCGGTCGTACACGAGGTTGAATTCGACATAGCGGCCGCGACGATACAACTGGAACTCGCGTTCGCGTTCGCCGTAGGGCATGTCTTTGCGGCGCTCGATGATCGGCAGGTAGGCGTCGAGGTAGCCATTGCCGACGGCCTGCATGAACGCAAAGCAGCGCTCGAAGCCGCCTTCGCTCAAGTCGTCGAAGAACAATCCGCCGACGCCGCGCGTCTCGTTGCGGTGCTTCAACCAGAAATACTCATCGCACCACTTCTTGTATTTCGGATAGACATCGTCGCCGAACGGCGCGCACAGGTCGTGCGCGACCGTGTGCCAGTCCACGCAATCCTCGTCGAACGGATAGAAAGGCGTCAGGTCGAAACCACCACCGAACCACCACACCGGCTCCTCGCCTTCCCTGTCAGCCTCGAAATAGCGCACGTTGGCGTGCGAGGTCGGCACGTACGGGTTGTTCGGATGGACCACCAGCGATACGCCGGTCGCGGTCCATTGCCGGCCCGCGAGTTGCGGGCGGTGCGCGGTCGCGGACGGCGGCAGTTTGTCCCCGGTGACGCGCGACCAGTTGACGCCGGCCTGCTCGAACACCCTGCCATTTTTCAGCACACGGGTTCGGCCACCACCGAAAGGCAACCCGGCAACCGGAGGCTGCCCGCCATCGTTCCTCGCCCGCGCAGCAGGAGAGGAGGGGACCGCTCGCGGAGCGAGCGGTGGGGTGAGGGCCGCCGGCCGTGACCATGCGTCTTCGACAAAGCGGGTGCCGCCATCGATCCGCTCGAACGCACCACAAATCCGATCCTGCAGATCGCGCAGGAAAGCATCGACTCGTTCCAGATTCGTCTGCATTGCTTGCCCAAGAGTGGCGGGCGGTTCACATGACGCCCGCCGTATCCATCACTTCGCCATCATCAAACCATTCTGGATATCGGTGACCAGGTTCTTGATCCAGCTTTCGTAATTCCTGTGGATGTAACGCACCCCGTCGCGCTCCTCGTATTTGAGCTTGCTGCTGGTGACGTAGTTGATCTGGATCTGTTGCGGACTGTAATGCACCGCGATGGTGACGCTGAAATCGCGCGAGTCGTACACCGCGTCGACCTCGCCCGGCACATGCTTGACGATGCGCCAGTTGCGGGCCGACAGCGCCTGCTCGATGATCTGCGTGGCCTTGTCCTGGCTGACGTTCGCCGGCACGGCGATCGGCGCGGGGTCGGTCAGCGGCACCTGTCGCGATCCCATCAGCAACACCAGCGCCGGCACCAGCAGCAACGACAAACCGAGCTTCCTGCTACGCATGTGCAACATGATTGTCCCCCAAGCTGTTCGCGGCGGCGTGCCGCGCCGCGAAGTGTAACCGCGTGGCGACCGCAGCCGTTGCCGGCACGCACTTATACTGGTCTGCCTCTTGATCGGAATGCATCGGGTGCCGGAACGCATCGAACCGCTGGCCGTCACTGCATACAGCGCAACCTCGGCGCTGGGCCGCGGACTTGCGGCGCACCTGGAAGCCTTGCGCGATGCGCGCGGGGGGCTGGTCATCAACGATTTCTCCTCCGCGCCGCTCGAATGCCGTATCGGTCGCGTCGCAGGCATCGAGGAGACCGCGCTGCCTGCCACGCTTGCGCACCGGGATTGCCGCAACAACCGCCTCGCATGGATCGGCCTGCAACAGGACGGCCTGCTCGACGCCACCGCGGCTGCGGTCGCACGGCACGGTGCCGCGCGCGTGGCGCTGATGCTGGGCACCTCGACGGCCAGCATCGGTTCCACCGAGGACGCGTATCGAAGGCTAACCGGCGGCCGCTTCCCCGCCGACCTGCAGCGGCCGGAAATCCACACCCCGCATTCGCTCACGGCATTCGTCGCCGAGGCCACCGGTATTGCCGGCCCGGCGCTCACGATTTCGACCGCGTGTTCATCGTCGGCCAAGGTCTTCGCGTCCGCCGAGCGCCTGATCCGGCTCGGCCTCGCCGACGCCGCACTGGTCGGCGGCGTCGATACCTTGTGCGACAGCGTGCTGTTCGGGTTCCATTCGCTGGAACTGGTTTCCCCGCGCGGCTGCCGTCCGTTCGACGTGCAGCGCGACGGCATCTCGATCGGCGAGGCCGCTGCGTTCGCGCTGCTGGAACGCGCCACGGAGGCGTCCCGTGCACCGCGCCTGCTCGGCCATGGCGAATCCTCGGACGCGCATCACATGTCGACACCGCACCCGGAAGGCCGCGGCGCGTTGTCCGCGCTGGATGACGCATTGGCGCGCGCCGGCCTCACTGCGGAGGCTGTCGATTACATCAGCCTGCACGGCACCGCCACGTTCAAGAACGACGAAGTCGAAGCGAAAGTGCTGCCGCGCTTCCCCGTGCGCACCCGCGCAAGTTCCACCAAGGGCTTCACCGGCCACACGCTGGGCGCGGCCGGCGCGCTGGAGGCGGTGGTCGCATTGCTCGCGATCGAACACGGCGTCGTGCCGCCGAACCTGGGTTGCGATGAACCGATGCCGGAAGCCGCACCGTGGCTCGTGCTGCAGCCGGCCGAACAACGCATCGACGTGGCGCTGAGCAACTCGTTCGGCTTCGGCGGCAACAATGCCTGCCTGGTGTTCGGGCGCGGAGAACCCGCGTGAGCGCGCCGCTTTCGCTCCGTACCACCGGCATCGGTGCCTGGGCACCGGGTGCGCCGGATTGGCAACATTTGCGCGTGATCCTGCGCGGTGAATCCGCGCCCGCCGATGACGCGACCGCCCGCCCCGCCGGCACAGTGTTGCCTGCCGCCGAACGCAGGCGCGCCCCCGACGGCGTGCGGCTGGCCGCGGACGTCGCCGCGCAAGCCACGGCAATGGCGGGCATCGACCCGGCAACGGTTCCCTGCATCTTCGCGTCCACCCACGGCGAACTCGGCATCACCGATTACGTCTGCGAAACCCTGGCGCGTGCGCCGCTGGAACTGTCGCCAACCAAATTCCACAACTCGGTGTTGAATGCCCCCGCCGGTTACTGGACGATTGCCACCGGCTGCACCGCGGCATCCAGCGCGGTGACCGCGCACCACCACAGTTTCGCGGCCGGGTTGCTGGAAGCCGCGGTCTTCGCGTGCGCCGAAGACACGCCGGTGTTGTTCGCATCCTGTGACGTCGCTTCGGCGGGACCGCTGGCTGAAATGACCCGCACCACGCTGGCGTTCGGCGCAGCGTTTCTGCTGGTGCCGGACGAATCCGCGGGCGCAACGATCCGTCTTGCCCTGGGCGACGCCGTGCATGAACCGTTCGTCGACACCGGGTTGGCACTGCCGGGCGTGGCAGGCGACAATCCCGCCAACGCGCACGCGCTCGCCTTGCTGCGGCGGCTCGCTGCCGAAACGACGGCGCGCCTGCGGTTGCCGATCTCATCGGAATTGTCACTGGACATGGAGATCACGCCTTGAACGGAGCCGTCCGCCCCTTCGTGGTGGTGCCCTGCCTCAACGAGGCCCTCGCGATCCGCGGTTTGCTCGAAGGCGTGCTGGCGCACTGCCGCGACGTGATCGTGATCGACGACGGATCGACCGACGACACCGCCGCGATCGTCGCGCAAATGCCGGTGACGTTGATCCACCATCCCGAGCGGCGCGGCAAGGGCGAGGCGCTGCGCGCCGGTTTCCGCGAGGCGCTGAAGCGCGGCGCAACGGGCGTGCTGACGATGGACGGCGACGGCCAGCACGATCCCGCCGACATCCCGCGCATCCTCGCCGCGGCGCGGCAGTATCCGGATGCGCTGATCATCGGCGCGCGCATGCTGGAACGCGAACGCCAGCCGGGCGGACGCCGCCGTGCCAACGATTTCGCCGACTGGGGCATCAGTTGGGGCTGCGGCCGGCCAGTGGCCGATACCCAGAGCGGCCAGCGCTGGTATCCGCGCGCAGCGGTCGAACTGGTCGACTTGCCGGCGCAGGATTTCGTGTTCGAAGCCGCGATCCTGATCGCCGCGTCGCGCGACCTCGACATGCCGGTCGTGTCCATTCCCATCACCTGCCGCTACGACGGCAGCGCGCGCCGCAGTCATTTTCGCCCGGTGCGCGACGTGGCGCGGATCACCTGGTTTACCATGCGGCGCGTGGCACGCTACGGGCACATGCTGCAAAGCTACCGCGCTTCGCACGGCACTCCGCCGCAGGTCTACGATCCGGAACGGCTGCTCGCGGCACCACCTGCCGCGCGGCTGGCGCGTGCCGGTGGTCCTCCGGCGAATGGATGTTAGAGACGGCGCCCGCGGATGTCCTGATCCTCGGCGGCGGCCTCGCCGGACTCACCCTTGCATTGCAACTTCACGACCGCTGCCCTGGTCTCGCGATCCGCGTATTGGAACGCCGCCGGCATCCGGTACCCGCCGCCGCACACAAGGTCGGCGAGTCGACGGTCGAAATCGGCGCGCATTATTTCGCCGATACGCTCGGGTTGCGTGAACACCTCGATGCCGCGCAAGTGCGCAAGTTCGGTTTCCGGTTCTTCTTCAGCGACGGCCTTGCGGAGCTGGATCGCTGCCCCGAGCTCGGCATCAGTCGCGTGTTCCCGACGCCGACATGGCAACTCGAACGCGGCACCTTCGAGAATTTCCTCGGCCGCGAAGTGGAACGGCGCGGCATCGAATTCATGCAAGGCGTCACGGTGCGCGCGATCGAAACCGGTGCACCGCACGTGGTGCGCGCCACGCACGACGGAGCCGCACGCGTCCATCACGCGCGCTGGCTGGTGGATGCATCCGGCCGCGCCGGTCTGCTGCGCAGGCAGTTCGGCATCGAAGAGGACAACGGCCACCACATCGGCGCCGCGTGGATGCGCATCGACGCGCGCCTGCACCTCGACCACTGGTGCGACAACGCTGCGTGGCGCGGGTTGTGCCAACCGCAGGAACGCTGGCGTTCGACCAACCACCTGTGCGGTCCCGGCTACTGGGTATGGCTGATCCCGCTGGCGTCGGGCGCGCATTCGATCGGCATCGTCGCGGACTCGGCGATGCATCCGGTGGAAACATTCAACAGCTTCGAGCGCGCGCGGGCATGGCTTGGCGAGCACCAGCCTGTACTCGCTCGCGAACTCGATGCGCACCACGATGCGCTGCTCGATTTCGGTTTCCTGCGCAACGTGTCCTACGGTTGCAGGCAGATCTTCAGCGCCGACCGCTGGGCCCTGACCGGCGAAGCAGCAATGTTCCTGGATCCGTTCTATTCACCCGGATCGGACTTCATCGCGATCGGCAATGGTTACATCACCGAACTCGTGGCGCGTGATTTCTCGGGACGCATGGATGCGCGCGCTGCGCGCCACTTCCAGCAACTGTTCCTGTCGTTCTACCGCAACACCCTGGAACTCTATCGCGGGCAATACGCGCTGTTCGGCAATGCACGCGTGATGAGCGCGAAGGTGTTGTGGGACTACGCCTACTACTGGGGCGTGCTGTGTCCACTGGTGATCGGCGGCCGCATCACCGATCTCGCGCTGTTTGCCGACCTGTCCGCGGAAATGGTGGCGGCGGAGTCCCTGAACCTGCGCGTGCAGGCGTTGTTCCGTGGTTGGCACGCGAGTGGCCGCGCCTGCGCCGCGCCGGCGTGGATGGACCAGCAGCAACTCGCATGGTTCGCGCGCCTCAACGCGCGCCTGCACGACGATCTCGACGACGCCGGGATCCGCGCACGCCTGCGCGAACACATCGAACTGCTGCACGCGCTGGCCGGCGCGCTGGCCGAAGACGCGGTGCGCGATGCACCCGGACTGGCCGTCGAGTCGCTTTGCATCGCCGCGGACCAACGCACGCGGCCGGCGCTTTTCAGCGCGGCGGCGTGAGCCCGCCGCGCCCAGACATCAGTGCGCCAGTTCGAGCTTGCTCGAGACCACCCAGCCGACGTTGCCCAGCTCGTCCGACACCTTCCACCAGATCCCGACCTTGTCACCGGTGGGATACAGCATCATGCCGGGCTGGAGGCTGCGCACGACCGATGAATGCAGGTTCGCATCCGAATAGAGCCTGGTTCCTTCGGTCAGCCGCACCGCCTGCTGCACGTTGTCCGCCTGCGCGTTGGGCGCGTTCTTTTGCAGCTCCGCAACCATCTTGGTGTACGCATCCAGATAGGCCATCGCGACCACCTGGCCGATCTCGGTGTTGGCGTAGCCGCTGGCACCGCCCGCTGCAAAGCCGCCCCAGAATCCGCCGCCACCGCCGCCCGCCCAGCCCCCGTCGG
>Ga0207674_10007198_pt1 | contig 12985 bp, 5 predicted proteins | sample KBSCornC72_FD_184303 | JGI IMG/M metagenome (GOLD analysis project Ga0207674, IMG submission 184303) | Corn rhizosphere microbial communities from Kellogg Biological Station, Michigan, USA - KBS Corn C7-2 (SPAdes) (version 2) | ecosystem: Host-associated > Plants > Roots > Rhizosphere > Soil ... | reverse complement strand
TCCGAGTTGGCCGAGTTCGCGTTTGAACGCAAGCAGCGATTCGTTCTTGTCACCTATCCCCGCCGGTTTGCCGCTGACGATCAACGAACCGCCGATCATAAGATCGCCATCCGTGTTTACCAGCACTTCGCCGGATGCGGACATTACGTCGGCGAAGTTATCTACAAGCCGCGCGGTCATCTCACGCGGAAAAACGTTGCGAAGCGTGGCCGCAAAATCGGGCGAGACACCGATAAGCTCCTCGATGGTATCGCCCGTGACGGGAGATACACTCTCCGTTCTTGAGTCTGGGGCAACCAGTATGGACGCGCGGCCCAGATCGTTAGAACGCAGCCATGCGGCAACCTTTTGAGCATCTTTGACCGAATCTACCAAAAGAGCCTGCAAATATCCGCCAAAAAGGTTTTCGACCGCCCTTTCCGCACGCTGATCGACGTTGAGCCGGTCGGCCAATACCCCGGAAAATTTGACGCCGATCTTGTCCTGAGCGGCAAAGAGCTTTTGGACCTGCGGAGCGTAAACCGCTCGCTTTTCCTCGAGTTCCTGCAAGGTATCAAGGCGGTTTTTCTTACGCGAAAATTCGTCCGAGATGGATCTGAGGTTTTCATCCGCTTGGCGCAAAAGATCGCGGGCATCAGAGGTTTCAGAAAGCAACTTTTGCTTTTCTGACTGAAGTCCCTCAAGTTTACGGCGTTCTGAGGCAACCTCGCCTTCAAGATCCTTAGCCTGCGCTACGTGATCCTTGTATGACTCCTCGGCCCTGATGGCCTCGCGGCGAAGTCCGTCGACACGGTCGGTGAGTTTTTCAAGGTTATGGGCAAGCTGCCGGTCAATTTCTCCAAATCGCTCGACGGCTGCGGTATGCTGAAGCAGATCGGCGCGAGCGGATTCGAGTTCCGATTCTATCTGGGTAAGATCGCCGTGTTTTTCTTGCTGAGCAATTTCTGCCTGTTTAAGGGCAAACTCTGCCTTACCGGCCAATTCACGCTCGGCCTGCTCTTCTTTCTGAAGCTTTGTAAACTCTGTAGTTGTTGACCTTAGGCGATCTTCGGTGGTCCTGATCTCTTCACTAAGGGCGTCAAGCCGTAAATTTAAGTTCACGACCTGTTCGCTTTGATATCGATGCTCACGTTCGGCGCGATCGCGTTCTAGGGCTTTTTCAGAATGATGGCGACGAAGCTCTGAAAGAGACTCCTCTAAAACACGCGAATTTTGCGTGGCTTCGCGAACCGCTTCTTCTTTTGCTGAAACTGCGAGAGCAAGTTCCCGGTCCGTGTCCGCAGCTGCAATAAGCGCTTGATCAAGTTCATTGACGGTCGCCGAAAGGTAACGCCCCTCGGCAGCAAACAGCGAGCGTAGCAGGACCCGAAATTCTTCCTGTAAGATCTTGTAGCGACGGGTTTTACTGGCCTGACGCCGGAGCGAATTTGCCTGCTTGTCGATCTCGGAAACTATGTCGGAAACGCGGCCGAGGTTTGTCTTTGCACTTTCGAGACGCGATTCGGCGGCACGCTGGCGGGTGCGAAATTTCGAAATACCAGCGGCTTCCTCAATAAGATTGCGCCGATCACCCGGTTTTGCCGAAAGGATCTGGCCGATCCTGCCCTGTTCAACGATCGCGTAATGAGCACCCGAAAGGCCGGTACCGGCAAACAGGTCCTGTATATCGCGAAGCCGGCACGATTTGCCGTTCAGCAGGTATTCGCTCTCGCCCGACAGATAAAGGCGCCGCGTGACCGAAACTGCCTCGCCGGGCGCAAAGTCCAGCGCAAATGAACGAGGACGCCAGTGGCGCTTCGTTTTTACACGGGTTTCAACCGTCTGAACGGAACCGACTTGGGCTGCCTGAACCTTTTCTGTTTCTAATTCGTCGGAATGAAAACCGTTCGTCTCAACGACCGCGTCGACGGGAACCGCAAAAGGGTCGGAAGCCGTATTTTCGGGCTCTATCTCAGAAAGATCGACCGAATGGTCGTCAATTTCCGTAAGAGCCTGATCTATATCATCGAGCTCGCCTTCGTCAACATCAAGAAAATCCTCATCGCGAATGAGATGAAGAGTAACTTCTGCCATGCCGCCGGGCTTGCGGTTTCGGGAACCCTGAAAAACAACGTCCTTCATCTCGCCGCCGCGAAGCGACTTGGCGCGCTGTTCGCCGAGCACCCATGAGATCGAGTCGGAAACGTTGGATTTACCGCAGCCGTTAGGCCCGACAACGGCGGTTATGCCGCTGCCCGTAAAAACTATTTCAGTGTAGTCGGCAAATGATTTGAAGCCGGTGATTTCGAGACGCTGAAGTTTAAACATTCTATAGTGCCAGGGAAAGAAAGTAGCACTATATTTTGTTGTATGAGGGGCTGTAAGTCAAATATTATGCGGCTAAAACAGGATGTCTGCCAATTAATCAGCTAATTAATAATTGATCAAATTCATAATTAAACAGCAGATATTTTGTTTACCACTTCTCGCCGTCAGGACTGCGGAGCCCCTGCGCCTCGGCGCGTTCATTGTCGAGTTCGGTAAGAACGTCCAAAAGGAAGTTGGTGTTGCTTGTGACCGCGATGACGACAGGGAATTCGTTCTCTGAGGTCGAAAATTCAAATGTGCCGCTGTTTAATTCGATGATGTCGCGAAAGGCCGTTACGCCGTTATGTCCGTTGCACTCGGCATCGACGATCTTGCCCTCGTTAAACGCAACATTTCCGAGATGCATATCGTTTTTGATGACCAGTAGGCCGGTCATCTTTGCATTCTCGACAACCTGGACCGCATCGAAAATACTGACATAACCGAGGTTACCGGCGAGGGTCACATCGGTCCGGATCTTTTGCGGCGATTTGTCGCGATTTAACGCAAAATCGGGCCGGCGGGCGCGGCGAATGGCTTCGAGGCCCGGCGCGACGGAAATCCTTGGATCTAAAAGCTTTGCCTCCTGCAAACGGTCGTAGGCGACGTCGAAATCCTCGCGGCCGATGTAGAGGCTGACCAAGGCAAGGCATTGACGTGCTGCCTCGTCTAAGTTCTTTTGTTTCACGCAGATGTCGCGCATTTTTTCACGAAGCGGAATGGAGCGCGGGCTGCGGTCGAGCGATTCCTTAAGAAGTTGGAATGCCTTTTCGGGCGAACTATATTTTACAAAGAGGTCGGCGTCGAGAAGGACCGATTCCAGAGAGACTTCGGTAAACGGCACGCTGCCTTTTTCAATAACTTCGTTCATAACAGGCGGGCGTGAACAAAAATGTTCAACCATTTAAAACTATCATAAACAAGCCTGTTTCGTCACGATAATTTTGCAGGTGGTAGGAGGCGGTTAATTACCGCCTCCTTTGATTTTCTAAAAGTCGAACCGAATGCCGAGGCGGATCTGGCGTTGGCGGTAGGTTCTGGTCGGGACGAGAAAATTCTGACGGGCGAGCTTCTGTGTGGCTGTCGGTTCCGTGCCGTCGTTGCGGAGCGCCTGGAAATCGACAAACTCTGCACCGTAGCTGAAAACCGTTGCGTTGAAAATGTTATCAAATTCGATCACCGGCCGCAGGCGCCTCCGCTCGCCGAATTTCCATTCACGTGTAACGCTCATATCGAATGTGAAAAGGCTCGGTCCATGGCCAGCGTTACGGGGCAAGTTGCCGCTTTTTGCGCCTATGGGCTGCAATGAAAATTGCGAAATGAGCGCGTCTGAAACCGGCGAGACCGATTCGCGCCAGACGATGTCTTTTGTGTTGCCGCTGAAATTGAGACGGTCGGTCCCGAGGTCGTCGAGGTTTCGGTCGCTGCCGCCCGCGCCGAGATTGAACGGAGCAGACGAGCCGTAACGCATGAGCGGCGAGAATTTCAATCTGCCAAACCAACGAGGAGTTTGAAAAGTTCCGGAGATCGCGACGCGATGACGACGGTCCTGAAGATTGCGTGCCCATTCGCGATCAAAATCGCCGTTTATCTCGGCATTTGCCGTATTATTCAGACCGTCGTCTTTAGTGCTCGAGAGCGTGTAGTTCGCACGGAGCGCGGCACCAAAGCCGTGACCCAGATTTCTGAATCGGCTGCGAATTTCCAGAATAAGCCCATGATAAAACGCGTTGCCGTACGAGCCGATACGCGAGGTTTCCTCGACAGTCTGGTCAGGTCGGAATTTTGCAATGGCGGCGAGAGCGATACCAACAGGCGCGCCGGTCGCGTTGTTGTTCTGTCCTTCGACGGCAACCGCCGGTGCAGTTGTTGACGAGTTGGTCGTATTGAGATTAACAAAGCAATTCGCGGTCGACGTGCCGCAGTTTGTCGTGCCGTCCTGCGTGGTCGTAATGCCGCTGCCGTCGCTGGTCTTGCCAAGATAAAATGTGTATTTGCGTTTAGACGAAAGCTCGAACGGATTGTGGATGAGGTAATCGGTCCAATCGGCATAACCGCTGGGCAGGATCGGAGCGTTCGGGTTGTAATCACGCCACAGACGAACGGTTTTGTTTATCGTGTAGTTCGCCTCGAACACATAGCCTTTGCCGATCTCGCGTTCGAATCCGACATTGTATTGATAGCTTTCGGGAATTTTGAGATCAGGCTCGACCGAACGCAGCGGATTGCCCGCGCTCGAAACATTCGTCGCAAAACCCGTGTTTTCGTTACATGGCCCGAGTGGGTTTGACACCGTCGGACACGTCGCGGCAATGAGCGATTTGAGATCGGCTGTGGTCGCAAAACTATTTGGAAATTTTTGCGCGATAGCGGCGAGGATGGCTGTCCGGCGCGTGTCGCTGCCCGATGTGCCTATGGTGTTTGTGTCGAATTCGACAAGGTTGCCGCCCGTGTTTTGGATCGAATCGGCAACGGTTCGAAGCAGGACGCGGTTGTAAAAGATGCCAGCGCCGAAGCGAATCACACCCTTGCCCTTTTTGAACGGGTCCCACGCAATGCCCAGGCGCGGACCCCAATTGTTGTTGTCCGACACGGCAGTTTCGCGCTCGTAACGAACGCCGTAACTGAGGGTCCAATTCGACGCGGGACGGATTTCGTCGTTGATGAAAAATCCGTAGTAGGTGTTTTTGACATCCGAACCGGTTCCGAAATTTTGACGAAAACGCGACAGGACGTTGTTAGAATAGTTTAAGACGCTGCCGAAGTTGAATGTGCCGGTCGCATCGCCTAACCCCAGGACTTTTGAATTCACATTCTGAACATCGAACCCGCCCTTCAAGGTATGACGACCCAAAATGTACGTAAGCGAATCCTGCAGCTGAAAACGCGTTTCCTTGCGCGAATCGGCAAAATTGAGCGAAGTGCTGGTTGTCGAATTTCCGGCAACCAGCGTCTTGAGAGAGTTGCTCACCGGGTCGCGATAGCTGACGAGGACGACGGGGACGAGCGGATCGGCGGTCTGATAGCTTGGCTCATAGCGCGACCATTGTCCGCGAATTTGGTTTACGGCACGCGCACCGAAAACGTGATTGTCGGTAAAGTTGTACGCATCGGTGTTCTTATTGCTTTCCTGAAAAGCTTCTTCGAGACGCGAAACTGCGCTGCCGTTCGTTCGTGCGTTGTTTTTGTTGCCGTACTGAAAGCCGATCGTAAGATCATTGTTCTTGAACAGCTTATGATCGACGCGGGCCGTAAAGACATGGCTCGTGCTGGGCGTTGCAAAAATTTTCGAATACGGCGAGACAAAACCGGCGGTCGGTATCGCTGCATTGCACGCGGGCGAATCGGCTGCGGTGTTTGTATTGTCACATGTTCTTGAACTGCCGGTCGGAGCGGGCAGCGTGAAAAACGGATTCGGCGTAGCCGGAAGATAAGCATCGATCTGCGTTGTGTCATCGTATTTGCTGTATTCGTAGGTGGCCGAAAAGAACGTGCGTTTTTGACCGTTGTAGATCAACGGCAAAATAACCGGCCCGCTCAATGTAAATCCAGGATCCCAATCGGTGAACGGTGGGCGCGGAACCGGCGGGCGCGAAATCGCTCCGTCGGCGTTGTACAACGTTAAGTTATTGTAATAGGTATTTGCGTTCAGACGCGCGTCGCGAAAAAACATGAAAGCTCGGCCGCGAAAACGGCTGCCGCCTGCCCGGGTGCGAATATTGACACGTCCGCCTGACGCCCGGCCGTATTCCGCGGAAAATTGATTTGTGATCACCTGGACTTCGGCGACAGATTCGAGTGACGGTTGAAAGCGGTCGCGCGACGAGCGGTCGTCATTGTTATCGAGACCATCGATCGTAATGTTGTTCGAATAAGCCGTGCCGCCCGAGAGCGAAAAATTACCCTGCTCCAGCGGAGTGCCCGACGGATTTGTTCCGCGGTCATCGGCCAGGCCATTTGTCGAAAGCGATTCCTCGGCAGTGCCGCCAAGCGTCAGAACAAGGTCGAGGGCGTTGCGCTCGGTGTTAGGGATCTCCTCGATCTCACGCTCGCTTATGGTGCCGCCGACAACTGTCCGCGTCGTATCCACCGCCGCCTGTTCGTCATCCGCAACGACCACTTCCGAAGCGGTCACACCTGCGGGATCAAGCTGAAAATCGAGCTGAACGTTCTGGCCCGAAAGCGTTTGCAGACCGGCGCGGTCCTTTGCCCCAAAACCGTTTCCGACAGCTGAGATTTTGTATATGCCTGGTTTGAGCTGAACAAGTCGATAACGGCCTTCTGCATCTGTGGTAACCGTGCGGGTTGCTCCGGTCTCCGTAAGCGTCGCGGTTACCGTAGCACCGGCGACGGCAGCGCCGTTCGTGTCGGTAATCTTGCCTGTTATCTGAACATTATCAAGGTCCTGTGAGTACACCGCGCAGACAAAGAACATCAGCGCAAGCGCAATGCTCCGAAGTGGGGTTCGCATCAAGAAATTTTCTCCTGGTAGTAGGTGTTATGGGTAAAGCTAAGGGGAGTATTGTGCCGTGAAAGCGTGAGATTGTAAAGCCAGCCTCTGCGGCTTAATTAAATAATTACTAATTAATAATTAGATAATTAATTAGCAGACTGTTTGCCTAAAGATGATCGTACAGCTATGATTTTTATGACAAAAGCCTTGTAAAACGCATCAGGTTTAAGACTTGCTTGGGCAGAATGCCGAAAGCGGCGGGGCGTCGTACCGTTTGGAGGAAATCAATGGCAGAAAAAGGCGTGGACATTGCTCCCGCTAATGGGAAATTGGGTATTTTGCTGGTCGGGCTCGGCGCGGTCAGCACGACGTTCGTCGCAGGTGTCGAAGCGATAAAACGCGGCTTGGCGCAACCGGTCGGCTCGTTAACACAGACGGGTACGATCAGACTTGGAAAACGTACGGAAGGACGTTCGCCAAAGATCAAGGATTTTGTGCCGCTCGCTGATCTCAACGACATCGTTTTCGGCGCGTGGGATATCTTTACCGACAACGCCTTTGACGCAGCGATGAACGCCGGCGTTCTCGACAAAGACCTGCTCAATCAGGTGTCGGAGCAGCTTGCTTCGTTAAAGCCAATGCCCGCGGTTTTTGAGCAAAATTTTGTAAAGCGTCTGCACGGCGAAAACGTCAAATCAGGCAAGACGAAAATGGAGCTCGCCGAGCAGGTGATCGAGGACATGGCAAGATTCAAACGCGAAAAAGGCTGCGACCGCCTTGTTATGGTCTGGGCCGCCTCGACGGAAATTTATCTGGAAGAATCAGAGGTTCACGAATCCGTCGAAGCATTTGAAAAAGGTCTTTACGACAATGATCCCAACATTGCTCCGTCGATGATCTACGCGTATGCGGCGATAAAATCGGGCATTCCGTTTGCGAACGGCGCGCCAAATCTCACAGCCGACATTCCGGCGCTGACAAAATTTGCCGAAGCGCAAAAAGTTCCGATCTGCGGTAAGGATTTTAAGACCGGCCAAACGCTGATGAAAACGATCATCGCTCCTGGGTTGAAAGCGCGAATGCTCGGGCTCGACGGATGGTATTCGACAAATATTCTTGGCAATCGCGACGGCGAAGTGCTTGACGACCCCGAGAATTTTAAGACCAAGGAAGAGTCGAAGCTTTCGGTCCTTGAACACATCTTACAACCGGACGTTTACCCCGACCTTTATAAGGATTTTTCGCACGTTGTCCGCATCAACTATTACCCGCCGCGCGGTGACAATAAAGAGGGTTGGGACAATATAGACATCTTTGGCTGGCTCGGGTACAAGATGCAGATCAAGATCGATTTCCTCTGCCGCGATTCTATTTTGGCGGCGCCGCTTGTGCTCGACCTTGCGCTGTTTATGGACCTTGCACACCGCGCCGATCTAAAGGGCGTTCAGGAATGGCTTTCGTTCTATTTCAAAGCGCCGCAGACCGCTCCCGGGCTTTATCCCGAACACGATCTTTTTATCCAACTCAAAAAACTAAAGAATACGCTGCGGTATCTGAAGGGCGAGGAACTAATAACCCATCTTGGTATGGATTACTACGAATAGATATTTGCGATAGTCTTTTGACCAAAAAAATGGACGGTTTACGAATAAATGTCGAAAACAGCCCATTTTCCACAAAGCCGTTTTCATTTAAATTACGTCGCTGTGAGTTTTGTCCGTTTAGGCATATATCTTGCCTTAAATAAAGGCGGAGAACGGATATCGAGAGGTATTCGTATGTGAGTGTTCTAGCAAAGCCGGAACTCTGGAGCGTACCGAGACTAGCTGCTGCCATAATTGCGAATACGCGGGCGATTCCAGATTATTCGTCGACTCATAATTGATTTTGCTTGCACAGCACATTATTTTTGTGTTAATTATTAGTCAGAACCCGATCGCTCGGGTCGTGTGCTCCAAACCTCTGGACAGTTCACCGACATCAAAAGTCCAGCCAACGTAAAATCTATTGAAATCATCATTATTGACGACAGATTTGCCGCCAAGATAGAGGGCAAATTCGATCTCGGGAATGCGTCAAACGGTTAGGGGAATAAACGGTTATCCGGTTTCTGCCCACAGGAGAAGAAAACGAAAATGAAGAACGAAACAGCTAAGAAAAAGGAGACCTTGGAAAAGGGCGTTTTGCTTGACCCCGATCGCAAGAGTCCGCGAGCCAAGGAGTTTGAGGACAAGCTTTCGGGGTTGATAGTCGGCCAGGAACGCGCCGTCCGCCGTGTCAGCGGGCTGTTTCAAATATATCTCGCGGGGATGAACAACCCCTCGCGTCCGCTGGGCACGATGTTGTTTCTCGGACCCACGGGTTCAGGTAAGACCCGCGTCGTCGAGGCGGCAGCCGAGGTTCTGTTTGGTGAACCCCACGCCGTCGTCAAGATAGACTGCGCTGAGTTTCAGCATTCGCATGAGATCGCAAAATTGATCGGTTCGCCTCCGGGATATCTGGGCCACCGCGAAACCTCACCGATGCTGACGCAGGAAAATCTCGACAAAGCCCACACAGATGAAACAAAATTGACTTTCGTTCTATTTGATGAGATCGAAAAGGCCTCAGATTCGCTGTGGCAATTGCTGCTCGGAATTTTGGACAAGGCGACGCTGACGCTTGGCGATAACCGCCGCGTCGATTTTTCGAAGACCGTCGTCATCATGACCTCGAACCTCGGCGCACGCGAGATGTCCGAAATGATCTCGGGCGGCATCGGGTTTGCACCGACTAAGACGGACAAAGCGAAAGAAGATAACGAGATCGACACCAAGATCTATCGCACCGCGCTCGAAGCGGCAAAACGTAAATTCTCGCCCGAATTTATGAACCGCATCGATAAGGTCGTCGTTTTCCGCAGCTTGAAGGAACATCACCTGCGGCAGATCCTTGATATCGAATTAAAGGCGGTTCAGGACCGCATCACCGAATCCGCCGGAACAAAATTTATCTTTGAATGCACGGACAGAGCAAAGGAATTTTTGCTTAGCGAAGGCATCGATCTGAAATACGGCGCACGTCATCTCAAACGCGCAATTGAGCGTTTTCTGGTTTACCCGCTGTCGAACCTGGTAGCAACGCAGCAGGTCGAGACCGGCGATTTTGTAATGGTCGATTTCGATGAGGCAAAGGGTTCGCTGATCTTCAGAAAACAGTCGGGCAAGATGATCGTCAGCGAGATGGTCGAAGAGGCCTCGCAGCCGGAAACACTGGCCAACGCGGACGCCGCCGGCGTCCCGCTGCCGCGTGCATCGGCCGCCCCGCAAATGAGCAAGATAAAAGGCGAGAATACGGATAACGCTTAAAAGAGCAGAGGTCATCTAGGAAGTCGTTTTTCCGTGTCTTGCTTCTGTGTTTTCCATGGTAAAGGTTTTAAACCACGGAATGCACAAAAAAGAAGACACAGACGAAAACCCGAAATACACGATCAAATTCTACTTTTCAGAGATCCTCTAATCGATTCGACAATAAAGGCGGCTTCGGTCGCCTTTTTCATTCCGTGGGGAAACTTTTCCGGGACGATAGAACACAGAAAAAACCCGAGTTGAAATCCTTTTAAACCGCCCAGTCCAGAGATCGTTTTACCGCCTCGTGCCACGCCGATTTCAATTCGGCGGCTTCGTTAGCAGATATCGTCGGTTCAAAGGTCTTATCCGTCTGCCAATGCTCCGCCAGATCGTTTTTCGACTGCCAAAACCCGACCGCAAGTCCGGCGAGGTAAGCTGCACCGAGCGCGGTCGTTTCAGTCGTTTTTGGACGCACGACGGGAATCTGAAGAATGTCCGCCTGAAATTGCATTAAGAGATCGTTTGAGACCGCCCCGCCATCGACGCGAAGCTCGGAAAGTTTCGCTCCGGAATCGGCGTGCATTGCTTCGAGCAGGTCTGCAGTTTGAAAGGCGATTGATTCGACAGCCGCGCGGGCGATGTGTTCCCTGCCTGTTCCGCGTGTAAGGCCGATGATCAGCCCCCGCGCTTCCTGGTTCCAATGCGGAGAACCGAGACCAGCGAACGCGGGAACAAAATAGACACCGCCGTTATCGTTTATCGAACCCGCGAGCACTTCGACATCCTTTGAACTATCGATGATCTTTAGGGAATCGCGCAGCCATTGGATCACCGCTCCGCCGATGAAAACGCTGCCTTCGAGGGCGTATTCCGTGACGCCGCCGACTTGCCACGCGACGGTCGAAAGCAGGCGGTTCTTCGATTCTGCCGGCGTGGTACCAATATTTTGCAGCATAAAACAACCGGTCCCGTAGGTGTTTTTCGTTGAGCCTTTTTCAAAACAGGCTTGTCCAAAAAGCGCGGCTTGCTGGTCGCCTGCATTTCCGGCGATCTTTAGGCCGCGAAGTTCGCCGGGCGTTTCGATCTCGCCATAGATCTCCGATGAGGAACGAACGTCAGGCAATACTGTTTTTGGAATATCAAAAATCTCGAGAAGCTCGTCGTCCCACGCGAGTGCCCTGATATTGAAAAGCATCGTGCGCGAAGCGTTCGATACGTCCGTTGCGTGAACCTTGCCGTTTGTAAGCTTCCAGATCAGCCAAGTGTCGATCGTGCCAAACGCAAGTTCGCCGTTTTCGGCGCGGCGGCGCGCTCCATCGACGTTATCTAGCAGCCAGCGAATCTTGCTCGCGCTGAAATACGCATCAACCTCCAAACCTGTCTTTTTCCCGATCAGTTCACCGTGCACCGCGCGGATCTCGTTACAAAATGCAGACGTCCGCCGGTCCTGCCAGACGATCGCGTTGTGTATTGGCTCGCCGGTTTTACGATCCCAGATCACGGTCGTCTCCCGCTGATTTGTGATGCCAACGGCAACGATGTTGTCGGCGGAAAGCCCGGCTGTGTTTAAAGCGGCGGTCGCGGTTTCAATTTGCGTGCTCCATATTTCGAGTGGGTTGTGTTCGACCCAACCGTTGTGCGGATAGATCTGATCAAATTCTTTTTGACCGACCGCAGCGGCATTGCCGCTATGATCGAAAACGATCGAACGGCTGCTGGTCGTTCCCTGGTCAAAAGCAAGGATATAGGACATAGAACAGTCGGTGCTCAGCGATCAGATTTAAGCCTTCTCGAGCGCCTGGGAAATATCTTCGATCAGATCGTCGACGTTTTCGATGCCGACCGAGAGCCGGATCAACCCATCGGTCACGCCAGCCTTTATTCGCTCGTCCCGCGGAATTACCGCGTGCGTCATCGACGCCGAATGCTGAACTATCGTCTCGACGCCGCCGAGCGAGGTCGCCATCGTGCAAAGTTTGACGGCATTTACGAAAGCTTTGCCCGCTTCGACAGTTTCTAGATCGAACGAGATCATACCGCCATACCCGCGCATCTGATTTTTTGCGATGTCGTGGTTCTGATGATGTTCGAGGCCGGGATAAAATACCGCTTTCACCTTCGGATGGTCAGACAACATATTCGCCAATGCAGATGCGTTGATGTTGTGCCGTTCCATTCGCAGAGCCAGGGTCTTGATGCCGCGCAGAACGAGCCATGCAACCTGCGGCGCAATGTTGCCGCCATAAAATTTGGTCGTCTCAAGCCGGGCTTTTTCGACCAGATCTTTGTCCCCGGCCATCAGCCCGGCCGTCAGGTCGCTATGCCCGCCCAGATATTTTGTTGCACTGTGTATCGCCAGATCGACGCCGAGATCGAGCGGCAGCTGATTGAACGGTGTCGCGAAAGTGTTGTCGGCTATCGTCACGATTCCCAGCGATCTTGCGATAGCCGTGACTGCCGCAATATCAGTTATCCGAACAAGCGGATTTGACGGCGTTTCGATCCAGAATATTTTGGTTTCGGGCCGTGCCGCGTTGCGGTAATTTTCGGCATCCGCCGCATCGACAAATGTGATGGCGATACCAAAATTATCGCTTAGATGTTTGAAAAAATTGGTCGTCGTCGAGTACATCGACTCCGGCGCAACGATGTGATCGCCCGATCGTACAACCGTCAGAACAGCGGCTGAGATCGCGGCCATGCCGGACGCGAATGCGAGAGCATCTTCGCCGTTTTCCAGTTCTGCAACAGTTTTCTCAAGCGCCGACTGCGTCGGATTGCCAAGGCGGCCGTAGAAATAACCTTCCTTTAGATGGTTATGAACGGCCGAGGCCTCGTCGGCGTCAAGGAACGCGAA
>Ga0207674_10007197_pt1 | contig 12986 bp, 14 predicted proteins | sample KBSCornC72_FD_184303 | JGI IMG/M metagenome (GOLD analysis project Ga0207674, IMG submission 184303) | Corn rhizosphere microbial communities from Kellogg Biological Station, Michigan, USA - KBS Corn C7-2 (SPAdes) (version 2) | ecosystem: Host-associated > Plants > Roots > Rhizosphere > Soil ... | reverse complement strand
ACCAACAAGTACCGATACATTAGTAGGAAAAGCGACAACTGATACATTCACAAACAAGACGCTAACAAGTCCTACAGTAAACACGCCGTTAATGAAATATACAGACGTTTCTAAGGTTAACACTGATTCTCCCTATTCAATTCTTACAACCGACCATATGATAAGGCTAGATGCTACCAGTGGAGCAATTACCGCAACACTTCCAACAGCCGCATCAGTGGCAGGAAAGACTTATACTATAAGACGGGTTGATATTCTATCCTCTACCAATATAGTAACGATAGCAACTACCTCGTCACAGACAATCGGAGGAGCAGCAAACGAATACCTTGCTCCTTCTGAATGTATCGTTGTAGAATCTGATGGGGCTAACTGGCAGACAATAGCAAGAACAGCACCAACACATACAACCTCATTTTGTAAGAACTCTACCAATAATAGAAGATATGCAGCAGGAACCCTGGGGCTCTCAGTATCTACGGCAGCCAGTACAACCTCACCGGCAGCAAATACCCTATGGGCTTTACCCTTCCTTGTATCGAAGACGACCAAGTTTGATACTATCTCTTTCTTTGTGACTACGTTGGCAGTTGGCAAATTCGCAAGAGCAGGAATATACAGGGATAACGGAAACCTGTACCCTGGAGTTTTAGTATTCGATACTGGAGCAATCGCAACCGATACCGCTACAGTAAAAGATACAACAATAACATCAGGTCTTCAAGTTTTATCAGCAGGTCTATACTGGCTAGCATGGGAAACAGACGCAGGCGCAACGTTACAAATCCTTACCTTCACAGGAGTAGGTCAATTATGGGGAATCTTGGGTCTACCATCAGGACTTAATCAGGTAGCATCCTATGGCTATTCAGTCGCTCATACCTTCGGAGCATTACCAGATCCATATACCGGAAGTGCAACGCTATTGACAGCAACCCCCGCACAATCAGCACCAATACCTTACATCTGTTTGAGGCCGATATAATTTAATTTAGTTCAGTTTTTTGGGAGGATAGAAAAAAAACCAAATGCCAACAGTTAACAGTCAGGGAGATTTAACCGCCGACGGAACAGAACAACAACTTTTAGACGATACTACAAACAAATGGTTCTCCGGATGGATTGATCTTGAGAATATGGCTTCCAGCGATACGGTAATAATCAGGTATTATATCAAAGCAAGATCCGCAGGTGTAGCAACTCTTTCAAAATGGGCTACCGACACTTATACAAATGCACAAACTAACCCTATGGTATTCATTGCTCCTCTACCCTCAGATATAGAGATAAAAATAACACTACAACAGACAACCGGAACTAATAGAGTATATCCTTACAAAATCTATGAATCCTAAAAAGAAAAAAATGGATGTTAGTTATGTGCATAAATCTTATGACTTTGTAGTTCTTGTGCACTGGCTAATTTTGCATCGCATTTATTACAACTGTATTCCTGTGACTGACTCGACATTAATCTTTACTTCTCATTGTATTATTTTAAGACTTTGATTTATTCATGGTATTCGGTAAGAAGGAGATAGACGATAATGCTGCCAAATCCAAAGTAATAACCCGTAGTCAAACAGAAGGAAGCGGTATTTATTCATGTACTGCGGGAGATTGTGCCACTAATCCATTTACAACTAATGACGCAGAAGAATATAGAAAACATCAACTAGCATCTAAACGTCATTACCAGCAAGGAGTAGCACCATGCGCAGTTTGTGAACAAGAGGTTAACATGGATATAGTCTTGACAAGGCAAGGAGTAAAACCAATTCATCCCGAATGCCGAGGAGAACCGGAGGAACTATAATTGAATTTTCCTAAGATATTCAAATCAAGAGCGAGTTATATCGCTTGGAGGATAGCCCATAAAACACTTCAAGTTTATGGCGTTAATTACGGTCCAGTAGGTTATCTTTCCGCTTACGTTAGACATTTCAAAGGCTACCGAGATCCAGAGACTAACGAATTCTTTTCAATTCCTTATGATCCAACGATTACCCATCTTGAACCAGTTTATGATTGTCCAAGTGACGACCCTAAAGATTGGATAGAACTAACATACAAGAAACATAATCTCCTTACCAACGCTGGTAAAGATTACCTTCACGCCCAATACTGGACTAATAACGCCGCCGGAGGTGTAGGAGTTAACTTTATCGCTCTAACTGAATCAACATTAACTCCAGCAGTAACAGACACGACGTTAGGCGGAGAAATCACGACAAATGGCCTCGGCCGCACAATTGCCAGTACAAGAAGTCATTCAGCAGGAGCGAACACGACAGTATTATCGTTAACATTTACCGCTTCTGGTTCATTTACCGACGTTAAAGCCTCAGCCTTATTCAACGCTTCAAGTTCTGGAACAATGGGACATATCGCTAACTTTTCAACAGGTTCCGGCACGCTTTCAAGTGGCGATCAGTTGGCTATCACATGGACGATGACCGCTTCTTAACATTGGTAACGGTATGACCAATGCCTTATGCGGGTAACTATGGCTTTATAGGACCTAGCCACAGTCATTTAACAACCGCATTTCTTAATCGTATAATATCTCTAGGATTAGAAGAGGTAATAACACTTGGAGAATCAATAACAGCAAGCAAGTTTCAATCAAGAGTATTTGATGAAACTATAATACTTTCTGAGTTAGTAGATCCTGTTAAAATCCTAGTACGAAATCTGGCCGATACTATAACAGTTTCCGAAGTCCTAGCGAGAGCGTCCATCAAAGCCCGCTCGTTATCAGATACCATAGGAATAAGCGACGCTCTAACACTGGCGAGGGTTCACATAATAGCATTAGCAGAGTCTATCAGTATCTCTGATTCCTTAACCAGAGTATTAACCAAATTACGGGCTTTATCCGAGTCGATAACCATAGGTGAAACCCTCACCAGAGCCTTAGTAAAATTAAGGCCGTTAACCAATGCCGAAGCAGTAACACTATCCGAAGTCCTGACATTCGCAAGAGTTAGAGGAAAAGCCCTAGCCGAATCGGTAACAGTTTCCGAGGCTCTAGCACGTGTAACAACCAAAGCAAGATTCCTATACGAAACTGACGACAAACCTTCTCAGTATATTCCACTATTCATATATCCAAACTGGTATACTAACCCGTCAAACTATGATTGGACTCCTTTATTCAATATCATACAAGCATCACCAAACCTTAACTTTGTAGTGACGGTAAACGTTAACTCTGGTCCTGATTCTTCACTCAATACCGATTATGTACAAGGCCTTACTGACTTATACGCAGCCGGACAGGTAAACAATAATCTCACTATCTTAGGCTACGTCTTTACCTCTTACGGCGCTCGGAACATAGCAACGGTAGAGACCGATATCGACAACTGGGTATCATTTTACGGAACCTGGGTAGACGGTATTTTCCTAGACGAGATGGATAACATAACAGGCCATGAAACCTATTACACCAATATCACTACTTACGCAAAAGTCACCAAAGGTTTAACGATGGTATGGGGTAATCCAGGAACTGCTACTATTGCCGGTTATGTCGGTACTGTAGATACAATAATGGTTTACGAAGATTCAACTTTCCCAAGCAGCGCAACAATGAACACTAGAACGTTTAACGGTGCTTTCAACAGGAATAATTTCGCTGCTATAGTCCACTCCCAACCAGATCTTAACTCTAAATCGATAACCGATTCAATGTCTCCTTACGTTGGCTATCTCTACATCACTAACGACGTTATGAGCAACCCCTACGATACTCTAGCCTCATATCTAGTTAGAGAGGCTCAAACCCTATCCAGAAACGGAATAAACATAGGTGAAACACTCACAAGATCCCTACTTAAACTCAGGACTCCAAACCTTGTCCAATCTATCTCACTCTCCGAAACACTTACCACTATCAAGATAAAAGGTAAACTGCTTACCGAATCAATTTCTATAGGCGAAACTCCGGCTATGGTTAGAAGCAAGTTCCGAAGCCTAGCCGAAACTATAACCATCAGCGACCTAGCCCAGAGACTAAAATACATTCCTAAAGCCATCAGTGAAACGGCCATTACTGTTTCTGACGCTCTAACCAAATCCAAGATACGAAACAAGAGCATAAGCGAAACTGCTATTTCAATAACTGACCAACTAACCAAGGTAAAACCAGTAGTCCGATCTATAACAGAAGTGGCTATAACAATAACCGATTCAGTCGCTAGAGTAGTAACCGCTTTCGTCAGGACGTGGATTCTATCAGGCCAATCAACTGATTTCCCTTCAAGACTGGACGGGTTGGTAATCGATTACATAACGGCTAACTGGACAGAAACCGATCCCCTCATTGGAGGAAGCGCACCAACCAAACAGGAGGAAAACGTCAATATCGGCAACTACGACTATGACAAGTTTAGAACCTATTATATCAAGGTGACAGAAGGACAGGCAGAAATCCATAACAGGATAAGAGGGAATTTATACGCTTTTGAAACTCCTATCGATTTCGAATGTTGGGCTAGACGCTTAAGTAAGGGCGAGGCATTCGACCAACTCAACAACATAATAAATGAACTTCTTAGAATCCTTATCGAGTTCCAAGCGGAGGATATCTTTGGTGTTCAAGGCGTGCTTTTCGATTCAATAACCCCACTAGAAACAACCGGAAACACAAGTCTGGACAGCGCCACTAAAACCCTCTGGAAGAAAACGCTAAGAGTGAAACTTGTCTACTATAAAGTCAATCTCCTAAGAGGTACTACGCCATGACATTCGTCGTTAACGGCAGAGTTCCAGAAGGCGACTTCTCAGCACCTCTCGAAGATTTGGTAAGTGCTTACATTCAAACCAAATGGACGCTAACAACTCCAAGCAAATCACAAAGCCCACCAACCGACTTCTCAACAAAGGTAAAATTCACAGATTACGACTATGACGGCTCATCAACTTATCAGGTCAAAATTAAGGAGGACGTAACACAGTTCAATGACGAACTAATAGGACAGGGCTTTTTATCCTTCACAACCCCAATAAACTTTGAAGCAACAGCCAGACGCTTAACATACGGTAAAACCTTCGAACAGTTGGATAACATTCGTTTAGAGATTGTAAGGATAATAGGCAATTATCGCCCTGACGGTATAAGCGGAGTTCCAGCGATGGATATTGTAGCGCCTGGAGACGTTCAACCCCTAAGCCAGTTTACGGAGAAAGGACCGCGCTCAATATGGAGAGCGAAGATAGTGGCTAATGTTCAATATTCAAAGAACTGGTATGTTTAGTGTTGGCTATTTTACTAACTCGTAATATCTTTTCCATTGCATTCTTAACCAATGCATAGAGTGTCCGAGGAGCCTTAAAAACTCTACGGCACTCTATTACTTCTCAATGTTCACGACAGGACTTTTTCTATTAAATGTCCACGAGTTTAATAGGGTTTCCCGTAACCACGGTACATCGTTACCAAAAGTTGATGCAGTATGTAGAAGAGTCAACTTATGGAACTACTCCAGCATCAGCCGCTTTTGTCGATGCTTCAATTATCAACTCTACGAAAACAACTTATGATAATATTTCAGAAACTTATCGCAAACTAGGCCGTCGTACACTTTACAAATATATCAAGATGGGAAAAGCGTTCCCTTGGTCCTGTTCCTTCTCTCCGGTAGATACTAGCCTTATTCGCTACGGTACAGAGTTAGGAGGTACAGCAGGAACCACGACAGGAACTATAGACAAAGGACTTACGTTTGTTAATTCAGTATTCCAGAACTCAGGTGGTACGCTAACCGAGTATTATGTAATTCGAACCGGTACTAAATGTGACTCTGTCACCGTAACTACCACGTCAAGGGGAATGGTAACTGTAGACATGGATTGGATTTCTCGCAGTATTCCTAAACCTGTGACTACGTCCAACGGTGGGCTAACGACTCCGACCTTTGTAGCCTCTCCAACAACCGCCACCCCTTGGACAAACTTGACAGGTGGAACCAGTAAATTATCACTAGGAGGAACGGTTTACCCATTCAAATCATGCTCATTCACAGTAAATAACAACCTTGATCCTGTAGACATCGACGGCTCAGATAACATAGAAGCCCTAGAGCCAACTGTCAAACAATCAACTTTCACATGCGAACTTTTAGTATTAAAGGATCAGGCTATAGAGACAGCCATGGAAGCCGGTACGTCTCTCGCTTGTATTCTTACTCTCAACAGCACCGGACCAAAGACGGCAACTGGCAACGTCTTCTTTAACAAGAAAGAGGAGAACGATGCAAGTGATGAAACGAAAGTGCGCACAGTCACCTTTTCGGGTGAAGCCGATGATTGGACGATTACTGCTTAGGGTAACGATATAAGCGTAAAAGGTTAAATCTTGCATTGCTTTAGAGTAGGTTATTGACGACAGAACAGCAAGAGCAGGGAAAAGGTATCCCAGGATATCCAGCACCAAAACCAGAAGACTTGCCAGAGGACGAACTAGAAAACCAGCCGGGCTTTATGGAAGCACATTCAAAAGAAGATAAATCGATTATTTACGGGGATATCCCTCAACAATCACAACCAACCACTCCAGTATCAGGAGACCCAGACGACTACTTTTCCGATATTGGTTCTAGAGTCTATCGCTACTTTGCCCAATACGATACTCATGATATCGAAATGTGTGACGGTACTACCGTAAAATATACCGGTATGTTTCCCTCAGCCCTTGACTATGAGGAACTCGAAGACCTACGTATTCAGATTATCGCTAGAACCTCTTTAGACTACCAGACAGATAACGAAGGGAATATCATTTCTGGAAAAAGGTATAGTATCATTGATATCCGAAATATGGAAAAACGCTGGTTAGACGATTTAGCCAAAACCTACCTTTTCAACACAAAGACAAAGAAACCAATGACTCCAGAAGAACGGAAGAGTTGTAAGTATCAATGGGTTATCTACGGCATCCTTAAATCAAAGTTAAAACGCTCAGCCAACGATAATGGACCAGTCGGAAAAAACTAAGAAGCGACTCCGAAGCCGAGATCCGTATACTTGACCATATACGAGACTATTATTACTACGGTTATCCACTACGGGGAGAGTCCGAATACAACCTATGTCTTCTTTCCGATAGGTTAGAGAACTGGGGAGATAACTCCGTTTATAAAAATAAGGACGGCGAGATTATCCCCGAAATCCTACGGGCAATGATGGCTATCAGGAGGTATAAAGCCGGAAGTAATAAACAGGCTTCGGGAAAGTGGGAATATGATCTATAATTCCCTTCTCTTTTGTACAAGGTTTTCCAATAGTGCCGATTACTTCTAACATTGATCAGATAGCAGCGGCGTTTGATGCTTTATCATTAGAAATAGAAAACGCTGGCTTTGTTGCTTTTGATTATATCGGTGATTTTGCAGTAAAGGAGATGCAGCGGATCGCTCCTTTTGATACCGGTAAACTAAAGCGAGGTATTCATAAGGTGAAAAGTGGTCCTCGTTCTGTTGATATTAAAAGTGATGCTCCCTATTCCGCAGCAGTTGATAAAGGACATAAGACAAGACAGGGAAAAGGTAGAGTGCCAGGATACAAACTAAAGTTAGGAGGTAAAGTTTTCGTACCCGCTAATCCGTTCTTTACTAGTGTAGTAAAAAGACTACAGGGAGAAAACGGCGAACTGGTAAGAAGAGCCAAAATCGAAGTTGATAAAACTATTTCTGCTACGCTTTCAAAATACAGGGTGAAATAAATAACTTGTCAAACGTTGCCACTCTAACCCTCAAAGGAACAAGCGATCTTAAAACTATCTCTACTGATTTAAAAAGTGTGGGAACAGCAGCCCAACAGGCAAAGACTCCATTAGACGGCCTAAGTAAATCGATGGATCAGAGTTCAAAAAACGCTACCTCTTTTGGACAAAAATTAAAAGGATTTGGTTCTCAGTTTTCAAGCAGTATTGCCAGTATTGGAACGCTAGGAGGCACAGTTCTAAACCTATCCCGTCAGTATCAAGACTTGGGAGATTCTCAAATCGCTGTCGATAAGGCACAGTTAAAAGTATCTAAAACCACCGAAGCCGTAGGAGTGGCACAGGGAAAACTTAACGATTTAACTGCTAAAGGTATCACATCAGGGGCAGCATATGAACAGGCACAACTAGACGTCAAACAAGCATTAGAAGCCCAAAGCCTAGCACAACAAATGCTTACAGAAAAACAAGAAGACCATCAGAGAGCGCAAGAAAACTTTTGGATTGGATTGGTTCCTACTGTTACCAGCGCCGGAGCGTCTGTAGTCTCAGTACTTAGCGAAATGGGAGGCACTAAAGGACTCGGTGGTTTAGCCTCAAAGTTTAGTGGAGTAGGTGAAGCAGTAAAAGGTTTAGGAATAAGTATGAAAACTGCGTTAATTGGTACAGGTATTGGAGCGGCTATAGTAGCGATAGGAATGGCATTAGAAGCGTTTGCTAATAACTGGTTTGGAGTCAGAGACGCGGTGAATGAGGCCGGTATTGCTCTTGGTGATTCGATACCAGCACTAAGACCGGTCCTAGAGTTACTTGGAAAAGTTGGTGATGCGATGGTAAAAACATTCGGACAGGGTGGAGAGGTCACAACAGCACTTGCAGAATCTTCTCTCGCTATTCGTGAGTTTGGAGATACGTCTGCTGCCTCCCTTGATAAAGCATTAAGAATATTAGATTTCCAAAAACGTCTTTCTGAAGCAACGAAACATATGGACGATATACTGATGGCTTCAAGAAATGATGAAGAGAGAGCAGCAGCAATAAAAGCAGTTGATGATTTGATAAAAGAAGGTGATAAGTTACTAGCCACAGAAACACAACAGCAAGCACTAGCCAGAAACGGAATTAAACTATATGCCGATTCAACCGGTGTAAAAATGAAAGACGCAGACGCTACCAGTCAATTAGGTCTTGCTACGGAAGGATTAGGTTCAGCCAGTATATCAGCAGCGTCACCTCTAAAAGATTTAGGAATATCTGTAGGGGCTTTGGCTGGCACATTCGAAAGCCTACCGGTAAAAACCGAAACCGCATGGTCGGGAATGACAAAGTTAAGCGGAGGAGTAAACTTGCTTAAAACCTCGGTTACTACCGTTAACCCCGAACTTCAGTTTATGGCCGGTTGGTTGGATCAAGTTGTACAGAGTTCAAACGCTTTTGCTAATTCAACCGCTAGGGCGAAAACACAAGCCGCTCAACTAGCACCAGTCTTAGATAAAGCGACTAAAAGCCTTCAAAGATTCGCAGGAGCGCAAGCACAGGCAAGCGGACCACATTTTAATTATGGAGGAAATGCAGCAGGAACAGTAATCCATCATGTAAAAGGACAGAGTAACCCAACTTATACCACGTTTAGAAATGGAAAACCTATTGCTCATGGTTATGGAATGGCTCCTCCTCTAGTAGCCGCTAACGGAATACACAAAACCGTTGATAAACCAACCTGGATTCTAGCCGGTGAAGCAGGAAAAGAGAGAGTAGATATCGGCGGTGGAGGAGGTTCAACAATAGTAAACGTGTTTGTAGACGGAGTACAACGACCAGCAAGATACAGTATAGGTACTAGAAAGTAGGTGTTATTAAATACTAACAACAGACCCGATATACAAGAGGCCGTTAGTTCCTGTTATCACAATAAAGAACACATCCAACAGTTCAACACTATACACTTATTCTTCATTTACCGGAACCTCAACGGGAATAACAACAGCGTTCCCTCTTTCCTGTTCTGTCAACCTCTCAAAAGATACTCATGGTGAGTTTACAATCCAATTCGACGACCCAAACGAGGCTATGGAGTCTACTGTTACCGTTAACTCTCGTGTTTTAATAGACTGTGGAAAACAATCAGGTTCGACCACCCGTCTTATCTCCGGCCTAGTGAGGAAAAAGGGCTATAGTAGAGGTTCAGATAATAAAATCATTTATACAATTACCGGTTCCTCAACAGGAATCCGTCTTGTCGAGATTCTTAGATACGTAGTTTCAGAAGCAGCCAAGACAGCCGACGGTATAACGCCGGATAAAACAGATGCTACAAGAAAAGCCGATACTCTCTTAGCAGCAAACCTAGGCAATCTTACGACAGACGGAATTATCAGTATTGCAGGACTGGCAGCCAACAGCGACGTAGAAACTTTTATCGCAAACCTTAGCATAGAATACGGCCAACTTCAGGATATTGTAAACTATATTTCGCAGTTATCAGGCGGTGAGGTAGTAGTCGATACCAACGACCTTGTAAACTTCCGCTATGAGATAAAGAATACCTTTTCCGGTAGAGGTTTTACTATCAAGAACTCGAACGCTAATCAGGGAGCAGACGACGCAGATGATACGATGTATTTACGAGGCAAGAACTGGAGTTATGATGACGATTTCTATACTCCAAACTATTCGAATAGAATAACTGCTATAATGCGGGGTGAAAACAGACCCTCAGCACCACTAGACCTCGGCTTTGTCTCAATAAATTCTATCACTGTTCAATTTAATAATGAATATGCTCTAAAATTTAGACCATCCCATACTAGGTGGACACCTGGTGATATCTATATTGTAGCCTCACAGTGGAGTAATGGCGTAGCCAATCTTTTACCATTAGCAGTAATTCTTAGAGTATGTAACGATAACGCAGGAGTTCCCCTTAATACTGCTAGCGGTGTTATATCCAATATTGTTTTATTCCCAACAAACTTTCAAGATCCGCTTCCTACGGCCTATACTACAGAAACAAGCACTTTGATTAACGATGAGTATTTTTTCCAAAACCCTTTTGGTCCATCTGATTTTCTTCTAGATACTACAAAAGATTATTGGTTAATATTTTCTAATCAAGGATTTACAACAAACGCAAACCATAGGTTTTCAATTGGTAGGAATATGGCTGCAACACTAGCCCCGACAATGTTAACTCACGCCGCTAATTTTTCAACTTCTACCGCCGGCGGTAGCGGTTGGACTCCCGTAGCATCTCCTACGTTACCATGTATTGGGTTAGGTCGATATCGATCAGCACCTTATACTATATGGGACCCAAAGGCTATACAAAACGTCCAGAGTGGTTTAACAAATGGACAGTATGTCGACTCTATGGTTACAGAGTCAGCGATAGAAATAACGATTAGAGATTCTATGGTTAGATATATGGCAGGACAATTATATGATAAATCAAGACCAACAACCACCTATAGTTTTCCTAGCGTTATGGCTCCAAATATTCCACCGTTCCCAGGAGACCCTATAGTAATAAGTGACTCTATTCTAGGCTTTTCAACTTCAGGACAACAGGTAGTCCTTACTACATGCGGAGATATGTCTTACCAGTGGGGAGATTACCAAGCCCCTACTATTCTAAGTATTCAAGCAACAGGAGTGCATCCAAGATATCGTTAGTTTTAGAACAAAATGACAGACAAACCGAATTAATGCTAAAATACGGTCCTAAAGATACCTGCTATGCTACCAACTGGGGGGATAAAGACCAGCCTTTACTCGAAAAATATTTTATAAAATCTGCTACCCTTGGACGAGAAGATAACCCGATGGTTATAGAGTTCTTCGACCAGTTAGAAAACAAATGGAATGACCACCTCGGAATTTTACAAATTGACGGCCAAACATTCGAGATAATAGATATCGCCAAGACTAAAGACATTCCAACAATTCAAGGGATGCAATGGTGTTGTAGACAGATAATCGCAGCCGGTTTAAATCCCTGGCGATATCATGGCGTAGGTAGTGGAACAATAGAACCTAGATCCTACCAGCAAAGATTGACAACAGAAACAGAACCAAGGGCAGATATGACAGTACCGGCTCAGGGTTCAGCAACAAGAGTTAGTCAATCTCTGAGGTTTATTGGTATATTTCCCGCTTCATTTCCTACTATAACCGTTAGAGAAAGCGCAGTATTCACAAACGTAACAGCCTATACGGGAGTAATGTTAAATCGTCAGGTATTCACAGGCGGAGCCGCAGGAGTTCCCATAACTCATACCGTTAGCGTAGCACCTTTTACAGTGGCAACAGACATCAATTTCGCGAGTGTGACAACATGGGGCTAATCCAGGACAACCGACCTAGAGACTGGGCGTATAAAGCAGTATTCAAAGAAAAGGATCTCCCCTCCCTAGAGGAGATGGCTAGAAGAATAAGAGAAACTCACGACGTTAGTATTATCGAAGATTTTAACCAAAAATGTGAGCAGAAACTACAAAGACAAGGAGAGAAAGCCGTCCTAGACAACGGCCTAGAAATAGAAGCAGTTACCAAATCAGGAGACCTAGTAGTAAATACAGGATTACAACAATGCCTTAATATCATTCTGGGAACGTCATCAGCAAGGTTTAGTCATTTCGGGTTTTCTCCTGGTAATGTTCCCGCTCCTGCTGTTACAGATACAGCCTTATTAGTCGAAACGGTAGCGCAGCGTGTTGTATTGTCTTGGAGTGAGTCTGTAGGTATGCGGTTATATTTTGGAGGAATATCAAGTCAAACAAGCGGATCTGCTCCTACCCAAGTGGGTGAGATAGGAGTTTATAATGGTGCTGCGGCAGGAGCAATATTATTGAACCGTACTTCTTGGCCTACTACTACCTTATCTCCAGCCCAGAACACCACGTCTTTTAGTACAATAAAGACCGCTCCGATCGTTGTTTCTTGTGTAGTACAATTCTGTCCAGTGGTATAGAAAAGAAATGCCAAGATCGCCAAAATCACCAGAACCAGAGCCAGGACCAACTCCAAGCGAAATAATGCAAGAGCAAGTAACCAGAGTTAAGCGACTCTTAGGATTAGACATTAATAGACTCGCCATAGGTTCAGACATCGAGGGAATAGTCGGATCTTCAGGACTAGGAGGTATGATCTGGCCTGCTGATTATACAACAGAAGGCGTAAATGTTATCGAGTTCGTAAACGTTAGTACTAGTATAGTTACAGGAACCCAGACCGGTACTTAAAGTACAAAATACGAAGAACA
>Ga0207674_10007195_pt1 | contig 12991 bp, 12 predicted proteins | sample KBSCornC72_FD_184303 | JGI IMG/M metagenome (GOLD analysis project Ga0207674, IMG submission 184303) | Corn rhizosphere microbial communities from Kellogg Biological Station, Michigan, USA - KBS Corn C7-2 (SPAdes) (version 2) | ecosystem: Host-associated > Plants > Roots > Rhizosphere > Soil ... | reverse complement strand
TGCGTAATAGGGAGAGTTCTGTTTCAAGCCCGGCCAAACGGTCGGGTTTTCCTTTGTTCGCAATCAAGATAGCGATGAGACGGCGAGTTGCTTTTCTCAGCAGCGCCATATTCCACACTGGATTGCGTTGCGAATTTCAACGAAAGCTCTAGCGCACACGACGCTGAATTTCTCAACACATCGCGACGTGATACGGGTCACTGCAGTGCGAAATCCCTAGTTCCACACTTCTAAGTGACTGGAGCCTCCAGAGTTGAGGTCCGGTGTTGTGCTTTTCATCAGGAACTACGTAGCGGTCAGCGGAGGCTTTCTTTCATATCCCCTCCAACGACCGCTGCGGCATTTATAGAGGTTTCGTATCAGGAGGCCACGTGCAGGATTTTAGATTTCGCCTTGCAGTCGTCCTGATCGCACTATTCATCTTCATTCCCGCTATCAGTCTTGCGGGTGATGACGCGGCCATTCTTTATAAGACCAAGTGTGCGGTTTGTCATGGAGCCGATGGGTTGGCAAATACCCCCATGGGCAAGAAGCAGTCCATTCCCTCTTTTGCGAGTGACAAGGTTCAAAAGAGCTCAAACGCCGACATCCAGGATTTCATCCTGAACGGCGGCAAAGAAAAGAAAGCCTCGCACGCGTTCGCCGGAAAAGGCATCACCACCGAGGACGGCACGAAGCTTGCAACGTACATAAAAGAGCTGGGCAAAAAGAAATAGTCGTTCCCTTCCCGCACAGGCTGCTGCCGTGTGGGGACTGTAGGTGTTATGCAGGCTTCAGTCGCAGTTCGGCTGAACTGGGGAACGACCCTGGAACCAGGACCGAGGCAAACGACCTATCCAGGATCGAACTCCAGCCGGAACGTGGATCACGGGATCCTCACGCAGGAACCCGTGACCGCGACCGAGCCATTCCCTACCCGAAAGCATTCCTTCGATTTAGTCCCGATTTCCTATCCGTTTTGTACCGTACTCGACCGACCCGCAACAGCGGGCGGCATTTTCAGGCGGAGATTCTATGAGTAAAGCACTCTTATATGACGCAACCCTTTGCATCGGTTGCAAACAGTGCGAAGCCGGCTGCGCGCAGCAGAACAAGCTGCCGTACGACGACCATATCGCGGCCGAGGACGTAACCTCGGACCACAAATTCACAACCGTCATGACACGTAGCGACAAATTCTTCCGTCGCCTGTGCATGCATTGCCAGGATCCTGCCTGCGCCTCCGTCTGTCCCGTCGGGGCCTTGCATAAGACTGCAAACGGCCCTGTCGTCTACGAAGAAAACCGCTGCATGGGATGCCGCTATTGCATGGTCGCGTGCCCCTTCGGCGTTCCGAAGTACGAGTGGTCCAAGGTCCTCCCCAAGGTTCAGAAGTGCATCATGTGTCCCGATCGCGTCGCCAATGGTCAGCCCACGGCCTGTGCCGAAGCCTGCCCAACCGGAGCAACCAAGTTCGGCGAGCGCGACGAGCTGATCAAGGAAGCTCAAGTCCGTCTGCACGACAACCCTTCCAACTATGTCCCTCACATTTTTGGCGTTGAAGAAGTCGGCGGCACCAGCGTCATCATGATCTCCGGCGTTGCCTTCGAAGAGTTCGGCCTCAGTCCGGCGAAGCTCCCGAAGGATCCCCTTCCCATTTACACCTATCGCGTTCTCTCTCGCATTCCCGATTTCGTTCCGTTGGGCGGCGCAATGCTCGGCGGCGTCTGGTGGATCACGCACCGTCGCGAAGAAGTCGCCGCTGCTGAAGCGGAAGAGAAATCGAAGAAGGACGGAGGTACGCGATGAAGTTCAAATTCACATTCTGGAAACTCGTCTTCGCTGTAATCATGGTGGCGGGCATCTATGCGACCGCGGTTCGCTTTGCCCAGGGTCTCGGTGCCTCAACCAACCTCTCGGATCAGTTCCCCTGGGGCATTTGGGTCGGCTTCGACGTCCTTTGTGGCGTCATGCTGGCTGCCGGCGGATTCACCCTCACCGCCGCCGTTCACATCCTCAACATTAAGCGCTGGCACTCCATCGTCCGCCCAACCATTCTCACTGCATTCTTGGGCTACGCGCTGGTTTCTCTCGCATTGATGTTCGATCTAGGCCGCCCCTATCGCATCTGGCACCCGCTCATCATGCGCAATCCGCACTCAGTCATGTTTGAAGTTGCATATTGCGTCATGCTTTACACGAGCGTGCTCTCCCTCGAGTTTTCACCAATCGTTCTCGAGCGCTTCAAGATGGAAAAGGCGCTGAAGATCATCAAGGCCGTTCTGATCCCGCTGGTCATCTTTGGCGTCATCCTCTCCACTCTGCACCAGTCTTCTCTCGGCACCGTGTACCTCATCATGCCGACTAAGCTGCATGCATTCTGGTACAGCCCGTTATTGCCGGTCTTCTTCTACATCTCGGCAATCGCCGTCGGTCTTGCCATGACGATCTTCGAATCGTCCATGAGTTCCAAGTACTTCGGCCGTCAACTGGAACTGCCCATCCTGCGTGAGCTCGGGCGTGTGCTCTACATCGTGCTATGGGTCTACACCATCCTTCGTTTCGAAGACCTGCTGCATCGTGGAATGTTGAAGCAAGTGCTGGTCAACAGCTACGAGATGCGTCTGTTCTGGTTGGAAGTGATCTTGGCCATGATCGCGCCCATCGTTCTCCTCTCTTTCAGGAAACTGCGCAACTCTCCCGGCGGACTCTACCTCATCGCCGTGATGGTTGTTCTGGGCTTCATCACCAATCGACTCAACGTCAGCATCACGGGAATGGAAGGAACCGCCGGGGGACACTACCTCCCAAAGTGGACCGAATTTGCCATCACCGCGATGATCGTTGCTGCCGGTTTTGCCCTGTTCGGACTTGCGGCTAAGTACCTGCCGATTTTCCCGGACGAAAAGGAGCACGACGCCGCGGCCGAAGAGCCGAAGGCGGTACCGGTAACGGCCGCCGTGATGACCAATGCAGGAGACTGATCCGAATTCGAGGAACACACCCAGTGGGGACGCAGCCGCATCGCGTCCCCGCAAGGCGCAACTTGAAGTACATAAGCCGCTAGAGTCGGAAGGACCATTCCAGCTTCGGTGGCGCGATATTACCAACAGCATCAGCGCCAAGCTTCTGCTGTTAGTAGTTGTCACCCTGGTTGCAACCTTCGGCTTACTCGGATACCTCAATATCCGCCTCCATCGCAAACACCTGGAGGCTCAGACTCTCACCGCGGCCGAGCGCATCAGCGACGTCATCAAGCGCAGCACCTCCTCTTACATGATGCGCAACGACCGCAATGGCCTTTACGACATGATGAGCACCATGGCAGACGAACCCGGTGTCGTCCGCTTGCGAATCATCAACCCTGAAGGCCGCATTAGCTTCTCCACCGACCCGAATGAAGTCGAACAATCCGTCGATAAAAGCGCCGAAGCCTGTTACGGATGTCACGCACAAGCGCAGCCACTAGCGCGAATCAACCGTCCCGATCGCTTCCGCATCTTCAAGGCTTCCAGCAACGAACGCATTCTCGGGATCATCACCCCGATCGAGAACAGCCCGTCGTGCTCCAACGCGGCCTGTCACGCTCATCCTGCCAGCCAGCAGATCCTCGGCGTTCTCGATGCCAACATGTCGCTCGCCAAGGCCGACTCTGATAACGCTCATGGCAGTCAGCTCATGCTGACCTACACAGCCGCGGCGTCGTTCATCATTGCCGTGCTCAGTTTTATCTTCATCTGGAAGATCGTTCACAACCCACTGAAGAGTCTCAAGGCCGGCACCGAACGCCTTCGCGCCGGAGATCTCGGTCACCAGATCGACGTCGCCTCCAGCGACGAAATCGGCGAACTCACTACGTCGTTCAATTCCATGAGCTACGAACTCCTCTGCGCCCGGCAGGAGGTCACCTCCTGGGCGAGGACTCTGGAAGAACGTGTCGAAGAGAAGACTCGCGAGCTCCGCCGCGCTCACGAGCAGATGTTGCAAGCCGAACGCATGGTCGCCATTGGCAAGATGGCCGCCGTCATGGCGCACGAAATCAACAACCCCCTCGCAGGAATTCTCACCTACGCCAAGCTAATCCGCCGATGGTTCGAACGTGGCATCGAAGGCGAGGAGAAGAAGAAGGAAGTTGTCGAATCGCTTGATCTGATTGCCGGCGAGAGTCGCCGATGTGGCGAACTCGTCAAGAATCTGCTGACCTTCTCTCGCACGTCGCCTATTAGCCTCGAGAAAGCCAACCTGAATGCAGTCATCGAGCGCTGCGTTAAGTTGATCGAGCATAAAGCCGATTTGCAGTCGATCCAGCTGCAGGTAGATCCGGCCCCCGATCTTCCCATTGTCTACTGCGACGCTGGCCAAATCGAACAGGTACTGCTGGCGCTGAGCATGAATGCGATCGACGCCATGCCGCACGGTGGAAACCTCTGGCTCAAGAGTGCTCGACTCGACGACAACTTGATTCAACTGACGGTTCGGGACGACGGAATGGGTATTCCTGCCGACCTGCTGCCACAACTCTTCGAGCCTTTCATGACGACGAAAGAAGTCGGCAAGGGTGTCGGCCTCGGCCTCGCAATCAGTAAGGGCATCGTCGACCGTCATGGCGGCAAGATCGAGGTTGAATCTCAACCCGGACGAGGCACAACTTTCAGGATCGCGCTGCCGCTGGACGCTCGTGTCACCGAAGCAGCAGCCGTGGCTGCAGCCGGAAGCGCACTGGTGCGCTAAACAGATTGCCGCGGGACGAATCCCGCACTGGAGTAGGAACGTGAGTGAACCTAAGGGACGTCTTCTAATCGTCGACGATGAACTAAGCGTACGTGACTCGCTCGGCAAATGGTTTCGCGAAGAGGGCTTCGATGTCGGCACCGCCGAGAACGCCAACGAGGCACTGCTGCGACTCGCGGAACGCAAGTGGGACATCGCACTGCTTGATATCAAGATGCGCGGCACCGACGGCATTGAACTCCAGCGTCGTATTCACGAGTCCGATTCCGACGTGATCTGCATCATGATGACCGGCTACGCCTCCGTGGAAACCGCTATAACAGCTCTCAAAAATGGCGCCTACGATTACGTGACCAAGCCGCTCGATCCTGACGAGATCGCGCACCTGGTCAACAAGGCCCTCGAACATCGCCGCGCGCAGCAGGAGAATGTCCGACTCAAGGAACAGGTGGCCGAAACCACTCGACCCTCGGAGATCGTCGGCCAGGGTCCCGCGATGCAGCGTCTCTTCGAGGCCGTCGAGACGGTCGGACCCACCGACGCAACTGTTCTCATCACTGGAGAGAGCGGCACAGGCAAGGAGCTCGTCGCGCGCGCCATCCATTACGCCAGCCAGCGCCGCTTCCATCCCCTCGTCGTGATTCACTGCGGCGCGCTGACGGAAACGCTTCTCGAAAGCGAACTCTTCGGACACGAGAAGGGCGCCTTTACCGGCGCACAGTATCGCAAAAAGGGTAAGTTCGAGATCGCCGAAGGCGGCACAGTCTTCCTCGACGAAATTGGCGACATCAGCCTCAAGACTCAGACCGACTTGCTTCGCGTCTTACAGGAGCGCGAGATCGTTCGCGTCGGCGGCAACCAGTCCATCAAGGTCGATTTCCGGGTCGTCGCCGCAACCAACAAGAGTCTCGAGCAGTTGATCGAAGAGGGAAAGTTCCGCCCCGACCTCTTCTATCGTTTAAACGTATTCCGAATTGAACTGCCGGCCCTTCGTGAGCGCAAAGAAGATATTCCACTCCTGGTGAATCACTTTGTAACGAAGTTCTCGAAGGAGATGAACAAGCGCATCACGCGCGTGGCTCCCGCCGCCATGGATCTCCTGCAGCAGCATCCCTGGCCCGGAAACGTTCGTGAACTCGAAAATGCCGTGGAACGCGCCATGGTCGTCGCACAGGAGCCCGAGATACGCGAGCAGGATTTCACGCTTGCACGGGTAAACGGATCGGCCGCCCCCGTCTCGTCGGAGGGCAAGACTTTGGATGAGATGGAGAAAACCCACATTTTGCGCGTACTCGATGAGTGTGGCGGGAATCAAACCAGAGCCGCCGAGGTCCTGGATATCGATCGCGTCACCCTGCACCACAAGCTGAAGAAGTATGGTTGGAAGAGAGACACAGTAGAGACTCGATGAAAGCTCTGCACCTGCTGCCGATCGGGAATGTCGATCCCGGGCTGCTCGAATGGCTGCGCCAGGAACTCATCGAGGGATTCCGCATCCCCTGTGAGATCCTCGACCCGCCGCTCGACCCCGCGTTCGCGTATCACCCTGAACGCGGACAGTTCCATTCCAGCGAACTGTTGGAAAAGGTAAGGGGATATGTCGGCCCATCCACCTGGCGGATACTGGGGATAACACCCGTCGATCTATACATTCCGATTCTTACCTTCGTCTTCGGCGAAGCCGAGATGGGTGGCACCTGCTCCATCGTTTCCTACCATCGCCTGCAGCAGGAGTTCTACGGACTTCCCCAGGACGCCCCACTCCTCGGCCGGCGCCTGCTCACCGAGTGTGTCCATGAATTAGGCCACACGCTCGAACTCACTCATTGCCAGGACTACCGGTGTGTCATGGCATCGTCCCACGCTGTCGAATGGATCGACCTCAAGGAATGGACCTTCTGCGCCGACTGCGCCGCCAAAGCCGAAGCCCACGCGCAGTTTTAAAAGCCGATCAATGCCGCTTGAAGTACTGCACCGCCCGCTCATGAGCCTTCGCCTTTTCCAGCGAAGCAAATGTCCCCAGGTTCCTGCGCTTACCAGTCTTCGGATTCTTCTTCCGTGAGTACAGGCGATACTTTCCCGAACTGAGTTTTCGAATCATCCCCGACGCTCCTACTGTTAGGGATGTCGCGACACCACCATCCGGATGGCTCTGCCCGTGCCCCATATCTGCCGCAGTTAGCAGATGTGAGCACCACAAACCTCATTCCAAGACTAAAGGGCCGGCAGGTTCGCCGGCCCTTCGCTACGTTATGAGTCCAGGTTCGGAACTACAACGTAAAAACCTATCTCTTCTCGATCACCTGTCGAATCCTCGCTGCGGCCCAGTCGACTTCCTCCCGGGTAATCGTCAGCGGCGGTGCAATCCGAATCACATGATCGTGCGTTTCTTTACAAAGCACACCAAGCTGCTTCAAAGACTCGCAGTATGGCCGCGCCTTGCCTTCCATTTCGATACCGATCCACAGACCGATGCCGCGCACATCCTTGATCTCCGGACTCTTGATCGCCCGTAATTTCTCGATGAAGTAAGCGCCAAGCTCCGCCGAATTCTCCACCATCTTCTCGTCGCGCAAGACTCGAAGCGCCGCTCGCGCTACCGCACATCCCAGCGGGTTGCCGCCAAATGTGGACCCGTGATCGCCGGGACGAAACACCCCAAGAATTTCTTTCGAACTCAGCACCGCCGACACTGGATAGAATCCACCAGCCAGCGCCTTTCCAACAATCAGCACATCCGGACGAATCCCTTCGTGCATGTAAGCGAACAGTTTCCCCGTACGCCCAAGGCCGGACTGGATTTCGTCGCACATCAGCAGCACGTTATTGCTCTTGCATATCTCAGCGGCCTCTTTCAGGAAGCCTTTCGGCGGCATCACAATTCCGGCTTCGCCTTGGATGGGTTCGAGCAGGAACGCGCACGTATTTTCCGTAACTGCTGCTCGCAGCGCCTTCGCATCGCCATAAGGAATGATCTTGAACCCAGGTGTGAACGGACCAAAGCCGTCGCGATACTGATCATCGCTTGAGAAACTGACAACCGTCACCGTACGACCATGGAAATTGTTTGCGCAAACGATGATCTCGGCCTTCCCATCGGGAATGCCTTTGACCTTGTATCCCCACTTGCGCGCCGTCTTCACCGCGGTCTCGACCGCCTCCGCACCCGAATTCATCGGAAGCGCAACGTCGAAGCCCGTCATCTCGTGCAGTTGCTCGTACAGTAGCGGTAGCTGTTCGTTGCGGAACGCCCGCGACGTGAGCGTTACTTTCCCCAATTGCTCGATCGCCGCCTTCATGATCTCCGGATGACAGTGCCCCTGGTTCACAGCCGAGTATGCGGCCAGGCAATCCAGGTACTTTTTCCCTTCGACGTCGTAAACCCAGCATCCCTCGGCCCGCTCAATCACCACATCCAGCGGATGATAATTATGCGCACCATATTGATTTTCCAGCTCTACCAACTCATCCGTGCGCGTACGTTCCATGACCGTCATAATTCCTCTCACAAAGTTGAATGTTAGATGCCCAATCTCCGGGCACGATTCCAAACCTGCATCTCGCCACGGCCGTCATCCCGACTGAGGGCGTGAGCCCGCATGGAGGGACCCGCAGTTCAATCAAACAGCATCGTCAACAGCGCCATCCTGACATACAGCCCATTCATCGCCTGCCGGAAGTAAAAAGCTCGCGGATCGCTATCCACGGTCTTATCCAGCTCCACCGTCCTCGGCAGGGGGTGCAAAATCATCGCATCCGTCTTCATCGTCTGCAGCACCGCCGAATCGATCGCGAACCGTTTCACTTCTTGCTGATCCTTTAGACGGTCAGGCCGAATCCGCGTCTGGTACACCACATCAACTTTCGGGATAACCCTCCCGATGTCCGATGCCAGCTCATACGCGACACCATGGCGTTCGAGGTATTGCAGGATGTCTTCCTTGATCTGCAACTCCGGTGGGCTTACGAAATAGATCTTCACTCGGTCGAACTTCGCCAGCAGGTAGGCCAGCGACCGCACCGTTCTTCCTTTGTCGAGTTCTCCGATGAACGCCACACTCAAACCATTCAGCGGCCGGTCGCGATAGATAGTGTAGAGATCTAGCAACGCCTGCGTCGGATGTTGCCCGCCATTTCCATCGCCTGCATTGATCACGGGCACCGGAGCGACTTCCGCAGCACGTTTCGCCCCGCCCTCTTCATGATGCCGGATCACGATTACGTCCGAATAGCTGCCAATGATCCGAATCGAATCCTCGACCTGCTCATTCTCGAATTCCGACGAGAACGCCCGCGCGTGCTCGGTCGACAACACCTTCCCGCCCAGTCGATACATCGCCGCTTCGAAACTGAATCGCGTGCGCGTCGAAGGCTCATAGAAGAGCGTAGCCATGATTCGGTTCTGGTAATCGAGCGTGCCGCCACGCTGCACGATGCGCTCCATCGAGCGTGTACGATCGAACAACTCCATCAGCAGTGGCACGGTAAATTGCTGTGACTCCACCACGTGCTGCAGTTTCGTCGATTTCGTGGTTCCAGCGCCGCTAGCCGCGCCGGCAGCGCTCAATGTGCCTGGCATACCTGCTCCTCGTGCTTCTTGCCGATCTCGGCATCGGCTACAACGTGCGTCCCAGCCCGGCCAGCCACTGCGTCCAGCATATGGGTGAACGAGGTGATGACGGCTTCGCGTCCACCGCGCTTCAGGAACCGCAACACCGATTCCACCTTAGGACCCATGTTCCCCGGCGGGAAATGCCCAGCCCGGAAGTGTTCCGTCATCTCATCGGCCGTCACCCGCTCCAGTGGCCGTTGCGTGACCTTCTTATAGTCTAGGTAAACGTAGTCTGTGTCGGTCGATATTGCGAATAAATCGACGCCGATTTCTGCCGCAAGCAGTGCCGACGCACGGTCTTTATCGATAACCGCCTCAACTCCCCGCAACATTCCTTCAGCGTCTCGAACCACAGGGATGCCACCGCCGCCACAGGCGACCACAAGCGCTCCAGCGTTGACCAGGTCGCGAATCACTTCCAGTTCCACGATCTCAATCGGATCCGGTGACGCGACCACGCGACGGTATCCACGTGCCGCATCTTCCACAATCGCCCATCCCAGCGCGCGCCTTCGCTCTTCGGCGACTGCCTTCGAATAGAACGGCCCAATCGGCTTTGTCGGATGCAACATCGCCGGATCGTCTGCCGCCACAATGCATTGCGTCATGACAGCAACCACCGGAACCTTCATCCCGGCTCGATGCAATTCGTTCCGAAGCGACTGTGCCAGCAGATACCCGATCTCCCCCTGCGTATCCGCGTCGCAGACATCCAGTGGATGTCCCGGAACCTGGTCGGAAGCCCGTTCCGAACGCAGCAGAGCCGCGCCAACCTGTGGCCCGTTTCCGTGTGTGATCACAAGGCGATACCCGCCGCGGATGAGACCGATGATTGCTTCAGCCGTCCGCCGGGTATTGGCCAATTGCTCGCTGACGGTTCCCTTTTCGCCTGCGCGAATCAGGGAGTTCCCGCCCACCGCGATTAGCATCGTCTTGGACATAAGTACTTTCGTGGAGTGGTGCCCCAGGTTCACGCGCGCAGTCTGCGCGTTAACCTGGGTCTTTTCCTAACCTGCCTACTATCTCCGTGCCCCACATCTGCCGTAGTCAGCAGATGTGGGGCAGTTCCCTACTTCACCCCTATCAACTCTTCTTCCGCGACCATCGCGTTGTAGCCGATTGGAATGTTCTTCATAACTTCCAGCATGATCGCCTTCTGCGCGTGCAGACGGTTCTCCGCTTCCTGGAACACTACCGACCGCGAACAATCGATGACGTCATCCGTCACTTCATCCCCGCGATGTGCTGGCAGACAGTGCATGAAGATCGCATCCGGCTTCGCCAGTTTGAACAGCCGCATGTTTACCTGGAACGGCATGAAGATTCTTCGCCGTTCGGCAGCTTCTGCTTCCTGTCCCATACTGGCCCATACGTCGGTGTAGATCACGTCAGCACCCATTGCGGCTGCTACCGGATCATTGGTCACCGTGCAGGTGCCGCCTGTCTTTGTGCAGCGCTGGTTCGCCCAGGTGATGGCATCAGCTTTAGGCTCGTAACCGTGCGGAGTAGCCACCCACACATCGGCTCCCAGTTGCGCGCCCGCAAACATCAGCGAATGCGCCACGTTGTTGCCGTCTCCGATGTAAGCGACTTTCTTGCCTTTAACCTGTCCCTTCGTTTCGAAGATCGTCAGGTAGTCGGCCATCGCCTGGCATGGATGGCTGTAATCGGTCAGGCCGTTGATGACAGGAACGGCGGAATACTCGGCCATACGCTCCACGATGTCGTGCGCGAAGGTCCGGATCATGATGCCCTGCACCATGCGTTCCAGGTTCTTCGCCACGTCATACACCGACTCGCGCTTCCCGAGATTGATTTCCGCCGGCGAAAGATAGATAGAGAACCCGCCCAACTGCTGGATGCCCACGTCGAACGTCACGCGAGTACGCAGCGACGGCTTCTCGAATATGAGAGCGAGTGTCTTGCCCCGCAACGCATGGCTGTACCCGGTCGGGTTCGCCTTGATCGTGCGCGCAACTTCCAGCAGGTGCCGGATCTGCTCCGGGGAAAAATCACGTATCGACAAAAAGTCAGATGGCAGCATCTATTTCATGACCTCCAGCAACGCCGGCTTGTGCTTCTTGGTGAACTGCGTGATCACGTCCCGCAATCCGTGCTCGCTGCGGTCTTCGGCTTCATAGGCCACTCGCATGCTCGGCTTGTCGATCTTGATCGTGCGCGCCAAGTCGATTGGTGTCGCTACCAGCACCAGGTCGCAGGGCACGCGCTTGATGGTCTCTTCCAATTCGTGGCACTGTCGCTCGCCATAACCCATCGCCGGCAGCAGTCCATTCAGGTGGGTGTACTTCTCGTACGTTCCGCGGATCGATCCAACCGCGTAAGGCCGCGGATCGATGATCTCCAGCGCGCCAAACTGCCGTGCTGCAACGATCCCGGCTCCGTACTTCATCTCACCATGAGTGAGCGTCGGACCGTCTTCCACTACCAGCACGCGTTTTCCCCGAACAAGTTCAGGGTTTGGCACTGAAACTCTGCACGCCATCTCAACCACGCTCGCCGTCGGGTTCACCTTGCGAACGTTCTCGCGCACCGTCTGAATGTCTTCCAGCCGCGCGGTGTCGACCTTGTTGATGACCAATACCTGCGCGCTGCGGAAATTCACTTCGCCGGGGTAGTAGCCCATCTCGTGTCCCGGGCGATGCGGATCGAGCACCACGACTTCCAGGTCCGAGCGATAGAACGACGTGTCGTTGTTTCCACCATCCCACAACACGACATCGCCTTCCTGCTCCGCCTGCCGAAGAATGTCTTCATAATCCACGCCCGCATAAATCGTGCGGTTCTCGACAATATGCGGCTCGTACTCTTCGCGCTCTTCGATCGTGCACTTGTGCAGGTCCAGATCGCTCAACTTCGCGAAGCGCTGCGCGCGTTGGATTCTCAAGTCGCCATACGGCATCGGGTGCCGCACCGCAACCGGATGCCATCCCATCTCCTGCAGATATTGCGAAACCTTGCGCGAGACCGGACTCTTGCCGCATCCCGTACGAACGGCGCACACCGAGATCACCGGCACCTTCGCCGCTAGTTGTGTCTTCTGCGCTCCGAGCAGCCAGAAGTCAGCACCCGCCGCCACAACTCGCGATGCCAGGTGCATCAGCGTCGGATAGGCGATGTCGCTGTAGGAGAAGACACACACATCCACTTCCTTCTCGCGGATGATCTTCTCCATGTCGGATTCCTCGAGAATCGGAATCCCCTCGGGATACAAATCACCAGCAAGTTCAGTCGGATATTTGCGCCCGGCAATGTCCGGAATCTGTGTTGCCGTAAATGCAACTACCTCGAATTCAGGGTTATGGCGGAAGACAACGTTGAAGTTATGAAAATCTCTACCGGCGGCTCCGAGAATCAATACTCTCTTCATATGAATGTCTGGTGGGCGTCGAACTCACAAACGACACCGCGCTCCTGATATCCATGCTGCGCTTGCGGGAAATGCACTGCGGTGAGGGCAATCACGGAGCTGAGTGCGGAGATTACTAGTCCGTAAGTAGCTTTTTCCCAGTGCCTTACAACGTTATTCGCATATACATACAGAGTTCTGCATATTTAGTCGCGAAGGGCGAGAGGAGTGGGGTGTATATGCAGCGGGAGAGTGCATACAGGGAGGTTTTCGTGGGAGCGAGACGCTCCCACCACAGCCGG
>Ga0207674_10007194_pt1 | contig 12992 bp, 14 predicted proteins | sample KBSCornC72_FD_184303 | JGI IMG/M metagenome (GOLD analysis project Ga0207674, IMG submission 184303) | Corn rhizosphere microbial communities from Kellogg Biological Station, Michigan, USA - KBS Corn C7-2 (SPAdes) (version 2) | ecosystem: Host-associated > Plants > Roots > Rhizosphere > Soil ... | reverse complement strand
CGTCCGCCGGCGCCGGCGTGGCTCGCAAGCGCCGGAACCGGCGATGTCCTTGCGGGAATGACGGCCGCAATGCGAGCGAGGGGCTTGCCGGCGTTCGAGGCGGCCTCAGCGGCAGTGTGGCTGCACGGAAAGGCTGCCGAGATCGCCGGCCCCGAGATGATCGCGGACGACCTTGCGGATGCAATCCCGCAGGCGCTCGCCCTCATCGAATGAACGAGCTGATCGTCCGCATCGCGGCGCGCGGGGACGGCGTGACTCCAAGCGGGCGTCACGTGCCGTTCGGCGTTCCCGGCGACGCCGTGCTCGACGACGGCGCTCTCGCCTTCGGGCCGCATCACCGAGAGCCGCCTTGCCGGCATTTCCCTGAATGCGGCGGGTGCCAGCTGCAGCATGCCGACGACCAGACCTATAGCGGCTATCTCGTCTCGCGGATCGAGACGGCGCTGGCGCAGCACGGGATCGCGACCGAGATCCGCCCGCCGCACCTGTCGCCGCCAAACAGCCGCCGAAGGGCGACGCTGAAGGCGCTGAAGGTCGGGAACAGCGTGCTCCTCGGCTTCAACGCCGAGATGTCGCACCGCATCGTCGACATGCGCGAGTGCCATATCCTCAGGCCCGAGCTGTTCGCCTTGGTCGAGCCGTTGCGGGAGCTGCTCGCCGCGCAGCTGCGGCCCAACCGCGGCGCAGAAGTCCAGCTGACGCTGGTCGACTGGGGCGCCGACGTGCTGCTCAAGGGCGTTCCCGCGGGGCGGCTCGCAGACGTCGAGCAACTGACGTCGTTCGCGATCGAGCACGAGCTCGCGCGGCTCAGCGTCGACCGCGGACTCGGGCCAGAAGCGATCTACGAGCCCCAGCCGGCAACGGTGACGCTGTCCGGCGTGCGCGTCGGCTTCCCTCCAGCAGGCTTCTTGCAAGCGACAGCGGACGGGGAGGCGGCGCTTGTCGCGGCCGTCCAGGAGGCGGTGGCCGGCGCTGGGGCGGTCGCGGACCTCTTCTCCGGCCTCGGCACATTCGCGCTCGCCACGCACGCGACCTATGCCGCGGAAGCCTCTCTCGACGCCGCCGCCGCGCTCAAGCGCGCAGGGCCGGGGCTCAGCGTCGAGCACCGCGACCTGTACCGCAGTCCGCTCGATGCGAAGGAGCTCAAACACTTCGATGCCGTGATCCTCGACCCGCCGCGCGCTGGAGCCGAGGAGCAGGTGAGGGCGCTGGCCAAGTCGGCAGTGCAGCGCATCGCCTATGTCAGCTGCAACCCGGCGACCTTCGCGCGCGATGCACAGGCGCTCGTCGCCGGCGGCTATTCGCTCGCGTGGGTCGCGCCCGTCGGCCAGTTCCGTTGGTCGACGCATGTGGAGCTCGCCGCCTGCTTCACCCGTGGATGAGGAAGATCGCCGCGTGCGTGGTCAGTCCTAGGAGGCACAGGCTCGCCAGGATGAACAGCAGGAAACGGTAAAGGACGACGTTGACCGTCACCTGCACGAGGCTGTGGAGGATACGGAATGCCACGTACGCCCATGCGAGGTAGACGTTGATCGCAGCGTCGAAGCCCATCAGGATCAGCGCGACGACGATCGCATAGAAGATCGTAGGCTGTTCAAGCAAATGGTTGTAATTGTGGGCTTTCCAATTGACCTGGTCGGGAATTTTGCCCTCTAGAGCGCCCCCTCGCGTGCCCACCCGCCCTTTGAAGCTGATTCCCGCGCGGCGCATCGCCGGTAGCCGCGTCGCGTACATCCAGATCTGGATGATCAAGGTCCAGGCGACGAGCGCGACGATCGGCCCGAGAAGCGGACTGTGGCTCACGAAAGCATCTCCCCTGCTTGCAAACGGGAAGGTGCGTCAGTTCGTTACGCTTGGCAATCGAATCCGCATCCGCTCTACAGGGCCAGTGACGGACGAACGCAGCGGGCAATTGCGGCTGTCGAAAGCGCAGATCGCATCGGTCGCCGCCGGCAATGCGCTCGAATTCTACGACTTCGTCACCTACACCTTCTTCGCGACGCAGATCGGCCGCGCGCTGTTTCCCGGAGACGCGTCGCACTCGCTGCTCTACTCGCTGGCGACGTTCGGGGTCGGGTTCCTGACGCGGCCGCTCGGCGGGCTGATCATCGGCCGGATGGCGGATCGGCGCGGGCGCAAGCCGGCGATGATCCTGACGTTCAGCATGATGGGCATCGCGATGACGGGGCTCGCGCTGACGCCGTCCTACGCCGCCATCGGAATGCTTGCCCCGATCCTCGCCGTCGTTTTCCGCCTGCTGCAGGGGTTTTCGCTCGGCGGCGAAGTGGGGCCGAACATCGCTTATCTGATGGAGGCGGCGCCGCCGAACCGGCGCGGCTTGTTCATCTCCCTGAACTTCGCATCGGCCGATTTCGCCGTGCTCGTCGCCGGGCTGGTCGGGTTCGGGCTCGCGTCGGCGCTGACGGGGCCACAGCTCGAGTCCTGGGGCTGGCGCGCGGCCTTCCTGCTCGGCGCGACGATCGTTCCGTTCGGCCTCCGCCTGCGGCGGACGCTCGTCGAGACGCTGCCGCAGGAGCCGGAGGACGCGCATTCCAGCAGCCGCCCGGTCGTGCTGCTTGCCGCGGCGGGGCTGTTGATCATCGCTGGCGCGACCATCAGCAATTACACCCTCGATTATCTCACCACCTATGCCCAGTCGACGCTGCACATGGCGGTGCCGACGGCGTTCGCGGCGACGATCATCCTCGGGCTGATCGGTGTGGTCGGCGACCTCAGCGGAGGGCTACTCGCCGACCGGTTCGGGCCGAAGCGGGTGCTGGTCATTCCCTGGCTTCTGCTGATCGGCGGGATCGTGCCCGTCTTCCATGTCTTGAACGAAACGCGGACCGCCACCGCGCTGCTGGTCTCGACCGCGGTGCTGACGACCTTTCACATCCTCGGCTCGTCGCCGGCGACAATCCATTTCGCCGAGGCGCTGCCGGCGCGCGTCAGGGCAGGCGGGATCGGGATCGTCTACGCGCTGGCGATCGCGGCGTTCGGCGGCACGACCCAACTCGCCGAAACGCTGCTGATCCGCTGGACTGGCAACCCCATCGCGCCCGCCTGGTACATGATGGGCGCGGTGGCCGTCGCGCTCACCGGCGCGCTGCTCATACCCGAGCCTCGGAAATCCTCCCTGTCGCGGAGCGATGGGGAGGGGGACCGCTCCGCGTAGCGGAGTGGTGGAGGCGCCCCTCCGTCAGGCCTGCGGCCTGCCACCTCCCCATTGCTTCGCAACAGGGAGCAGCGACTCAGTCGAACAGCTTGGCGAAGCGACGCTTCTCGCGGTTGCGCCAGGCACCGCGATGCCACGCGTCGCTCGCCAGCAGCGGGAGCACGCTCGTCGCCTCGGCGAACACCATCTGCTCCATCGCCGTCGAGACCTTGCCCCAGCTCGCAGCTTCCTGAAGCGTCGAGGAAGAGCAGGCGCCGTCGCGGACGTCGGCAACGGTGATCTGCACCGCATATTTGTGCACCTCGACATCCTCGTGTCCGAGGATTTCCGCACAAACCACAGTGTCCTGCGTGAAGTTCTTCGGCACGCCGCCGCCGATCATCAGCAGGCCCGTCGTGCCGGCCTTGATCTTGATGTCGGTGAGCTCGCGGAAGTCGGCGATGCTGTCGAGCGTCATGTAATGACCGCCGCGCTTCATCGCGTCGACCTGATGCTTGACCAGGCCGAAGCCCGCCGAGCTGTCGGTGAACGCCGGGCAGAAGATCGGCACGTCATTCTCATAGGCGAGCTGGACTAGGCTGCCCTGCTTCCTGGCGTTGCCCTCGCTCAGCCACTTGCCCATTTCGCGGATGAAGGCGCGGCTGCTGTACGGCCGGGGCTCGAGGCTGTCGGCGATCAGCCCGACCGTGTGGTCGCAGTCCTGCAGCTGCTCCTCGTCGATGTAGGTGTCGTAGATGCGGTCGATGTAGAGCGATCTAAGCGTATCATCGTCAGGGATTTCATTGGCTTGATAGTGCTTGTGGCCAAGCGCTTCGAAGAAATCCATGTCGACGATCGTGGCACCCGTGGCGACGATCGCGTCGACCATGTTGGAGCGGACAAGCTCGGCATAGAGGTCCATGCACCCGCCGGCCGAGGTCGAGCCCGCGACCACCAGGATGATCGAGCAGCTCTGGTCCTCGAGCATGGTGTTGTAGATCTTCGTCGCACGAGCGAGGTCACGGCTGGTGAAGCTCATGTGGCCCATCGCGTCGACGATCGGGCGAGCGTCGAACTTGGTGATGTCGATATGCTCGATCGGGGTCGAGAGAAGCTCAGCCTTTCGCGTGTCGTTGATGCGCTCGGCGTCCTCAGTCTTGATCAGGGTTTCGGTGGTCATTTCATGCTCCAATAGCATCCACCCCCTCCCGCTTGCGGGAGGGGGAAAGGGGGTGGGTATGTGGTCCCGCCGGACCGGCTATTGGCCGTCGTTCTTCCTTTGGGGGGACAGGCCCACCCCCAGCCCCTCCCGTAAACGGGAGGGGGACTAGATCAAAATTTTACGATGTTCGAACGAACCGCCGGCTTGGCGCCATAAAGGGTCGCCATCGGCTCATCGTCGACGATCACCGATTCGACCGCGCCGAAGCCGTTGAACTGGGTGCGCATCGCGCAGCCATAGGCGCCGAGCATTCCGACCTCGATATAGTCGCCGGGACCAACGTCGCCGGGCAGCTCGAACGGCCCCGCCATGCGGTCGAGGTCGTCGCAGGTCGGCCCGTAGAAGCTGAACTTCATCGGCCGCACGTGGGACTGCTCGTCGCGGATGAGCTGCACCGGATAGCGCCAGCCGATGTGGGCGGCATCGAACAAAGCGCCGTAGGCGCCGTCATTGATGTACAGCTCGTCGCCCCGACGCTTCTCTACGCGGACCAGCACGCTCGCATATTCCGCGCACAGCGCACGGCCCGGCTCGCACCACAGCTCGGCCGAATAGCTGATCGGCAGCGCTTCGAACGCCTGGTGAACGACGGCGAAATAAGTCTCGAGCGGCGGCGGCTCCATGCCCGGATAGGACGACGGAAAGCCTCCGCCGACGTCGACGATGTCAACCGTGACCGCCGCTTCGACGATCGCGTCGCGGACGCGGGTCATCGCTTCGGCGAAGGCCGCAGGCGTCATCGCCTGGCTGCCGACGTGGAAGCAGATGCCGAGCGCGTCCGCCGCCTGACGGGCGCCCACGAGGAGGCCGCTGACGTCGCGCGGGTCGGCTCCGAACTTGGCGGCGAGGCTGAGCTTGGCATGGTCGGAGCTCACCCGGATGCGGACGAGCAAGTTGAGGTCGCTCGCCGGAACATCGTCCGTCGACGTCGCGCGGATGATCTTGTCGAGTTCCTCAACCGTATCGAGGCTGAAGGTCCTCACACCGTGCTCGAAATAGGCCTCGGCGATCGCTTCCTCGGCCTTCACCGGGTGCATGAAGCAGAGTACCGCCTCGGGGAGCGTCTCGTGGACGAGGCGGATTTCGCCGATCGAGGCGACGTCATAGTGAGTGACTCCCTCGTCCCAGAGGATTTTCAGCAGGTCGGGCGACGGATTGGCCTTGACCGCGTAGAGCGACCTGCCGGGGAACTTCTCGACGAAGAACCGGGCCGCGCGGCGCGCCGCATGCGGACGCAGCAAGGTAACCGGCTGGACCGGTCGGAGTGTGGCGATAGCGGCAGCCCCCCGACTGCCGGACGGGGCGGTCGCTAGCCCCAGCGCGCGATGTGGCTTGAACAACTCAAGGGACCTCCAACAGGCATGTTCAACACAGAGCTGCCTTGCGGTTGGAAGTCCCATGGGGCAGCGGAAGCGCGATATATGTGCGGGGACTCCCCCTGTAAAGATTGTTCGGCCTGGAGATAAAGATTTGGTGACCGTATGTCGCTGATCTGCAACGGCTAATCGAAAAGGTGAAATATCAACGACTTAGTGAAATCGCCTAAATTGACGCTCAACGACGTGGTCGAGGCGGCGGCGCGGATCGAGGGTCTGGTGCAGAAGACGCCGCTGCTCGAAAGCGACATTGACGGCCAGCGCGTGTGGCTCAAATGCGAGTGCCTGCAGACCGGCGGCGCCTTCAAGCTGAGGGGGGCGACCAATCGCTTGCTGCAGCTTTCGCCAGCGGAGCGCGAGCGGGGGGTGGTCGCCTTTTCATCGGGCAACCACGCGCGCGGGGTGGCGATCGCGGCCAAGCGGCTCGGCATTCGAGCGGTGATCGTGATGCCGTCCGATGCCCCGCAGGTGAAGGTTAATGGAACGCGCGCTGAAGGAGCCGAGATCGTCTTCTACGACCGGCGGACCGAGAGCCGCGAGGAAATCGCCGCGCGGCTAGCCGGAGAGAGCGGCGCGACGGTCGTGCCGAGCTTCGACGACCCAGCGATCGTCGTCGGGCAGGGAACTGCTGGGTTGGAGATCGTCGAGCAACTCGGCCGATCGCCCAACCGCATCGTCATTCCCTGTGGAGGGGGTGGGCTCGCTTCAGGAATGGCCTTAGCCGTGCCGGACGCGGAGGTCGTCATTGTCGAGCCCGAAGGCTGGGACGACATGGCGCGCTCGCTCGAGCAAGGCGAGATCGTGTCCGTGGCCCCAGACGCGCCGGATACCTTCTGCGACGCCATCATGACTCCGCGCGTGGCCCCGATCACCTTCGGTATTCTTCGCGACCGCGATGCCCGCGCTCTCTCGGTCAGCGACGCCGAAGTCGAGGAGGCGATCCGCTTCGCCTGGGACAAGCACGGGATCGTGGTTGAGCCGGGCGCCGCGGTGGGTCTTGCTGCAGTGCTTGCCGGCAACCTCCATCCGGTCGACGACACGGTAGTGGTCTTATCCGGCGGGAACATCGATCCGGCGCTGCATGCGCGGATCGTCAGCGAAGCGGCTTAAGCGACGTTGCGCGTCTTGTATTCGCCGGGCTCGAGATGCGCCGGGCTCGAGCGCTCGACCGCCTTGGTCAGCTCCTCGAGCTCGGCGGCAAGCGTCTTGAGCTCGGCGGCGAGGAAGCGGCGCTCTTCGGCGGCAACCGACTCCGACGCGTCGATCAGCGTGTCGAGCATCATGGCGATGCACGGCAGGATCGTTTCCTCGATCCGCTCGAACGCCTCGTCGAGGCGCGCCTGCTCGTCAGCCCTGGGCATTGCCGCAGTGTCGGCGATCTTGGTTAAGCCTTGGTGAAGTGAGACACGTGAATTGAGCAATTTTTCGTCGTTCGCCATGGCCTTGGCGATGGTCGCGGGGTTCCTGCTGCTCGCCGGCGGCGTGAAGCTTGCTTTCGAGCGTCACACGCGGGTGCGCGGCGTCCTGATGATTGTCGCGGCCCTTGTGATCGTCATGAACGTGATGATCTGGACGGTATAGCGGGCTTTATGGGGTCGGTGGCGAGCCGCATGTCGAGATAATCGTCGACCGACCTCATCAGCAGGTCGAGCTCGTTGGCGAAGAAATGGTTCGCGCCCGGGATCACGTCGTGATGGATGGTGATGTGGCGCTGGGTCCTGAGCTTGTCGACCAGCTTCTGGACCGCGCTGGGTGTCACGACCTCGTCGGCCTCGCCCTGGATGATGATGCCCGACGAGGGGCAGGGGGCGAGGAAGCTGAAGTCGTACATGTTGGCCGGCGGGGCGATCGAGATGAAGCCGCGAATTTCCGGCCGTCGCATCAGCAGCTGCATGCCGATCCACGCGCCGAAGCTGACGCCGGCGACCCAGGTCGTCTCGGCCTCCGGATGGATCTGCTGGACCCAGTCGAGCGCGCTCGCGGCGTCGCTGAGCTCGCCGATGCCGTTGTCGAACACGCCCTGGCTCTTGCCGACGCCGCGGAAATTGAAGCGCAGCGTGGCGAAGCCGCGCTTGACGAAGGTCTGGTAGAGCAGCTGGACGATCTTGTTGTTCATCGTCCCGCCCGCCTGCGGGTGCGAGTGCAGGATCAGCGCGACGGGAGCGCGGGGGCGGGTACCGGGATGGAAACGTCCTTCGAGGCGTCCCTCGGGGCCTGGGAAAATGACTTCGGGCATGGAGTTGGCGTAAGCTCGCGAAATGATGTGCTGCGCGGGTGCGCAGCGGCGTCGCGTCCTATATAGGGGCGGGCGTTCATGTGGCAATTGGCAGGGATCCAGCCGTTTTGAACAGCGCGGGACGCCTCTACCTCGACCATGCGGCGACGACGCCGGTGCTGCCGCCGGCGCGCGCCGCCGTCGCCGCCGTGCTCGAGGGCTGGGCGAACCCCAGCTCGCCGCATGCCGACGGGCGGAGGGCGCGCGCGGCGTTCGAGGCCGCGCGCTGGACCATCGCGGATGCGCTGGGCTGGCGGCATGACGTCATTCTCACCTCGGGTGCGAGCGAGGCGATCCAGATCGCAGCGGCCCGCGCAAAGGCCGGACGCCGGATCGTCAGTCCGACCGAGCATGACGCAGTGATCGCCGCGATGGGTCCCGACGCGAGGGTGCTGCAGGTCGATCAGAATGGCCTCATCGATCTCGACCTGCTCTGGAAGGAGCTCGCCGACGGACCGGCGCTCGTCGCAATCCAGTTGGTCAACAATGAGACCGGGGTCATTCAGCCGATCGAGCGCATCCAGGAGCTGGTGCGCAAGGCCGGGTCGCTCTTGCTGTGCGATTGCGCCCAGGCTGCCGGCAAGATCGAGCTGCCGGAAGCCGATTTCATGACGATTTCTGGACACAAGTTCGGCGGGCCACCCGGTGTAGGCGCTTTGCTCGTCAGAGAGCTGGCAACGCTCGAGCCCAGCGGCGGCCAAGAACGGGGCTACCGGCGCGGAACGGAAAACTGGCCAGCCGTAGCGGGAATGGCCGCGGCGCTCGACAGCCGCGCTTTTGCCGAAGCGATGCCCCGCCTCGAGCGGCTCCGCGCGCAGCTGGAGCAGGAACTCGTTTCCGCAGGTGGGCTGGTGATTGCCGCCGCTGCGCCGCGCATCGCGACGATCGGCGCCTATGCCATGCCGGGCGTCGCCAGCGCGAGCCAGCTCGTCCAGCTCGACCTCGCGGGCATTTCCGTTTCCGCCGGAAGCGCCTGCTCGTCGGGCAGCATGAAATCGAGCCGTGTGCTCGCGGCGATGGGCGTGCCGGCGGAGATCGCCGGATCGGTCATCCGCGTCAGCTTCGGTCCGTCCACGAGCGAGCAGGACATCGACCGCTTCCTCGCTGAGTGGCGCCGAATCGCCAATCGTGCGAAGGCCGCCGCGGCATGATCTACCTCGATTACCAGGCGACGACGCCGGTCGCGCCCGAAGTGGCGAGGGCGATGCAGCCGTGGATCGAGGAACGGTTCGCCAATCCGCATTCACCGTCGCGCTGGGGTCACGAGGCCGCCGCCGCGATCGAGGTCGCGCGCAAGCAGGTCGAAAAGGCATTCGGCCTTGCCGGCGGAAGCATCGCCTTCACCGGCAGCGCGACCGAGGCGATCAACTGGGCGCTGAAGGGCACGGTCGAAAAGGCGCCCAAGGGGCGCAATCGCATGATCACCGTCGCGACAGAGCATGCGGCCGTGCTCGATACGTGCGAGTGGTTGGCGGGGCAGGGGATCGACCTCACCGTCCTGCCGGTGCAGCCCAACGGCCGTCTCGACCTCTCCCTGCTCGAGCGGGAGCTGGACCAGCGCGTGCTCCTCGTCGCGGTGATGATGGTCAACAATGAGATCGGCGTTACCCAGCCCATCACCGAAATTTCGGACATGGCGCACAAAGCTGGCGCCCTGATGCTGTGCGATGCGGTGCAGGCGTTCGGCCGGCTCGACCTGTGGCCGGGTCCCGACCTGGTCGCCGTCTCGGCGCACAAGATCCACGGGCCCAAGGGCATTGGCGCGCTGTGGATGCGCAGGGGCAAGGAGCCGCGGCCGCTGATCCACGGCGGCGGCCAGGAGCAGGGGCTGCGCTCGGGCACGCTCTCGCCGGCGCTGTGCGTCGGCTTCGGCGCGGCGGCGAAGCTCGCGCACGAGCGGTGCACGCGCGACTACGACCATGTCCAGAAGCTGTGGAAAGCCGCGGTTCACGCGCTCGGGCCGGGATGGACGATCAACGGCTGCACCCAGTGCCGTTATCACGGGAATCTCAACATCCGCCGCGAAGGCGTTGATGCGGCTCGTGTTCTGGCCGATTTACGCGATATCGCCTTTTCGCTCGGGTCGGCCTGCGCCAGCGGCTCGGGACGGCCGAGCCATGTGCTTCGGGCGCTGGGGCTCGATTATCGCGAGGCGCGGTCGTCGATCCGCCTCGGCTTCGGCCGCTATACGACGCAGCACGAGTTGGTCGACGCGTGCAAGCGGATTGCCGCTGCCGCCGTCGCGCAGGAGAAGCTCGACGCGTGACCCTGGTGCGGTTCTTCAAGCCCGACGGAACTCTCGACAAGGAAGTGGAAGCGGCGCCGGGGCAGCGGCTGCTCGACGTCGCCTGGACCGCCCGTGAGCCGCTGGAAGGCGCGTGCGAGGGCGTGATGGCCTGCTCGACCTGCCACGTGATCGTCGCTCCCGAGGATTTTGCAAAGCTGCCGGCAGCGAGCGAGGAGGAAGAGGATTTGCTCGATCTTGCCGCGCACGCGACGCGGACCTCGCGGCTGGCGTGCCAGATCATCCTTACGGCGGATATGGAAAGCCTCAGCGTCCGGGTTCCGCCCGAAGCGCGCAACTGGATGGGACGCTAGAGTCCGGGCCCGCTCTGGTCCGGTAGCGGGATTTCCTTGTGTTCGGGCTTGTTTCCCGTCGCCGCGGGCGGCGGCTTCAACGTCTCGAGCACCCCGAGAGTCAATTTGCCCTGATGGTCAACGTCAAGCGCGACGAAGCGCTGCGTCGCCGCCCGGCGGAACTCGCTCAGCGAGACCCCGCGGTTGAAGTCGAAGTCCGCCGAGACCACCGGTTCCGGCAAGTCGAGAAGCCCGTAGCGCGCGCCGCCCTGGTGGCCATCGTCGACTCCGCCGTCGCTCCACCCGCGGCCGTGCCGCCGACGACCGCCGCGGCCTTCACCTTCGTCGCCGCCACCAAGCGCCGCAAAGCCGAGGTGCGCGGTGGAGATCTCCGGCGCGACCGCGGTTTCGTAATGGGTGATCTCGTCCGGATCGATTTCGCCGTCGTGATTGGTATCGAGCGTTGCAAAGAAGCGCTCCGAATCCTTCTGCATTTCCTCGATCGTCAGGTAGCCGTCATGGTTGAGGTCGGCCTGGTGGAACCAGTCGGCCAGCGTGTCGTCCGCGCTTCCGTTCGGACGGAACGGCTCGCCCATCGGACTGATAAAGATGCGGTTGTAGCGATGCGGCACGTCGGCCGTCGGCGCTGCGGGCGCCTGGCCGGCAGCGGCCGAAAGCGACAGGAGGAGCGGGACGAGAAGCATGCGCCGAGTGAAGCACCTCGCAACCTTGCTGCCAAGTGAATTGGGGCGATCCGGCGTTCTTTGGCTATGGCCCCACCGGCAGCGGATTGCCGATCCTGGCGTCGGTCGCCTTGTCGTCGCGCTTGTGCCGTCGGTCCGGCTGCGGCGCGTGGGACATGGCCTCTAGCTGCGTCAGCGTAAGCCGGCCCTGGTGCGCTTTGTCCAGCAGCTGGAATCGCTCCAGGGCGGCCGCCCTGAACTCGGCGAGCGTGATTGCGCGGTTGAAATCGCTATCGGCTGCCGCGACTGGCTCAGGCATGTTGAGCAGGGAATAGCGAGCCGCGCCCTGCATCGCACCGCCGATACCGAGACTCGTGTCTACCTCGTCGCTATGCCGCCGGCGGTCGCTGCGCTTGTGGCCGGCGTCGCCGTAGGGATCGTCGGCGGCTTCGCGCACCATGCTAGCAGGCTGCCCGGGCACGCGCTTGGTCTTGCTGTTGACCTGGATTTCCGGCGCGACCTGATATTCGTAGGCGGCGAGCTCGTCGGGGTCGATCTGTCCGTCGTGGTTGCTATCCAGCCTGGCGAAGAAGCGCTCGGCGTCGGCGACCATTTCGTCTGCGGTCAGCATGCCGTCGCGGTTGCGGTCCGCCTGGTAGAACCAGTCGGCGAGCGTGTCGTCGTCGCGGCCTTTCGGCCGGAACGGCTCGCCCATCGGGCTGACGAACGGCGCCCATGGATGGCCGGTGACGGTGATCGGCACGGTCGAGGCAGGCGGCGACTGCGCTGCCACGAGGGCGAGCAGGAGAGCGGTGAGGGACATCAGGTCTGCTTCACTGTTACGCGGCGGGCGTCGTCCTCCCCAGGTGAACGGTCAATGAAAAACGCGCAGCGACGGCATGAACTTGCGCGATGCGCCCGCTTTCACCATATGCGCGGGCGGAAGTCGGCGGACGGCGCTGTCGCCAACCTGGTCAGGTCCGGAAGGAAGCAGCCACAACGATTTGGTGCCGGGTCGTCGGCTTCCACCCTTTCCCTCGATGAGCAAGTCACCTAACCCGTGCTTAGCCGGGGGGCTGCTTGATGACGGACTTCGAATTCCTGTTTTCGGTCTTCGGTCTGCTCATTGGCCTGACTTTCATCGAAATCGCCATCAAGTTTGCCGACGCGATCGACGCCCATGCGCGACGTCCTATCGGGGTGCTGACGCCACTGCTCGCCCTGTTCGTGATGATCGACGTCGCCGGCTATTGGGTGTTCGCCTGGTCAATCCGCGAGCTTCTTCATGTCCGCTGGCGAACGGTGTTCGTCGGGCTCAGCGTCGCGATCCTCTATTACCTGTCTGCGTCGATGATCTTTCCGCGCAGCGAAGGCGAGTGGAAGAGCCTGGATGAGCATTATTGGGCACGCAAGCGCTGGGTGATTGGGGGAATCCTGCTGGTCGAGAGTGCCACCATGGCGTGGCAGTGGACACGCGCCGTCCCCGCGATCGACGATTATTGGTTCTGGATTTACCAGCTGCCGTACTTCATCCCGCTGGCGGCGCTGCTGTTCACTCGCTCGCGCCGAATGGATATCGTGCTCTTCATTGTCCTGATCGGCATGATGCTCTTCGCGGACTTCGACCTTGGGCCAAGCTCCCGCTGGGGCGAGCAGGTCGGGATCAGCATCGGCCACTTGGCTTCGACAAGCACGCAAGCCGCTC
>Ga0207674_10007190_pt1 | contig 12996 bp, 12 predicted proteins | sample KBSCornC72_FD_184303 | JGI IMG/M metagenome (GOLD analysis project Ga0207674, IMG submission 184303) | Corn rhizosphere microbial communities from Kellogg Biological Station, Michigan, USA - KBS Corn C7-2 (SPAdes) (version 2) | ecosystem: Host-associated > Plants > Roots > Rhizosphere > Soil ... | reverse complement strand
ATGTCGGCGGTGCAGAATGTGGGTCAGGCGTTCGTCGATTCGTAACCGGCCCACGGGCCTTAAATCCATTCTCAGCCCGGCAGCAATGTTACGCTGGAATTGTGCGAAACGGAAAGAAAATGAGTAGCGACAGTATCACCAAAGATGAACCCGAATCGCCCGCGGCACAGACTACCGTAGCCGGCGATCCGCCCGATCCCATCGCCGCGTTGACGGCTGAGCGCGACCAACTGGCCGCGCAATTGGCGGAGTTGCAGGATCGTTTCCTGCGCGCCCAGGCGGAATTCCAGAACTCGCGCAAGCGGGCCGAAAAGGAGCGAGTCGAGTTCGCCGAATATGCCAGCACCGAAGCCGTGCGCGCCCTGCTGCCGATCCTGGACGACTTCGAACGGGCACTCAAAACCGAGTCGTCCGATAAAGAATACAGCAAAGGGATGGAGATGATCTACCAGCGGTTTTATGACTCCCTGAAGAAATTAGGATTGGAGCCGATCGTATCCACAGGGCAGCCCTTTGATCCGCATGTTCACCACGCCGTGGAAATGGTCGAGACCGAGGACGCCGCCGATCACACGGTGCTCGATGAGTATCAAAGAGGCTACAATTTCAAAAACCGGCTGCTGCGTCCTGCGATGGTAAAGGTCGCGGTCGAGCGCGGTTCCAAGTAAACGCAATTCGTATGCGGCCAAGGGTTAAGAAGTGAGCGTAACCAAACGCGATTATTACGAAATTCTCGGCGTCAGCCGGGACTGCGACGAACCGGTTCTGAAGGGAGCCTACCGCAAACTTGCGCTCGAATACCATCCCGATCGCAATCCCGGCAATCACGAAGCGGAAGAGAAATTCAAGGAAGCCGCCGAGGCCTATAGCGTTCTGAGCGACGCCCAGAAGCGTGCCGCCTACGATCGCTTCGGCCACAAGGGCGTCTCCAGCGCGGCCGGCAATGGATTCGATCCCTCCGCGGGATTCCCTGACCTGGCCGACATCTTAAGCGATGTGTTTGGATTTGGCGACGTCTTCGGAGGCGGAGGCCGGGGTCAGCAGCGCCGCCCGCGCGCCCAGCGCGGCGACGACGTTCGCTACGACCTGGAGATCAATTTCGAAGACTCCATGCGCGGTATCTCGATCGACATTCAAGTTCCGCGCCTGGAGGAATGCGGCCGCTGCCACGGCAAGGGCGCCGAACCCGAGGACGGACTCACCACCTGCCCCATTTGCCGCGGCAAGGGCGAAGTGATTTATCAGCAGGCGTTTCTTTCCGTGCGCCGCACCTGCAGCCAGTGCGGAGGGCGCGGCCAGATCATTCGCCGTCCCTGCAAGGAATGTAAAGGCGAAGGCTATCTGAAGCGCGAGCGCAAGCTGAAGGTGAACATTCCAGCGGGAGTCGACGACGGCACCCAGCTCCGCCTCTCCCAGGAAGGGCAGCCTGGCGTGAACGGCGGCGGCAGCGGCGATCTCTACGTGGTGCTCAAGGTGAAGCCTCACCCCATCTTCGAACGCCATGAAGACAACCTGCATTGCACCGTCCCCATCAATGCCGCGCAGGCCGCCCTAGGGGCGTCGGTGGATATTCTTACGCTGGACGGTTTGCAGACCGTCAAGATTCCGGAGGGTGCGCAAGCCGGCCAGCGCCTGCGCATCAAGGGTCTGGGCGTGCCGCACGTCAACGGCAGCGGCCGTGGCGACATGTTCGTGCATCTCGACGTGCGTATTCCCACCAAACTCTCGCGCGAGCAGCGCAGGCTCTTCGAGCAGCTTCGCGAACTTCTCCCCGCCGAAAACGAACCCAGCGAAAAGGGCATTCTGGGCAAAGTCAAAGATTACTTCATGTAGACCGTTCGCCTGCTGCAAGAACGTTTTTACAAAACCTTTACGATTGTTTTACAACCTCGCCTTAACACCGGCGTATGCTCGGGCATCCCCTATCCGAAGGAGCAACGCTCGAATGCAACGTTTTCGGTTCCCCCGTCTCGCGCCGACAATACTCGCGGCGCTCCCGTTGACCTTTTTGGCAGGCTCAGCCTCCGCCCAGCACTATACCCAGGTCAATTTGGTCTCGAATCAAACCGGCCAAGCTACCCATACCGACACGAGCCTGGTGAATGGATGGGGTATCGCCCGCTCCGCCACTAGTCCGTGGTGGGTATCCGACAACGGTACCGGAAAGAGCACACTCTACAATGGAACCACTGGGAATCCCTCCGCGCTCGTCGTCACGGTTCCGGGTGCGCCAACGGGAGTGGTCTTCAACGGATCGTCCGCTTTTTCGGTTCTGGGAGGGGCTGCAGCTCGCTTCATCTTCGCTTCCGAGGACGGGACCATCTCGGCCTGGAATGGAGGCACCCAGGCCCAGGTGGTCGTGACCACGGCGGGAGCGGTTTATAAGGGTATCGCCATCGCCACCGTCGACGGCAACCGGCGACTCTATGCTGCGGATTTTCACAATGGCCACATCGATGTGTTCGACGCCAGCTTTCAGCCAGTGACGAAGGACAAAGGCAAGGGGGACGACCACGGCAAGGGTGACGACCAGGGCGACCAGAGCAGTTTCTTCTCGGGAAAGCCACGGGGATTCTCCCCCTTCAACATCCAGAACATTGGCGACACTCTGTTTGTCGCCTTTGCGAAGAAGGAAGCTGGCGGGGACGATGAAGTCCAGGGTCCGGGCTTAGGACTCATCGGAGCCTTCACCCCTAGCGGCAAGCTGATCCGCTGGTTCGAGCATGTCAATGATCTGAACGCACCCTGGGGCATGGCGATGGCGCCCAGCGAATTCGGCGCCTTCAGCCACCATCTGCTGGTGGGCCAATTTGGCAGCGGCGAGATTCTCGCCTTCAACGCCACGTCCGGCGAGTATGCCGGAAAGCTGCTGCGACCGGTCGCCGATGGTGGGCAGCCGATCAGTATCGATGGCTTGTGGGGCATCGGTTTCGGCAGCGGCGCTGCCAATTCGGGTCCTCTGACGACTCTGTTTTTTGCCGCTGGGCCGAACAGTGAATCCAACGGTTTGTTCGGAAGCCTGACGCCGGTGTCTGCAGACCTGATTCAGGGCAACAGCAACTAAGGCTTATTTTGCAGCTTAGGGGCGCGCCTTCAGCCAGGTAATGATCTGCCAGCGCTGCGCTTCGGGCATATGCGCGAAGGATGGCATTCCATGGTGCAGCGCTCCGTTGCGCAAGATCCAGAACAATGCTCCCGGCGCGGCGTCGTAGACTTCCTTTTGCCTGAGCGGCGGGGCTTTCGCCACGCCGCCGACGCCATTCCGCCCGTGACACGAGGCGCATTCGCGGGCAAACAGTTTCGCTCCCGCCTGTTGCGCGCGTTCCTGTCCATCCAGCGGGTTACTCATTACCGCGGCGGCTCGCCGTGCGTGCTCCATCAGGTCTTCACCTCGCACACATGCGACGGCCGCCAACAGGCAAGCACCTAGCAGGGATCTGCGCATCTTCACCGTACACCCCCGCGAAACAGACGACTCGCCGCGCGGCCAAACTGATCAATTTCATAAGACACTCCGAAGCGCATCAGAAATCGGGCGCTGGTGTCCGTCAGCCCAAAAGTAGGGGAGGCACTGAACCTGACCCCGTTCGCGAGGGTCCACGCCGCCGTGGGCGCGATGTAATGCGACGTATCCGTCAGTCCAAAATCCGCATGTGTACCCAGGCCGCCGTACACTTCCACACCCGCCTGAAAGTTCTCCGCGCAGAAATTGCAACGCTCCGGCTTAGCTGCCAAAGCGAGCGGCCGGCTGATTCCCACGGCGTAGCCGAACTCGAACGGCTCATGACGGACATTTTTTTCGGCGATGAAGTTTTCGGCGATGGTCCAGCCTTTGAAATAGCTCCCGAGTATCAGCTTGACCTCAAGCTCCCGCTTTTTCTCCGTCCGCGCTTCGAAGTTCGGCTCAGTAAGATCGTCTTTGCCATCCGTCCCGACGACTTCGAGCAGGCTCTTGTCCGCCCCGTTGATGTTTTCGAACTCCACATACAGCACCGGGTTAATCCAGTGTTCGCGCGGCAGCAAGCGGAACCGGTTCTCCCAGCGGTAGCCGGTGAAGAGGCTACTGTCGTTGTGCGTGCCCTGGCCATCCAGGTACACCTCGGTGGTCCACCAACCCTTCACGCCGTACTCAAACTCCAGCGCGGATCCGAGGAAAAGGCTGCCGCTTCCGGGCTTGCCGGTGATATTCTTCGTCGCAATCTCAAGATTGCCCGGTTCCTCCATTTGATGCGAGTAGGTCACGAAAAACGGCCCCTCCCCGGCGCAAGCTTCAGATTGCAAAACGATTAAGCCGATGAAAGCGAGCCCCATGCGCACGGCCGACGCGCAGTAGTTGCAAGTATGTTGCATCTGATAAAAAAAGAATACGTGAATCCACAGTGAATTGTCAATATCAGTTGTATATTTTTTGCAACTACGAGCGCCCGCTGCGCCGGGCCGCCTCGGCAAAGTACTGAGCCAGCGGCGCAATGTCTTCCACTGTCACCAGCATCTTGCGCCGCCAGTTGGGGTACTGCCAGGTGCTGCCGGGCAGGTTCTGCTGCTCGGTCTCGCCTGAGAGATCTTCCTGATTGATCACCGCCAGCACGCACGGCGTCGCTAACAGGAACCCCAGCGGATCGCCGGCGAATCCCGCGGCCCGCAACGCTTCATCGAGGCGCGATACCTCGCCTGCGCGCCGGGCCTTCTGCCGCCGGTACTCGTCTTCATCCGCCAATCCCGCCACTCTGCGGACCTCCAGATCGCGGGCCGCGGCGAACCCGGCGAGCGTGGGCAAATCGTGGGTGGTGGAGCACACCAAAGCTCTTTCGGGATAGCTATCGGGCGGCCGGAAGTTCCCCGCTCCGTCGCGCTCAAACCACAACACGCGGTAGCTCAGGACGCCGGCCTCGGCCAGCGCCGCCCGTGCTTCTCCGGTGACCGTTCCCAGATCCTCCCCGATCACGATAAAGTTGCCGCGCACGCTTTCCAGCGCTAGAACGCCCAGCAGGTCTTCCGCGTAGTCCTGCACGTAGGTACCCTGACTGGTCTCGAAGCCTTGTGGAATGGTATACAGGCGCAGGAAGCGCATCACGTGATCGATGCGCAGCGCGCCTCCGCACGCCGCGGCATTGCGAATGGATTGCGCGAATAGTTGATAGCCGTTATTTCGGTGCGCCTCGCGATGGGGCGGAGGGAAACCCCAGTCCTGCCCGCTGGGCGCCAATTCGTCGGGCGGGGCCCCCACTCGGCAACCGGTGACGAAAAATGGCCGGAGAGCCCACAGATCGGCCCCGTACTGGTCGGTAGCCAGCGCCAGATCGTGATACAAGCCGATGCTCATGCCAGCGGCCAGAGCATTGGCGTGCGCCGCGGCGGCCTGCAACTGAATCTGCCATTGCAGAAACTTGAAAAACAGAATGCGGTCCCCATGTTTTTCGGCGAACTCGCCGGTCGCGGCGGAGCGGGGATCGCGATATTCTTCCGGCCAGTCAGTCCACAGCCAGACGTTGGGATCTCGGCGATGCATCTCTTCGTCGAGCGCACAGAAGGTGGCGTAATCCCGCAGCAACTGCCCTTGCGTTGCTGTATACGCGTTAAATTGATCCTGTTCCAGATGCGCTGGGCCGCGGCCCGCCAGGAACTGCTCGAAAATACGCCTCAATGCCGCTAGCTTCACCCGCGCCACACGCTCATATTCCACAAACTCACTGGCGCGCAGTTCCTCAATCTCACGCCGCATCGAGTCATCCAGATGCGCGTCGCCGATTCGCTCCACATCCAGATAGATGAAGTTGCGAAAAAACGCGCACTGCGGCAGGTAGGGGCTGGTGTTATACGGCTGGCGATTGGCGATGGCATGCAGCGGATTCAGCGCGATAAACGCAGCTCCGGCGGGCCCGAAGGCATCGATCACGGCTTCCAGATCGGTGAAGTCTCCACAACCCCAGTTGCGGCCGGAACGCAGCCCGTAGAGGCTCACCGCCAATCCGGCGCTGCGTTGCCTGGCAGCCTTGGCGTGCCGGGGACAAACGATGAAGCGCGCCTCGGCGAAGGTTTCAAGCTGCGGTTCATGCACCCACAGCAGACGCAGGTGGTGATAACCCGGACGCAACCCCGGCAGCGGCACGCGCTTGGCCAGCCAGTCGTGGCCTTCCACGCTCGCAGTTTCGAGCGTCGGCAACTCCGCCATCCAGAACCAGTGATGTTGCAACTCGCCGTTTTCCCACTCAAGTTCGACCTTCATCGAGGCGCCCTTGCGGCTCGCGGGGATATGTACCCGGAGATGATTCAGGTCTTCGCGAACCACAAGCGTCGGCTCAATCGGCTGCCGCCATCGCGCGGCTTCGCGGGCGGCCAGTCCGCTGGCGATTTCCTCGCTGCTCCCGGCGGAGAATCCCAGCGAAGCCAGCAGCGCGCGCAGCACTTCCGGAGACGTCTCATGCTCGCGCCCCCAGGTGTCGGTGTAGCGCAATTCAATGCCGTAAGCTTGCGCGGCGCGGGCCAGAAGCTCTTCGTAATTCATGGAACTTTTAGTGTAGCCGCGAGGCGGGCGGCGCTGACATGATGCGGGCCGCCGCATGAGATAATGAAGCCGTGGATTCGACCGACACAACATTTCATTTGAGCCAGCCCCCGGAGCTATTCGCGCGTGCCGATCAGGAGCCAGCGGCCGAAGAGTTCGGCGAGTCGATCATCATGACGACGCTCGGCAGCGTCGTCAACTGGGGCCGCAAGAACGCCATCTGGCCCATGAGCTTCGGCCTGGCCTGCTGCGCCATTGAAATGATGTCGATGATTGGTTCGCGCTTCGACATTTCGCGCTTCGGCGCCGAGGTAATGCGCGGTTCCCCGCGCCAGTCCGACCTGATGATCATCGCCGGGCGCGTCTCCAACAAAATGGCGCCGGTGATCCGCCGCCTGTACGAGCAGATGCCGGAGCCCAAGTGGGTGATCTCGATGGGCGCCTGCGCCACTTCCACCGGCGTGTTTTCAAACTACGCGCTGGTGCCGGTGAACCAGGTGATTCCGGTCGACGTCTACGTTCCCGGCTGCCCGCCGCGCCCCGAGCAGTTAATCTACGCGATTACCATGCTGCAAAAGAAGATCGAGCAGGATACGCACGTGGTCGCGAAACTGCTGAACATCGACTAGGCCCCGCGGCACGCTCGCTCCGGACGTATTTAAAGTTGTCCACTTTCAGTTGTCTTCGGTGGCGCTGTTGGTGAAAGCAATGACCTCGGAGACCGCCGCTGGATTTCCCTTGATCTTCTTCAGCGACGCCTGCGAAACCGCTCTCGCCTGAATTTGGCGTTCCATCCCCTGCAATGAGTTTTCGTCCGTCAGTATGATGCTCCGCTCCCGGGAAGCACCCGCGCAAAGGTTGGCTGCGATCACCACCGGCTCGCCCATCACGGTCAGACTTTGATACTGAGGGTGGCCCATGATGGCTTCGTGAAGGCGGCCGGAGGCCACACCAATCCGCGTTTGAAGCGGGCTTGCGGGGATGCCCGCGTTCAGCCAGCTGGCCTTCAGGTTTTCAAAGTCGTTCTTCATCTCGACGGCCGCCTGAATCGCCCGTACCCTGTGGTCGCGAATCTGGAGAGGCACGTTGAATCGGAACATCGCACCGTCGCCGAGAAACTTATCCACCGTCCCGCCATGTTTCATGACGATGTCGCAATTCCGTTCCAGATAAGAATTCATCAGGCTAATGGCGGAAGTGAAATCCATCGCGTCGAACAACAGCGAGGACGCCGTTAAATCGCAGAACGCTACCGTGCCCTCCAGGCTCTCCTCGACAGGCGAGAATCCCAATAATTCGAAATTGCGAACATCGGTTATGAACTCCGCGACCTTCGATCCAAGCGAATCCGCGAAACGCTCCGCGATCTGCAAATCGTGCTGCGTGAACTCTTGATTGCCGCTCTTGTTCAGAAATTGCAGGACGCCAATGACCTTTTCCGCAGACCGGATCGGCAGACACATCATATCGGTGGTGGTGTAGCTGGAGATGGCATCCATGCCCTTGAAGAATTGCTTGTCTGACCGGGCATCCACCGCAAGATAGGGCTTGCCCCGTGAAAATACGAAGCCCGCGATGCCTTTTTTGATCGAAATCACCGAACGCCGGAGCTTGGGAGCGGCGGGCCCATGTACCGACAGGAACACCAGATGCGAAGGCTCCCTTGCCGGCAACGGAACCAGGATCGAACTGGCTGTTGCCTGGAGCGCCTTCATAGCTAGCTCCAGCTCGCCGTCGATACCCGATTTAATGAGGAAAACCGCAGTGCCAGTGGCTTTGATCGCACCCACCTCTTGAAGAAGCTCCTTGTGCTGACCATCAAGCTCGGAGTAGCGCTCCTCGAGCCGCTTCATGTCGCCCTCCATCTGCTCTTTTTTTATGAAGTAGCGGATAACGGCAACCACGGTTGCGGCGAGCCCTAGAATACCCGTGATTAAGGCAATCCACTCTTTGGTTGGCAGCATCGGGGCGATCCTCCTCAGGCCAGTGTACCCCCGGAAGGCGCTTTGAGAATCTTCGGCTGAATGATTGCCCGGTAGTGCCTCGGTTCGGAATGATACCCTGCCGCATGCCGCGGTAAACTCAAAATATGAGGATCCTGGTAGTCGAGGACGAAAAACGTATCGCCGACTTTTTGTCGCGCGGCCTCGAGAGCGGCGGCTACACAGTAGAAGTAGCCGGCGACGGCGCCACGGCCCTCGAAATGGTGCACGCCACTGAATACGATCTCATCATTCTGGATTTAGGCCTGCCGGATATGGACGGCATGGCCGTACTCAAGAAAATCCGCACGCGTAAAACCAGTCCTCCAGTCCTGATTCTGAGCGCGCGCGACGCCGTCGATGACCGCGTGAAGGGACTCGAAACCGGCGCCGATGACTACCTCGTGAAACCGTTTGCCTACGTCGAATTATTGGCCCGCGTGCGGGTTCTGCTGCGCCGCGGCCAGCCCACGCCGGAACGCTTGCAGGTCGGCGACCTGTCGCTCGACTGCATCCGCCGCAAGGTCACGCGCGCGGGCGAAAACATCGAACTTGCGCCCAAGGAATTCAGCATCCTCGAATACCTGATGCGGAATCGCGGCCGCCCGCTCAGCCGCACGATGATTGTGGAACACGTCTGGGATATGGATTACGATGGCCTCACCAATATCGTGGATGTCTACATCCGCCATCTGCGCAGCAAGATCGACGAGAAGTGGCCCGACAAGATGATTCAGACGGTGCGCGGTATCGGCTACATGCTGGACTCGGCCGAGAGGCCGGCGGAGAAAGCGATTTAAGCCATGCCAGGCAGGATACGCGAAGCACAGAATCCTAAGCCGCGAACCGGCTTTCTGCGGAGCCTGCGTTTCCGACTGACCCTAAGCTATGTGCTGTTTTTTAGCGTGCTGCTGATCGGCATCGGTCTGCTGTTTCAAAAGACTTTGCAGCTCGGCATGGACGACGACTCGCGCGCGGCCCTCGAAGAAGAATGGGGCGCGGCCAAGGGCTACCTGCACATCGAAGGCGGTAAGCCGGTGTGGATCGCCGATCCCACCGACCCCGAGGAAGCATACATCGTGGAGCGCCTGCGCCACGTCTACATCCTAGCCGACTATCATGGCAAGGTCCTGGAGCATTCGCAGACCTACGACTCGATCGGCATCGATTCGCCACAGGAAATCGCCCGCATTCTGAGCCTCCCCCTGCCGGAAATTCATGTGCGCCGGGATGCCGACGGCGTCCCCTACATGATCAAGGCCGGCTACCTGCGCGGCGATAAAGGACGCCCTTACTTTTTTGCTCTGGGCCGTTCCATACAGGGGAACGAACGTACCGTGGCCAATTTCCGGAAAAACTATTTTCTGCTGCTGCCGGGACTGATCTTCGTTGCCGGTTTGCTGGGCTGGGCGCTGGCAGGCCGCGCTATCCGGCCGCTAAACCTGGTGGCTGCCACCGCGCAGGAGATCACCGGCTCCAACCTTTCTCTCAGCATCCCGCGGCGCAACGCCAACGACGAACTGGATAATCTGATCGACAGCTTCAACCGGATGACCGAGCGGCTGAGCGAATCCTTTGAGCAGATCCGGCAATTCTCTACCGATGTCTCGCACGAGCTGCGCACGCCGCTTACCGCCATCCGCGGGCAGCTGGAGGTGGCCCTGTTTACGGCGGAGAAGCCGGATCAATTCCGGGACGCCATGGTCAATGCTCTGGAAGATGTCGAAAAGCTTTCGAGTATCGTGCGAGCGCTGCTGCTGCTGTCGCAAGCCGAGTCGGGACAGCTGGTGCTGCAGAAAGCGCGGCTCGATCTGGGCGAAGTGGTGGCCGACGTGGTGGATCAGTTCCAGATCCCGGCCGACGAAAAGGACGTGAAGCTCACGGCTACGCTGGAGCCGGGCTGGATGGCGAACGTCGACCGAACCCAAGTGGAGCGCATGATTTCGAATCTGCTGTCCAACGCAGTGAAGTACACGCCTAAGGGTGGCAAGGTGCACGTGAGCGTGCGCCGGGATCCTGAAGAAGGATGGATCCGGCTGGAGGTGAAGGATAATGGCGTGGGCATCCCCGCCGAGAATCTCCCGCACATCTTCGACCGCTTCTATCGCGTCCGCAACGCGCAGACCAATTACACGCAGGGGCTCGGCCTGGGCCTGAGCTTCGTGGCGTGGATCGTTTCCGCCCACGACGGCACCATCCAGGTCGAGAGCAAGCCGGCCGAAGGCACCCGGTTTATCATCCGCCTGCCTGCTGCGATGGCGCCACAGGAGACCACTCCCGAACCCGCCGCTGCAGCTACATAGAACCGGCAAAAAGCCGGCCCTAACTAAAATCTCGCCGGGTGCATATAAACTAATGCTATGGCCTTGGAAATCGAAGAGCACCAGGTTGAGGGCGTTACGGTTCTGGCCTTGAAGGGCCGCATCACGGTAGGGGAAGTGACGCCGGTGCGGGAGAAGATCACGCATCTGCTGGCCGCGGGGCATAGCCAGATCGTGCTTGACCTGGAGCACGTCGACTACATCGATTCGACCGGGCTGGGCAACCTGGTAATCAGCTATACGCAAGTGAAGAATGCTGGCGGCGCGCTAAAGCTGCTGCACCTCAACAAGCGCAATGTAGAATTGCTGGCGTTGACCCGGCTGCATACCATCTTCGAGGTTTTCGCCGAGGAAACCGAGGCGGTGAACAGCTTCTTTCCGGACCGCGAGATCAAGCGTTTCGATATCTTAAGTTTCGTGCAGCAGCATCGCGACGACGCCGAAGCCGAAATCTAGCCGGCACCGGCTACTTCCATTCTCCATACTTGATTCCCAGTTGATCGAGGTAGGTATCATACTTCGAAGGGTCGTAGTACAGCGCTTTCATCTGGGGCCGGTATTGTTCCATGATCTTCTGGTTGAGCCATATCGCCGGCTTGTCATCGGGACGCAAGAAAGTCTGGTACTTGATGTTCTTGGTTTGCACGTTGCGGAAATAATCCCAGGCTTTGTCCACTAACTCCGGGCGGGTCAGAATATCCAGAATGGTCATGGCCTGCACTTTGGCGCCGGCGACCACGCCCTTGTGCGCAATCGGCGTGGCCATCGAAATCGCATTCGCCCAGTTGTGTCCCGGCCCGCCCGGAATATTGGACGGATAGTTGAGCGTGACCGTCGGCACCACCCAGGAGATGTCGCCAATGTCGTCCGAACCGCCGCCTACGCCGCCAACGCCGTTGTCGTCGTCATCCGACGGCGGCTGCGATTTTTTCAGCTCCGGGATCTTGACGGCCAAGCCCCGCTCGGGAACTTTCAGATCGTGCTGTAGCGCCTTGGCGAGCGCCTGATCCTGCGCGGTCCATTGCGGCAATCCGACCTTGCTGATGTTCTCATACATGTCCTCGGCGATGGGCACGCTGAAGTGGCCCGGCCAGGCCGCGCCCAGCAGGCGCGAAGTAACGGTAGTGCCGGTCATCAGCGCCGCTGCCTGCGCCATATCGTCGCCGATCTTCCATAAATTCATCACGTGCTGGTAATCCGCCTCGCGGTAGTAATACCAAACCGAGGCATTGGCGGGAACCACGTTGGGCTGGTCACCGCCGTTGGTGATCACATAGTGCACGCGGCTGCCGACGCGGATGTGCTCGCGGCGGTAGTTCCAGCCGGTGTCCATCAACTCCACTGCGTCGAGCGCGCTGCGTCCGCGCCAGGGGGCGCCTGCGGCATGCGCGGTCTCGCCCTTGAAGGTGTATTCGATCGACACCAAGCCGGTCTGATTGCCCGGCCCGGAGGTCACGCGCAGGTTATCGCCCACATGCGCGAACAACACTACGTCGACATCCTTGAACAATCCCGCGCGCACGTAGAAGGCTTTTGTGCCCAGCAATTCTTCCGCAATGCCCGGCCACAGCTTGAGCGTCCCGCTGAGGTGCTCGCGCTCCATCACTTTCTTCACCGCCAGCGCCGCGATGATGTTCAGCGGCATGCCCGAATTATGCCCTTCGCCATGCCCCGGCGCGCCTTCGATCATCGGCGCATGATAGGGGATGCCAGGCTTTTGCGAGGCCTGCGGGATATCATCGATATCCGAGCCTAGCGCGATGACCGGCTTTCCCTGCCCCCAAGTAGCCATAAAAGCCGTGGGGATTCCCGCCACGCCGCGCTCGATCTTGAAGCCTTCCTTCTCCAGAAGACCGGTGAGATACTTGGAGGTCTCGAATTCCTGGAAACCCAGTTCGCCAAAGCTGAAGACCGTGTCAGACATTACCTGCGCCTGCTTCTTCATGGCATCGATCTGGCCCGCCAGATCCGCTTTGATGCCGGCAGCCCTTTCGGGCGTCATCCGGTTTTGCGCGGAGGCCGTGAGGGCGATCGCAAACATCGGTAGCAGCTTGGATAGTAGCTTTCGCATATCGATATCCTACACCGGCAGGCTCCTAGACTGGCGGCCTTGCTGGGTGACGCGCCAACAGCAGAACTACAGCGCCTTTCCGCCGCCTTCACCGCCCCCGCCTTTGCTATTGACACC
>Ga0207674_10007189_pt1 | contig 12996 bp, 13 predicted proteins | sample KBSCornC72_FD_184303 | JGI IMG/M metagenome (GOLD analysis project Ga0207674, IMG submission 184303) | Corn rhizosphere microbial communities from Kellogg Biological Station, Michigan, USA - KBS Corn C7-2 (SPAdes) (version 2) | ecosystem: Host-associated > Plants > Roots > Rhizosphere > Soil ... | reverse complement strand
CCGCGTCGCGACCCGCATCGTCAACGAGGTCAATGGAATCAACCGCGTCGTCTACGACTACACCTCGAAGCCGCCGGGGACGATCGAGTGGGAATAGGCCGGATCGCGCTCGCGCTCGCTGCCGTCCCGCTGGCAACGGGCGCACCCGCCGCGAGCGTGGAGCGCGAAACGCCGCTCACGCTCGCGTCCGACGACGTCATCCCGACCGGAAACGACTGGATCGCGCTGCCTTCGATCCGCGCGGGCGACGGCGCGCTGATGGACTTCAACGTCATCTCGATGCGCTACCGCGGGCTGATCGAGTTTGCAGGAGCGGCCGGGCAGCCTCTGATGAAGCCGTTCCTCAGCGTCGGTGGCGTGAGGAAGCCGCTCGCGAGCCTCAGCTGGAGCCTTCGCGATTACTGGCTTCCGACTGGCACGATGGAAGAGGGCGGCGTCAGGACGCGCATCACCTATGTCGCGCCGCCCGACAGCCGCGCGGCGATCGTCCGCTTCCAGGTCACGAACCTCGGCAACGCGCCCGTGAAGGTCGCTCCGGGGATGGACGTGAACTGGGCGCGGACCAGCCGCGTGACCTATTCGCCCGAGCCGCTCGACGGCGCGCGCACCATGTCGCCGACGCCGATCGACAGCGACATGGAGATTTTCAATTACCGAACCGACGACACGAAGTTCGCGTGGGGCTTCGCTTATGTCGGCTCGAAGGGCGTGCTTCACGAAGCGCCCGCGGATCCCGGCGTCACCGCGCAGCATGACGCCACGCTCGCGCCGGGCGAGACCCTGGACGTCCACTACCTCATCGGCGTCGGGCTCGAGGAATATAGCGCCGCTTATGCGATGCGCGTGCTCAACAAGCGCATCGACCGCTACGGAATCGACGGCGTGATCGATCAGGCGGCAGCCGAAGCGCGGCGCCATACGCGGACCACCGGGCGCTCCGACCTCGACCGGATCATGAACCGCAACCTGTTGTTCACGACCTATTTCGCGTGGGGGCGAGCGATCGACACCGAGCAGTTCGTCGGCATGACCTCGCGCAGCAACCGCTATTATGTGTCCGCGGCTTACTGGGACCGCGACGCCTTGCTGTGGAGCTTCCCGGCTTTGCTCGACACAGACCCGGCGCGGGCGCGCGATGCGCTCGGCTATGCGCTCGGCACCCAGGCGCCCAACATCGGAATCCACAGCCGCTTCATCGACGGCGTTGTGCTTGAGGACGGGCTCGAGCTTGACGAGCTGGTCGCGCCGATCGTCGCGCTCAAATCCTATGTCGATGCGACCGGGGACCGCAGCGTTCTTGCGATCTACGCGCCGCAGATCGCGACGATCGAGCGTCGGCTTTCCGCGCTTCGCGACCCAGCGACGGGGCTCTACGAAACGTTCCAGGACGCCGAGGACGAATATGTCCGGAAACCCTTCTCGGTTTACGACAATGTGCTGGCGTGGAAGGCGCTGAGCAATCTTGCGGCGCTCGAGAAGCGGGAAGACCTCCGGGCAGCCGCCGCCGCGCTGAAGTCAGCGATCATGAAATATGGCGTGCGTTCCGGCGCCGAAGGCGCGGATGGGCCGATCTTCGCCGCGACGGTGAGCGCGACGGACGGCGATTTCATGGACGTGCCGCCGGGATCGCTGCTGAAACTGCCCTATCTCGGCTTCATCTCCGAGGACGATCCGCTGTTCGTGCGGACCTACAACTGGCTGCATTCGGCGGATTACCAATATTCCTACGCCGGCCAGCCGTACGGCTTGCCGGGCAGCTACCGCCTGCCGTTCACCACCTCCTGGTCCGTCGCCGACCATCTTCGCCTGAAGGCGGGGCAGGCGAAGGCGCTGAAAATCCTGACGGAGAGCCCGTGGGACGGCGGGATCATCACCGAAGGTGTAAAGCCCGACACAGCCAAGGCGGACCAGGACGGCCGCGCCTTCGCCACCGCCGCCGGATATGTCGCGCACGTGATGTGCCGGCAATATTGCATCGACCGCAATGCCAGGCGCTAGCGGACGGGTGGCGGCGGATCGTCTGCTTCATGGGAGCTCTTGCGCGAATCTCCGAGATGGATTTTCGTGATGCTTGCCGGTGAGCGCGAGCTTGTTCGCGGGAATGATAGCGTCGTGCATTCTGTGGACGACGGCCCCTCCGCGGAAGTTCTTCACGACTTCGCCCTTCCGCTGGCCATTGACGTCGCGCCTGCCACCGGAGACGGCGCTCGGCAGGAGTCGCTAAACCATGCACCGCTCGCGAATCAACGGGATCCTGATCGACTGCAACGTCGAAGACATCGGCGAGGCCGCCCGCTTCTGGGCCGAGGCGCTCGGGCGGCCGATCGATCCGGACCACCCCGGCACGCGCGGCAATTACGTGATGCTCGAGACGCCGCCCGATGAGATCAGCATCCAGCTCCAGCGTGTCGACCATGAAAGCCGAGTCCACATCGACATCGAGACCGACGACATTCCGGCCGAGGTCGCACGGCTCGAGAAGCTCGGCGCGACCGTCGATACGCGCATGGAGCGGTGGGTGGTGATGCGCGCGCCGAGCGGTCAGCGCTTCTGTGTCGTTCGCGTTCAACGCGACGGGTTCGACAAGAACGCAAATACGTGGAGCTAGCCTGGTGAAGTTGCGCATGATTGCCGCCGTCCTTGTCCTGATCGGCGCCGCGCCCGCTCCGAAGCTCGATCCCGACACCGCCGCCTGGTGGAAGACGACGGCCGAACTCTCGAGCGATTCAATGGAGGGGCGGGACACCGGCTCGGCGGCCTACATGCGCGCGGCCCGGCTGGTCGCTTCGAGGTTCGAAGCGGCGGGGCTGAAACCAGCGGGCGAGAAGGGGACCTGGTTCCAGACCGTGCCGATGCACGAGGTGGCGGTCACCGGAGCGAGCTTCCGCGTCGCCAAGCGGCCGCTCGTCTTTCTGCACGATCTGACCATCTCGCCGAACGCGGCCACTCCGGCACGGGTCGATGCGCCTCTCTATTTCGGCGGCTATTGCGGCGGAGAGCTCGGCAATGTGCGCGGCAAGATCGTGATCTGCCATGGCACGCACCGCGACCGATTGCCCGGCGCGGCCGAGCGCGAGAACGCAGTGCGTGCGGCGGGCGCGGCGGGCATCCTCACGATTGCCGATCCCGGATTCACGGTCGAGCCGCCGCGCTGGCCCTATGCCTATGCGCGATCCGTCACGCTCGCGAACGAGCCCCGCCAGGACGACCCGTTCCTGCGGATGACTTTGAACGCCGCGTCGCTCGGCAAGCTACTGGCGGGCACCGGGCGCAACGCCGCGGCGCTGATCGCCGCCGGGAGTGCGGGAAAGCCTCTGCCGAGCTTCGCGATCGGCGACCGGCTGCAAGCGCGAATCGCGATCCGCCAGCGCGACATCAGTTCGCCCAACGTGCTTGGCCTCCTGCCCGGCTCGGACCCGAAGCTCGCGGACGAGGCGATCGTCCTCTCCGCCCATCTCGACGGCTACGGCTATGGCGAGCCGGTCAAGGGCGACCGGCTCTACAACGGCACGCTCGACGACGCGGCTTATGTCGCGCTCCTGATCCGGCTCGCCGAGCGGCGGCACGGGCAGCCGTACCGACGGCCGATCCTGTTCGCGGCCTTCACCGGCGAGGAAAAGGGATTGCTCGGCTCGCGCTGGTACGTCGCGCATCCGACCGTGCCGCTGTCGCATACCGCGGCGGACATCAATCTCGACCAGCTGCGGCCGATCTTTCCGCTGAAGCTGCTCACCGTCCACGCACTCAACGACACGAGCCTCGGCGACGACGCGCGCGCGGTGGCGAACGGCCTCGGCATCCAGGTGCAGGTCGACCCGGAGCCCGAGCGCAACCTCATCCGCCGAACCGACCATTGGCCGTTCATGCAGGGGGGGATTCCGGCGACCAATTTCGTATTCGGATTCCGGCCCGGCTCGAAGAGCGAGCAGATTTACCGGCAGTGGTACCGCACCGGCTATCACAAGCCGCAGGACGATTTGAACCAGCTGATGGACTTCAAGGCGGCGGCGGACTTCAACCGTTTCTTCTACGAGCTGGTGGAGCGCGTCGCGGACAAGCAGACCGCGCCCCGGTGGAAGCCCGGGAGCGCCCTCGGGCCCCGCCGCCGAGTTAACGGTAAATCCTGATTTACCAATGGATTGACTCGCGCCCGCGGTTTGGCTGTTCAGGAGAACAGCAATTCTCGGGGAGCGTTTCGTGGCGTCGATGAAACTATGGGCCTTCGCGGCAACCGGGGCTGCGCTTCTTGCCGGATGTTCAACCACGCCAAAGACGCAGGTTGCCGAAGCGCCGCCGCCGAAGCCGCAGAACAATGCGATCCCGTACCTTTGGACGCTCGGCAATGCGCCGCAAGCGCACAAGGACATGGTCTCGACGTTCGGCCGCGTCGGCCTCAAGCCCGGCGAAGCCATGTGGGTCAAATCGATCCCGAGCGAGGGTGAGACCCGCGTCGTCATCGACCGCCTGACGCAGATGGCCTACGTCTATCGCGGAGACGAGCTGATCGGAGCGGCGACCGTTTCGACCGCCAAGCAGGGCCACATCACGCCGCTCGGCGAGTGGACGATCCTCGAAAAGAGACCCTTCTACCGCTCGAAGAAATACAACAACGCGCCGATGCCGTGGATGGAGCGGATCGACGAATATGGGATCGCGCTGCACGGCGGCGGAACTCCCGGCTATCCCGAGAGCCACGGCTGCATCCACTTGCCGAACAAGTTCGCCGAGAAGCTCTATGGGCTGACGAAGATCGGCACCAAGGTCGTCATCGAGGGCTGACGGCGGACAGCAAAAGCGCGGCCCGGGCGTGCCGGACCGCGCTTTCTGGTTTCCTTACCGTCGTCAGCGTCTGCCGCGCGTGCGGCCTTCCGAGTTGGTCCCGAGGGTAGCCGCGCCGGTCGCGCTGACTTCGCTTGCCGTTTCGGGTGAATTTTCCTCCGCCGCCTGGGTCATTCCGCTGGGGTCGTGCGACATGCCGGTCTGTGTCATGCCCGTGCGCAGCGGCTGGGGATTGCCGTATTTCTGCCGCCGCCACTGGTCGAACTCGCTGTGGAACTGCTGCTCGCGCTCGCGGCAATAATCGGCATAGTCGCGGTCGAGCTCGCTCATGTGGCGGTCGCGCCAGCTGCGGTAATGGTCGTCCGGGTGCGCGCTGAAGCTGCGCCCGCCCGTCGAGAAATCGCCCGTGGCTGCGAACCGCTCGCCGCGATAGTCGTGATCGCCGCCGCGATCCTGCTCCAGGCGGCTGCGGTCCCAGTCGCCGAACATGCTTCCGCGCTCGCGCTCGCGGCCGCGCCTGTCGTCCCGGCCTCGCCAATTGCGTTCGCGATCGTCGTCCCGGTCAGGATCGATGTCCCCATGCGAGCCGTAGCCGTCGCCAAGATAGCCGTGTGCCATGTCCACTTCTCCTTTGATTCATGATTCGAGGGCCTTGGGCCTTGCCGCTTAAACGAATGGCTCCGCGGTTCGGATGCGCCAACGGAGCGGGCGTGGAGGGCGCTGAACGCAGCCGCGGGTGCGTTCAGCGCGGCTGTTGCCGAGGGTCGGCGGGGAGCCGCATCGTCGTGAGGAGTCCCGGCGCATTGTCATCCAGCACGAGCTCGCCCTCGTGGAGGTGCGCGATCGACTGCGCGAGCGCCAGGCCGAGGCCCGCGCCTTCGTCCGAGCGGCTGGAATCGAGCCGTCCGAAGCGGCGGAGAGCGTCCGCCCGCCGGCCCGCTGGAATTCCGGGCCCTCGGTCCGCGATCTCTATCAGGACCTCTTTCCCGTGCCGGACGACCCGGGCGTCGATCTCTCCACCCGCCGATCCGTAGCGGATCGCATTCTCGATGAGGTTGCTGAGCGCCTGAGCGAGCAGCTGCCGATGGCCGAAGAACGGCACCGGGCCATCCGCCAGCTGCACCCGCAGCGCAGCGCCGCGCTCCTCGACCAGCGGTTCGTACATTTCGGCCAGCTCCGCGGTGAGTTCGCCGAGATCGAACCAGGCGAACTGGCTACGGCCGGTCAAGGCCTCCGATCGGCTGATCTCCAGCACGGTGCTGAGGATTCGGATCAACGCGTCGGCATTGCGCACGACGCTTCCGAGCAGCTCTTCCTGCTCGGCCGGATCGCGCGCCTGGGCGGCGGCATGCGCGGCGGCCCTGAGCCGGCTCGCAGGCGACCCCAGGTCGTGCGCGAGCGAATCGGTGAGAAGCCGCAGCTCGTCCATCAGCCGCGTGATGCGGTCGAGCATCGCGTTGATCTGCTGACCCAGCCGGTCGAACGAATCGCCCGTGCCGGACAGCGGCACGCGCTGGCTGAGATCGCGCGCGCTGATCCGGTCGGCGACGGCGGCGATATTGCCGATCCGGCGCGAGACGTAATGCGCAAGAACGACTCCGCAGAGCAGCCCGAGAAGTCCCGCGACGATCAGCGATAGAAGCAGCGAACGTTCGAGCGTCGCGCGGAAGGCCAGGCCTTCGCCGACGAGACGTCCGCTCACCAGCCACTTGCCCGCATGCAGTTTGGTGACGACCACTTGCGCGGCCTGCGGGCTCGGCTGTCCGCGCAGGCGAAGCACGGCGCTTCGCTCTCCCTCCTGAAGCGAACGCATCGCCGGCGCTTCGGCGAGGTTGCCCTGCAGCTGGCGTCCATCGGGAGCGAGCAGAGCAACGGCGGTCTGCGGGTCGCCAAACGCCACCGTGTCCGCGATGGCGTCATCGAGGGCCACCCGGCCGCCGGTGCGATAGACGTCGGTCAGGACTTTCGATTGCTCGGCGACCTGGCGATGCAGATCCGCGAGCGCCTCGTCGTGGGTGCGGACGTAGATGAACCCGATGACAGCGAGGTTCGAGAGCAGCGCGAGCAGCCCCGCGAGGAGCGCGATCCTGAGGGTCGTCGGCACTTCGGCCGCTTCTAGCCCCTCAAGCGGCGAGCATGTAGCCCGCGCCTCTCACGGTATGGAGAAGCGGCTTTTCGAAGCCGTCCTCGAGCTTGCGGCGAAGCCTGCTGACATGGACGTCGATCACGTTCGTGCCCGGATCGAAATGATAATCCCAGACCTGCTCCAGGAGCATCGTCCGGGTGACCACGCGGCCCTCATTGCGGGCGAAAAATTCGAGCAGGAGATATTCGCGGGGTTTAAGGTCGAGCTTCTTGCCGGCGCGCTTCACCGCTCGTGCAAGCGGGTCGATCTCCAGGTCCCCGATCGTCAGCCGGTGCTGGGCCGGATCGACCCGCGCCTCGCGGCGGCGGATGAGCGCGTTCACCCGCGCGTTGAGCTCGGCGAAAGAGAAGGGTTTGACGAGATAATCGTCCGAGCCGCACTCCAATCCCTCGATCCTGTCGCCGACCGAGGCCAGCGCGGAGAGGATCAGCACCGGCGTTTCGATCCGCGCTGCTCGAAGCGCCCGCAGGACGGAAAGGCCGTCAAGTACCGGTAGCATGCGATCGAGGATGACGAGGTCGAACGTTCCGCCGGTTGCGCGGAACAGGCCGTCCTGGCCATTGGCCGCCTGCTCTACGCTATGGCCTTCCTGCGTCAGCCCCTTGGCGAGATAGTTCGCGGTTTCGCGATCGTCCTCGACCAGCAGGATCTTGCGGCCCATTGCGCTCGGCTCCGTAGAATCTTGAAGCGTCAATATACGGCTCCGCACGCTCTTGGAGGAGAGTCTTGATGCGAGACGTCGTGCGGAGCCGTAATCGGGGGACTTATTTGGGCTTGGAATCCGACTTGGCGGGCTTCGCGGTCTTGGCGTGCTTGGCGACCTTGGCGTGCTTGGCCGGCTTGGCGTTGTCCGCCTTGGCCGCGGTTGCGGCGACTGCCGGCGCGGCGACCATTCCGAAGGCGGCCAGCGCCGCAATGAGGGTCCGTTTCATCACTGTTCGCTCCATTGAGATTGAGCTCGGGATCGAGCAGGGGCGCTTGTAGGGCCGCCGGGCTCGCCGGCGCGTTTCATCGCCATTAAACCTTGTTCATCCGTGTTTCGAATGCGCTTTGCCTCGCGCGGCGCCTATCGCTAGGCTCGCACCAGCCAATGATCGCCCAGAAGACCCGCTACGCGCTTCGTTCGCTGCTTTTCCTCGCCGAGGAGCAGGGCGGCGCGCCGGTCCAGCTCGCGCGGATCGCGGAGACGCAGCGCGTGCCGCCCAAATATCTCGAGCTCATCATGCTCGACCTGAAGAAGGCGGGACTGGTCAAGAGCGCGCGCGGACCCAAGGGCGGGTACAAGCTCGCGCGGACTCCGGAGCAAATCTCGTTCGGCGAGATCGTCCGGACGATGGAGGGTCCGATCGCGCTCGTGTCCTGCGCGAGCGTCAATTTCTATGCGCCGTGCGGCGACTGCCAGGACGAAGCGACCTGTGCGATCCGGCGCGCCTTCGCCATCCTCCGCGACCAGAGCACGCAGGTGCTCGACTCGATCTCGCTGGCCGAGGGCGCGAACTGGGAAGAACGGCTCGGCGGCGACACCTAAGGCTAGCGGAAGAGGCCGACCTGGCGGTCCGCCGCAGGAGCAAGTGCAATCACCGACTTCTGGACCGCCAGCGCTTCGCGGTGGGGAAACGTCACCTGGTGGGCAAGCGCAACGCTTGGGACCGAGATCAGGACGGCGAGCATGAGATCGCCGATGAAGCGGCGGTCAACCATAGGGATTCTCTCTTCATTCCACGCGGCGAACGGCCGCGCACTTGAAGCACCGACGCCTCAACAGCAGTCAAAGTTCCAAGGATTACGCCGGCCCAACGCGGCCGCACTGGCGGGGCGCACGGCTCACCGCTAGAAGCCGCCGCCATGTCGACCTTCACCATCGACACTAGCACCAGCAGAGCGACGCCGTCGCCCGTGCCAGGCAAGCGCATGACGGCGCCCTCGATCCGCGCCCGCAAGGTTGCGGACGGCGAGAGCTTCCGGATCGAGCAGCCGATCGTGATGCTGACCGCCTACACGATGCGCATGGCGCAGCTGCTCGACCCGCACTGCGACATGCTGCTCGTGGGCGACAGCCTTGGGCAGGTCATCTACGGCCTTCCCTCGACCATCCCGGTTACGATGGAGATGATGTGCGCGCACGGCGCGGCGGTCGTCCGCGGGAGCTGGCACGCGCTGGTCGCCGTGGATATGCCGTTCGGAAGCTATGAGGCGTCGCCCGAGAAAGCGTTCGAATCCGCCGCCCGGATCCTCAAGGAGACCGGCTGCGCGGCGGTCAAGCTCGAGGGCGGCGAGGCAATGGCGCCGACCGTCGACCTGCTAACGCACCGGGGCGTGCCCGTGATCGGCCACGTCGGCCTCACTCCCCAGGCGGTGAACGTGCTCGGCGGCTACGGTGCCCGCGGGCGCGAGGAGCGCGAGGCGGCAATGATTGTCGCCGATGCCAAGGCCGTAGCCGACGCAGGCGCTTTCTGCATCGTCGTCGAAGGCGTGATCGAGCCGATCGCGACCGAGGTCGCGCGAAGCGTCGCTCCGCCGGTGATCGGCATCGGCGCTTCCGCCGACTGCGACGGCCAGGTCCTCGTCATCGACGACATGCTCGGCATGTTCGAGCGGACGCCGCGCTTCGTGAAGCGCTACGACGATCTGGCGAGCCGGATTGGAGAAGCGGCGCGGACCTATGCCGAAGAGGTGAGGGCCCGCAGCTTCCCCACGGCGGACCAAACCTACCGCCCGAAGACTTAGCCCCCTTTGCCTTTTTCGCCGCAGCCGCTAGACGAGCCGCCGCCAGCTTCCGTTCATCTCGGGTGGGGAAGGGGAGCGATGGGCAAGATTAATCCCGAGCGAGCGGACTGAGGCACCTTTGGCGCAACCCCCGGACATTACCGATACTTTCGTACGCGAGGTCGACGAGAACCTCCGGCGCGACCGCATCCGCGACTTCTTCATCGACAACACTGCCTGGCTGATCGGAGCGCTGATCCTGTTTCTCGTGGCGAGCGGCGGGATCATCTGGTTTCAGCAGCATCGCGAGAAGCTCGCCGAGCAGCATGTCGAGCAGCTCGCGCAAATCTACAAGGACATCGGCACCGGCAAGACGGCGAACGTCGCCGAGCAGCTCGACGACCTGTCGAATGCGGGTAGCAAGGCGGTGCGCGCGACGGCGCTCTTCACGCGCGCGGCCTTCGCGATCCAGCAGAGCGACCAGAAGCTCGCGATCGCGACCTACAAGACGATCACCGACGACGGCTCGCTTCCCAAGCCGTATCGGGATGCGGCCCTGATCCGGCAGACCGCGCTCGAGTTCGATCAATTGTCGCCGGACCAGATCGTCACGCGACTGCAGCCTCTGGCGAAGCCGGAGAGTCCGTGGTTCGGATCGGCCGGCGAAATAACCGCGCTCGCGCTGATCAAGCAGGGCAAGACCAACGAGGCGGGACAGTTGTTCGCGGCCATCGCCAAGAACAAGGACGTGCCGCAGTCGCTGCGCGACCGCTCGATCCAGATCGCCGGAAGCCTCGGCGTGGACGCCAGCGCAGCACTCGTACCCCAGGCCAAGTAGGACAAGAATGAGAAAATCCAGGACCTTTGGAATTGCGGTGTTGATCGCCGCGGCTCTCGCGTCGAGCGGCTGCGGAGTTTTCAAGAAGGGCAAGGCCAAGACCCCGGTCCTGGGCGAGCGGATCCCGGTGCTGACCTCGGAGAGCGACGCGGAGGTCGATCCGGCGACGCAGGCGCTGCCGTTCACGCTGCCGGCGGCGGTCGAGAATGCCGGCTGGACCGAATCCGGCGGCAATGCCAGCAATTCGATGGGCCATGTCGCCCTCGGCGCTGCGCTCCAGCCGGCCTTCACGGTGCAGGCCGGCCGCGGAAGCAGCCTCACCGCGCGCCTCGCCGCTCCTCCGATCGTCGCCAAGGGCCGGGTCTACACGATCGACACATTGGGCGTTGTCCGCGCCTTCGACGCCAAGACGGGCGGGCAGGTCTGGGCCAGCCAGACTCCCGACCTGAAGGGCAATGAGGATGCGCTCTACGGCGGCGGGATCGCCTACGACAACGGGCGGATCTTCGCCACCAACGGACTCGGCTTCGTCTCCGCGATGAGCGAGGAGAATGGCGGGATCCTGTGGCAGGTCCGGCCGGGCGGCCCGCTGCGCGGCGCCCCGACCGTCGCGAGCGGCGCGGTCTATGTGATCAGCCAGGACAACCAGATCTATTCGCTCAAGGAAGACGACGGCACGAGCAACTGGTCGCAGCCGGCCTCGCTCGAGATCGCAGGAATCTTCGGCGCGGCCTCGCCTGCGGTCGGGCAGGGAACCGTCGTTGCGGGCTTTTCGTCAGGGGAACTCAACGCCTACCGTTACGAGAACGGGCGGCAGGTCTGGCAGGACCAGCTGCAGCGCACCAGCATCCGAACCAGCGTCTCCTCGCTCACCGACATCGACGCCGATCCGGTGATCGACAACGGCCAGGTGTTCGCGATCGGCGCGGGCGGACGGATGGTCGGGCTCGACATCAACTCGGGCCAGCGGCTGTGGGAAATGAACATCTCCGGCATATCGACCCCGTGGGTCGCGGGTGACTGGGTGTTCGTCGTCACCAGCGAAGACAAGCTGCTGTGCATCTACCGCCAGAACGGCCACATTCGCTGGCTCAGTCAGCTCCCGCAATATGAGAAGCCCAAGTCGAAGAAGGGCGATATCGAATATTCCGGGCCGGTGCTCGCCGGCGGCCGCCTCATCCTGACCTCCTCGAACGGGCAGGTGATCCAGGTCGACCCGGCGACGGGTAATTTCCAGTCGCAGTTCAGCGTCGGCGCCGGCGTCAGCCTGCCGCCGGTGGTCGCGGGCTCGATGCTCTACGTGCTCGACGACCAGGGCAAGCTTCACGCTTACAGATAATCAGCCCCTCTCCCCTCAAGGGGAGAGGGTCGACTCGCGCGCAGCGCGAGCGGGGTGAGGGGTGTGGCGCGGCCATCTCCCACACCCCTCACCCTTCCGCCGCTTCGCGGCTCCCTCCCTCTCCCCTAAGGGGAGAGGGGCTGCTAACGGAAACCCATGCCCATCCCGACCGTCGCGATCGTCGGCCGGCCCAACGTCGGCAAATCGACCCTGTTCAACCGCCTCGTCGGCAAGCGCCTCGCGCTGGTCGACGACCGGCCCGGTGTGACCCGCGACCGGCGCGAAGGCGAAGCGAGCCTGCTCGGACTCAATTTCCGGGTGATCGACACGGCGGGCTTCGAGGACGAGGACCCGCAATCGCTGCCTGGCCGAATGCGGGCCCAGACCGAGGCTGCGGTCCGCGAGGCGGATGCCGCTCTGTTCATGATCGACGCGCGTCAAGGCGTGACCCCGCTCGACGAGGAGATCGGCCGCTGGCTGCGCGTCGAGACCACCCCGGTCGTGCTCATCGCCAACAAGGCCGAGAGCAACGCCGGTGAGGCCGGGATTCTGGACGCTTATCGGCTTGGCATGGGCGAGCCGGTCGCCATCAGTGCCGAGCATGGCGAAGGCGTCGCCGACCTGTTCGAAGCGCTTCGCCCCCATGTCGAGAAAGGGACAGTCCCTGAAGAAGAAGGGACTGTCCCTGACGAAGATGCGCCGCTCAAGCTCGCCATCGTCGGCCGGCCGAACGCCGGCAAGTCGACCCTGGTCAACACGATGGTCGGCGAGGATCGGATGATCACCGGGCCAGAGGCCGGGATCACGCGCGATTCGATCAGCATCGAGTGGGAGTGGGAAGGCCGGGCGGTCAGGCTGGTGGACACTGCGGGCCTGAGGAAGCGCGCCAAGGTCGAGGATAAGCTCGAACGCCTGTCCGCGGCAGACACCAAGCGCGCGCTCGATTATGCCGAGGTGGTCGTCCTGCTGCTCGACGCGACCCGGGGACTGGAAGCGCAGGACCTCCGCATCGCCAGTCAGGTGATCGAGGAAGGACGCGCGCTCATCATCGCCGTCAACAAATGGGACGTCGCCGAGCACGCCTCGTCTTTGTTCAACGGGATCAAGGCGGCGCTCGGAGAGGGCCTCGCGCAGCTTCGCGACGTTCCGCTGCTCACCGTCTCGGCGAAGACCGGCAAGGGCATCGAC
>Ga0207674_10007186_pt1 | contig 12999 bp, 19 predicted proteins | sample KBSCornC72_FD_184303 | JGI IMG/M metagenome (GOLD analysis project Ga0207674, IMG submission 184303) | Corn rhizosphere microbial communities from Kellogg Biological Station, Michigan, USA - KBS Corn C7-2 (SPAdes) (version 2) | ecosystem: Host-associated > Plants > Roots > Rhizosphere > Soil ... | reverse complement strand
CGTCGCCGCCATCTTGCGGCACGACCAATGCGTCGATCCATCACTGGGCTTCTGCTGCGTCTTGCCAGCAATGCGGGCTTGCACCGCCGCATCGGCTACCGTGCAGCCGACATCGGCCATTTCTCATGGCTGGGCTCATGCAGGCGGTCTTCCTCCGCGTCTTCGCACCGCATCGCCGGATGTTCTGCAGGTCGCCGCGGCGATTGCCGTTTCGTAGCCCCAGTGCCTTCTTTCTCTCACGGTTCATGGGGTCATCCCCGACCGTCCCGAGTAGAGACAATCGACTCGGGACAACACAAGCGGTGCATTTAAGGACGTGTCCCGCTTAACCCGTAACAGACATCGAGGAACGAACTTCCGTAACGGTTGTAACGCCTGTAACGCGGGTAATGTAAATCGCCGGCGAACGGAGACGAACGGTCGCTGGACGTGATCGCCCACTTGCGAACGTGGCGCGGAATATCGCGTCGGCGTCGCTGTCCGTCTCGTGCTGTTCGGGCCGTTTCACCGCGGGGATTCGGTTCGTTCAATTGTGCCAGATTTACGTGTCTCCAGGGCGCATTAGAATGAGACTCATTGGCGCCGAATTCAATGCACCGCACGATCATGGGTTTCTTCGAGCTCATCCGGTAGATCTTGCGCCCACCCGGAGCGCATGACGCCGCCGCAACTCCGTGACGAGATCCGAATGCAACGAGCGCCATTGCCCCAGTTGAGGCAGGATCGTCTATGATTTAGCACCTCTTGATAGGGCGTTGATAGTTCGACTCGCTTTGCAAGGGCCTCCTTTTCGCTTTCCTTCAGCATCGATACCGTTAGGATGGCGTTCTTCAGAACTTGAAAATGGAACATCGCAATCTTCTGGTTGCTAGCCGCAGCGGCCTGGACGGCCTTCCATGTTATCGATCGCTGACTCGCTCCTCGCGAGTCGATGATTGCTAATAGAATGGCCTCATGGGTCCGCCGAAACAGCATCTGTCCATGTTGCGCTCTTACACCGTGGCGGATATTTTCACGTTGGCGAATGGGACCTGTGGGACCATCTCTATCTTTTTGTGCTTGGACTATATTGCTGAGGGGAGAAACCAGTTTTTCTGGGTTGCGTTTCTTCTTCTTTTTGCGGCTTTGGGCTGCGACATCCTTGATGGTTACTGGAGTCGTAAGTCCGGCCGGCATTCGGTGCTTGGTGCTGATTTGGATTCTTTAGCGGATGTTGTCTCCTTTGGCGTTGCGCCTGCTGTGTTGGGTTTTACGTTGGGCTTGCGCGGAGCTTGGGATATCGTGATCCTTGCCTATTTTGTTGTGTGCGGGATTAGTCGCTTGGCTCGGTTTAATGTGACGGCGGCGGCGCTGTCCGGGGGGTCTGGGAAGGTGAAGTATTTTGAGGGTACGCCGATTCCGACCAGCATTGTGATTGTTGGGCTTTTGGGCCTGGCGTTTTCTGAGAGCGCTATTAATGAGGCGCTATGGTTGGGAGTGTACCGGCTGGGCCCTGCGGCCTTCCACCCGTTGACGCTCATTTACGGCCTGAGCGGTTCTGCGATGATCAGTGCCACCCTTCGGGTCCCAAAGCCTTAAAGCGTGGGCTGTTCTCCGGAGGCGGTAACGATGGTCGATGACTGCCATCCAGCACTGCTCCTCTAATAAGGGAACAGCTAAATGGCCAGCCGCAGCTCGATTGCATCGTTGGGAGCATGAACCAAATCCTGCCTGGTTCCAAGGTAGCGTTCAGTGGTCTGGACTGACGCGTGACCCAGGAGCATCTGAATCTGCTCAAGTTCGCCACCACCGGCCCGGCACAACTTGGCACACGTACGCCGGAGATCGTGAGGCGCGATGCCGTAGTCCGCAGCCGAGAAGAACAGCTATGATCGCCCGGTCGCGAAGTCCCTTTGTCGTCGTGGAATCGGGCGCGCTTAGCAAAGCTTGAGCCTGCCGCAGGGTCAGCCAGTTCCCGATGCGGATGCCGTGCGTTTTCGCGCTCTTCACCCGCGCAATGCCGGCGGCCAGCTCGGGCGCGAGAAGACCGTTATCAGCCGTCTCCGCAGCCAGTTTCCGAATCGCCGACATCCTTATGATGATCGACGACGAGCCAAGTTTACGGTCTTCCAGGGATACCCGCCACGCGCTCACGGTGGCCTTGGTGAAGCCCTGCCGCGGCGCCTGCTGGAACCATCCCAGGAACTCGTCCAGTGCCATGTTGTACACGCGTTTCGTAATCGGCGAGGAGACACTGTCGAGCACGAGCGTCTTCAGTTTCTCCCACCCGGCAATCTTCTGAATCGCAACCAAGTCCGTCATGAAAGGTCCTTTTAATGGGCATTATCGGAAGCGAACGTCATGTGGACATTACCTCTTGGCGGCGGGAACATCAACGGCAAAGCGGTGGGTAGAGTAGGATTTGATCTGTTCCGAAAGGGTGCAGTTTCGGCGCCACGTATGGAGGCACGCGCGGGGCTTAAAGGTTCAGCCAGCTGGCTGGCCGGGGCGTAACACTCATTTCCGCACACGCCTTGGCGCGGCGGACCCTGCGCGTGCCTGAGATCTTACGCGAGCGATTGCACGTCGGCATTCCGTAGAGATGTATCAAAAGCGATGCTGTCATAGGGCGCTGCGGGATCGGCTGGCACGGTGGGAGTACGGCGCTACAATGAGGGGCGAGGCTTCCATAGCCGTGAAAAAGCTCTGTGCTCTCGCACTCTTCGCCACCACGGTGTTCTCCCAGGCTCCGGACCGCAAGACTTCATTCGATAAACCCGCTTTTGAAGCCTACCTGCGCCGGCTGGAATTGTTGATCCCCGCGGTCGCCATCCAGATCGAGAACCCCAAGCGGATTGCTTTCTTGAAAGGCTACTCCGAAGTGACCGTGCATTTTTCCCTCAACGGCCAAGGGAAAGACGAGCGCTATATGGTCTCGAGCGACGGAGTGACCCTGATCAGGGGTGAAGCCTTCGACTTGGGCAAGGCGTTCTCCAAGGCTCGGGACGGTAAGACTTCACTCGATAAACCCGCCCTTGAAGCCTACTTGCGCCGCCTGGAATCGTTGATCCCCGCAGTCACTGTCAAGATCGACGACCCCAAGCCAGCCGCTTTCTTGAAAGGCTACTCCGAAGTGACCGTGCATTTTTCCTACAACGGCCAAACGAAGGACGAACCTTATATGGTCTCGATCGACGGCGCGACCCTGATCAGAGGCGAAGCCTTCGACCTGAAGCGCAGCCCCTTCCAGGCCAATCTCGACAAGATCAAGACCGAGGGCGAACCCAGCTTCGGCGGCCCCGCGGACGCGCCGGTCACGCTAGTGATATACGCCGACTTCGAGTGCCCCTACTGCAAGGCGGAAGCGCCCGTACTGCGCAACAACGTGGTCCAGACCTACGGTCAAAAAGTTCGTGTGGTCTTCAAAAATTTCCCGATAGAGGAGCCCCATCCCTGGGCGCGCGCCGCCGCCATAGCCGGACGCTGCGTCTATCGCCAGGAGCCGGAAAAGTTCTGGAACTTCTTCGACTGGATCTTTGCAGTCCAGCCAGAAGTCACTGTGGAGAATTTCCCCGGAAGAGTCAGTCAGTGGGCCGCCGACAACGGCCTCAAAGCCGCTGATTTCTCGACCTGCGTGGGAACGAAAGCCACCGAACCCGAGGTGGACAAAAATATTGAAGAAGGCCATGCCTTGGGAGTCGATTCGACGCCGACATCCTTCCTGAATGGCTCCAAACTGGCAGGCACTGTCGAATGGGAAATCCTGCGGCAGTTGATCAACGTCGAGCTGAATCGTCTGGGCATCTCCATCCCGTAGGCTGCACCCGCGCGGGAGATGGATTGTGGCTGTGTCACGGGCCAAGTCTAAAGTTACCCCGCTCTGGGGGGTTGTTCGGCCCGTGCGAAAAGGATTTCTTTTCGGCGCGCCATGGAAGTCTCGTAGTCATCATCTGATGAATGTATCTGATACAGGCGTAACGAAACTGTGTTCAGGACCTTTTGGCACAATGGCTCTAACAGCATCTCCACGACCTGTGTTAAGAGGCCATCTGGACAGGTGCGCTATCGAGCATTAACCGTAGTTACTTCCTACAAGCGCGTTTGTCAGTACTGATCCGCTCTGTGCCCGGAAAGATGGCTTTCTCCGAGTAGTGGGTCACTCGGCTACTGACCTAAGCCGGCGCGCCAAGGTGCGGGGACTTGATTTCTCACCAATCGGGGCGTGAGAATGGCTCGACAGGAGAAAACGCATGTTTGTCATTCGCAACAGATTCATCGCGAAGCCAGGTTGTGCAGGAAAGCTCGCGACACAGCTAAAGGAAGCAGTGACCGCATTTCAGATGCCAGGCGTGCGCGTCATGACGGATGTCACTGGCGATTTCAATAGCGTCATCATGGAACATACAGCCGACAGTCTGGCAGAGCTTGAGAAAAGAATGCAGGAAGTCATGGGGAGCCCCATGTATCGCGAGCGGATGGCCGGCTATACAGAGCTTTGGACCATCGGAAGCCGTGAGATCCTGCGCATAGTCTGACCCAACTATCCGATCGTGTCCGGATAGCGCGTGACTGCCCGAAGCGCTGCTTCGACGAAACGCGATTACACGTCGAATTGAACGCCAGCGGTTGAGTTACCGGCGATTTGGAACCGTGCCGCGGACCGCCCACACGCGAGCATCAAGCGCCAGAGGTCTGGTTTCCACCCGAACCGAGAGACGGCGTTTGACCTCGTTGCGCAACGCCTGCAAGCTAGGCTGATTAAGGCTGGAAACGTATGAACCGGCTGGACCCTGTTTCAAGAGGAACGGATCCCAGTAATCCGCAAACGAGCTGAATCGCATCTTAATGCCGATGGATTGCTCGCTCACCTCATCCAGGCCCCCTTGCCTCCACAGAGTCGACAGCTCGCCCGAACGGGAAAGCGGCATGTGTTTCTCGTCGAGTTTATCCGCCTCTGGATTGATACAGACCGCCGCATCCCAAAAAGTTCGCAGCATCCGCACACCAGCTCCATAATCCCAAACGGCCGCGGAAATCCTGCCCCCAGACTTGGTTACGCGACGAAGTTCCGATAGTGCGTTCTTCGGATCGGGAATGAAATTGAAGACTAGTAATGACAGGGCGCCGTCGAAGCTAGCGTCGGGGAAATGCAATCGTTCCGCGTCGCCCACCTCAAAGTAGACGCGATCCGGGAACGACATTTTGCTCCGTGCGGAGGCGATGTATTCTCGGGACGGATCTATCCACCACACGTGCGTGGACTTTTCGTTCAACGATCGCATGCGCCAGAGATCCAGTGCCTGAGCCGACGTCGAGCATCCGGCCGGTGTCAGGCACATCCGAGAAATCCACCAACCAGGGCGCTACAAGGCGGCTCCAGCGGCCCATGAACCGCTCATATGCCTCGGCATCTCCGAACATGTTTGGTCTGTCCCTCGCATCCTCGATACTAAGCGAGTGGCGATCGCCGGCTCAACTAACCTAGAAGGCCCTAACCTTGGATGTAGGCGACTGCCGGCTTTGGGAGTATGGCGACTCGGACGGAGCGTACGTTCCAGGGCCGGATTGGGAACGGGAAGTCGGCTTGTGGCAAGTTACTCAAGGAAGCCGTTATGACGTATTATCGGTAGCGCTTTCGCGGCCCCTCGGGTACTCGGCCGCCGTCTTTCCGCTGATACACGGAGGTGATTCCTCGCACGACGGAACGTCGCGCGATACGACCTCAGGCAACAAACTCGCCAGGTTGCGTCTGGCTAGGTTGCTATCCAAGATGTTGATATTGGCGTCCAGCTAAAAACCCGTCCCGGATGCGCCACCACCAGCACGCGGTTCGGGGCTCGGGACCCTACTCTTCACTCTGTTCTCAGAACGTGCCAGAGTAAATCTTGTGCTACAGCCTTCTCTCCGCACGATCTGCGTAATCGCGGTTCTCACAGCCATTCTGTTTCCTTGGCGTGCGTCTGCGACGTATGCGCCTGGACCGACCTCCTTCTGCCAGGAGCTGCCAGACCGCGCTAGCACGACCTCAGCGGTTTTCCTTGGCATTGTGAGGCAGGTGGTTATGCCGACGCGTACCATTCCAACGCCTCCCTCTCAGCCGAATCAGTCTGGCATTGGCATTGCTAAGCAAGGACGACTCCTGGCGGGCGGGCAGGCGCCTGAGACGGAACTGAAATATCCAACCGCTCGATTTGAAGTCCTGGAGAACTTCGTCGGGGCCCAAGCGGGAGAGTTCGAACTCCGCATGAGTTCAGATCATTTCCTTGACGGTATTCCCCAGCAAGTTCCGCCCTTCATCGAAGGTGAGATTTGGCTGGTGGAGGCGTACCGGGATTTGCGCGATCACCAATGGACTACCAGCTTTGGCCAGCGCAACAAACCGTTCGCGCAGGCACAGGAGGATCTGCAGGTACTGCGAACATGGGTCAGCGGCCAGACTCTTCCGGCCCGTTTTTACGGCGAGATTTTCAACCCTGCGGAGAAAAGATATTTTCCTGGAGTGAGGGTGGATCTTCGTGGCGAAAAGCAGATTTTCTCATCGATCACGGATAGCTTGGGCCATTTTGCGTTCGAAAATCTCCCACCAGGAATCTACGAGGCTGCTGCAGTGCTCCCTCAGGGAGTAGCTCCAATCAAAATCGATTTAGTGCGGACGTGGTGCTCGCATAGAGTGTTTATCGTACACTAACTCCTCGCCGGATCTCCGTACAGGTTTTCACTATCGGTCAGCCTCGCCCTCACCGATTCCGTTTGATGCCGAACCGCCGTCATGATTTCGTTCCTGCGTCGCGTCCGCAAACTCTTCACGCATGAACTGAGTCCGTAGCTCTCCATCAGGACCTCCGACGGCTCCCCGTTCTCTTCGCAGGCGCGGCCTGCATAGCGTTCGACGCCAAACTGCCCGATAAGCGACATTATCGGAAGCTGTTCTCTTGCCTGATTGCCAGGCTCACGGCAGCCCGCTCTGACGCGATCCTTGCTAGGCGACAACATACTTTGTCGTCTAATAAAAGATCCTGAGACTGGATGGTCTACACTACGCCGTTTTTGCGCGATCAATCGATCACCGTAACCGCTTGTGATTGAAAATCAACAAGCGCGGCACTGCAAATGTTTTGACGTTCCGATTCCCTATCAGTTATCAGTGGGCCGGTCGAGGCGGTCGACTACGAGCGTTTCTATTGGGCCACGTGTAGCAGTAATCTTTAATCCAAGTTGTTTCTGGACGGCCTCAAATAATCCGGCTCGGGGTTGGTCAGGCGCACCTTGAGGAAGTTGGCCACCGAATTGCGTGTCATCCGGTGTCCACTCCAGGTCGAAATCGTAGCGACCGGGAAGGTCCGTTCTGTCGACCACGGGGCGGTCAAGGATCGCCCGCTGGAGGACGGAGGCAAACTGGGCCATGGAGACATTGCGTCCTGGCATCAGGATATGGTCGATGCCACCGCTGGTTGCGGGAAAAACCGTGCTGGTCGCGTTGGACGGATCATCCGGCTCTAAGGTGCTCATCTTGAGCTTCGGACCATCCTTGCCCGTGGTCACCTCAAATATCGCGAAGTCCTTCTTCTCCCGGTGAAAGCCGAGGTGAAAGCGCTCGCTGAGAAGTTGACGCAGCATGATCATCTGCTCGTCGTAAGTCGGCCTCACGTCACCGGGTGTGATCGCGATAATCTCATAGCGATCGGATTCGACCCGCGAGGCTCCGCCAGAAATGGCGCGGGGGGTTAGGTCGTAGGCGGCAGCAATGAGACCGGCGACAGTATAGTTTTTCGCCTGGAAGGTCCGGCCGCTCTGCATTCTTATGTATCGCCCGGCATTCAACCCTTCCGGTGATGAAGGTTTGATTGTGGCTACCTCAAACGCATCAAACTTAGGGCGCTTTGTCTGAGTCTGACCAACCACAACCGAGGTCGCGCAGGGGAGCACCAAAATCGCAACGGCGAAGCTATTACGAAGTCGCATGGCAAGTTGGGCCAAGCCGTCAACCCTCTCCCGGATAATAGCAAGAACGTGGCTGTGCAGATGAGCCAAATTCGCTTAGGTTAATGTGAAGTCGCCCAGTGTAGAGTAACCGGCGGTGAACTTCCGATAATCCGGCCTTACGTCAATGTCAGGAGTCCCCGGTGCTCCAGTTCTGAAGATCCCTTTATCCACCATTATCGGAAGTGATTCAGAGATGGCGAAGCCGTGGGTCTAACCTCCCAAAAAGCTGTTTGGGGGTCGTTTGTCCGAGACGCCTTGTGGGCAGCGTTGATCGAGTGGTTGAGAGCGGATGCTAACGTCTCAGCGGTTCTGTCGATTGAGTATCTCAACGATATTGTTGGCTTGCACCTGGGTCAAATCACCCTGAATTATGGCTCTTGCGATAGGCGCCGCAATCATCGGAACTCCAACTATACGTCCGTTTACCACCACGGCCATATAACCGCCGATATTCTGTTTGGTTACGCTGAGCATCCGTTGTGCCGCCGATGGATAGAGTGTTAGCCCGATCGCGGGGGGATGGTCAACATCTTGGAGCAATTCAGCGGATCGCACATCGTGCTGATCGACAGTTGGTGTTTGCGCGATGCAACCCTCCCCGGCAAAGCGGAAAGTGTACCTTTGCGTTTATTCGCTGTTTGCCAGCGCCTATTGACCCGCAGGGTACAACCAAATGGATGCCGAGTGACAATGAGGCCACGCTTACGCCGTTTTGCGAGAATCCGGTCGGGAGCAGAAGAAACACGGTTAACGGCAGCTTCCATCGCGGCATGGTGTCCAATTCTTTAACGCGATATCATTCTTCTGAACGCTATCCAAATTATCGGTCGGACGATGGCAGCCTGCAACATGAGCGAGGCCAGCCATAAGTCTGCTGTGGAAATCTTACCGTTATGGGGCAATATCGGTAGTCATTCGATAATCTAAGAGGCGTAGGCGGACTTCTCACAACGGTGTTTCGGAAATGTCTCCGGTTTCCCCGGGGCAGGCTGTTTGTCTCCGCGCTGGGCGATGATCTGCCACGCGGCATTGACGACGACGCCGCCATCTTCACAGCGGCTCGCAATTCGTCCGAGCGATGTGTCCAGTGCGGCAATCTCGTCAGAATCGAAGGCCCGCCGGGCATACTCGTCATTCTGCCAATCCGGCATTGCGAGGACGGACCTGCTCGCCACGTATCAGGGGATCCCGTTATGCAGCGTGTCGGCTCCAACTCCGGCATCCAAGGCTCTGGGTGTTCAAAAAATAACCGGGGAACCGAGCCCAACCACGTAAACGATCTTGGTGGCGGCCAAGTCTTCGGCTGAAAAGATTGGTGTAGTATAGCTGAAATTGGCGTTTTTTGGAGCCATGTCAGTTGATGTCACTTGAAAGTCTGCCGATCCACGTCTAGTCTGGCCGATAGCCGGAGGGCACTAAATGGACTTTGAACAGAATGGGATCGCAGCCGGACAGCACACTCGGCTCGATTCTTGGAAGGAAATTGCGGCGTACCTGCAAAGGGATGTCCGTACTGCGCGGCGTTGGGAACTGGAAGAAGGGCTCCCGGTCCATCGGCATCCGCATAAGAGCCGATCGAGCGTATACGCTTACCGCAGCCAGATCGACTCTTGGAGAGACGCTAAGAGACTGACAACGACACCTACCCCCACCCGCGCGTGGTGGCGGCCGATGTCGGCGGGAATAGCGGCGCTTCTGTGTCTTGCGATGGCGGGGGACGGGGTGCGACCCGCCTCCGCGGCCGGTACGGAAGGCTCCGCGACGCGCCAGGTGTGGACTGGTCCCGACGTGGACGGCGACGGTGACGGCTCGGTTTCGCCGGATGGACGATATCTGAGCTTCACGAACTGGGCAACGGGCGACCTCGGGATTCGCGATCTAACCACGGGCAAGAGCCGGCTTCTGACCAATAGTGGAGGATGGGAAGCGTCGGGGGATTATACCGGTCAGTCGGTGATTTCAGCGGATGGACGACAAGTGGCGTACCACTGGTATGTCGAGAAGGAGAATCGGGACGAATTACGAGTACTTCCGCTCAAGGGAAATGCATCGCCGCGGACGCTGTACACGGGCGGGAAGGGCCGGACGGATGAAATGATGCCCCTGGCCTGGGCGCCGGATAGCAAAGCCGTCCTGGTGGCTCACCATCTTGCAGATCAGACCAGCCAGTTCGCGCTGCTGGCGCTCCAGGACGGAACTGCGCGCGTCGTCAAGTCCTTCGCATACAGCATCGGCACGCCTCGGGTTTCTTTTTCTCCGGATGCCCGTTATGTTGCTTATCCCGATACCCCGGAAGGAAAGAAGCGCAGCATTTTCGTCATCGCTGCAGATGGAACCCGGGACACGGCCGTCGTACAAGGGTCCGCAAACAACTACGCGCCACTTTGGTCGCCGGATGGCACGCGTCTTCTATTTTTCAGCGATCGCACTGGATCGAACGCCTTGTGGTCGGTGGCGGTAGAGGACGGAAAGCTGAAGGGGATGGAGCAATTGGTCAAAGCGGATATGGGCAACATCCTGCCGATGGGCATCTCTCGGAATGGGTCCATCTTCTACACCGTGCCCGGTGGCGCGCGTCAGAACATCTATGCCACGGAGCTACAAGCAGATGGGAGGTCGTCGAAGCCGCCGACGCTCTTCGCCGAGCGGTTTGTGAACTCGAACCTGGGTCCAGAGTTGTCGGCTGACGGGCAGTACTTGGCGTTCTACTCCTTGCGGCCAGGTTGCGCTTGTCTTGTCATCCGCACCCTCAGCACTGGCGAGGAGCGCGACGTGCCGATCAAGATCGGAGTCGGCGCTGTGTTCGGGGCCGGGCCGATGTGGTTTCCGGATGACCGTTCGGTGTTAATCGTATCGCGCGAGGCGCAGAAGCCGGGGCTGACCTTTTACCGGATAGATGTGGCGACGGGAAATCCGGTATTGCTGCACCACGTGAATAATCCGTTGCAAGGGTATCAGCTTTCGCCTGACGGGAAGGCGATCTTCTATACCGAGCGTGAGAACTCTGCGCCGGACAAAATCGGAACGGACTTAATGCGCTTCGACTTAGAAGCGCGGCGCGAGGACCGGCTAAAAACAGGCGAGTGGTTCATCTCCGTGGCCGTCTCGCCGGACAGTAAACAAATCGCCTATCTCGTGAGCGTGCGTCCGGGTTCAGAGAGCTATGTGGCAGTCATGCCCACGGCCGGTGGCGAGTCGCGACAGGTGTTTCGAGGGCCGCAGTGGATGGATGGTTCCCGGTACAACACGCTTTCCTGGAGCCCTGATGGGCGATTCGTGATGTTCGTTCGTGGTTCTGTCGCTGACAGCGGTCCTAATGTCGTTTGGCGGGTTCCGGCGACCGGGGGGCAGGCGGAACAGGTCGGCATTTCGATGCGCGGTCGGATCAAAGCCGCCCAAGTGCAGCCAGATGGTAAACGGCTGTTCTTTGCGGCAAACGAACAGAACTCGAGCGAGGTATGGGTGCTGGAGAATTTCCTGCCGAAGATCACATCTTCGCGGTGATGTCTCCTATTTTCCGTTGATGATGTGCTGCGGGTCGATTACGGACCTGCAGCATGGCGACTCTCTCCTAGTGTAATAAGTTGGCAGGCTCGGAACCGTTCGCCAGGATAACGATGAATGACGGCCGCCACTTCCCTCCTGGTTCAACGTTCCTGGAAGTTGACCGTCAACTCGCTACCGATAATGATAATTATCGGGTAACTTCCGTAAGCGCCGTGATACAGGCACTACCTATACAACCCGACTTCCAGCCGCCAACCATCGGGCGGCAGCATCGGCGCTATCGTCCGGTCGTGTATTGAAGGCAATCGCCGCTCCTGGGGCAGCCTTACGAATCGAGTTGATGACGACTTCAAATAATGTGAGGCAACGGGGGGGCAAGCGCACGCCTGCTCCGATCACCACACAGTCGTAGTTCTTCGAAGCTAACAGACGCTTCACGTCCGGCCCAGCGGTTTCATCAGGCCGGATCAAACCAACGTCACCCTCCCATCCCCGTTCCGCGAATTGCCTCTGCGCCACCGCGATGCCAGCGTGAACCTTCTCAGGAGTCATGCCTGGTGGCAAAGCAGGGTCAGAAAAGTCAACAGTCTCTGGATCGAGTCCTAGCAGCAGAACACGCGTCACAAGCTCTCCTTTATTCCTGCGGCTTGGCGTGCCTTCAGCTGCCGGCTTCGCCGGAATTTGAGAACCTATCATAACCTACATCTGGTCCTGACCTGCCCCCCTTAAACCGTCCGAGATGGAGTAGGATTTCGGACGAACGAAAGGGGAAAGCTGATGAGCAAGAGCAAGCACAGCGAAGCGCAAATCATTGCGGCGCTGAAGCAGGTGGAGGCGGGGCGAGCGGTGGAGGATCTGGCTCGCGAGCACGGTGTGTCCAAGCACACGATCTACGCCTGGAAGTCGAAGTATGGTGGCATGGACTTGAGCGAGGCGCAAGAGGTCAAGCAGCTCCGCGAAGAGAATACGCGACTGAAGAAGCTGGTGGCCGACTTGAGTCTGGACAAGGACATGCTGCAATCGGTGATTCGAAAAAACTCCCTGGGCTCGTAGAGAAGAGAGCGGAAGTGCGGCGCCTGGTCGACGAGTTTCGTACGAGCGAGCGCCGCGTCTGCGGGCTGATGGAGATTCCGCGCATGAGTTACCGGTATCGTTGCCGCCGCGACGACAGCGCGCTGCGCGAAAGGCTGCTGGCGCTGGCTCGCGAGAAGCCTCGCTTCGGATACCGGCGGCTGTGGGTGATGCTGACAAGCCAGGAGCGGGTCAATCACAAGCGCGTGTGGCGCGTGTATCGCGATCTGGGATTAAGCGTGAAGCGGACGCGCCGCAAACGGCTGCAGCGTGCGCTGCGGCCGCGGCCCATACTGACCGCGCCGAACCAGGAATGGGCCGTGGACTTCGTTTAGCGACGTCTCCGGGGGCGGGCGCAGGCTGCGGATCTTCACCGTGGTGGACAGCTACACGCGGGAATGCCTGGCGCTGGAGGTGGATACTTCGCTGCCGAGCCGCCGAGTGACGCGCGCGCTGGCC
>Ga0207674_10007185_pt1 | contig 13000 bp, 13 predicted proteins | sample KBSCornC72_FD_184303 | JGI IMG/M metagenome (GOLD analysis project Ga0207674, IMG submission 184303) | Corn rhizosphere microbial communities from Kellogg Biological Station, Michigan, USA - KBS Corn C7-2 (SPAdes) (version 2) | ecosystem: Host-associated > Plants > Roots > Rhizosphere > Soil ... | reverse complement strand
CACCCTGACCTGCCCACGGCCGACCGCTCCGAAATGTTCCTCGCGGTGCACGGTGGGGCCGCCACGGCGGGCGAGCGCCATGTGGACCAGGCCTTCCTCATGATCGGGCCCCGCCGGGCCGGCGAAGCCCGTGACTGAGAGCGCGATGTCTGCGCGCGAGCGGGAGAGGGCGCCTTCGGCCATGGCCCGGGCGACAGCCTCGGACACGGCTTCGTTGCGCTTCAGCATATCGGGGTCGATTCCGAGGAGCTCGGTCTTCGACTGTTCGCTGTAGGTCACGAAGCCGCGCTCGTAGCCGTGGCCCGCGCCCTCGATGTCGGTCAGGAGCGCGGCGAGCATTCCGCCGGTGCAGCTTTCCGCGGTGGCGACCGTCAGCTCCTGGTCGCAAACGCTGTGCATCAGCCGCTCGGCCTGCTCGTCCAGGTGATCGGGAAGAGCAGGCTCGAGCGTTTCACTCACCGCGTTCTCCGCGTTGCGGCGGGTTGGCGGCAAGGCCGCGCTCGGCGGCGCTGGCGTCGCGCGCGGCGCGGAATTCGCTGTCTTCCGACCAGTTCGGCCAGTCGCGCGAGTTGGCGAGGCGAAGCCCGACGTCGTGGAGCAGCGCGCCGTTCTGCGCGACCCCGCTCCAGTCCCAATCGGCGTGCCATTCGTCGCTCGGCTGGTGGTAGTGCTTCGCGTTGAACTCGCTTGCGAGTGCTTCGCCGCGCGCGGTGCCGCCGTTCACCAGGTCGAGGCCTTGCGAGAAGCTGATCGCTGGCACGCCGACCTTGGCGAAGGAGAAATGGTCGCTTCGGTAGAAGCCGCCGGTCTCGGGGTGCGGATCGGGCGTGTAGTAGCGGCCCTGGCGCTTGCCGGCGGCGACGACGAGGCCGACGAGATCGAGCTTGGCGGTCCCCCGGATGGTGAAATTCTTCTGCTTGCCGACCGGCTCCCACGCATCGACGTTGAGGTTCGCGACCGTCTTGCCGGCCGGATAGAGCGGGTGCTGCGCGTAATATTCGGAGCCGAGCAGCCCTTTCTCCTCGGCGGTAACGGCGAGGAACACGATCGAGCGGTCGGGGCGAGGTCCTGACGCGAAGACGCGCGCCTGCTCGATCAGCTCGGCGATGCCCGACCCGTTGTCGACCGCGCCATTGTAGATGGCGTCGCCGTCCGGATCGGGCTTGCCGATCCCGAGATGGTCCCAGTGGCCGGAGTAGATGATCGTCTCGTCCGGATACTTCTTGCCGGGGAGGATACCGACGACGTTGTGGCTCTCGATCACTTTCGGAGTCGCCGCATAGTGCGCCGTCAGCGTCGCCTTGAGCGGCATCGGCTGGAAGTCGGGGCTGCGCGCGGCGACCTTTGCCTGCTCGAGGTCGAGGCCGGAGCGCTGGAACAGCTGGACCGCGAGCGGCCGCTGGATCCAGCTTTCCATTGGCGAATGCTCGGCGGCGGGATTGTCGCGGACAATGTCGAAAGTCGGAAGGGTGTTCGAGTTCTGGACGACCTCCCAGCCGTAGGAGGCGGGGGCCGTCTCGTGGATCAGGATGATGCCCGCCGCGCCCTGACGGGCCGCTTCCTCGAACTTGTAGGTCCAGCGGCCGTAATAGGTCATCGCCTTGCCGCCGAACTTGCCGGCGACCGGCTCGCCCGGCGCGGCCTCGAAGTCCGGGTCGTTGACCAGCGCGACCAGGATCTTGCCGTGCATGTCCTGGCCCTTGAAGTCGTTCCAGCCGCGCTCGGGCGCGTCGACGCCGTAGCCGACGAACACCAGCGGCGCGTTCTCGATGTCGATTCGGCTCGCGCCGTTGAGCGGTGCGAGCACGGCGATTTCGGGCCCCTGCTGGAGCGGGACGATCGTCCCGTTCTCGTTCAGGCTGATCTGCGGCGTGCCGGTGATCTGCGACTGGAGGAGGGGGACCTTCTGGAACCAGCTGCGCTGCCCGTTGACGATGTCGCCGCCGGGCTGGGCGCCCGCGGCTTTGAGCTGGTCGGCGATATAGTTGATGACCGTCGGCTCGATCGCGGTCGCGGGGCCGCGGCCCTGGAAGGCGTCGGACGACAATTGCTTGTCGATCTCGGAAAGGCGCTGGGTGCTGAAGGCGGCCGGCGCGGCGGTGGCGGGGATTGCAGCGGCGGCGAGCGCGGTTGCAAGAAGCAGTCGGGTCATCTTCACGGCCATCTCTCTCCCCAATCTTTAGCGCGCGTTGGACGCGACAGAAGCGCCGGCCTTGTCGGTGCGGTAGCGGTCGAACCAGGCGAGGATCGCGCTCGCCTTGGCGGCGGCCTGCGACGGGCGCGAGGCGATCCCGCCGTGGCTTGCGCCCGGCACCTTCACGAACGCGGTCGGCACTCCGCGGAGCTGCAGCGCCTCATAATATTGCTCTGACTCGCTGTCGGGCGTGCGGTAATCCTCGCTCCCGACGACGACGAGGGTCGGGGTCTTCACGTTGCCGACGAGGCTCAGCGGCGACCGGGCCCAATAGCCGGTCGGGTCTTCCCACGGCTTCTTGGCGAACCAGTAGGGCGAATAATAAGCGGCGCCGTCGCTGGTCAGGACGAAGCTGGCCCAGTTGATGACCGGCTTCTGGGTCGCCGCGGCGCGGAAGCGGTCGGTCTTGCCGACGATCCATGCGGTCAGGACGCCGCCGCCCGAGCCGCCGGTCACGAACAGGTTGCCGGGATCGACGTGGCCGGTCGCGATCGCGGCGTCCACGGCGCTCATCAGATCGTCATAGTCGTGACCGGGGTAGGCCTTGTCGATCTGGTTGGCGAACGCCTCGCCGTAGGACGTCGAGCCGCGCGGGTTGGTGTAGAGGACGATGTAGCCCGCGGCTGCGTACAGCTGGTCGTCGGTCGAGAAGCTCGGACCGTAGGCGGCGAAGGGGCCGCCGTGGATTTCGAGGATCAGCGGATATCGTTTCGCTGGATCGAAGTCGGGCGGGGTGACCATCCACGCGTCGATCGGCTGCTGGTCGTAGGCCGAGGTGACGGGAAGTTTCTGCACCTCAGCCATCGCCTTTGCGCCGAGGCTTTCATTGAGGTGAGTCAGCCGGCGGATATTGCCGCCCGAAGCGAGGCCGATGTCGGAGGGATGGAGGGCGTCGCCGGTGGTGACGGCGACGGCCCCGTTCCTGGAGACGCTGAAGTCGCCGCCGGCATAGGGGCGATCGAGCTCCCCGCCGGTGAGGCCCGTCGCCACTTCGCGGATCGAACCGTCGAGGCCGACGCGCTCGACCTTGTTGGTGCCCTGGTCCTCGACCAGCACGTAGACGGCGCGGCTGTCGGCCGACCAGACCGGGCTTCCGACGCTGCGGTCGAGCTCTGCGGTGAGCACGCGCTTGTCCGACCCGTCTAAGTTCATCACCGAGAGCTGCGTGTTCTGATAGCCCAGCTTCTTGTCGTCATAGCCGATGTAGGCGATGCGCTTTCCGTCGGGAGAGGCGATGGGCGCGGCGTCGGGTCCGTCGCGGCTGGTCAGAGCGACCGGCGCTCCGCCGTCGATGCCGATGCGATAGACCTCGCTATTGACCGGCTCGCGCTCCCAATTCTTCGACAGGTTGGCGCTGAACAGGATCGACCGTCCGTCGGGGGTCCAGGAGACCGGGCCGCCGGCGTTGGTCGCGCCGAAGGTCAGCTGCGTCGATGCGCCGCCGTCCGCAGGAACCCAAAAGAGCTGGTCGTAGCCGGGCTTGAGATAGCCGGCGCCGTCGGCGCGGTAGGTGACCGCATCGATGATCTCGAGCGGATCGGCCCATTTCGCGCCTTCGGGCTTGGGCGGCGACTTCCCGAGGGTCGGACCCTCGTCGGGAACGAACATGGTGTAGGCGATGCGGCGCCCGTCGGGCGACCAGGCGAGCGCTCCGGGGCTGTCGGGAAGGCCGGTGATCCGCGCGCTCTCGCCGCTCGCCATCCAGCGCACGTAGAGCTGCGGGCTTGCGCCGTCGGCCGCGACATAGGCGAGCCGCGCTCCGTCGGGCGACCAGCGCGGCGAGAAATAGGAGCCTGGGCCCGCGAGCAGCGGGCGCTGCGCTCCGCTGGCGACGTCGACCAGCCAGATCGTCCGGCGCGCCTTGTCGGTCATGATGTCGTTGGATTCGCGCACGTAGGCGATGGTCTTGCCGTCGGGGCTGATCTCGGGATCGGTCGCGACTTCGAGGCTGAACAGGTCGGAGCCGGTGAAATAGCGGCTAGGCCCGGTCGCGGGGGCAGCCGCGGCGGGCGCCGCAAGCGCGGTTGCGGCGAATAGCGTGGCGATGGTCGAAAGCGCGCGTAGTCCAGTCACGAAAGTCCCCCTCCGGAAATGCAGGCTGCGACCATTCAACTTTCGTGAAGGTGCCGCAAGCGGGGGCGCTCCGAAAATTATTCAACCGACCGGTTGACAATATGGCCAAGCGCGCCGATTATAAACCGCATGGTTGAACATAGACTCGACACGACCTTTCAGGCGTTGGCCGATCCGACGCGGCGCGGAATGCTCGCGAGCCTTGCGCTCGGCGACAAATCGATCGGCGAGCTCGGCGAGCCGTTCGCAATGAGCTTCGCGGGCGCCGCCAAGCATGTGAAGGTGCTGGAAGGCGCCGGGCTGATCGCGCGGCGCAAGGCCGGGCGCAGGCAGATCTGCACACTCAGGACCGAGCCGCTCGCCGAAGCCGAGGCGTGGCTCAGGCAATGGGAGAAATTCTGGTCGGCGAGCCTCGACCGGCTGCAGGCGCTGGTCGAACGCGAGGAGAGCAAGGGATGAGCGGCGCCACCGTCACGGTGGAGTGCGAGATCGCGGCAGCGCCCGACCGGGTCTTCGACGCGTGGCTCGACCCCGCGCAGGCGAAGCACTTTCTGTTCGCGACTCCGGGCGGAGAGATCGTCCGCTGCGACATCGACGCGCGGGTCGGCGGGCGCTTCCTGATTACGGATCGTCGCGCCGACGGAGACGCGGATCACCACGGGCAATATCTGGAGATCGATCGCCCGCGCCGGCTCGCGTTCCTCTTCCGCGGTCCCGGCACGGAAGAGGGCGAATGGTCGAAGGTCACGGTCGATTTCGCGGGCGCTGGAGACGGCTGCACGCTGACTCTCACGCACGAAATCCCGGAGAAATGGGCGGATTATGCGGAGCCGGTCCGCCACGGCTGGACGATGATCCTCGACACGCTTTCACGAGAAATGGAGACGAACGATGGCTGAAGCCGCACTTGCACCCGTTGAGCGCCTTGCCCCTGACGCGATCCGCCTGGAGCGCCTGCTCGACGCGCCCGCCGAAACGGTTTGGCGCTATCTCACCGAGGCGGAGCTTCGCCGGCAATGGTTCATGGGCGGCACCGACGCGCGGCCCGGCAGCGAGTTCGAGCTGCTCGTCGATCATGACAATCTCTCGGACGACGAGGTGCCCTATCCGGAAAGCTATGCCGCATCGAAAGGCGTGCGGTTCATCGAGAAGGTGATCCGGTTCGAGCCGCCGCGTCTGCTCGAAACCACCTTCCAGGGCGGGAAGAACGGCACCGTCACGTACGAGCTTCATCCGGAAGGCGAGCGCACGCGGCTGGTCCTGACTCACAGCGGGATCGCCAGCCCAGTCGGAGCGCAGGATTTCGGATCCGGCTGGAACTCGCACCTGACCGTCCTCCAGGAGCGGCTCGCGGGCCGGAGCGTGAAGAACTTCTGGGCGCTCCACGCGCAATCGCGCGAGGCGGTCGCCAGGGCGCTCAGCTGACTCGCTCGGCGGGCGCCACGTTGGCACCGAAGGTGTAGACGAGCCGGCCGCCCAGCCATCCGCCGAATGCGAGCAGGAGCGCGCTGACCAGGCTCGCGGCGACGGCCTGCCCGCTCAGCGTCGCGCTCGCCGACAGGCTTTCCTTGCGCAGATAGAGGGCGATTCCATAGCCTACCCAGGCCAGGCCAACGAACGAGGCGTGCACCATCACATGCGGAACCAGCTTGTGGTCGAGCTTGATCAGGTCGATCATTCCCGCGCCCATGGCGAGAAGGCCTCCGGCGAGGCCTCCCGCCATGAGCACGGCGCCGACGTGCGTATCGGGGGTCACGCCGGCGACCCACGCCAGGTCCGCGATCGTCGCCGACAGGAGCAGCGCGATCGGGAAATGGACCAGCGCCGGGTGGACTGGATGGCCCAGCATGCGCGCGCTCAGATGAAGTGGAACGCGCCGCCCACCAGCAGCAGGAAGCCGATCACGGCGACGGTCGCATGGGCCAGGACGGCGCCCCTGGGCGCGACCACGTTGCGGACGTGGATCGAGGCCAGATAGAAACCGGCGAGCGCTGCCACGACCAGGATCAGGAGCGCGATCGGGACGATGCTCGCCACGCCGCTCGTGCCGCCGAGAACGACGATGGCAGTCAGGACGAGGCCGGTCGCTCCGAGCGCCATGTGCAGAAGCGAAAGACTCCAGGGCGCGAGGCGTCCGCGAAGCACGCTGCTCGCCAGGACGAGCCCGCCGACCGCACCGATCGCAAACACCAGAATGGCAATGTTGAGCATAAGATCCCCCTCCTTGTTCGTGCCGAGACCCTGCGCCTCGAACGCGCTTTAGATGCGAGCCGAATGGACTTGGTTCCCAAAGCGCCGCCGGCCCGCTGCCGCGGGGGCGCCATTCCTGCTTGACGCGTCGCGGAGCTACTGTATTATATCGATAATACAGGAGAAATCTGCATGAGGTGTGCCGCCCTATTGATGCTCTTGCCGCTGCTCGCCGGCTGCAACGTCCATTCCAAGAACCCCGCGAACGGCGACGAGAACGTCAGCATCCATGCCGACGAGAGCGGGCATATCGAGTTCAACCTGCCGGTCGCCGAGGGCAAGCTGAAGGTCCCCGCGGCGATGATGCACAACGGCGATTTCGACATTGACGGCGTGAAGCTGATGCCCGGCAGCGCGGTCACGGGCTTCAGCGTCCTCGCGGGGGACAAGGGCGCGAACGTCACCATGGCGTTCAAGGCGTCGGCCTCGGCGGACGAGGTGCGCTCCTATTATGTCGACCAGTTCAGGAAGCAGGGCGTCGAGGCGGCGCTGTCCGGGGACGCGGTGGCCGGCAAGACGAAGGACGGAAGCCCGTTCGCGATCCACGTAAGCCCGGCCGCGAGCGGCTCGGCGGGCAAGATCGAGATCCAAGACAAGGATTGAGCTGACACGTCGTAACAGCCTTATTCCACCGGGGGAGCTTCCTCGCCGCCGGCCTTCTTCGCGCGAAGCCTTAGCTTTCGCCTCGCGGCGTAGCGAGTGCCAGGACCGGCGCGAGCCGATACGTCATTGCGGGCAGACGCTCGGGGAATCGCCGGAGCTACTGCTCGACGACGAGCCGGCGGTGATCGGTCGACCCCAGCAATCCTTGGCGTTGGCGTCCCGCTCCGCCTGCTGGCGGGCGCTTTCTGCCGCTGCCGCCTGCGCGGCTGCGTCCTCCTGGCGATGCTGCTCTTCGAGACGCGCGCGCATCGCCTGCTCTTCTTCCTGCGCCTTGCGGTAGTCCTCGCTGCCGTCCGAAACGATGATGGCGCCGTCCGACGAGGAGCTGCTCGAAGACGACGCGCCATAGGAGGAACCGCCGGACGAATTGCCGTAGGACGAGTTGTTTGACCGGTTCTGGGCATTGATTGTGGCAGCCATGCCCTGCAGAACCTGGAGCGGATTCATCATCTGCGACTGTTGCTGTTGCTCGGCCTGCTGCTCGGCATAGCGGCGATTTTCCTCCGCCTCTCGCTCCGCCTCTGCGCGCCGTTGTCGTGCCGCTTCGGCGGCGATTCGTGCGTTTTCTTGAGCGATGGCGCGCTGGCGCGCTTGTTCCGCACGGCGCGCATTCTCGGCAATCTCGGCTTGCGTGAGGCCGACCTTGCTGGTCGTGCCAAGCGTCGCCCAGACACCGTTCTTCATCTCTTGGCGCTCGATCGCGTTCACCGACAAGCTCGGCGACTTGTAGATGTTGCGCTTCTGGGCCCCGCTGGCGTCGGTGAAGGTCTCGACGGCGGTACCGTCATCCTCGATTTCGATCACCGCCTTCAGCGGCGGGCGACCGTCCTCATAGCTGTAGGTGACGTCGATCTTCCCTGTCTTGGGATTGAGGACCAGGCGCTCGACGGTGTCGGCGAACTTGTCCTCGCCGAACTGGAGGCGCGAGACGAAGCCGTGCCGCGCCTCAAGCACCCGGTCGGGCTCGACCCAGTGGAACTTCGTGACCCGCGGCCGCGGCTCCTTGTCCGTCGTCCATTCGCGGTTGGCGATTTCGTCGAACACACCCCAGGGGGAGGCGTGCGCCGCCGCCGAAACGGCTGCCGAACAGAACAGCAAGGCAATTAGGTAAGGACGCATCATCTTTCCCCTTTAGAAGCCGAGCCCCTCGGTTTGATCGCAGGCTGTCTTCAAATTCTCCATCGCCAAGCGTGCGTGCGCGGCGAGCCGGCTGGGTGAGGTGGCGAGTGCAGCGGCAGCGACTGCGGCGACGAGTGCGAAGCGCGGCGTCAGAAACCCAGCCCTTGCGCGGGGTCACAGGCGGTCCGTAGCGTCTCCATTGCCAGTCTCAGCCGCCCGGCAATTTCGTCGGACGAGCTTATCAGCGTAATCGACTGGGTTGGGGAGCGTGCCGAGACCGCCTCGGGCACATCTTGCGTGCCTTTCTCAGGGTCATAATCCGTTGCCACGCCAACCTTTGTCACCGTCGACCAGTCGATCACATAAGGGGCGGCCTTCACCCAGTCTCTTTTATATCGCTGCCCCAGAGCATCGATAGCAGTAGCGCTAGTCCCGGTGCCGCTGGCAACGACGGTGCCCGCATCGTCTTTCATGAAAAACTCGGTGATCGACCCTTCGAAACGCGTTCGACACGGCCCATCGGACCTTATCTGCAAATCGCCGTATCGCAGCTTGTATCCGGCGAACCTGCCGGAGGTGAGGCTCCTCTGCCCCTCCATGAAGAGCCCGAAGCGGCTGGCCGCGACCTGGAGGAATTTCTGCGCATTCTCCGGTGAGCGTAGAGTGACCCCTTCCGACCCGTCCTGAGCGACGGTTGGCGCAGCTGCGGCGGCGGCCAGCAGAAAAAACGGCGCAATACGCACGATCAGAACCCGGACTGGGCCAAGGGGTCGCAGGCCTTCACGACGACATCGATTGCCAGCTGCGCGCGCTTGGCGATCTCCTCGTTGTCTCCGAAATAAAGCCGTATGCTTCCGCCCGGTACGCCGGAGTTGGCGATCCTGAGATAGTGAGTAGTGGGATAAGGTCGCTCCGGCGTGACCTTGGAGACCTTGCTCCAGTCGAAGTCGACATTGTCGAGCGCGCGCAACGCGGGAACCCAGTCATTGTAGGTGATGGTTCCGGGAACATTGATGGTATAGTGGCGGAACGCCATCGTGTGAACGTGACCCTCGCCCTGGGTCTGAAGCACATTGTTGACATAGGCTTCTTGCGTGTTGGTGATCGATAGCCGCGTTTTGCAGCTATCAAGCGCTCCAAGAGCGAATTTGCTTATATCCCAACCCAACTCTTGCTCGCGCATTCGCGGCTGGGCGAGCGAACATTCTCCGCCGCCGCATGCAACGTCCCATTCTTTCCAGCGGGTGTTCGCGACCGCCGGACGGATCGAAACCTTCCCCTGTTCGGCAAGCATGCTCAAAAACTTGATCGCGTTCTCGGGCGTGCGCGCGGCGGTCATCTCTGATCCGTCTTGGGCGGCAAGCGGCGAGGCGACGGCGACGGCAAGCAGGGCAAGAGCTGAAATACGCATGGTCAGAACCCCGTGTCGGACTGGAAGCGGCAGCTGTTCTTGAGCACTTCGATCGCCAAGGCGAGGCGGGCGCGTTCGTCCTGGTTGGGAAGCCTGAACGAAATGGTCTGCCAGCCACCCTCCATGGAAATATCGATCGGATATTCTGTCAGTGTCTCAGTCAGATTCCCTGCTGCGTCGAACCTGCGAACGGTGCTGACGAGGTCGACATCGACTTTACCAGCCTTCGACCAGTCGACAGTGAAGTCCGACACGCTGATCCCGGGACTCAGAAAAAAGTTCTTGGTCTCGCCCGGATCAAGCTGAGCGATTTGCGCCTGTTCCAGTCCGAAGCGCGTCGTGCATTTATCTGGGCTTTCGACGCCAACGATATCACCCGATGCAGGGACCACTTTGGCGCCGCCGAAGGCCACGGGCGAAACGTGCGAACCATCGCGATAGAGCTTGTAGGACAGCGGCAGATGTGGGTTGCGAACGAGCAATTGCGCGAGGAACCGCTGGGCGTCGGCAGCGCTTCGGCCACCGGCGGGTTCCGACCCGTCCTGCGCGAAGGCAGGCGCGCTGGATACCAGCAGCGCGCCAATCGCCAGAAATTTCGCTGAAGACGCCAAGCGCCACGAACGCGACACCATACGCACGCACCCCCAAACCCGACTCTATCGATTGGGAAGTTAACGCCGAATTATCGCCGCGCAACAGGTAGTTGGCTAGGCAGCTTACTCCGCCGCGGGGGCTTCCTCGCCGCTGGCCTTTTTCTTCGCCTTGGCCTTGGGCTTCGGCTTGGCCTTCGCCGCCTTGGGCGGGGCGGGGACGATCTCGAAGCTGGGCGCATTGTCCTTGATGCGGACCTTAACCTCGCCGCCGTTGACCAGCTTCCCGAACAGCAGCTCCTCGGCGAGCGGCTGCTTGATCTTCTCCTGGACGAGGCGGCCCATCGGGCGCGCTCCGTAGAGCTTGTCGTAGCCGCGCTCGGTCAGCCACGCCCGCGCCTCGTCGTCGAGCTCGATGTGGACGTTGCGATCGGCCAGCTGAAGCTCGAGCTGAAGGATGAACTTGTCGACCACCCGAGCGACCACCGCCGGCGGCAAATAGCTGAACGGAACGATCGCATCGAGACGATTGCGGAACTCGGGCGTGAACATCTTCTTGACCGCATCCTCCTGCGCGTCCTCGCGGCTGGAGGCGCCGAAGCCGATGCTCTCGCGCGCCATGTCGGCCGCGCCGGCGTTGGTCGTCATGACCAGGATCGTGTTGCGGAAATCGACGGTCTTGCCGTGGTGGTCGGTGAGCTTGCCGTTGTCCATCACCTGGAGGAGGATGTTGAACAGGTCGGGGTGCGCCTTCTCGATCTCGTCGAGCAGCAGGACGCTGTGCGGGTGCTGGTCGACCGCGTCGGTGAGGAGACCGCCCTGGTCGTAGCCGACATAGCCCGGAGGCGCGCCGATCAGCCGGCTGACCGAATGGCGCTCCATATATTCGGACATGTCGAACCGCTGCAGCGGGATTCCGAGGACCGAGGCGAGCTGGCGCGCGACCTCGGTCTTGCCGACGCCGGTCGGGCCCGAGAAGAGATAATTGCCGATCGGCTTGTCGGGCTCGCGCAGCCCAGCGCGGCTGAGCTTGATCGCCGAGGAGAGCTTCTCGATCGCGAGGTCCTGGCCGAAGACGACGCGCTTCAGGTCCGCCTCGAGATGCTCGAGCACGAACTTGTCGTCGGCGCTGACCGACTTGGGCGGGATGCGCGCCATGGTCGCGACCACCGCCTCGATCTCCTTGGGCGTGATCACTTTCTTGCGGCGGCTCGGCGGCACCAGCATCTGCATCGCGCCGACCTCGTCGATCACGTCGATCGCCTTGTCGGGGAGCTTGCGGTCGTGGATGTAGCGCGCCGACAGCTCGACCGCGCTCTTCAGCGCGTCGGGCGTGTAGCGGACGTTGTGGTGGCCTTCGAACGAGGAGCGGAGGCCCGCGATGATCTTGATCGTGTCCTCGATCGTCGGCTCGTTGACGTCGATCTTCTGGAAGCGCCGGAGCAGAGCCCGGTCCTTCTCGAAATGGTTGCGGAACTCCTTGTAGGTCGTCGATCCGATGCAGCGGATCGCGCCGTTGGAGAGTGCCGGCTTGAGCAGGTTCGACGCGTCCATCGCGCCGCCTGACGTCGCGCCGGCGCCGATGACGGTGTGGATCTCGTCGATGAAGAGGATGGCGTTGGGCAGCTTCTCGAGCTCCGAGACTACCGACTTCAAGCGCTCCTCGAAATCGCCGCGGTAGCGTGTGCCGGCGAGCAGCGAGCCCATGTCGAGCGCGTAGATGGTCGCGCCCTTGAGCACTTCGGGGACATCGCCCTCGACGATCTTGCGGGCGAGGCCTTCGGCGATGGCGGTCTTACCGACGCCCGGGTCGCCGACGTAGAGCGGGTTGTTCTTCGACCGGCGGCAGAGAATCTGCACCGTGCGGTCGACCTCGGGCATCCGGCCGATCAGCGGATCGACCTTGCCGTTGCGCGCCTTCTCGTTGAGGTCGACGGTGAACTGCTTGAGCGCGGATTCCTTCTTGCCGCCCTCTTTCTCGGTCTTCTCCTCGCTGCCTTCGGGCGGACGCGCTTCGGGCGAGCTTTCGCCCTTGCCGACGCCGTGGCTGATGTAGGTCACGGCATCGAGCCGGCTCATGTCCTGCTGCTGGAGGAAATAGACGGCGTAGCTCTCGCGCTCTGAGAAGAGGGCGACGAGGACGTTGGCGCCGGTGACTTCGTCGCGGCCCGACGACTGGACGTGGAGGATCGCGCGCTGGACGACGCGCTGGAAGCCGCTGGTCGGAGTCGGATCGGTGGCGCTGTCGGCGACGAGGGCACCGAGCTCATTGTCGAGATATTGCTTCACCGACGACCGAAGCTCGTCGCGGCTGACGCCGCAGGCGGTCATCACCTTGGACGCATGCTCGTCGTCGATCAGCGCGATCAGAAGATGTTCGAGGGTCGCATACTCGTGCCGGCGCTTGCTGGCCTCCCCCAAAGCGTTGTGGAGGGTTTGTTCGAGTTCGCGAGCGAAACTAGGCATTTAGTCCAATACTCCCCGCCCCCTGAAAGCCAGCGGGCTTTACAAAACAATGTCATACGCACGGACGCGGCAATCAAGGGGCCGGTTCCGGCTTTTCCCCAGATTATCGCGCTGAGAGATGTGTGGGGGGTGAATGGGGCGTTCCCCGGCGCAGGCCGGGGCCCAGGAGCGCGCAAGCGCTGCTGTCGCAGCGCCCTGGGCCTCGGCCTGCGCCGGGGTACTAGGGCTTCTTGA
>Ga0207674_10007184_pt1 | contig 13001 bp, 15 predicted proteins | sample KBSCornC72_FD_184303 | JGI IMG/M metagenome (GOLD analysis project Ga0207674, IMG submission 184303) | Corn rhizosphere microbial communities from Kellogg Biological Station, Michigan, USA - KBS Corn C7-2 (SPAdes) (version 2) | ecosystem: Host-associated > Plants > Roots > Rhizosphere > Soil ... | reverse complement strand
AGCGGATTCTCGACGAGATCGGACGGCTCCGCGTTGAATCGCCTCGCATCGGCAACCCTGCCTGAGCGGCAACGCCAGGCGGCATCGCCCCGTTTTCAACGGGAAAATGCGAAACAGCTCTATCGCACGAAAGGCACATACGCGAAGACCCTCTTCCGGTATTGGCGAAACTGGTCTCCAAAGCCGTCGGCCAGAAGCTTGTCTTCGATGCGCACGCGAATCTCCGTGCCCACCAGGAAGATCAGGATCGCCGGGACAAAGCGAATGGCGGGACAGGCCATGAAGCCGGTGCCCAGCAGAAGGCAAAGCATGGACGAGTAGATGGGGTGGCGAAGAAAGCCGTAGGCACCCGATTGCACCAGCTCATGGCCCGCGCTAAGCGCCGCATCGAAGCGCAGATGTTTCCCCAGCGCGCGAGTACTGGTCCAGGACAACAGGATGGCAAGGCCGAGGAAGAGTACCGAGAGTCCAACCCGCCAGGCTGCCGGGCGCACCTCCCAGAAGCGGCCCAGCCCCAGCAGAACATAGGAGATGACCTGAAGCAGAACTCCCCATCGGGCGCGGGCGTCTCTCGTTTGAGGCGCGCTGCGGGTCCAGCCCGTCAGCGGAAAGGGCAGAAACCAGAACAGCCATCCGGCGGCGACGATGAGGTAGGCATAGGCCGGCATGGCCGCAATTGTAGGCTCGCGCTCGCACTTGCGGTCAGAGTTTCGGGCGCGTAGGCTTAACCTGCTGCCGGCGAACTCTGCCGGCGACAGGCGGTATCCGCCAAAGCTGTCTTGTCCGTGACAGCGCGCGGTGGAACTGCACTGGAGATAGCGATGAGTCTGACTACCTTCCGCACCTCGGGCGGGGATCGCGCCGCCAGGGACGCCGCACCGGCGGAGCGCGACCCTTCCGCCAAAGTGACCGTTCCCTCTTTACTCGACAAAAAACTTTTGCGGCAGCCCATCGCCGTCGTTACCGCGTATGACTACGCCAGCGCGCGCCTGGTCGACGAGGTCGGCCTCGATGTCATCCTCGTCGGCGACTCGCTGGCCATGGTCATGCAGGGCCACGAGAATACGCTGGCCGTCACCATGGACGAGATGCTGCTGTACACGCGCGGCGTGCACAGGGCCGTGCGCCGGGCGCTGGTCGTCTCCGACATGCCCTTCGGCAGCTACCAAATAGACGAGCGCGAAGGCGTGGCCAACGCGCTTCGCTTCGTCAAGGAGGCCGGGGCCGAGGCCGTCAAGATCGAAGGCGGACGCCAGCGCACCGATCTGGTGCGCCGCATCGTCGGCGCCGAGGTGCCGGTGATGGGCCATCTGGGCCTCACGCCGCAGAGCGTCCACCGCATGGGTGGTTACAAGGTGCAGGGAAAGACGCTAGCTGCGATGGAGGAGCTCCGCGCCGATGCACTGGCGCTCGAAGACGCCGGCTGCTTCGCTATCGTGCTCGAAGGCGTTCCCCGCGAGCTGGCCCGCATGGTGACGGAGGAGCTGCGCGTTCCCACCATCGGCATCGGCGCGGGACCGGACTGCGACGGCCAGGTGCTGGTGCTACACGACATGATGACTATGACCTTCTCTCCTCCGGCCAAGTTCGTGCGTCGCTACGCCGACGTTGGCGCAGTCATGCGCGAGGCGCTCGGCCAGTACAAGCGCGACGTGGAGACCCGCCAGTTCCCCTCCGATGCCGAGAGCTATCACCTCTCGAAAGAACTGCGTGAGCGCATGGAATCTCTGGCCGGAAGAGCGGGCTGACCGCCGCTATGAAGATTGCCGAAACCGTAGTTGAGACGAGGCAGTTCTGCCGCGAGCTGCGTTCACCGAAGGGCCTACTGGCGCTGGTGCCGACCATGGGCGCTCTGCACGAGGGGCATCTCTCGCTGGTGCGGCGGGCGCGTGCCGAATGCGGCGCCGTCGCTGCTTCAATCTTCGTGAACCCCTTGCAATTCGGACCGAACGAGGACTTCGCGAAGTATCCCCGCACCTTCGCCGACGACTGCGCCCAGCTCGAGGCCGAGGGCGTCGATCTCCTGTTCGCTCCCAGCGCGGCGGAGATGTATCCCGAGGGCGCGGTGACGAAGATCAGCGTGGACGGCATCGGAGACCGCCTGGACGGAGCCTCGCGTCCGGGCCACTTCACCGGCGTGGCCACGGTGGTGGCCAAGCTCTTCCACGTGGTCGAGCCTGACCGCGCCTACTTCGGACAAAAGGACGCCGCCCAGCTTGCCGTCCTGCGGCAGATGGTCCGGGACCTGAACTTCGGCGTCGAGGTTGTCGCCTGCCCCATCGTGCGCGACGCCGACGGCCTCGCCCTGAGCAGCCGGAACAAGTATCTGAGCCCTTCGGAGCGCATGCACGCTCTGGCTTTACACCGTGCGCTGCTGGCGATGGAGGCGATGATGGCCAGGGGCGAGCGTTCGAGCAGGATGCTGGTCGAAGAAGGAACGGAAGTCCTGCGTTCTGAGGCGGGAGTGCGCGTCGATTACGTCGCGGCGGTGGATGCGCAGACTCTGTTGCCGGTCGAACGGGTCGAGGCGGGGACGCTCGTTGCCTTGGCGGCATGGGTTGGACCGACGCGGCTGATCGACAACTTCATCGCCACCTGACAAGAGACGAAAACCTTTTTGTAACTAGAGAAACACCATTTCTCTAGTTACGTTTCGACTCATGTAACCAGAGAAGACGTAGTTCTGGGGTTACATGGTCTGGTGCCGGGTTGCCCGGCCAGAGGCGAGTATCGACTAAGTCACTATCGGCCGGACCTTCCTGCAAAATTTATGGAAAAGGAATGACTCAAAAGTGGTAGTCGATCGAACGAACTTGCATCTCATGAATATGACAGACTGGTTTCGATCATTTATTTGGCTCTATAGCGCTTAAACCGCTGTCTGCATAGAGTCCACAGAAGGAGCCCCCCGGCAGCATATCGGGCTCGAATTCGATAGGGTCAACGGCAGCGACGCGATGCAATCTACCTCCATTCACAGTCAGGTCGTCGGCGAGATCGAGAGGCTTTCGGGCAGGCGTTTCAAGTGGCTGACGCTGCCTACGCCGCTTGAAGAGCGCTTTGAACGCGACACGGCACAGAAGCGCGCCATGCGCCTGTGGCACGAGGGCTTGATCGGCATCGTCCTGTTTGACCTGTTTGCCCTGGCCGATTACTTCATTGGGGGCAATCATTCCTGGATGGCGATGTTCCTGCGGCTCGCGGTGGCGACGCCCTTGGCGCTGATCGTCAACGCAAATCTGCGACGGAAGCCATCGAAGGTGTATCGCGAGGGCAGCATCGGATTGATCATCTGCCTGATCGGCCTGCTCCATCTCTACCTCGGGAGCGGCAAGGGAGTGGCTACGACGGCCTATGCCCAGGTGGGGGTGATCGTCGCCATCCTGTTTGCGAACGTGGTGATGCGGTTGCGGCTCCCCTACGCGCTGGCCACGTCCATGGTGCTGCTGGCGGGTGACGTGGTCTTTCTGCAGACGGATCGTTTCCTCAGCGAGCCGGAAAAGTCGATGGGGATGATGCTGACCGTCTGCGCCATCATGATTACCTTGATCGCGAACTACAGCATTGGTCGCGAGGAGCGCTTCGGCTACCTGATCCTGCTGCGCCACGAGATGCAGCGGGAGGAACTGGCCTATGTGAACGCGGAGCTGCACCGCATCTCCAGCCGCGACAACCTGACCGGGCTGGCCAACCGGCACTCGTTCGAGGCGCACTGCGCGACGCTGTGGCAGCAGACGATGGCCGCGGGCGCTCCGCTTTCGGCGATCCTGATCGATATCGACAAGTTCAAGGCGGTCAACGACCTTCGCGGCCATCTCTACGGCGACAAGGTGCTGGCCCGCGTCGCTTCGCTGGTGCAGCAATCGCTGCGCGGCAAGGACGACTTCGCGGCGCGATTTGGCGGCGAAGAGTTTGTGGTGCTGCTGCCCGACGTGACCGAGCAGGGCGCGCTGATCGTGGCCGAGCGCATCCGCAAGATGGTCGAGGTGGCCGGCGCGCCGGCGATAGAGAATCCCCTGATGGGGCCGATACTGGCAACGACGGTAAGCTGCGGCGTGGCAACCTGCCTTCCCGACGCGGACGATTGCATCGAGAGCCTGCTGGAAGCCGCCGACAAGGCGATGTATGCGGCAAAGCGGGCTGGCCGTAACCGCGTCTGTTCCGGCCCGGTCGCGCCGTCCCGGAGCGTAGCCGCCTGTAAAGCGGACCAGGGAGAGCGGATTCACGCGCAGGGCGAGCGGCCGCTGCCCGGAATTGTGCGCAAGGTCGTCCTGCCGTAAGAATCTGTCCAGAAACTGCAATTGACTGCGAAGCGATCCTGTAAGTGCGAAGATCAAGCAAGTGCGAAGACTAAGGCATTTTTCCTGTAGGAGTAGCGCGGGGCTGCGGCTTCTATGGGCGTTTTCCCCAATGAAAACGCCGCTGAACCTCTGTTCCGGGATTCACAAGCAACAGGAAAAATGCTCTAAGGCGAAATACAGGGGTCTCTGCGCTTCGCTTCGGTCGAGACGAACGTGAGTTTGGGTTAGGCAAGACGATTTTTGTAGTTTCTGGACAGTTTCCAAGCGCGGATCCTGCCGGAGCCTCTCGGAATTGTTTTAGTAGAGTGAAATATTTTTTCGATGGGATCACGGCGAGAAGATATCTCTCGAGCGTGACCTCCATCCGAAGGTAGCTCCGGCCATTTACCTGGCGTCTTCGTACTCCTCGTGCCAGGCCTGCTGGATGGCCTCGAGGATACCCTCGTTCGATTTTGCAGGGTCTCCTGTAAAGCCAGGAAGCTCGGACACATAGCGGTGGAGGTCCGTAAAGCGGACAGTGTAGGGGTCGATCTCGGGGAACTTCTCCTGCAACTGAATCCCGATCTCCTCGAAGTCTGTCCAACCAATCTCGCGGGGCATCGCATCTCTCCTGTTCGGCCATTTTACGGGTGCGCCGGTTCACTGGTGAAAATCTTATCGAAGTCTCCACAAATTGCTTTTCCAGATAAGGTATTCTGATGTATATATCCCAACTGGGACAGTCTGGAGGTGTATTTCTCTTGGCAGAGGTTCGAGTACAGGAAGGCGAACCCCTTGAAAATGCTCTGCGCCGCTTCAAGCGCAAGGTGCAGACCGAAGACATTATCAAGGAAGTCAAGCGTCACTCCTTTTATCTGAAACCAGGTGAAAAGAAGCGCGTCAAAGAAGCGCTCGCGCGTAAGCGCAATCGCAAGAAGGTCCGCAAGGAGCAGGACTAGCCGCTCCTTAAACCAAGTTTGAGCCGTCCCCGCCTTCGCGGCCGGGGACGGCCGCTTGAAAACCGCCGGTGATGGACTCCCGCCATTAACCCGGCCCCGGCAGAGAGAGCCTGCGCAGTGGCTCACATTGACCGGCAAAACGCAGTCCCCCGCGGGATTGCGGCTTCGGGCCCCTTTTACATCCAGCAGGGAAGTCTTGAATTAAGGTTGAGCGCCCGGCGGCCTCACAATTACCGATGCCTACGGGTATTCACCCTTTTTCCGCAAGACGGGAGAAGCGGCTATGGAATTTGTGGATCGGCTATTAACCTGCGCAGACTGTGGCGGCGAGTTCATCTTCACCGCCGGCGAACAACTCTTCTTCTTCGACAAGCAGTTCAAGAACGACCCCAAGCGATGCAAGCCATGCAAGTTCAAGCGGGCATCGGCAGGGCGTCCGGGCGCTGCTCCGGGGACGGCAGCGCAATCGCGAACCGAGACTCGCACCCATTGCTCGGAGTGCGGCGTGGAGACGACCGTTCCCTTCAAGCCGACGCAGGGACGGCCCGTGCTTTGCCGTCAATGCTTCCAGCAGAGGCAGCCCCAGGCGGCAGCGGCCGTCGCGGTTGACCTGGTGGCAGCAGCATCGGATGCAACGACTCCGGCCAGCGTCGATCGGGCCCCGGGCCAGCAACTGTAAGCGCGAGGGTGTCGTCTCGCCGGGCGTGCTTACCTCTTGTCCTCCCCCCTTTTTGATGTAGCAACGAGGGCGGGCCGAAGCTGCGTTCCGAAGTTGGGAGCGCGGCGCTGGTTTGTCGGCGCGTTTGTTGGCGCACGGTCCTCCCCGATACGATGGAATGCATGCACGATCTTGACCTGGTGCGCGCGCGAACCACGCTTGGCGACTTCGAACTGACGGTCTGCACCGATGGGCCTTTCAAACTGGATGGCGGAGCCATGTTCGGCGTGGTGCCTAAGACGCTGTGGCAGAAGCGGACTCCTGCCGATGACGAGAACCGCATCCTGCTAGGGCTCAACACGGTGGTCGTGCGCACGGGCAGGCATACGGTGCTCATCGAGACCGGTGTCGGCAACAAGCAGCCGGCAAAGCTGCGCGAGATCTTCGACAACCACGAACTGCTGCCACGGTCGCTGGCCGCGGCGGGCATCGCCGTCGAGGAGGTGGACATCGTCATCAACAGTCACCTGCACTTCGACCATTGCGGCTGGAACACGACGCTGCACCCGGACGGGTCGGTGACGCCGACGTTCCCCAATGCGCGCTACTTCGCGCACCGCGGCGAGGTGGAACACGGGCATCTGCAACTGGAGCGGGACCGGATGAGCTATCTGTCGCCGAACTACGACCCGCTGATCGAGTCGGGGCAAATGACGCTGCTGGACGACGAGGGGATCCGGTCGAATCCGGAGATCTGTCCGGGGGTGAGCGTGGAGGTCTTTCCCGGGCACACGGCGCACCTGATGGGCGTTCACATCGAGTCGGGAGGCGAGCACGCCTGCTACATCTCGGACCTGATCCCGACAGCCGATCATCTCGACATTACTTGGGCGATGGGCTACGATCTCGACCCGCTGGCGACGATCGCCGGGCGGAAGCGGTTCTATCAGCGGGCGATTCCGGAGAAGTGGCTGGTGTTGTTTACTCACGACCACCGCACGCCGATGGCGCGGATCGGGCTGAACGAGAAGCAGAAGCCGGTTGTGATCGCGACGGAATAAACTGTGCTGGAACGCAGAAAAGCCCTGCCGAAGCAGGGCTTTTCAATACCGATTAAAAGTTATGCGTTGGCCGTAATGGGGTCGACGGAGACGAAACGGCCGATCTGGCCGCGGTCCTGGAAGCGGACGACGCCGTCGATCTTGGCGAACAGGGTGTCGTCCTTGCCGCGGCCGACGTTCGCACCGGGCTTGAGCGGAGTGCCGCGCTGCCGAACGAGGATGGAACCGCCGGTGACAGTCTGGCCGCCGAAACGCTTGACGCCGAGCCGCTGCGCGTTCGAGTCGCGACCGTTTTTGGATGAACCTAAGCCTTTTTTATGTGCCATTGCATTGCCTCTTTCGCGCGGCCCTCAGGCGGGGCGGTATAAAAATCAAAAACGAAGAACTTTTTGCTAAGAAACTTTATTTATAGCTCTTGCCATTGACCTGAATCTCGTTGATCTTCACTTCGACGAAGTTCTGGCGGTGGCCCTGCATCTTCTTGTACTGCTTCTTGCGCTTGAGTTTGAAGACGAGAATCTTGTCGCCGCGGCCTTCGCCGAGGACGGAGGCGAGCACCTTGGCGCCGGACAGCTCGGACTCGAACTTGCCTGCCTCGCCGCTAACGGCGAGGACGTCGGAGAACTCGACCGCGCCGTCAGCGGCGGGGGTGGTCTCAACCCGGAGTTTGTCGCCCGGGGCAACCCGGTACTGCTTGCCGCCTGTGCGGATGACTGCGTACATAACTAAAACCTCAAGCGGGCGTTCCATCGCTGCCGCTTTCTTCAGATGAATTGTGCTGCATGGGGCGAACACAGGAGCACTGCATCAAGCCAACTGGCCGAATTCTGCGGAACTTTCGCGGTTCGGGCCTGTCGTCCCTGCAACCCAGAAATCAGACACACGGGCTGCAACGCCAAACTTAAGAAGTGTATCGCGTTCGGGGGAGGGGGTCAATGGATGGCTTCAGCGGGCGGTGGACCCGTTTGAATCGTTGTCCGAAAAGTCCTTCTTCGGCACCCTTTCATGCGTGTTTTTGGTGAGGGTAGCTACCGCCAAGCGCATTTTCGTTGTCGATCTCCGTAATCAATAAAGCTGGCGATATGTGGTCAAAGCGACCAGCCTCCGTCGATCACGGTTGCGGCACCCGTCACGAATCCGCCCAGATCCGAAGCCATCCAGAGCACGGCCTCTGCGATCTCCTCGGGCTTGCCGAGCCGTCCGACTGGCTCCAGGTCGATTGCCTTCTGTATGTCGCCTCCGGTGAAGCGGTCCATCATCGGGGTTTCGATATTCCCTGGAAGCACTGCGTTCACGCGGATATTCTCCTTGGCATAGTCGAGTGCTGCTGAACGGGTAAGGCCAATGATCGCGTGCTTGGATGCAGCGTAGGAAGCGCCGCCTGCGACGCCGCGGATGCCCGCGCCCGACGATGTGTTCACCACCACTCCGCTACCCTGCTTAACCATCTGCGCCAGCTCGTACTTCATACAAAGGAACGTGCCGCGCAGGTTGATGCCGAGGATGCGGTCCCACTCAGCGAGATCAATCTCGTGGACGGGAGCCGCCTTGTTCTCGACACCCGCATTATTGAACGCTATGTCAAGTCGACCGAACCGCTCGACAAGCTGCTCGATTGCGGCTTCAACCTGATCGGGCGAGGACACGTCGCCGGGGATCGCTAACACGTCTCCGCCTGCGGCCTTCACGGACGCCTGGACCGCCTCAAGCGCATCCGCCGAGCGGTCCAGAATTGCTACGCGCGCACCCTCGGCGGCGAAGGCGATTGCTGCGGCACGGCCAATGCCGCTCGCAGCGCCCGTGATGAAAGCGACTTTGTTAGTGAAACGATCGGTCCGTGCCATGATGTCTGCTCCTTCGTCCGGGGGACTGCTGCGTTTCCTAGATGAGATGCACAGGCGTGGTTGATGGCTACTCTAAGCAGAATCGGTACTGATAAGTCGTCTTGTCGGCAGTGATCCCTTTAAATCGCATCACTTCCGCTCTGCGTTTATCAGTATCAATCGGGCTCGACAGAAAATGCTATCAAGGGAACCCCTCGGGTTAAGCTAGGTCTTCAGCCTGTCCAGACACGAAACCTTTTTTCTGCAAGAATCTGTTCATCATTCGATCGGATACTGTATCTTCCCGCATCTGATTGATTACGCGGCTCAAGGATTTGCCGAGGCGCTTTTTAGCCCACTCTTTTTTACCCTCATCAGTCCGCCGCCATTCGAATGCATGTTGGTCCTTATCTTGATAGTCCGGGTGCGAGGGGCTCCGTCCATACTCATCCATCCCCCATGCGCCGCCATTTTGATAACCGATCATCATTCCGCTAGTGAAGCGAACTTTCCAGAGGTTCGGAAACAAAAACCAGTCGCTGTCAAGCTTGGTCCAATGGATGAGCCCAACTTGTCTCTCTGGGTAGAGTGACTCTTGGTTGGCAGCCGCAATGTATTTTTTTGCCCATCGTTTGACGATCAGATTGATTCGGAGAACTTCATTCTCTTCTAGTTCTCGGCCAAATTGTATGGTTGTGAGATTAGCCATGGTCCGCTGAAAAGCTCGAGCGTTAACGCGCTGTTCTGTCGGATTATTCCATGGGTTACGAGTGAGTTGTAGATGGGTGATAATCAAGCAGGATTCCGCACTGAGAGGAAAGATCGTGCGCGTCCCGATCATCGGGAAGTCAACAATTCCCGGGTACGCGAAGCCTCCCGGAATGATGCTGCGATTGAAGAAAGTTACAGGAACATCACTGATAATGAACTTTGTGGCAGACTGACGCGCGTGAACGATTTCCCAAACACCCTCCATCCACATCGTGCCGTATTGTTGGAATAACTGCTGCATTGCTATCAAGGCCATATTTTTATCACGCAGCCTCATGTGTTTTGCTAGCCAATCAAGCCCATGAGGAGTTCGGAACCTTTGGGCTCCGAGATACATGACCATTCCTTGATACGCTTCGTGAGTACCGTCTTTGAGATCGTCATAACAGTTGAAGAACTTCGAGGCGACCGCACCCCTCTGATCCACGACTCCGAACAGGCGTTTTTCAAGCACATCTGTTGTGTCGTCACCAAACCGAAGTGAATAAAGATCCGTGGCGCAGAAGCACCGCGCGGGCTCCCAAAAGCGCAAAGCTCTCTTTTGTGCTTGACTCCATCATTTGTGACGATGTCCGGCTTTAGGTCGAGATACCAGAGAGCTTTCTGACTTGGGGGCAGGAAACGCTTTTGGTACCAGCGAGGAACGTAATGATGGAGATGCGAATCACGTGAGGCCATTGTTGTTTTTATGCACTCTGCAAACTCCACCGATCATATTTGATCGTGCTTACGAGCCTGAGAGGGGGTGATGTGCCGAGGGTCTAGATCGGTATTGATAAGTCGGCTTATCGTCAGCAATCCAGCCAAATCGAACTTTTGGGTTCATAAACCAACGGTTTCGGATTCTCGGTGATTCAAGCTGACCCACTGCCATTCACCGAATGGGCTTGTTTCGATGCAAATTGAGGCTACTCGCCGCTTCAGGCGTTCTGGCGGTTGGGCTGGTTGGATTTCGTGATGCTGCCCTTGATCTGGTACCAGGTGACCACCCACGGGACCAGAAGTGAGAAGATCAGCCGCGCCGCCGCTACTCCGAAGGGCTTTCTTTGCAGGCTGCGCCAGTCGAGCCGGAAGGCGAAGTAGTTTTCGAGCACAAGGACGACGGCGAAGGGGATGGGGGTCCACCACAGCGCTACGATGGCCAGCACCTCGGCCACGCAGCGGGCCAGGTTGCGGGCCAGCCTCGCCGGGCGCACGCCGAGGACGCCGTCGGTGATCGAGTAGCTGGCCAATTGGCGGACGGCGGATCGGAAGCTGTGGCGCGGGTGGTAGAAGGCCTTGGCGCGTTCGGCGAAGGCGGGCGCGACCAGCTTGCGCACCTTGCCGTCGAAGACCGTGTCTTCGCCCAGGAAGACGGTCTCGGGAAAGCCGCCGACGCGCTGCCACAGCTCCTTGCGGAAGGCCATGGAGCGGGCGGTGCAGGATTTGGTGGGCTCATTGGGGTCGAGCTTGATGCCGAAGAAGGGGGCGGAGGCGAGGTCCCAGATCGTGGGCCGGGCGGGGTCGATGCAGGAGCCGCCTACGGCGTATTCGGCGGTGCCGGCGAGGATGGGGGCGGTGAGGTTGGCCAGCCAGTCCGGGCGGTAGGTGCAGCCGGCGTCGGCGCAGGCGACGATCTCGGACGTGGCAGCGGCGATGCCCGTGTTGCGGCCGCGGGCGATGGGGCCGGGAGAGTATTTGAGGCTGCAGCTCTCGTCGCGGATGGGGACAAGGGCGGGGTACTGCGACTGGGCGGCGAGCAGCCACTCCCAGGTGCCGTCGGTCGAGCCGCCATCGACGATGACGATCTCGGCGGGCGCGAGCGTCTGCGTCGCGAGGCTCGAGACGAGCGCCGGGATATCGCGCACTTCGTTGAGGACGGTTGCTGCCACGCTGACGGCCATATTCCACTATTAACGCACAGCGGCGGCGGCATGGTTTCGGCGACAATGAAGCGGCAGGCAAAATTTGTTTTCGATAGGTGTACGGATGGCTTCTGTGACGGCGGCGGGGATTGAGTTGGAAGGTTTCGAGAGTGGCGCGGGTTCGCCGCGGATTCGGGTGCTGAAGCTGCATCCATCAGCGCAGTTGCCGAAGTATGCGCATACCGGGGCGTATGGCGATCTGGCCGCCGATGTGTATGCGGTGGAGGGGGTGGAGATCGCCGCCGGAGCGACGGTGGCGGTGCCGACCGGCATTGCGATGGAGTTTCCCTCGACGCACGGGGCGCTGGTCGAAGACCGTTCGGGGCTGGCAGTGCGCGGCGTGACGACATTGGCCGGGGTGATCGATCCGGGGTATCGAGGCGAGTTGAAGGTGGTGGTGACGAATTTGAGTGCCGGAACGGTCGCGGTGAAGGCCGGGGAGCGGATCGCGCAGCTTCGGATCGTGCGGCGGATCGAGGCGCAGTTCGAGGAGGTCACGGAGCTGGCCGAGGCGGCCCGCGGGGCGGCGGGTTTTGGGAGCACAGGGGCTTAACGGCGGCCAGAGGCTCTAATGCGCGCGTTATCTTGCGCCTCCCGGTTTGTCGTCTCGCCTCCCCGCTACGTCATCTCGACCGAAGCCGTGCGGCACTAGCGCGCGGCGAAGTGGAGAGACCCCTGTATTTGTTTTTGTCCTCCACCGGTAATCCGATTAAACCGGTCTTGTTCCTTCTTCCGGTAGCAGGCTTGCAGGAATGTGCAAAATACAGGGGTCTCTCCACTGCGCAACGGACGATAAAACTGTCCGTTGTTCCGGTCGAGATGACGTACTCTTTGCGGCAAGGCAGCGCTCACCGCGGCGGAGTATGCTTTTGCTCATCGTTTTTGGAGGGTGTCATGGCTGAGATAGCGAAGAATGGGGCGGCGTGGCCGTCGCTGGCGTGGAGTGAGTGGGCCGAGACTGCCGATACGCTGCACATGTGGACGCAGATTGTGGGCAAGACGCGGCTGGCGCTGACGCCGCTCGAGAACCACTGGTGGAACGTGCCACTGTATGTAACGGCGCGCGGGCTGGGCACATCGGCGATGCCTTATGGCGATGAGGTTCTGGACATCGAGTTTGATTTTGTGGCGCACCGGTTACGCTTTCGCCTGAGCACGGGCCAGGACCTCTCGATGCCGCTGCGGGCGCAGACGGTTGCTGATTTCTACAAGGAGTATTTGGAGTGCCTGGAGTCGCTTGGCGTTCAGGTAAAGATCGACCCGATGCCGTGCGAACTGGCGAGTCCGATCCGGTTCGATCTGGATACAGAGCATAAGTCCTATGACGCAGAGTATGTGCAGCGGTTCTGGCGGATTCTCGTCCGTGCGGAGAAGATCTTCAGGCAGTGGGGCACGGGGTTTCTGGGCAAGGTGAGCCCGGTGCACTTCTTCTGGGGCAGCTTCGATATGGCGGTGACGCGGTTCTCCGGGCGGCCTGCGCCGCCGCGGCCGGGGGCGGACTCGATTCAGCGCGAGGCCTACTCGCACGAGGTCATCAGCGCGGGA